>Ga0315296_10002943_pt1 | contig 14399 bp, 14 predicted proteins | sample YL17G14_18_MG_FD_203921 | JGI IMG/M metagenome (GOLD analysis project Ga0315296, IMG submission 203921) | Sediment microbial communities from Yellowstone Lake, YNP, Wyoming, USA - YL17G14_18 | ecosystem: Environmental > Aquatic > Freshwater > Lake > Sediment | place: USA: Wyoming | collected... | reverse complement strand
ACCCCCTTCACCAGCATCTCGTTCTTCACGATGACTAGTGTATTGCGTTTTTTCGACTACATGTAGCACCAGGAGGTCGACATCCACGCTTTCCAGCGTCTTCACCACCTGATTTGTTACAGAACCCCGCTTGCGCAAGCTTTAAATCGTGGCTATGTATCCGCACAATTCGCTCAGCAGCGGTGAGTTCTGATGACAGAGAAGGAGGGTGCGAAGAAGCACCAGGAGAAGGACGTGCCTGAAGAGGCCAGCTCTGGGATCAAGGCGGGAGATGTCGTCCTGGTGGAGTTCGATGGATGGATCAACGACACGAACGATCTTTTTGACACCACGAGCGAGTCGATGGCGAAGGAGCACGATATCTTCAACGAGAAGATGGTCTATGCCGCTCAACCGCTGATCGTAGGCAAGGGCAGGCTGTTCCCAGGCCTTGACGAGCACATGCTGAAAGCCGAGGTCGGAAAGCAGTACGAGGTCGTCATTCCCGCCGACAAGGGCGCAGGCCCTAGGGACCCGAAGCTGGTCGAGCTTCACCCCGTCAGGGAGTTCGTGAAGCAGGAGATCGAGCCCAGGGTCGGCCTCGAGGTCACCGTGAAGAACAGGGTCGCGACGATCACAGCAGTCACGGCTGGTCGTGTGAGGTTGGACTTCAACAACAGGCTCGCAGGGAAGACTCTGAAGTACAAGTACAAGATCACTGAGAAGCCGACAAAACCGAAAGAGATCGTCGAGCTCCTCCTCAAGATGACCTATGGAACCGCGGACGGGTTCGAGATCGAGCACCACGAGAAGGACTACACGATCAAGCTTGCGGACGCGTGCAAGTACGACCAGAAGTGGCTTTTGACCAAGTATAGGGTCGTGACTGATCTCAGAGACGTTCTAGGTGCTGAGAAGATCAGCTTCATCGAGGAGTACGCCAAGCCAGAGAAGAAGGAGCCTGAGGCCGAGAAGAAAGAGGAGCCCAAGATAGAGGCGCCGAAGAAAGAGGAAAAGGCCGAGGAGGCTCCTAAGAAAGATGAGGCTCGGGCCCCCGAGGAGCTCAGCGAAGAGGACAGGAAGGGCTGAGCGCTCGCCCTTTTCGCGTGCGCGCGTCATTTATATATCCACCAGCATGTAGTGAGAGCTAGGAAAAAGGGCGTGTGGCCTAGTCAGGATATGGCACTTGCCTCCTAAGCAAGTGGTCAAGGGTTCGAATCCCTTCACGCCCGCTCTCAAGCATAGCCAGTAAGGTCGTCTTTTCGTTCAATCAGAGGGGAATTGACGGTCGGACCGGATGCCGGTCTCTCGAAGGCCCGGAGGATTTCGAGCCTTGCGGTATCGGCGTCTTCTCGGCAATCGTACCTCTCGGTGGTCATGGTGTTTGTCCAAATCGTGCATGATTCACTCTCAAGAATGCGTTTTCTAGGGGTGTGTTCGTCACTTCCTCCACTTGTAGAATAGGGCAACACCGACCCCTAGGATGGCGATCACGGCAACGATGAAGATGATCAACATCATATCGCTGCCCTCATCGGCGATGGGCGCCTTGGGCGTGGCCACCACCTCCTCAGACAGTAAGCCCTCTCCGACGGAGTTTAGGGCGGACACCCTGTAATAGTAGACCTCGCCGCTCGTGAGGTCGGTATCGGTGTAGGTGGTTACGTTGCCAAGCGTGGTCAACAGGTTCTCCGCGCCGGAGGAGAATCCCCGATAGACCTTGTAGCCGGTGACGGAGTTCCCACCATCGTTTGCCGGCGCAGTCCAGGTCAGAGTGACCTGTGAGTCGCCAGCGACCGCGATGAGGCTCTGCGGGGGGCCGGGACTTCCCGCCACTGCTATCACCTCGCCCATGACCAATCCGTGGAAAGTCTCCCCAAGGGCGGGGAAGTCCGAGGCGGCATAGGCATGACCTCTTATCCCAGGGTCGGTGTCCATTATCCAATACTCACCGACCTGAGTCGGTGCAACGAGTCCCAGGAAGGTTATCGAGGTCAGGAAGGTACAGGTGTTGAACGCCCAGTCCCCGATGGACGTGACACCGTTACCGATTGTCACGGAGGTGAGGGACGTGCAGGAAGAGAACGCTCCACCGCCGATGGAGGTGACGCTGTCGGGAAGGGTCGCCGAGGTCAGGGATGCGCACCAAGAGAACGCCCTGTCCCCGATGGAGGTGACGGCGTTGCCGATGGTCACAGAAATGAGAGACGAGCACTCAGAGAACGCTCCATCACCGATGGAGGTGACGCTGTCAGGAATGGTCACCGAGGTCAGGGAAGTACAGATGGAAAACGCATACTCACCGATTGAGATGACGCCATTGCCGATGGTCACGGAGGTGAGGGAGGTACACTCAGAGAACGCCCAGTCCCCGATGGAGGTGACGCTGTCGGGAAGGGTCACGGAGGTGAGGAAGGTACAGGCGATGAATGCACTGTCCCCGATGGAGGTGACACTGTCGGGAACGGTCACCGAGGTCAGGGAGGTACAGCCGAAGAATGCCGAAGCTCCTATGGCCCCCGTGACGTAGCCGCCCAATTCGGCTGGAATGGTTATATCTCCGCCAGCACCAGTGTATCCCGTGACCACGGCAACGGCCGGGCTGCCCTCTAACTCATAGACATAGTCCCCGTCCTGATCTGCCACTGATACGCCTGGGGCAATGATGAATGCACAGAGTAGCAATAGCAGAGCCAGGAACGCGGACCTCGCTCGTGCTCCGAATTCCTCTCTCATAGAACCCTCCTCCCGAACGATAGGCCCGCTCCAACATAAGCAGGCCTGCATTGGTATTGGTGAGTGATGCTTTAATGGCTCTCGTTCATATCCGGATCTCAAAGGGCGCTCTCCAGCTAGGATGGGACGCCTGGCCGCCTGGGTGAGTAGCTGTCCCTTCTTCCTTGTAGCTGGAGTCGCAGTGAGTGTGCTCCGTCTTCTTCTCTTAGCACTCGTTCTTGTTCCTTCGGCGGGGACAGGCGACACCTCTAATGACGACCATCATGATGCGCAGGACGGCGAGAGACGTTAGCGTCCCTTGTTGGCAGCGTCATCGGGGCCTTTCTGCCGCGTGGAGGTAGGGAGGCCCACACGAGTCAGCGATTGAACAAGACAGTGAAAAGGGTCCAGGTGCGAGTTCAACCTCCGCTGATCGATGGGGCATCTGCCTCTGCTGGCTTGCGAATCACCGCGTCTGAAAGCAGAGAGTGGGGAAAGGCTTTTTGAGGGCGAAAGGCAATAGGACGTCGGAGGAGAACGGCGATGGGCGTTGAGGGACTGTCAAGCGGCAACCGAAGTGCGCAGGACCAAATGTCACCAGATCAGACTAGCAGGCCTGACGAGATGCGCGATGTGGATGCAGAAAGGGATGTCAATTCCCGCCTACGACGGTCAGAACGGATTGCGGTCGTCCTGTTTGTCGTCAATCTCTTCTGGATTTACATCTCATCGGTGGTTTTCTTAGGAGACAAGGACTGGGCCTATTTCGCTGTCGGCATAAGCACAGCAACGGCAACCATACTTCTTCTGTCATTGCTCCTCTCGATATACGGCATGAGTGCCTACTCGAGGTTCTTCCTTGCGGTTGGGATTGTGGGGACGATGATTTCGGTGGTGTCACTCGGGATCAAGATGATGGACTTGGTTTCCGAGTGGGGACGTGGCTGGTAGTATTGACTGGCTGAGTCTGCAGGACGTGCGCGACTCGTTATTCCCCTAAGGAATGGCGAGAAGTTCTTGGGGCCTTGTGGATGCTCTCAGAAGCAGGACAAAGAGCAAAGGGGTTTAGATCCGACCTCAATCCCTGCTGATTGACGGATTCTCGCGGCTTACTGGCCGGTCAAAGGTTCGAATCCCTTCACGCCCGCTCCTACATGCTGCTTTTTCCAGGGCACCTTGCTGCTACGTCGGAACAGATTTCCGCTCCCGAGGCCTAGAATCACGCGGAGGCAGTAGATTGGCAAGTTACACGGCCCAGACAAAGCTTTCCCCGACGAAGATAATCGAGAGGGCGTCGAAGCATTTCGGTGCTGTCACCGGAGCGATGAAGATCGCATCCAAGAGCGACACATCCCTTTGCCTCGAGAGCCTTGACGGCTATGTCACCATAACCGTTTGTCCCGGCGAGGGCAAAGCAAAGAACACACTGGATATCGAGACGAGCCAGTTCGATGAGCAAGTTAGGGAGTTCCTGAGATCACTGTAAGCCCCAGGTCAGTAACGAAAGACATCTCATGCAGGCGCATGGGTCAGACTGATCTGGAGACAGCGAATAGACTGCAATGCATCAAGGTTGACACGATGCATTCGGAGCAAGCACTTTGTAGTCCCATTCTGATGCTCGTCTCATGAATCTACTGAGCAATCTGCGCCATAGGCTGGGCCTACAGGTGGAAATCGCGATAACCGCTCTGATGTTGCTGCTATTGACAGGGACCGTCGTCTATCACTATCTCGAAAGCTGGAGCTGGGTGGACTCGTTCTACTTCACTGCGTGCACGTTGACGACTGTCGGCTACGGAGACCTCTACCCGACGACCGATATTTCCAAGGCGTTCACCGCGGTATTCGCTCTCAGTGGCGTTTCGATCGCTCTTGCGTCATTTACCATCATTGGCACATCCTATCTCAGGAAAAGGGAGGAGCAGCTTACAAGGCTGATCAAGATGAACGGAAATGGCTAGAGAGGCTGGGGTCTTCACTTTTTCTCCAAGACCCTTCTCTCGAACTCGTCCTCCCACCATCTGGCGTAGTTCCTCATGCCCTTGTTCCGATTGGCCAATGCCTCATTGGCCAGCTCGCGAGCGAGTTCTCCATCCCTGAGAGTCCAGACATCTCGCTGTTCTGGAGGAACGACAAGGTAAGTAGGCGATTCATCGATCAGCTTGGGTGGCAGCCTCGCCAGAGCATAGATGTCACAAGCCCTCTCGCCGCTTGGGATTCCTTCGGAGTTGAACTGGGCGAGATGCATAAACTCATGGGCTATCGTCCAGTAGGTAGGATACTTCCAACCCTGCTTCCTGGTCTTCCGGACCTCCAGCATCAGCTTGACTGAGCCACTGTTGGACTGGAACGCTAGACCTTCGTAGAACCTCGTTATGCCGATCTTCATCCGTGGCTTCATTTCAGGGAAGTACTTGTGGATGCTCTGAAGCCTTCTCTCAAGCTCCTCCCTGATCTCGGGAGGCAGCCTGAGGGCCCTCCGGGTCCAAGTTATCTCCAGGTCCACGGAGCTACCAGATGATGCAGCTAGGCTATATCAGATGCGCTTCTAGCTGGAGCTCAGGTCTCCTGCAGTATCTCTCCCTTAATGCCCACGACGACGCTCCTGACAGGGACCTTCTTCCCTGACCTCTTGACTGCCTCATCGACCAGCCTCATCAGCCCGTGGCAGCACGGGACCTCCATGTGCACGACGGTCAGGCTCTTCGGAGAGGCCCCTTGGATCATCGCAGCGAGCTTTTCAAGGTAGGCCTGCTGATCGTCGAGCTTTGGGCAGCCGATGACGACTGGCTTGCCCGTGAGGAACCTTCCGTGGAAGTCCCTGTACGCGAATGGGACGCAGTCCGCGGCGAATAGGATGTCCGCGTTCTTGAAAAACGGCATCCCCGGCTGGACCAGCTTCCACTGGATCGGCCAGTTCGTCAGCTTGGGGGGCATGCCCTCCATCGAATGGGACGCGTGCTTAACGTGCCCGACTCCTCCCTGACTGGCCTTTACCAGCATGGGATTCGAGGATGGGCACCCACAGGGCTCCGTCATCGGCGCCTCAGGATGGGCATGGCGGGCCTTCGCCCCGGCCTTGCCCCTTGCGAGATGCGCCTTGACGGCTCCCTCGTCGAATCCTGGGGCGTCCCTCTCTACGATCTTCAGGGCACCTTCCGGGCACTCGCCAATGCACGCCCCTAGCCCGTCGCAGAAAACCTCGTTTACGACCTTCGCCTTGCCATCCACGATCTTGAGCGCTCCCTCAGCACACGTGGTCACGCACTGGCCGCAGCCTGTGCACTTATCCTCGTCTATCTCTATGATCTTCCTCTTGGGCATGCTCTATACCCTCCCTGCATGACTTGTCGAACTAGCGATTCCTGAGGCAGCACGAATAGTCATTCCCGAATTGATTAGGTTCCTGCACCCGATGGCTCATCCGGTGCCCCTGTTCATCTGCTCCCACATGGCCTTGGAGTTCGATCTGTGGACCCGGTCCCCTATCAACCCTGCCAGGACAGTCGCTGGAGGCGCCAAGAACGCCATGATCCCCATGAATGAAACGATCTTGCTTATCCTCCTCATTCCATAGATGGCCTCAGCGTAGTCAGTATCGTCTGGCGGGTCGTCGGTGAAAACCGATCTCTTGATGATGTCCTGCATCTCCAGAGCGGTGTTTGTAGTCATCCAGACGAGGTTCCTGAGGGACGAGTGGCTGCCTCCGTAGTTCGTCCTCCTCTGGAGTATAGCCTTTCTGAGGTCCTCGCCCGTGGAGCCATCGAAGGTCGTGTACGCGTCCCCTACCATGGCAGGGCCGTGAGCGTCACTGCCCCCGGTCAGCGCCTTCTTGGAACCCTCGCAAAGCTTCTGGGCTATCTGGTTGGAGTACCTGTCCCTGTGGGCCGCGTTGAACACCTCGATGCCGTCCAGAGGGAGATCGAACACCATCTTCCCGAGCGAGCTACAATGAGCGCTGAAAGGATGCGGGGCAATTGCCAAGCCCCCCAGCGAGTGGATCCTGTCGATAGTCTCGCCCGCGGAGAGCCCTTTGGGTATCATCTCGCTGATGAAGAGCCCTATGACCTCTCCCTCGACAGCTCCCACCTCCTCCCCCATGACGACCTCCACCGACCTCGCCTCCTGCTTGACCTTCACGGCACCTTTGATGGAGTTGTGGTCCGTGACGCAGAGGACATCTAGTCCCCTGCGCTCTGCCGCCCGCGCCAGCTCTACTGGCTCAGTGACGGAATCCGGCAGGCTGATGACAACGACCTTTGTCATGCCTGAGTACTTCGTGTGGCTGTGCAGGTCGGCCTTGCCCATGGTACCTCTTGTCCGTGCATGCTGATAGGCCTAGTAATGGCTTTCTGCTGACGATGACTGGCTTTCGAGCTCCTCCTGCGTCAGAGGCCTGTTCTTGGGATCCTCCGGGAAGTCCAACCTGGTCTCCTCCTTTTGTATAGAATCCCTGATTATCTGGCCGAAGATGGTGCCTACGAACCCCCCCAAAACGAAGAAGAACAGAAGCAGGATCGTGATCCTGAAGAAAAGGGCGTAGTAGAATTGCGACAGCACGAGATGCAGGTTGTATACGGTGTAGGGCACTGAGTAGAACACGACTGCGAGGGTGTACCCGAGAGCCACGTACGTGATGACCGTCATCATCGCGACATCGGTCCTGCGCGCGATGTAGCCGGAAGGTATACCGATCAGTATGGACAGGAGGAATTCCGCAAGCAGGTTCTTGTCCAGTGACGGGAAGGAGATGTTGGGGAACATGAAGTCGAAGGTCATGAACGCGATAGGGGTCGCGCTCAGCAGAGTCGAGAGCAGCATGACCTTCAGGTCCTCGCCCTTGAGCCTCAAGTCGTCCCCCCCGTGATGTACCTCGTGTCGATTCTGACCAGCTCGTTCAGGTACTCCTCCCTATCGTAGTTGTGGGTGAAATCGTCTATCCAGGCGTAGAACCTGAACTCGTGGATGTAAGGCGCCGACTCGAACGTGTAGGCGTGGCCCTCCGCGGAACTGTAGTTCAGGAAGCCTCTGATCTTCGAGAGCATAGCCGGGTTAGACACGAACGCGGCGTAGGAGAAAGTACTCGTGTTCCTGTTCGAGACGTTCGCGCCGATTGTGGATCCGACATAGACGTGTGCGAGAGATATGACGGGCTCTGTCCTGGAAGTGCTGTTCGTCAGATACACGCTCCAGTCAAGGCTTATTATGTTCAGCCTGAACTGGGTCGGGTTCACCGCGTCAATGCTGAAAGTGAGCTCCAATGAGCCGTTGGCGTGGAGAGCCACTGCTTCCACAGGGTTCTCCAACACGACCTTCGTCTGGGCCTTGACGACCGAGCCGTACATCAGCGCGGACCACAGCCCTCCTGCGAGAAAGAAAACGGATAGGACGAAATAGAGCGAGACTACGATCCAGTGCTCCTTGAAGATCTTCCAAGACGCCAATTCCCCACCACCTCAGATAGATGGGCCGCCCAGTGCCATAGGCCGGGTCGCTTCGGCATTTACTTGTACAGGTAACAGGCGACCCTCTGCCCTCCGCCCAGGTCCACCAAAGGAGGCTCCTTTATCTTAATGAACCTTACCACGACTGTGTCCTTCGGGCCTCTCTTCGGCCTTACCCTTGGCGCTCCTAGGCCTCTTGCCACGGCAGACTCAGTCGATTTTGACTTGAAGTACGCCTTCAGCTCCTCGACGACCTCGTCCCACCTTTTCGCCGGGCCGTAGACCATGGACTTGAGCGAGTTGCGCCCTATCCTCGGCGGGAGCATGGTGTTGAAGAGCGGCGACGAATCCTTGTATATCAGGTCGTTCTGGATCAGCTCCGAGGCCTCCCTCGCGACCACGGCCGCAGGCATCTTGGCGGGAGAGCAGACAACTGTTACCCTTCTCCCCGTCTTCGGAGCGGTGATCGCCGATACGCCCTTGAACTCCTTGTTGCCCATTCCCACGTAGTGGTTGACAAGGTCGTTCAGGAGGGCGATTGTTGTCGCCATCTTCGACCGCTTCGCTCCTGTCATGTCCTTAGCAATTGGGCCTTCATCGAGCCCAACATCGACTACCACTCTGGCCCCTTCTCTTCTGGCGTCTAGGATGGTGCCGTATATCGGATGGTCCTTGTTCCTGAAGTCCACAGTCGACGTCAGCCGGTCGAGGACCCTCTGGGCGAGCTCCTCGCCCGTGAGCTGGACTGAAGAACATGGGATGGTGATCTCCTTATTGCCGACGGACTCCTCGGTCGACAGAATGGCTTTGAACATGGGCATCCGGTCCTTCAGTTGGGCGACCCTGCCGTCGATGAACTCCCGGACCTTGCCAGCACTCCCGCCCTCCTTGATCGTGATCACGAGGGCGAACCCGTCGGGATGGAGCTCGTCGATGTGCTTGTTCATAGGGTGGTCGGGTTTTTGGAACTTCTCATCATCTCGGAGCCACTCAGCGAGGTCCTCTCCCTCCCAGCCGCACTCACCAAAGGCCTTCGGACACCGGGGCCTGAACCTGCAGCCAAGCGGGACCTTTATCGCACTTGGGATCTCCCCCTTGATCGTGATCCTCCCGTGCTTGTGCTCGGGATCGGGCACAGGAACGGCGGACAGCAGGGCCTGCGTGTACGGGTGCTTGGACTCGAAGATGACCGTGTCTGTCTCCGCTATCTCCACGATCTTGCCGAGATACATGACAGCAAGGCGGTCGCTGACATACCTCGCAACTGCAATGTCGTGTGTGATGAACAAATACGGAATGCGATACTTCTCTCTCAAGTCTAACATGAGGTTGAGCACGCCCGCCCTGATGGAAACATCCAGCATGGACACGGGCTCGTCCGCGATTATGACTTTGGGCTTGAGGACAAGCGCCCTCGCTATAGACACTCTCTGCCGTTGACCGCCACTAAGCTCGTGTGGGAACCTGTTCAGGTATTCTCTCGCGGGGGCAAGACCAGCATCCTCCAGGGCCTTTCGAACGACCTCGACCCTCGCCTCGAACGACACACCGATGTGGTGGTTGATCAGCGGCTCCATGACCGTCTGGAGCACCGTGTTCCTCGGGTTGAGGCTCTCGTATGGGTCCTGGAAGACCATCTGGATGTTCCGCCTGAATATCTTGAGGTCGCGCCCCTCCAGGAGCGCGATGTCCCTGCCGAGGAAGAACACGGACCCGCTCGTCGGGTCTTCGAGCCTTGTGAGGAGCCTCCCCGTCGTCGTCTTGCCGCACCCGCTCTCGCCAACGAGGCCCAGTATCTCCCCTTCGCGGATTTCGAAGTCCACGCTGTCAAGGGCCTTGACATAGGCGGACTCGCCAAAGCTGAAAAACCCCTTCCTGAGCTCGAAGTACTTCTTGAGCCCGTTGACCTTGATGACGATGTCGGAGGGCATCTACTTCTCGCCCCTCCTGAGCTGGTCCCAGATATCCCGTGAGAAGTGGCAGAAGGCGATGTGGCCTGGCTCGATTTCGATCCCTTCCGGAGGTTTCTCGTGACAGACCTCTTTCGCGAACTGGCATCTCGGGTGAAACGGACATCCGCTTGGGGGGTTGACGAGGTCCGGCGGAAACCCAGGAATCGAAGCGAGCCTCTTCTTGGGCCCTGTTATCGATGGGAACGAGTTGAGCAGGCCCGCAGTGTACGGGTGCGCTGTGTTCTTGAAGACCTGCGAGGTGGCGCCCTGCTCCATCATCTTGCCAGCATACATGACGCCGATCTTGTCCGAGACCTCGGCGACGACGGAGACATCGTGCGTGATGATCATCATCGCCATGTGCCACTCCTCCTGGAGCCTCTTGATCTCGTACAGTATCCGGTCCTGGGTGATGACATCCAATGCAGTAGTGGGCTCGTCGGCGATGATGAACGAGGGCGAGAGCGCAAGCGCGAGAGCGATCATTGCCCTCTGCTTCATGCCCCCGCTGAACTCGTGCGGGTAGTTGTTGATCCTGTCCTCGGGAATCCCGACGAAGTTGAACAGTTCCCTGACCCTCTTCTCGGCCTTCTCGTCGTCGATCTTCTCGTGCAGCTGGATCGCCTCGACGATCTGGTCCCCTATCTTGAAGACCGGGTTCCAGGCGTTCATCGCCCCTTGGAAGATCATCGATATCTCTTTCCAGCGGATCTTCCGGATCTTCTCATTGTAGTCGTCCAGCCTGCCATCGTGCCTCTTCGAGATCTTGATGAGGTCCTTGCCCTTGTAGTAGATAGATCCGCCCTTCACATACCCATTTGGCGGCAGGAGCTGGGTTATGGCGTATGCAGCCGTGGTCTTGCCGCAGCCGCTCTCACCCACGAGCCCCATCGTCTCCCCTTGGTCTATTGTGAACGAGACCCCGTCTACTGCTTTGACCCAGCCATCCTGGATCTTGAAATGTACTTTCAGGTCCTTGACTTGGAGCAGAGGCTCAGCCATGCAGGGGTCACCTCTTCCTTAGGCGCGGGTTCACGACCTCGTCGAATGCCCTGCCTATCAGATAGAACGAGAGAGAGAGCAGCGTGATCGCGATTCCAGGAGGAAGGAGCCACCACCATGCGGTAAGGGCGTGGCCGCTCAGCTGGAGGAACTGGAGCATCATGCCCCAGGTGATGCTGTTGACATCGCCGTACCCGAGGAAGGCAAGGACGGCCTCGGTGATGATGGCTCCGCTTATGTTGAAGGTCATATACAGGAACGTATATGGCAGGACGTTCGGAGCGATGTGTCTGAATATCAGCCTGCTCTCCGACGCTCCCGCGATTATCGCAGCGTCCACGAACGAGCGCTCCTTTAGGGACAGGGTCACTGACCTGATGACCCTCGCGATACCTGCCCACGATAATATGGCAATGATGATAATGATGTTCACCAGGGACGGTCCGAAAACGGCAGCGAACAGCAGCAGTATTACTAGTCCAGGCAAGGCCAGGACCACGTCGGTTGCCCTCATCAGCACGTCGTCTATCAGACCTGAGTAGAACCCCGCAACGAGGCCCACGATAGTGCCCACGAAGACTGCGAAGAACGCAGCGGTGACGCCTACCATGAGCTCTGACCTCGTACCATACATCAGCAGTGTCAGGATGTCATGTCCCTCGTAGTCCGTGCCCAGGACGTAGTGATTCCCAGACGGGTACGTTCCAGGCGGCAGAGGAGCGATATCGATCCCGGACAGCGACTCGAGGAAGAGAGTGTTGTTCTCTGCCACCACGCCGTGGTAGTTCCCGGCGACGGCGCTCGAGACGAATATGTTGCCCAAGAACATTGCGGGGGTCCTCGGGGATCCGCCTGGCACCACGAATGTGAGGTTGAGCTGTAGCAGCCCATCTACGAGGTACACCCTGCCCTGCTGCGTGCTCAGGAGGTACTTGGTCATACCCTCGACATACTGCGGGGGAGCGTTGAGGTCTCCCTTGAGTGTCGAGTACTGCGTGTTGTTGTACCTGTCCCTGCCAGTGTCCGCCTGAACGCCTGCGATAAAGCTCTTATCTCCAGTCTTCCCGGTTATCAGGACAACTTGGGCGGACGGGTACACTGCATCGATGGTGTAGTTTGTCACCATGTCGGAAGTCTTGTTCAGGTAGAGCCTGTTGGCCCACATCTTGGTGCCGTTCTCGCGGTCGTACGCAACGATTCTCCCGTCTGTGGTCCCCAGGACGATGATTTGCTTCCCATCCTCTCCTGACGATCCATGCGGGTATGGGAACGTTATCATGTTCTCGGAGACTTTCGGCTCGAAGGTGGCGTTCCGGAAGGCGTAATCCGACACCCACATTCTCTCCCCGATCTGGATATTGGTGATCGCATGGGTGATAATGCTCCTGGTGACGTTCAGCTTGTACGCCATAATCCCATGGTCCGTAGGAAGGATGATCATGCTGCCGTTCCTGAAATCGGCATCGACCACCAGAGGGTTGCCGATCACCCTGGCATCTGTAAGGTTCATCAAACTGGTGAAGACCCTGTCGGTCGTCTCGCCAATCGAGGTCACGGGCGGTCTCCTGTTGATCGACCAAACGCTAGTTTCGTTGGCGAACACTAGCGCCATCCTGCCATTCTGGACCACTGACGAGTACGCATTCCAGAGGTTGGATATGTGGGTCGGTACGAATGGGATATCATATTGGACGAACGGGTCTGTCGGGATGAGGTCGTTCGTGTACTCATAGAGTGTGGTGTTCTGAAGAACATAGAAGAACGGGACCGTGAACGTGACCTGGGTGAGGTAGCTGATGTTTGAGGGCAGATAGCGCGACTGACCTGTGTTCACCCTCATCGGCTTATTCGCGTCATTTGAGGTGTTTATGGGGAATATCGTGGCGTTGCCCTCGTCGGAGTACATCAGGATTCTGGTGAGGGTATCATACTTCGTCGGCTGCTGAAGGCCTATTGGCGCATTCCAGGTGAGATTGGCAGTCAGGTTCTGCCACTGAGATGTCGCGATGTAGATGTCCTCGAGAGGCGCCCTGAAATCCTTGGAATAGGGCGTCAAAAAGGGCGCAAAAACCGCCATGAAGACGAATCCTCCGACTATCCCCAGGCCAGCCAGGCCAGTTACCGAACCCTTATAGAGCTTCCAGGTGGCCCTGAAGCTCCTCATCAATCTCCGGGCCAGCCTCTGGCCCTGAAGCCCCAGGCCCTCGGGCTGAGGCCCAGCAGGCGTAGCGCCTTTCGTCTCCGGAGTCTTGGTCGTTCCCCGATTCACATCCGCACCCTCGGGTCCAAATATCCATAGATAAGGTCCGCAAAGAAATTTCCAAGCAAGACGAGTAGCGTGATGATGTACACCGTCGCCTCTGCCACAGGGAAGTCGAGCTTGTCCAAGGCATCGATGAATAGGGCACCCATGCCTGGGAACGTGAACACGTTCTCAAGGACAATAGCACCACCGACAGCGAAGACGATTGACAAGATGAATGAAGTTACGACTGGCAGCATGGCGTTTCTTGCTCCGTGTTTGAACAGAACCCTCCGCTCTGGCAGGCCAATAGCCTTCGCTGTCACCATGTAGTTCTCGCCAATGATGTCAAGCATCGCAGTACGCATGAGCAGGATTGTGCCAGCGAGTTCTAGCAGCATCAGCACAACCACCGGAAGGGTCAGGTGCCAGAGTATGTTCAGCCATGGGGCCATATTGTATGAGGGGTCGTACCACCCCGTTAGCGGGAACCATTTCAATTGCGCGGAAAACACCACTAGGAATATCAGGCCTATCCAGAACGAGGGCATGTTGTAGAAGGTAAGGCTTACGACCACGGACGCTCCATCGGCGATCCCCCCTCTCCTCCAGGCTATCCAAGCACCAAGGTAGATCCCGATGATGTATGAGAGGATGGTTGCGAGCCCGAAGAGCAGAAGCGTTCTGGGCACTCGCTCCTCTAGCAGGCTCCAGACGGTCACAGCCCTTGAGAAGGATATTCCAAACTTGAACGTGAGCATATTCTCCATGTAGAGAAAGTACCGCTCCTGGATCGGTTTGTCGTAGCCGAATAGCTCGGTAACGTAGCGTATCTGGTCGGGCTTGATATTCGGGTTCTGACGCAGAAGGTCTTGGGGTTTCAGGGGCAGTGACTCGAACATTATGAAGATCAGGGTCAGGATGATGAGTAGGGTAATGACCGTCTGGATGCTCCTCGCAAAAACGTACCTGCCCATGCCGGCCATGTCGAGCTACCTCTCCCCTCGGCGTTGCCTTGGCCAAGGGAGCAAATAGCCCAGTAATAAAACTTTGGCCGTTAGC
>Ga0315296_10002942_pt1 | contig 14402 bp, 12 predicted proteins | sample YL17G14_18_MG_FD_203921 | JGI IMG/M metagenome (GOLD analysis project Ga0315296, IMG submission 203921) | Sediment microbial communities from Yellowstone Lake, YNP, Wyoming, USA - YL17G14_18 | ecosystem: Environmental > Aquatic > Freshwater > Lake > Sediment | place: USA: Wyoming | collected... | reverse complement strand
TTCAGTCTTACCCTCAACAAATAATTGAGGTCACTTACAACCTATCCCCCTGACCCCCTTCCCTTCTCAAGGGAAGGGGGAGCGTAGGTAAGAGAGGGGCAAGGCCCCTCTCTAAAATCTCTTCCCCTCATGCTAAGAATATATCTCCCTATTACGGAGAGGGGGACTAAGGGGGTGAGGTTAATAAACAATCTCATCTTCAGAACTGCCTCAGAAACCTAAGGTCGCTACCATAGAATAGTCTGATATCATCAATGCCGTAGCGGAGCATGGGCAAGCGGTCTATGCCCATACCGAAGGCAAAACTGGTATAGACCTCGGGGTCAAGGTTAGCACGCCGCAGTACCTGGGGGTGGGTCATCCCCGCCCCCAGTATCTCAATCCAGCCGCTATTACCACACAATCGGCAACCAGCACCACCACAGACCGAGCATTCTATAGCCATCTCAACGCCAGGCTCAACAAAGGGGAAATAGTCACAGCGGAAGCGCACCTTCCTTTCGGCACCGAAGAAACGACGGGCAAATTCATAAAGTGTCCCCTTTAGCTCAGCCATGGTAATACCTTTATCTACCGCCAGGCCATCAATCTGATAAAACATCGGGGTATGAGTAGCATCGCTAGCCTCATAGCGATAAACCCTGCCAGGTATAACCACTCGTATCGGCGGGCTCATTTTCTCCATAATCCTCATATCCACAGCGGTAGTGTGGGTGCGCAGTAGCATGGTTCTCTCGCCACCCTCGGTCTCAAAATCAACCCAGAGTGTCGCCATATTATCGCGAGCCGGGTGGTGCCTGGGGATGTTCAGGACCTCAAAATTGTAATAATCCCACTCCACCTCCGGTCCCTCCACCACTTGAAAGCCCATGGAGACAAATATGTCACATATTTCATGCAGGGTTTGAGTGATAGGATGCAACCCACCTACAAGATAAGGACGACCAGGCAGGGTGATATCAATATGCTCTTCCTTGATGGTAGTTACCAGTTGTGCCTGCCCAAGAACCTGCCTTTTTTGCTTTAAGCTATCCTCTAATTCGGCTTTAATCTGGTTGGCAAAAGCACCAACCCTCTTCCTTTCCTCAACAGGTAATGTCGCCAGGCTGCGCAGAATCCTGGTTAGCTGGCTCTTCTTACCCAGATAGCGAACTCGCCACGCTTCCAGTTCCTTAACCCGGTTAATGCCGTCTAATTCCTGCAAGGCACTTGATTTTAGTCCCTCAAGCTGCTTTAACATCTTCTTGTCTTAGAGCAGATTATAGGTTATCAGCAATAGATGGTCAAGACAGATTAACCGGCAGGGTGTCTAAGAGAGGCAAAGCCCCTCTTTTGAAAACTCCCCCTTCCCTAAATAATCTTTGGTAAGTATCCCCTGAAAGCAAGTAGGTATAATTAAACGCAATTATGAGAAATCAATCACTCTGTAACCGTTTCGGTTGTGACCATCGTATAATTCTCGACTTTTGAACTCTAAAGTTGATAGGTCAGACCAGTATACAATCATATGAGCATAATCCAAAGCGCCAGGAATGAACATGCAATTTCGATAATAAAAATTAGTATAGACACACGAACCCATAATATCCATAATTTGGAGGCCGACTGTCAATGCAGAATTTGCAAACATCGGGGCTTCCAAAATTTTATCACATGTTTTTCCTGTTTTGTGTCCAAACACAAAGGACATATGAGACTTTGCTACTTCTAAGTCAACATTGCGCATTCGGGAGTCTATAATAATTATTCCGTTGGGTTTTTCTGCCCTCTCTTCTAGAAACGCTTGAAAACGCTCACAAAGATATTGTAATGCCATTGTGTAAAGCGATTGTCTAGCCGTTGGCTGGGTTGGGTTTTTTATAAAGATGACGGAAAATAAAGTGATATTGTACTTTGTGCAGAGGGCAATTACTTGTTTGATAAATTGATGCGCTCTCCTGTTCGTGCGGTTTCCCGGTCGAGTAAGTTCACTCCCCTTAATTTCATAGTATTCTGGTCTCTTGTTTCCAATCTCGTTTTGAAAGAAGCGCTTCTTAAATTTAAGATAGTCCCTGTCTAGGTCTCTCCAATTATCCTCTTGGATACATAAGGAATTGAGGCTAAAAATTGGAGTTTCACCATTCAATAACGGTTCATGGTGTCGTTCTGGACTTCCTGACTCATCAACATAAAATAAATACATAAACCCTTAAAATTAAAAAACCCATACTATAGTATGGGTTTAGTGGCGACGCCTGATTTGGCTTCTTGCGAATCCTCACCCTGCGTCACTATTAATAATAACACAGTTGTCAACAAGCTAAAAGTAGCATAATATCAATCTAGAACACCTTACCATAGCTGCTAGGCGTACAAGTCTCATAAGTTATCAATATCTTAAATATTCTCTTGATATCTATTATTTACTACTAATATTAAATAGTCAAGTAAATATCTAATTTTATGGCGAGTGGAGTTGACAGACTACAGGTGTATACACTAATGTAATCTTTTAGTCTTGGGCTTTGCCTCTGGCTATGGTTACCAGATTAGCAAAAGCCTCAGGCTCCTTAACTGCCATATCGGCGAGCATCTTGCGATTGATTTCAACCCCTGACCTCTTTAAGCCGTCAATGAATTGACTGTAGGTGAGACCCTGGGCTCTGCTGGCGGCATTGACCCGCAAAATCCACAGCCGCCTCATATCACCCTTCCGCTCCCGGCGGTGAGCATAGGCATAGCTCAATGACTTGAGCATAGACTCGTGAGCCCGACGAAAAAGGGAGTGTTTAGTCGCTCTATGCCCCTTGGTCAGAGCTAATACCTTTTTATGGCGATGATGACTGGTTACCCCTCTCTTTACTCTGGGCAAGACATCCTCCTGTTCACCCGTAGGGTAAAAGCCTTTTTATCCGAGCTCTGTCACTGGGACTTACCGGTATGGTCTCATCAAACAGACGCTTGGTTCGCTTTGTTTTGCGGCGCCGCAAATGGCTCTTGCCACCCTTAACCCGCATAATTTTGCCGCTACCAGTGATATGGAAGCGGCTCTTTGCCCCTTTATGGGTTTTGATTTTCGGCACTCTAAGACCCTTTACTCTCTCCTGTTTTGGGCTTCTGGGTAACTGCTGGCGCCAAGATTACGCTCATACTCCTCTCCTCCATCATCGGCTGCTTGGCGACTAAAGCCACCCCTTGCAATGATTCTAACATCCTTTGAAGTAACCTCCAGCCAATCTCAGGGTGAGTGATTTCACGCCCTCTAAACCTTATCCCCACCTTAACCTTGTCCCCACCATCCAGCAGTTTTCTCACTGACCTGACCTTAGCCTCAAAATCGTGATTACCAATCTTGGGTCGTAACCTTACCTCCCGCAACAGGGAGATCTTCTGGCTTTTCCTCAGCTCCCGCTCTTTCTTCGTCTGCTCATATTTATACTTGCCATAATCAAGCAGGCGGCATACCGGAGGTACTGCGGTAGGGGCTACCTCAACCAAATCAAGATTGTGCTTCCTCGCCGTCTCCAGTGCCTGGCTCAAGGGCATAATGCCTAACTGCTCCCCTTTTTCCCCTACCAGGCGGACTTCTCTGGCGGTAATTCTCTGGTTAACTCGTAGTGGCTTAACTATATCTCTCTTTACCTCCCCTAAGCCCTTGCTATGTTACAGGCAAAGAATATAGCACAACCCTTATGCTAGTCAAGTTATAACCTTAACTCCTTCGCCTTGCTTACTACAGCCTCCGTGACGCTTTGTTTAAAGCCATCAAAGGATTGGGAAGCCAGTTGCTCCCCGGTGCGCAGACGGACGGAAACAGTCGATGACGCTACCTCCCGGTCGCCTACAACCAGCATGTAGGGTATCTTATCAAGTTGCGCCTGCCGAATTTTGAGGTTTACCGTTTCTGAGCGAGCATCAACCTTCACCCGCACCCCTTCGCTTTCAAGCTCGTCCTCCAGCTTATGGGCATAGTCCAAGTGGCGGTCTGCCACTGGAATCACCATTACCTGAATAGGTGCCAGCCACACCGGGAAAGCGCCCCCATAGTGCTCAATCAGTGAGGCAAGGAAGCGTTCCATGCTCCCCAGCACAGTACGATGCACCATGGCGACCAAATGCTCCTGACTGTCCTGACCAGTATAGGTAACATTAAACCGCTGGGGGAGGTTAAAATCAACCTGAATGGTGGGACCCTGCCAGCCCTCAAACTTAATATCGATTTTGGGGCCATAAAATACCCCCTCACCGGGGTCTATATCATAGGGAAGCCTTTGCCGAACCAGAGCCCGGCTTAAGGTCTCAGTAGCCTCATCCCAAGCCTGAAGAGTGCCGGCATATTTCTCAGGTCGGGTGGAAAGAAATACCTGATAATTGCTGAAGCCAAAGGTATCTACCATGAACCGGGCTAAGTCCAGTACCCCCGCCACCTCATCCTCTAACTGGTCAAAGCGACAAAAGATATGGGCATCGTCCTGAGTAAAGCCCCTGACCCGGGATAAGCCGTGCAGCACCCCAGAGCGCTCATAACGATACACCGTGCCCAGCTCGGCATAACGCACCGGTAGCTCCCGGTAACTATGCTGGCTGGTCTTATAAATCATGATGTGCCCCAGGCAATTCATTGGCTTAATAATATACTCCTGCCCCTCCACCTCCATAGGACTATAAAGGTAAGCGCGATAAAACTCCCAATGACCGCTGGTCTTCCATAAATCCAGTTTAGCAATATGGGGAGTATATACCAGGTCATAGCCACGCTTGATATGTTCATCCTTCCAGAAATCCTCAATGACATGGCGTATCATTGCTCCTTTAGGGTGCCAGTGAACTAGCCCGGGACCAGCCTCCTCGTGGAGGCTAAAGAGGTCAAGCTCCCTGCCTAATTTCCTGTGGTCACGTTTTGCCGCCTCCTCCAGCTTGTTGAGATGCTCCGCCAAAGCCGCCTCGGTATCAAAAGCAACGCCATATACCCGCTGCAACATAGGACGGTGCTCATCACCCCGCCAGTAGGCACCGGCAATGCTGAGAAGCTTAAACGCTTTTATCTCCCCGGTAGACTCCACATGTGGTCCACGACACAAATCAACAAATGAGCCCTGCTGATACAAGCCGACCTTCTTATCGGGAATTTCGTCAATTAATTCCAGCTTATAGGGCTGAGCGGCAAATATTGTTCGGGCTTCTTTCCTAGTCACCTGCTGTCCGATAAAGGGAAGGTTGGAAGCGATTATTTCGCCCATCTTAGCCTCAATGAGTGGCAAATCATCAGGGGTCAACGGGCGGGGTAAATCAAAGTCATAGTAAAAGCCGTGTTCAATAGCTGGACCGATACCAAACTTGGCATCGGGGAAGATAGACTGAACTGCCTCCGCCAGAACATGAGCTGCCGAATGCCGCATTATCTCCAGCCTCTCACCCTCGGTTGCCTTCTGTTGTTTACCACCAACCATGGTCAAAATCCCTTCACCTATTGTAAAAGCGGTTTGATTATATCAGCTACCAGCCATATGTGCAATTGGCTTAGTTGCTAGGTTAGGGGGCAAAACATTATAATGCCCGAGATGATAAGGAAGGTTTTTCCCCTCCTAGCCCTACCCATCTTCACCTCCATGCTAGGAATGGGCATAATATCTCCTCTCCTGCCCCTTTACGCCGAGAACCTGGGAGCCAGTGGAATCTGGATAGGTATAGTCTTTGCCAGCTTCGCTATCTCTCGAACTATAATTACGCCTTTTGTCGGCAGGCTCTCCGACCGCAGTGGACGAAAGCTACTTCTCAGCGTTGGCCTTCTCGCCTCCAGTATTATCTCACTGGGCTATATATGGGCAAATAGCATTCCACAGCTAACCTTAGTCCGCTTAATTCATGGGGCTGCTGGAGGCATGATTCAGCCCATCGCCCAGGCTTATATCGGTGATATCTCCCCGAAGGGTGAAGAGGGAAAATGGATGGGCTACTTTAATGCTGCCTTCTTCACCGGTTTTGGCTTTGGTCCCCTGATGGGCGGGGTACTAACTGACCACTTTGGGATGAATGCCGCCTTTTACTCTATGGGTGGTCTTAATCTGCTGGCTTTCCTATTGGTGGCTCTGTTCCTTCCTGAGGTTAGACCGGGGAAAATGGCAGCCAGTCCTCCCTCGTTTAAAGAGATGAGCAGCAGTGGCATGGTAAAAGGTCTTTTCAGCTTCCAGCTGGCATTCTCTCTGGGCAGGGGAACCTTTGCTACCTTTCTCCCTATCTTCGCCGGTATATACCTTGGCTTGAGCCCAACCCTCATCGGGGTGCTGCTGGCAGTTAATATTTTACTGATGTCATTACTTCAGGTATATGGTGGTAATATTGCCGACAGGTCTAATAGGAAAGCCCTAGTAATCGTTGGCAGCCTTATCAGCCTCAGCCACCTGGCTCTGATTCCCCTAGGAGGCAATTTCTGGCAGCTATTAGGGATATGCGCCCTTGGTGGTATTAGTGGGGCGATTGCTACACCTGCCGCCTCAGCCTTGAGTGTAGAGGAGGGCAGAAGGTTCGGTATGGGCTCAACTATGGCTATACTGGCTATGGCATTCGGCATAGGTATGGGAGTTGGACCACTGATAGGTGGGGTAATAGCCGACTTTGTGGACATTAACTCAGTGTTCTACTTCGGGGCAAGTGTTGGAGTTATCGGAACCGGCTTGTTCATCTGGCTTGCCCGGTAACTAATAAACTCAATTGCTTGAAAGCATTATCATATTTTAGACAAAAATCACACCCAGCAGTAGGATTTTTTCGCTGGCAATAGAGGGAGTGTTGCTAATAATGCAATGAATATTATCCTGCAATGATACACCGCCTACCACAAGTTTTGTCAAGTAGCCCACTTGTTCGCCTCCTTCCAGTGATGAAATTGAGGCGTAATAGAGACTTTTTATATGGTTAGTCTCCTCCTCATCGTAACTAAAGATATGGAGAAAAACAGAGCAGTTAGAACGATGATAAGAGCGAGCGCCCAAAGGAGGTTAGGATAAAGTTCCCCGTTAATCAGCGCTCTGGTAAGGTGAACCACCGGCGTCAATGGTGCTATCCAGCTTAGAGTCTGCACCGTCTCAGGAAAAGAGGATAGGGGAAAGAACACCCCGCTAAAAAAGAACATCGGTGTTATAAACAGGGTGAAATAGTAATTAAAGCTGTAGATAGATGGGACAACGGAGGTAAAGAGCATGGCGATGGAAGCAAACATTATGCCTTCCAAGAAGGCAAGCACAGGTATAACCACTGCCCAAGGTGAATGTACCAGCTGGAAAGCCGCCGCAATGACGAGGATGACAATGCCAGTCATAAACGAACGTGTAGCCCCCCAGAAGATTTCACCAGCGATGACATCCTCAACGTTGAGCGGAGTGGCGATGATAGCGTCATAGGTCTTTTGATACTCCATACGAACAAAACTGCCGTAAGTACACTCGAAACTGGCACTGAACATTGCATAGCTAGCTATGATGCCTGGGGCAATAAATTCGATATATTTCTGCCCATCAACCATGCCAACATATGCCCCGAGGCCTAACCCCATAGCCAGCAGGATAATAATCGGTTCAGCCACAAAACCCGGTGCTTCTGAGTGCCACAGCTTGAAGAAGACGTCTCGATTACGCTGCCACACCCTAATAAAACGCCACGAGAAAGGTTTCATTCCGCTAAAGACCTCCCCGTAAGCCTGAAGAAGACATCCTCTAATGTGGCAGGCCTCTGCCTCAGTTGCTCCGGGAAATTCACTAGTCCCTTGAGCGACTCATTAGCCTCAACATGGAAGACGTGAATCTTATTTCCCGCCGCCTCAAAGTCAAGTCCACGACTTTCAAATTGTTTAACCACTTCATCCCTTTCTCCAGAGCTTACTTCAATCTCCCATACCTCGTTGCCTACATATCTGGAAATGAGACCTTTGGGGGTACCAAGGCTCAAGATTCTACCTTGATGCATTATTGCCGCTCTATCACAGAGGACGGTTGCCTCCTCCATATTCTGAGTGCACAGAAGCTGCGTAACACCCTGGGATTTTAGCTCGGTCAGCTTGTGCCAAACCAGATATTTGGCTTGAGGGTCAAGACCTATTGTCGGCTCATCAAGAATCATAATCTTGGGTATGTTAATCAAGCCCCTGGCGAGCAACAAGCGCCGCTTCATCCCTCCCGAAAGCTCTCTAATATGGCTATTACGCTTATCTACAAGCTGAAACAGGCTTAACACCTCCATGCTGCGCCGAAGTGCTTCATTTTTAGGTATGTTGAAATACCGGGCAAAGGTCGTCAGATTCTGAAGCACTGTCAAGTCCGGATCGAGGTTATCCTGCTGTGGAACTACCCCCAAGATAGCCTTCACCTGCCGAGCGTGAGTCTTAAGGTCGTTGCCTAACACCCATATATCACCTTTGGTAGGAGGTGATACTGCGGTTATCATTCTAATGAGGGAGGTCTTCCCTGCCCCATTAGGCCCCAACAGCCCAAAGCATTCGCCTTTTTCTACCTCTAAATTTGCGTCATCTACGGCTAGTAGGTCTTTAAATTTCTTGATTAGGTTTTGGGTCTTAATAATAGTCATTTAAAACCTAGCTACGCCAATATTGGCTTTTAGTCAATCATATCAGCTTCAGGGTGTACCAACAACCCAAGGCGTAATCTTCAGCCCAAACAAAAGAGGAAGCTAAAATAATCGCTGGAGGCCAGTCACTAAAATATGTCAGCCAAAATGTTAACTACATGTTTGGGGGATCATATTTCAATTGTTCTACCCATGGCGGGGAGAATGACATTGATCTTGCTACTACATAAGTGCTCAACAAAGAAGTTTGGATATTCGCTATGGACGGGAATGAGAATTTCGGGCTTTATCTCTAGAGCAATCTCCAGCAAGTCTGCACCGCAGGCATGACCCGAGGCGTGCAGCCCCTTCTCGCCATCAGGAACCTGCCACTCGCCGTTACTTTCTGCAGGAAGCCCAAAGCCCCTCAGACCAAAGTGCTTAAGCCAGTTATGCAGGCGACGGAAGTCGATCTCTTGCTCCTCATCGTGAGGCTCGCTGGAGCTATAAACGTAGAGACTGCCCGGTTTAGGGCGAATACTTGGCAGTTCGTTCAAGTCAAAGAAGCTGAAGCAAAGGATGAACTTGTCCTGAGCCGAACCTACATCCTCAGCTAGAACAATCTTCCCATCATGTTCCTGACATATATTTCGCAGCCATAAACTAGGATATCTACTGGCAATAGTATCTTGGTAAATAACAAGGCCAGCCTCCTGCGCAATATCAGGGATTTCTGACTCCAGAAGATGCATGGTTTTTAATAGATAGGCGTCCTTGGGCAGTATTGCTAATTTCCTGCCTGTATCCTTAGCAATTTGTAGGAAGGTGAGCAAGCGGTCTACATCTCTAGGAGAGAAATCAGCAATAACGAGACCATTTGAGTCGTTAATGGCCTTCAGCCCATTTTCATATACCTCATGCTCGGCAACATTGGTCTCACGAAGCACATTAGTGCCTTCTAGGATAAGTGCCTTCGGACGCAGGGCGGCAGCCTCATCGATAAACCTTCGGCTAAGTTCGGCGCGTTTACCATGAAATCGCAGATCACCACTATAGATTACCCAGCCCGAGCCGGTTTCAATACCCCAGGCACAGGCACCAGGGATAGAATGATCCACAGGAAAACAACGTAGATTAAAGCTACAGTTGCGGTGACTAGTCATCGGACGTGACGCAAGGTCTTTTTGCTTAGTAGCTTTCTCCCAGAACCCCCGGTTCCAGAATTGGGTCGCATCTGGACTGAGAGCTCCAGGCTCTGTATCGGCAATACAAAACTGCCGCTGCTGTCTAGGCAGGCTACTTGTAACAAAGGCCGTCTGCTTCCAACCAGTGGGGCATTCTCTTGCAGCCGGGCTGAAATAGCATACCTGGTGGTCAAAATCGGATTTTCCTGAGTCCTGCATCGCCTTGGTGACAAATGCTGTCACCGAGGTTGCGTACACCGGGATATCGTCTCTCAGAAAAGAAATGTGTCCCGAATGGTCAAGGTGAGCATGAGATAGTAGTACTCCGTCAACTTGGTCAAGCCTCCGGTAGAGAGGGATATGGCGGAACTGCTGCCAGAGACTTGGCATCTGTATGTCGTCTCGATAAATCCCTTCTAGCGGGGGAAGTAAGCCCAGCGCCAAAGGGTCAAGTAGCCCGGTGCCACTACGAGGCTTTAGGTATTCCTCATAGAAAAGTTTGTATCTCTTGTAGGGAAAGCCGAAATCAAGGAATAGCCTCCGCTCTTTATCTTCGAGGAGTATCTTGTTTCCGCCAATTTCATTGATGCCGCCGTAGAAGCTCAAATGTACCACGGTTTTCTCGAGTATAGCATTGGTTTCCACTTAATAAACAAACCTTGGCAGAGCCCGCCTTTTAACCCCTGGGTAATCCTAGCCCACTTAAAGCAATCACATTCTTCTGAATCTCTGACGTCCCGGCTGCAATAGTCGCTCCAATAGACGCCAGATATAAGTGCTCGATCCACCCATACAAAGGGGCTATATCTTCCCTCTTGTCAAGCTGACAATACAATCCTAGTAGCTGCATAGCAGCAGTTGCCGCACGCTTAAATAACTCGGTACTATACAGTCTGGACATAGCTGCATCCTGACTTGTAGCCATCCCCTTATCCTGTAACCAAGCTACTCGATAGCCAATCAAGCGTCCAATCTCAGTCTCTATTGCCAATTTAGCTAACGTGCGTCTGCTGCTTGCCCATTGCCTTTCGGGAGTAGCCTTTATATATTTCACAAGTCTCTCAATCATGCTCTGCACCACAGCAACTGGAGCAATTGCAGCCCTTTCGTAACTCAGGAACGTTTGTACCACTTGCCAACCTTCGTTTTCTCCACCTACAAGATTCTCTTTTGGCACCCTCACATCTTCAAAGAATATCTCACTGAAGTCTGGCTCCCCAAGTATGTTCTTTATAGACCTAACGGTAACGCCAGGAGTAGACAAATCAACCAAGAAAAAGCTAAGCCCTTTGGATCTCTTGGAATGCGGCTCTGATCTAGCTAGCAGACAACACCAATCCGAATAATCGGCAAAGGTACTCCAGGTCTTCTGCCCATTTATGATGAAGTGATTGCCGTCTTTTATAGCCTTCGTTTGGAGGGAAGCCAGGTCAGACCCTGCCCCGGGTTCGCTAAAACCCTCACACCAAAACTCCTCTCCCTTGGCAATTGGCTTGAGATACCGCTCCTTCTGTTCCTCAGTTCCGTAGTCAATAAGGGTAGGAGCAAGCATTTTCGGACCAACAGCGTTATACCCTGGTGAGCCACGATGTGCTATTTCCTCCAAGAAGATGAGGTAATCTACATGCGAGCAAGCCTGACCACCATATTCCTTAGGCCAGAACATGGATAACCACCCCTTCTCCCCCAGTTTGCGCGCCATATCTTTGAATACCTGCCAGCCGTCCTCCCTGTGGACAACTGTGTCATCTATCGGTGTCCCGATGTAATCCACCCAGTCCGCCGGTAGCTCTGTAGCCAGAAAAGCACGGACCTCCTGCCGGAATCTTTCCTGCTCCGCAGTAAATCGAAAGTCCACTTCTAAATTGTACCAGCCTCTTTCAACTTCTTTAGCTTGGAAGGTCCAAATCCCATATATTTGAGGTAGATGTGCTCGTTGTCATAGCCCACAGGTCGGCATACCCATTTTGTCCTTATGGGTGTTCCTGTCATTTTATGTTGTGCCTGAGCTACAACGAGCTCTCCATAAAGAGGGTCTTTAACCGGAGTAAAAATCCCCCTGTCCAACCAGTTGGCATCTTTCATGGTCTCCCCCGGAGAACAAACCGGTGCCACCACTGGGGTAATGGGAGCCAAACGACCCTTCTTGGCATATTCTATAGACATGCTTACCAGTTCCTCATTGGTGTATTTGCGTGTCTCGGCAAAGACCAACGGTGCCCACTTCAATTGCTCCTCTTTTCTCGTAAAAGTCGTTAGGTCTGTCCAACTTGCAGCGCCCCACTCATCCCATTTCCCAACCATATCGGCGAAGGCTTGCCACATCTCTAACCTCAAGCCACCCAGAAAAACGGCACCATCCTTGGTTGGCGCGAAGCAGTATAGCCAGGCAGCAGTATCCAGGCTGCCAAAGCGCCCAGCAACAACACCAGCTCCCTGATACCACAACGCAGCATAGTCATCAAAACGGGCGTAAGCCTCAGCCGTGGCCACATCCAGCGCCTGTCCTTCTCCGGTCATTCCCCTCCAGTGCAAAGCAGCCAGAATACCAACCGCCATAAATGTTCCCGGTTGAGCCCAGCCTATCCAGGGGCCAGCCTTGGTGGGGACTGCCCAGGGACATTCATCGTAGCTCTTGCCCTCGGGCATAACCTCTCCTGTACCCGACTGTATCCCTGACCTGGCCTGAGCTATATTATCATAGTCTGGCATCCGGCTTCGGCTCATAGGCCCAAACTGCCCATAGCCCGTTATCGAAGCAAATATCAGTCTAGGATTACTCTCCTTCAATTGCTCGTAGCCGATACCCCAATCGTCCATGACTCCGGGTCTATAGGTCTCTATAAGCACATCAGCCTGATTCGCCAGACCTTTGAGTATTTTCCTCCCTTCCGGCTTTTCCAGGTCCAGGGTAATATGAAACTTATTTCTGCCCTCAGTCAAATAGTTAAGACCTTCACCCTTATACAACATGCCGTAGGGGGTACAGGTTCTGATGAAATCACCCTCTGGAGGCTCTATTCTCAGAACCTCAGCACCAAACTCAGCCAAAAGTGAAGAGCAATAGCACCCGGCGTAACTCTTATAGCTCAAGTCCAACACGGTTATATCATCCAGAGCCTCAGGCCTGGTATGGGCAATCCTGGGGTCATCCCTCTCCTTCACCCAGTCAGCCCAGGGTTGTCCCGTTTCCATACCTTTACCCCTTTCCTTCACCGTCTCGGGCAAGGATAAGCCCTGCCTTACCATCCCAGTCAGCCGGCGGTCGGCGTCCCACAACGTCCGCCCATTTGCCCAGGGCACCACACTCGTATAACTGCTTAATTTCGTCTTCACTTCTGCCCAAGTGATGTACCATTACATATTCGTTGTCAAAGCCTACCGCCCTGACTGACCACTTAACCCTCGGCGGCGTCTTGGACATCATCACCGGAAATTCATAGTCGTGGTACTGACCAAGGAGAGGGTCATCAACCTCAGTTATAAAGCCTCGCTCCCGGAAATGCCTATCCTCCACGACGTCCTTGACAGTGTAGACAGGGGACGCAGCGAAGCCGTGCTTTTCGGCCAATTCCTCAATCTCCTCCGGGGTCTTGGTTCTTGCCCAATCGGCAATGAGCTTGAGAATTTCGGTGGCGTTTTCCTCCTGCAGTCGAACTAGGTGGTCTTTAAATCTGGGGGCGTCTGCCAGTTCTGGCCTGCCCATAGCGGTGCACAAGCCCCTGAATTCCTCTGGAGCTGGCGCTGCTATGGCTACAAAGCTGTCATCGGCACAGAGGAATGTGTCGGCAGGACATATAGACACGTCCCTGTTTCCGGCTGGCATGGCTACCTTGCCAGTAATTTGTTGGTAGGGCCAGACCCAGGACATTGCCCGCATAATGTTTTCACTCTGTGATAGCTCGATGTACTGTCCTTTGCCCGTCCTCTCCCGATAGTGGAGAGCAGCTAGTACAGCCACCTCACCCATCAATCCACCGTAATCATCGCAGGGGTATATGCGGCTCTTAAGTGGCGGTTGGTCAGGGAAACTCGACATCCAGGAATATCCGGAAAACGCCTGAGAGGCACCATCGTTGGAAGGCCTATTCTCCTTAGCATATTGGCCCCACTGGCCAAAGCCATTCTTGGCGATGTAAATAATGCCTGGATTAATTTCCTTAACCTGTCGGTAGCCAACATTCCACCTCTCCATCACGCCCGGTCTCAGATTTTCTTCAATAATGTCAGATTTAGCCGCGAGTTCTAGAAACACCCCCTGCGCTTCAGTTTTATGCAAGTCCAGGCCAATCCAGTATTTGTTGATGTTACTGTGAACAAATACCGGGCCGTACCCCCTAAATAAATAGCCAAAGGGAGTCATGTCACGACAGGTATCCCCCAAAGGCGGGATTTCACACTTAATGACTTCGGCACCCATCGCTGCCGCAAAACTTGGCCCCGAAGGACCCAGCAGGAGAGTGCACACCTCGAGTACCCTGATACCTTTTAATGGTAAAGGCCTGGAGTGCTTCTTTTCTTTATAATTCTTCCAAGTTTCTTCTGCCATAACATGGTGGGCCATTCTGGACTCGAACCAGAGACCCCGGTCTTATCAGGACCGTGCTCTAACCAACTGAGCTAATGGCCCAAAAACCGTCCCTCATTCTATGTCAACAACGATGGGAAGTCAACCTTTAG
>Ga0315296_10002941_pt1 | contig 14403 bp, 16 predicted proteins | sample YL17G14_18_MG_FD_203921 | JGI IMG/M metagenome (GOLD analysis project Ga0315296, IMG submission 203921) | Sediment microbial communities from Yellowstone Lake, YNP, Wyoming, USA - YL17G14_18 | ecosystem: Environmental > Aquatic > Freshwater > Lake > Sediment | place: USA: Wyoming | collected... | reverse complement strand
TCGACGAGATGTGCCGCCGCCTTCTCACGAACCCAACCAAGGATGACTACAGATTCGAGATAAGGGAGATGAAATGAGGAAGGAAAGGGTAACTCAGCGGGATCTTCCTTTCTCCCTCTACGAAGTAAACCTGGTGGGCGCAGGGGATAGGGAACTCCTCGAGGTCAGGGATTCCCTTGTTCTCGGGCTCAGCCTAGAGGAGATGAAGGCGGTGAGAGACCATTTCATGCTGGTTGAGAGGAAGGCGACAGATGTCGAGCTTCAGGCCGTAGACCAAGCTTGGAGCGAGCACTGTTTTCACAAGACCTTCAAGGGCACCATAGAGACGCCGGAGGGAACAATAAACAGCCTCCTGAAGACCTACATCCGAAGGGTCGCGGACGAGCTCAAGCCCGAGTGGTGCTTCTCCATCTTCGAGGACAACGCCGGCATAGTGGACCTCGACGAGGCCCATGGCATAGCTATAAAGGTTGAGACCCACAATCATCCTTCCGCCATAGAGCCCTTCGGAGGCGCCGCCACGGGCACCGGCGGCGTTATCCGGGATGTCCTCGGCGTCTGGGCTGACCCCATAGCCTGTACCGATGTCCTCTGCTTCGGACCCCTCGACACCAGGTTCGAGGATCTGCCTCCGGGCATGAAGCACCCCAGGTTCCTCTACAGCGGCGTCGTCGCGGGCATCGGCGCCTACGGGAACAACATGGGTATACCCACAGTGAACGGCGCCATCTACTTCGACGAGGGCTACCTAGGAAACATCGTCGTCTACTGCGGATGCGTCGGCCTCCTCCCCAAGGAACGCTACGTCAAGAACGTGAAGGCGGGGGACACCATTGTCCTCGCGGGCGGAAGAACAGGCAGGGACGGCATCCACGGCGTCACCTTCGCCTCCGCGGAGCTCACGGAGAAGTCGGAGGAGGTCTCAAGGCCAGCGGTTCAGATACCCAACCCCATAGAGGAGGAGAAGATCAAACGAGCAATCCTCCAGATCAGGAACGAGGGCCTCGGCTCAGGCATCACAGACCTCGGGGGCGGCGGCCTATCCTCAGCCGTGGGGGAGACCGCTCACCGATACAGCCTCGGGGCAGAGGTCGAGCTGGGCGTGGCTCCACTGAAGTACTCGGGCCTGGCTCCTTGGGAGATCTGGATCTCGGAGTCTCAGGAGAGGATGCTTCTGGCCATACCGCCGGAGAACCTCGATCGAGCCATGGAGATCTTCGAGGAGGAGGATGTTGAGGCAACGCTCCTGGGCCAGTACGCGAAGAGGCGGGCGCTCAGAGTCTTCTTCCAGGGACACACGGTCGTAGACCTTGACCTAAATTTTCTTTTCTCACCCCCAAAGATGAGCCATAAGACCGACTGGGGGTCGCCGGCACTTCAGGAACCGCAGTTCGAGATGCCACGGGATCTCACTCCGGCTCTTCTCAAGATCTTGGCTTCGCCTAACATCGCCAGCAAGGAGTCGGTGGTGAGGACCTACGACCACGAGGTTCAGGGCCGTACCACGGTTAAGCCTCTTCAAGGGGATTACTCTGGTCCCAACGACGCCGCGGTTCTCAAGCCTCTACCCGATTCCTGGCGGGGCATAGTCGTCTCCTGCGGCATGAATCCGAGGTACGGGAAGATCGATCCCTACTGGATGGCCGCCTCAGCAATCGACGAGGCCGTGCGAAACAACGTGGCGGTCGGAGGGAGACGGGTGGCGCTCCTCGACAACTTCACCTGGGGTAACCCAGAGAAGCCCGATAGGCTGGGAGGGCTCGTCAGAGCCGCGAAGGCGTGCTATGATGTTGCCTCTGTCCTCGGCACGCCCTTCATCTCGGGGAAAGACAGCCTCTACAACGAGTCGCCCTTGGGGCCAGTCACGCCCACCCTCCTAATCACAGCCTTGGGCGTCATCCCAGACATACGCAGAGCGGTGACCGCAGACCTCAAGAAGCCTGGCGACCTCCTCTACCTCCTTGGAAAGACTCAGCTTGAGCTAGGGGGCTCCGAGTATTACCGGTTGAAGGGCTTCCTTGGCAACAGTGTTCCGAAGGTCGACGCGGCGGAGGCGATGAAGAACTTCACCTGCCTCACAGAGGCCATTGATCGGAGCCTTGTAAGAGCATGCCACGACCTCTCTGAGGGGGGGCTCGCCATCGCGGCTTCTGAGATGGCTCTTTCAGGGGGCTTTGGCCTCGAGGTGGATCTGAGTTCCATCAATGCGCCTTCCTCCATCCGGGATGATCTCCTCCTCTTCTCCGAATCGAACAGCAGGTTCCTTGTCGAGGTTTCGCCTGAGAAGAGCCTCGAGTTCGAGGAGTTGATGCGGGGAACGGTTCTCTCCAAGGTCGGGAGGGTTGCAGATGATCAACGGCTCCGCGTCAAGGGCGCGGGAGGACGCCTGATCGTTGATGCGGCTCTCGCCGATCTGCTGGAAGCCTGGAAGGGCACCTTGAGGTGATTATGGTTGAAGCGCTCGGAGATCAGAACACTCATCCTCAGGGTCGGCGGAACAAACTGCGACAGGGAGACGGCCACCGCCTTCAGAGATCTAGGCGTAAAGGCCGAAGTGTTGCACAGCCGCAGAGTCATCAGGGAGAAAAGCCTCCTAGACTACGATGTCCTCATCTTTCCAGGCGGGTTCTCCTACGGCGACTACGTCCGCTCAGGAGCGATATGGGCGAAGGAGATCGAGGCGCATCTCCTCGACAACCTCATGAGGTTTGTGGAGAGCGGGCGCCCTGTGCTAGGTATCTGCAACGGCTTCCAACTTCTCGTGGAGCTCGGGCTGCTTCCAGGCTTTAAGGGACGGTCTCCTTTCCCCGAGGCAGCGCTGGCGACGAATGCCTCTAATTCCTTTGAGTGCAGGTGGGTCCGCCTGAGAAACTTGAATAGGGGCAACTGTCCCTTCACTCGGCTTATACCAAGGGACTCCGTAGTCAGGATGCCTGTGGCCCACGGGGAGGGGCGCTTCATCTTCCCGAAGGAGAAGGAGGAGAAGTATCTCCAGCAGCTCTACGAGAATGATCAGCTCGTCTTCCGATACGTGAAGCCAGATGGCTCCTTCGCCGAGGGGGAGCATCCCTACAACCCGAACGGGGCTTTCCATGACATCGCGGGCGTCTGCAGCCCAGAGGGAAACGTCTTCAGCCTCATGCCCCACCCCGAACGAGCCTATTACGGATGGCAGCTGCCCGACTGGACGAGAATGGAGAATCCACCAAGATACGGGGACGGGAAAGCCATCTTCGAGGCTGTTGTGGAGTACGTGGAACGAAAGTTCTGAATCAACGCGAAGTGGACCATCGGCTCCGATAATCAGAGATCTTCTTCTCCAGTCCAGAGTCTTTTAGGGCGAGCATCTCGACGGCGAGGAGAGCAGCATTCTCAGTCCCGTCTATGGAGACGCAGGCGACTGGAACACCCCTCGGCATCTGGACGATAGAGAGCAAGGCGTCCAAGCCCCCGAGCTTCACCTCCCGCGGAACCCCTATCACAGGCTTCGTCGTCCTCGCCGCGATGTAACCAGGCAGGGCTGCTGAGAGGCCTGCGATGGCAATGAAGACCTCGGCGCCGCACTTCTCGACATACTCGTCGAGCTCCTTTGGGTTCCTGTGGGCTGAGAGGACGCGGATCTCGCTCTCGACTCCAAATTCGCTGAGGAGGGCCTTTGCCTTCTCCCCCAGTTCCTTGTCCGAGCTGCTTCCCATGATTATCGAGACCTTTACCAATGCAAAACCACCTTCTCACTTCAAGACCTCGTAAATTCTTCCTGTCTCTTTTTCCCCTCGCTCGAACTTCTCCAGCATCTCCTTAGCCATCTTCTGGGCGAGCGGCGTGGGATACTCCCCCGTCAAGCAGCCTAGGCAAAGGTCCTCCCTGCGCAGACCGGTTGCCTTGATAAAGTCCTCTATCGGCTGGTAGTTCACGCTGTCGGCGCCCAGTTCCTTTGCGATTCCCTCGGCAGTAAGCCTCGCGCCGATGAGTTCGCTGTATGTGGTCATGTCCACTCCGTAGAAGCAGGGACCGATGATCCTCGGGAAGGTGATGAAGAGATGCACCTCAACCGCTCCAGCGGCTTTCAGCCTCTTCACATTTGTTCGAGTCGTGTCGCCTCGGACGATGCTGTCATCAACTACGCCGACACGTTTCCCTGCCACCCTCGGACCGAGGATATTCGTCTTTCTCTCTATGATCTTTCCTCTATCCTCTAGCTTCGAGATAAAGGCTCTCTGGGTGACGTACCTGTGGCGTCTCAGCGCCCTGTCCCAGGGGATGCCCACCTCCTCGTGGAATCCATAGGCTGCGTCATCCGCCGTCTCCGGCAACGAGAAGACAACATCAAGCCTCTTAGCTATGTCGTGATATCTTCGACCCAGATTTTTTCCGAAGTCGTTTCGGGCGAGGTAGACGTACTTGGAGTTGAAGAGGGAGTCAGGTCTGGCGAAGTAGGCGAACTCGAAGGCGCAGAAGGCCTTTTTATTGGAGGTGGTGATCTGCCTCCTCTCTAACCCGTTCTCTGTGACTGTGACGAGTTCTCCAGGGTTGACATCTGATTTGAGGTTGATGCCGTTTATGTTCAATCCCGGGCTCTCCGAGGAGATGGCGGTCAAACCATTGTCCTGTCCGAGGCAGAGCGGTCTCAGCCCCCAGGGATCTCTGAAGGCGAAGAGGGTTCCGTCCCCCGTCAACCCCGCAATTGAATAGGCGCCCTCAATACTCACCATACAGCTCTTTACCGCAGAGGCGAGGTCGCCGCCTTTTTTCAGCTCCTTCAACAGCTTGAGGGATATGAGAACAGCATCCGAGGCCTTCCTCCGGTCATCTAACTCCTTTTTGAACTCCTCCTTGAGCTCTAGGACGTTCACCACGTTCCCGTTGAAGGCGATGCTCACGGAGGCGTTCCCCGATTCCTCGGTTGTGGGCTGGGAGTCCCTGATGAGGGACTCTGTGTCGGAGGCTCCTGAAGTGGCATATCTTACATGCCCTACTCCGATGGGGCCTGGCAACTTCTTGAGCCATTCCCCCATGTTCTCCTCCTCTACCTGAGGAACGAGGCCCAGATCCCTGTGGACGTGAAGCCCGTTGCTGTAGGTGAGGAAGCCATAGGACTGGTGCCCCCTATGGTTCTGGGCGAGAAGACCCCAGTAGAGGTAGGGAAAGATGTCCTTACCCGACTCGTCGTAGACGCCGTAGACCCCGCAGCTCTCTTCTACCATCCAGTTATTCCTCCGGCTTCTCTAAAATCTCGTCCACGCTTTTGAGGTCGAAATCGTCGATGCTCTGTTGCTTGGCGAGAACGAGGTATGAGGCGACACAGCGCTTCGATATCTCCCTGACTATGGGAGGGGGAAGCTCCGGCGGCTCGCCTTCACCCGTAAACCCGACACGTCTGAGGTACTCCCTCAGGTACTCCTTGTCCAGGCAGTGCGCCTCCTGAGGCTTCCCGGGCTCATACTTTCTCTCATCCCAGAAACGTGCGGAGTCATGGGTCGGGGGCTCATCTATCTGTATAAGCCTACCTTGATGTCTCCCAAACTCGAGTTTAAAGTCGGGAATGATGATGCTCCTCCTCTTCGCCTCTCCGTGATAATACTCGAAGAGCTTCAGCGAAGCCTCCTCTAGATCCTTCCACTCTTCAGGTGAAAGGAGTTTTCTCTCGATAGCCTCCTCCCTGGAGAGCTCTGTATCGTGTCCCACATCGCTCTTTGTCGTTGGCGTCAGCACCACCTCGGGTAGTTCCTCAGCCATGTTCAGCCCCTCCGGGAGCCTGGCGCCGCTTATGATTCTCTGGCCTGCCTTATAGGCTCTCCAAGCGGAGCCGTAGAGGTGGGCCCTCACAACCCACTCGATATCGATCCTCTCCGCCTTCACCACCCTCATAGTCCTCTCATCCACGGAATCAAGGAGGTGGTTTGAAAAGATGCTGTTCGTTCTCTGGAACCAGTCTACCGAGAGGGCATGGAGGCTTCTACCCTTGTGAGGTATCAGTGTTGGAAGGACAACATCGAAGGCGGAGACCCTGTCCGTCGTCACGATGAGAAGGTTCTCGCCGAGGTCGTAGACATCCCTGACCTTTCCTCTTCTGGGCTTCCTCTCCTCCCCGAAGAGATTCGAAGCCCTCATTACCTCAACGAACCCCTCCCCCAAGGGGTCTGGAGCCCTTTCAACCTCATTTCTCAAACCCTTCAGGCGCCTCCTAGGTTATAATCTTCTTCAACATGTTTCTTGTTGATTGGATTCTGCGTTAGCATTTGGCCCTCAAGCTTGCATTCCTTAAAACTCGATCTCTGCGCTTAAATTTATTTCCACTATGCACTTTAGAATTAACACTTTTACGTCAATAATTTTCTTTTATAACACCGCCTTACGAAGGCTCCTAATGCCCTTGTTTCTCTTGAAAAGGCTTTATATTCTCTTAAACGGGTTGAGTAGAGGGAAATCTTGGTCAGGGTCGTTATCGTTGGAGGAGGTCCTGCGGGTCTCTTCGCTGCCAACGAACTCGCAGGCTCCTTTGATGTCACGGTTCTTGAGATGAGGGGCTTCGTGGGCGGCGCAGGTCTTCACTCTGACGGGAAGCTCAACTTCCATCCCTTCATAGGGGGAGACCTGACGGAGTTCATGCCTGAAAGCGAGGCTTGGAAGCTCGTCTACTACATACGAGACCTTTTCCACAAGTTTGGCGTGGAGGGGGACGAGTTCGACGAGAGGCGCCTCATAGACCTTGAGACCAGGGCCATAAGGGCGGGAATACGTTTCATAAAGATTGTGCAGGGGCACATAGGCTCGGACTACCTGCCGAAGATCATGGGCAACATCCAGCAGCACCTCGAGTCCCAGGGCGTGGAGATCAGACTCAAGACGAGGGCTGTATCTGTGGAGGTGGAAAATAGTCGTGTGGTGGGCGTTAGAACCGATAAAGGGTATGAGCCCTGCGACTACCTTCTCCTGGCTCCTGGTAGGCTCGGCTCCATGTGGCTAATAGAACTCTTAGAGAAGCTTCACATCAATATGCGTTTCAACCCTATCGACATCGGGATCAGGGTTGAGGTGCCAAACGAGGTGATGAACGAGGTTATCCACGAGTACAGGTGCTGGGACCCGAAGTTCCACATAAGGACGCCGAGCTACGACGACTTCACCCGAACCTTCTGCGTCTGCCCCAGCGGCTTCGTCGTGAAGGAGGAGTACGAGGACAACATCTTCGGCGTGAATGGGTACTCGATGAGGGACACCGTTTCCGACAACACCAACTTTGCTCTCATCACCCGCATCGCCCTCACGGAGCCCCTTGAGAACACCACTCAGTATGGAAGACACATCGCTCAACTGACGAACACTCTGGGCGGCGGGAAACCGCTTCTGCAGCGCCTTGGCGACCTGAGGGATTTCAGGCGCTCCACCTGGGACAGAATTGAGAGAAGCTACGTCGAGCCGACCCTTAAGGAGGTCACCCCAGGCGACATTGCAATGGCTTATCCCGATAGAATCCTCAAGAATCTCATGGAGGGCTTGGAGATGCTGGATCGAGTGATGCCGGGCATCAGCTCCGACTCGACGCTACTATATGCGCCCGAGATCAAATTCTACGCCATGAGGATCGACACAGACAAGAATCTGAGGACAAGCGTCCCCAACCTCCTCGTCGCAGGAGATGGGGCAGGGGTCTCAAGGGGGATTGTGGGAGCCGCCGCCACAGGCATCATAGCTGCCAAGGGAATAAAATCCGATCTTGGCTAACCTTGCTGGGTGATACCGTACTCGCTAAGTTTAAAGATACTGAAAGCGGAGTTATAGTCGGTAGGTTGCTGAATGGTTTCAGGGAAGCTGAAGGAGCAATTCAACCGCTGGATCGAAGCCGAGACAAGGTTCCTGCACAACCTTGGCTTGTCCCCAAATAAAATCACGGTCCTCGGCTTCCTCCTCTCACTCTCCTCGGCGCTCCTGTATCTCAACTGGGGTCGGAGCCCGTTGGCGCTGCCCATAGCAGGTCTATTGCTCCTCCTCTCGGGCTTCTTCGACGCCCTCGACGGCGCTATAGCTAGGCTCTCTGGCGGGGTCACGGCCTTCGGGGGTTTCCTCGACTCGCTCTTGGATAGGTACTCGGATGCTGTTGTCCTCGCAGCCATAACCTTAAGTGGTCTCTGTGATCTTTTCTGGGGTTTTTCTTCCCTCATCGGCTCCCTGCTTGTGAGCTATTCCAGAGCTAGAGCCGAGGCGAGCGGTGTGAAGATGGCTTCGGTGGGGTTTGCTGAGAGGGCTGAGAGGATGATCTTCATAGCCCTCCTCAGCTTCATTTTCCCCTTCTGGGAGGCGTCCCTTTGGTGGGGTATCCTTGTTCTAGCCTTAATTACGCATCTGACGGTTGCACAAAGAGCCTACTACTTCTATAAATCGAGCAAGGAACAGTGAGAAGAGGAATCACCTGCTGGTTCTTCTCTCATCCTTCGCCCTGACCTTCACTACACCTCTGTGAACCGCGCAGCTTATGCAGAGGTACTTCACAGCCTTGACCGTTGAGATAACCGTGCCCTTCTGGCTCAGCTCCTTCCTTATCTGGGGGTCGATGTAGGAGGGCCAGGTGCTGATCCGCTTGGCCTTATCCCTAGGAACAAGAGCTCCACAGAAGGAACATTGAACATAACCCTCTCTACCCTTGCTCCCCTTCGACCTTCCTCTGCTGATTCTCTTCTTCGGCATCCGAATCCAACCCCCTTTACAGCGGGCTCCTATATAAATTCTTTAATCTGATGATGGGCTATCCGCTGCCTTATTTCTTAGCGTTTTTCTCTCCTTTAAACGTTGAGGTAAACAAAATCGATACCTGGAGAACAACCGGGGTCTCTTTCAGCTAAGTTTTTATTAGCGCCTCTCCCTATCCAAGATTCAGGTGAAGTGGATTTGTTGCTCCAAGTTACCTTAACCCCCTCTGAGGGGAAGAGAATCATAGGGAAGGCCGTGGCAGCCCTCGAGCCAGTTCAAACCGCTCTGAGAGAGGGAACAATCATCATCGCCACGGGGACGACGAACGCCTACGTCTTCGAGGAGCTCATGGGAAGGAAGATCGAGAATAAAGGGCTCTTCACGGCGGGTGTTGTGACGGATAAGGGCTGCGGCTTAACAGTCCCAGAGAAGCGGTACAAGCATCAGGTCATCGTAAAGGGTAAGGTCACGGAGATGGAGACATCGGAGCTTCCCAAGGTCCTCCGCGAGATGGGTCCCAACGATGTCTTCATCAAGGGAGCCAACGCCATAGACCCTTACGGCTCCGCCGCGGTCATGCTGGGCGGCGGCGCAGGTGGGACCATGGGGACCTGCTGGGGCTATATCTCAGCCAACGGCATAAAGTTCATCATACCTGTGGGGCTGGAGAAGCTTGTCCCTTGCTCATTGATGGATGTGGCCCAGAGGACGGGAAACAAGAGGGTTGACAAGGCTCTCGGGCTAGGCGTCGGGCTGATGGTGGTCACGGGGGAGATCATCACCGAGATCGAGGCCTTCGATGTCCTAACAGACGTCGAGGCTATTCCCATAGGCGGCGGAGGCATAGACGGCGGGGAGGGCTCAAAAACCTTTCTCCTGCAGGGAGACGAGGCGCCTATTGAGTTGTGTGAAGCCACCGTTAAGGCGATAAAGGGAGAACCGCCGCTAAAAACAACTATTCAGAGTTAAGAGTTAGGGAAATCTAATAAATCATACCTCTCTTTTGAAAGTTAACCTATGACACAAGGACGTATAAGCACTATATTTTAATCTTCCTCTGCCTTCTTCCTTGAGGGTTAGAATGGTTCCGATTCCTCCATGGGAGCTGAAACGGGAGATCATCGTCAAGAGCGAGGAGGAGACAGACCCGAGGTACGGGTATCTGCCGATGGAGCGCCCCTTCAAGGACCAACTCAGGTTCGGGGTGATGAACATCGACAAGCCACCTGGGCCTACGAGCCACGAGGTGGTTGCCTGGATCAAGAGGCTGCTCCTTCTTGACAAGGCTGGTCACGGCGGGACCTTAGGGCTTAGCGAGGAAATCCCAAAGTAACCGGCGTCCTCCCCACAGTCCTCGAAGACGCGACGAGGGTAGTTCAAGCCCTGCTCCTTGCGGGGAAGGAGTACGTCTGCGTCATGAAGACGCACAGGGAGGAGACCGAGGAAAAGGTGAAGGAGACCCTGAAGATCTTCGAGGGCGAGATCTGGCAGAGGCCTCCACTGAGGTCCTCGGTGAGCAGGCGCCTCAGGACGCGGACCATCTACCGAATCGAGTACCTGGAGGGCAACGGAAGGGACTTCCTCTTCAAGGTCGCGTGCAGCGCCGGTACCTACATAAGAAAGCTCTGCTACGATGTCGGCGAGGTCCTGGGCGCCGGCGCCCACATGAGGGAGCTGAGGAGAACCCGTTCTGGGCCCTTCACTGAAAGGGATCTGTACACCATGTACGACCTCGTTAACGCCGTGGACCTGTGGAAGCAAAGCGAGGAAGACTCAGCTCTGATGAGAATCATCCAGCCCATGGAGGTTGCCCTGGAAAATACCCCAAAGATATACATCAGGGACTCAGCAGTTGACGCCCTCTGCCACGGAGCGATCCTTGCGGTTCCAGGAATCCTGAGGATCGAATCAGGGATCATGAAGGGAACGATGGTTGCGACAATGACTCAGAAAGGCGAAGCCGTCACCCTCTCTCGCACCCTGATGTCAGGGGAGGAGATGCTGAGCGTTGAACACGGGCTCGCAGCTAAGACCCTCAGGGTTCTGATGCCGAGGGGGACCTACCAGAAGAACTGGTGAACACCCCTTGGAGCACTACTTCACGGAGGCGCCGAAATCCAAGCTCGGGCTGGGCATCCTGAGGACGCGCCTCAGGGGCTTGGATTTCGAGTTCCTCACCGCCTCAAGCACCTTCTCTCACAGGAGGATCGACCCCGGAACACGTCTCCTCATCGAATCTATGATCCTCCCCGAGGAGGGCAACGTGCTGGACATAGGATGCGGCTACGGACCCATCGGCATAGCGGCGGCGAAGATGAAGCCCAGGGTCTTCGTCCACATGACAGACGTGAACAGGCGGGCCCTCGCCCTCGCGGAGGAGAACGCGAAGAGGAACGGCGTCAGAAACGTGAGAATAGCGGAGGGCCCGCTCTACGAGCCTCTCTCGGGGCTTCTCTTCGATGTTATCTTGTCCAATCCGCCGATCACCGCGGGCATCAGGAAAGTCGTTGCACCTCTGATCCAAGGGACTGTTGAACACCTTAAGAAGGGCGGCTCTCTTCAGCTTGTCGTCAGAACCACGAAGGGCGGAGAAATCATCCTCAAGATCATAGAAGAAACATTCCAACGCTGGGAGATCGTAGCCAGAGGAGGAGGGTACAGGGTCTTCGAGGCAAGGCTCTGAGCCTCGGTCCTCCCTCACTACGACGGCGTTACCTCTATACTTACTTCGTGTACACTACCTTCTCCGCCGAAGGTTTTTTTGGTATTGCCCTCGAAGTAGAACCCTCCATAGGAAAAAGACAGTACAACAGTTCCAGTCGATTTGAAGTCTTGTAGGACCATCTCAAACTCTTTGCCTGCGTAAGAGCCGGACCAAGTCCAATCTGAAATATTGTCGCTGGGTATTAGTATGTGTTTCAGCTCAGAGGAGTTCCAGGCATTAACCTTTCCCACTATGTCCTTTCCCTTCAAGAATGTATAACTTGCATTTACCCAGAGATCCACCTTCACATCGCTGCCATATCGGGCATAGTGTGAAATCTTTAAACTGATATAGACTTGATCTCCTATCTTCACTCTCTTTGATATGGCGTAATGTGAGTCGTAATCTGAAAGCCCTGTCACTCGATCGTATACCATCGGTTTCTGGTTTACTCCAATACCCACCGACGAAAACGTGCCACTGTAATCGATCGATCGATTGCGAGGTAGGAAGGGAATGCACAGCATAAGTATGACCGATCCAACTATCATGGTCTGGAACCAAGTCTTACGGGACAATTCTCTGAGCTTGCTCAGCCTAATCTGGCTCTCATTTCGCGCGCTCAACCAAGCGGCTAGGCAAAGAATCAATCTACAACCATTAACTTTGATCATAAAATTTCAAATATAAAACTTGGGTTTCTACCACCCTACATGTTTCAGTTCTTCTTCACGAGGACGGCGGCGTAGAGTCCCCTCCAGCGCTCGGTTTCATCCCTGTAGACCTCCTCCATGTGCCACCCGGAGGCTTCAGCAATCTCAGACATCTCCTTCGGCGTGGCGAGCAGGAGGTCGAACCAGGGACCTATCTCTCCCCTGAACTCGAGGCGGATGGTGACTAAGCCGGGAGGTTGTCCTCTCTGCCTGTTCCTCTCGTGGTACGCGAGGTGCCTCGGGTTGTCGGTATCCAAGGGATCCCTAGAAGTTGCTATGATGAGCCCATCCTCGGTGGTGACCCTATAGAGGTCTCTGAGCATCTTCTTCGTTGGCTCCACTCCTCCTGCTATGCCGAAGTTGTTTCCCATCATGATAACAGTCTCGAAGGATCCTGGCGGAAGCCTGAGGTCCTTTGCATCCATGATCCTGCAGTCCCTGGCGCCCCTAAGCCTCGCCACCTCCACCGCCGTTGGTGATACGTCGACCCCCGTGACGGTGAACCCCTTTTCCTGGAGCCATAGAAGATTGCGCCCTGCGCCGCAGCCCACATCGAGCACCCGTCCCCGCACGTGTTGCAGAGCCTTCCTCTCAACCTCGAACCAGTCGTCGTATCCCCTGAAATAGCCCTCTAAACTGTCTTCGTCGACTAAGTCATCGTCTCGGCGGACAATAATCGAAACCTTTTCGCCTCGGTAGTATGCCATGAAGGCCTTTCCAAAGGTGTCTGGAAATGCTTCTGACATCGACTCCCCAATTGGAATTGCAGAGTTTTATTTATTAATATTTCTTCATCCTATAGGTGAAGACTCAGACCTATTTCTTCTCCCTGATCTTCTGCTCCAGGGTCTTCAGTTCTCCATGTTCCTTGAATCTGATGGTGGTCTCAAGCCTCACCCTCATCCCGAGTTCCTCGAAGAAGGCGTAGAGGTCTTCTCCGCTGATCTTTCCATTGATCTTCCCCGCTTTGATCGCCTCGGTGAGCGCCTTCTCCACCTCCTCCATCGGCTTCGGGTACTGCTGCTTAGCCGCCCTGTAGACCTCCCAGGCTCTCCCATAGAAGAAGGTGTCCAATAGATCCTCTGTGCTTTGGGGTTTCTCCGTCTTCTCAGGCTGTTGAGCTTTGAGGAGGCTTCTCTGGAGCTCCACTATCTTCTTCCTCTTCAGCCGCTCAAGTTCCTTATCCTCCATGAAGCTTACTCCCCTCTAGCGCTCGAATTAGTATGCAAACAGAGGCTCTTTTAAACCCTTTCGGGAACTGAAAAAAAATTAAGGCTGTGGAAGCACACTACTTTAGCAGCCCAAGTCTCTTGTTTATCTCATCCCAGTTGACGAGGTTCCAGAAAGCATCGATGAACTTGGCTCTGTCGTTCTTATAGTCGATGTAGTATGCATGTTCAAAGACATCGAGAACCATCAGTATCCCGAGAGTAGGGTAAACATTGGTGTTATGCTTCTCTATCTGCATTATAAGCAGTCTATTGCTCTGCTTGTCGAAGGCTAGTGCAGCCCACCCTGAGCCCTCCACGCTGGAGGCAGCCTGAGTGAACTCCTTTTTGAATCTGTCAAAATTGCCGAACTCCTTGTCCATGGCATCGGCTAGAGCGTCGCTCGGCTTCCCACCGCCCTTGCCAGCTGGCGCCATGTTGCCCCAGAATAACGAGTGTAACAGGTGTCCCCCGATGTTCCAAGAGAGTTCCTTTAAAGTAGCCTTAACATCGATGTCAGTGCCCTCTTTCCGCGCCTTGTCGAGCCTCTGAAAGATCGCGTTTGCGCCGTTAACATATCCTTGATGATGCTTCTCGTAGTGTATCTTCAACTGTTCCTCGGAGATGTACGGCTTCAGGGCAGCGTAGTCGTAGAGTAGCTTTGGCAAAACATAAAGCTTACTTGCCTCCATAACTTTTCCCTCTGTGGAATCGTCCACATTAAAATCATTAAAACATCAGTAAAAATTAAAGATTATCATAACGAAGCGCATAAACCAAAAGTGCTGAATGATCTTGGTGCCGGAGATTAGATCTAAAATCACGTCCAAATTCTGAATGTCAGCTTTTCAATGAGTATGTTAATACTAATCATAATATTCGCAGAGAAGTCTAAATAAACCCAGTTATCAACGAAAATTCTTAAATACCTTGTGAGAGAATAGTATATTTCAAGGCGATGAAGCTCGCCTTTAACTGCCGCCACCTCTAGGTGGAGACTGATAGCTTCTACATCAACAACAAAGAGGTCATCGCGGTGGGGTCAAAAAGGGGTTTCAGACGTTGGTTGACAAGTAATGTATTTTTACAT
>Ga0315296_10002940_pt1 | contig 14403 bp, 17 predicted proteins | sample YL17G14_18_MG_FD_203921 | JGI IMG/M metagenome (GOLD analysis project Ga0315296, IMG submission 203921) | Sediment microbial communities from Yellowstone Lake, YNP, Wyoming, USA - YL17G14_18 | ecosystem: Environmental > Aquatic > Freshwater > Lake > Sediment | place: USA: Wyoming | collected... | reverse complement strand
AGTGGACGAAGGCATGGCCTTCCGAACTGTCACGCTTAAGATCAGGTTCAAGGGGTTTGAAACATATACGCGGGCAAAGACGCATCGGTTTGCAACTTCCAGCAAAGATGTGATTGTGAGAGCAGTGGCAGGGCTTTCACAGGAGTTCAAGAAACTTCCCAAGAAGGTTCGACTTGTCGGCGTCCGGCTTTCAGGCCTAGACGCTCATGCTGGGAGCGTGATCCCCACGCAATCATTGGATTCATTTGCAACGGGTCCCCGGAGCAACGTCGATTAGATAGGGGCACGATCACCTGCTCGGTCTTCCATCAAAAACGGATTGTCAGCCAAATGGTTCAAAGCGTCGCATTCCAGGGCGAGCATGGAGCATACAGTGAGCAAGCTGTCTTAACATACTACGGAAAAGAAACAGCCACGAAGCCTTACGAGACACTCCGTGAGGTCTTCAAGTCAGTACAGGAAGGGAGAACAGCGTTCGGGGTCGTACCTGCTGAGAACTCGATAGAAGGAAGTATCAACCAAACATATGACCTCCTCCTTGAGTTCCCTCTGAGAATATGTGGAGAGGTTAAGATCCGGATAGTGCATTGCCTCCTTGCCCTTCCCGGAACCACATCGAAAGATCTCAGAGTCGTCTATTCACATCCTCAGGCGCTCGCCCAGTGCGCTAAGTACCTCGAGACTTTGAATGTGGGCATTGAGCCTACATACGATACTGCCGGCAGCGCAAAGATGATACGGGAAAAAGGCATCCGAAATGCTGGTGCGATCGCGAGCGAAAACTCAGCCGAGCTTTACGGTTTGGAAATTCTGGGGAGGCAAATAGAGGATTTCTCTGACAATTTCACGCGCTTTTTCGTCATAAGCCTAAATGATCCTCACCCGACCGGGAAAGATAAGACAACTGTGGTGTTCGGAACGAAGCATGTTCCAGGTTCGTTGCACAAGGCGTTGGGGGAGTTAGCATTTCGCAGGATCAATCTGACGAGGATCGAATCCAGACCGATGAGGACCACGCCATGGGAATATCACTTCTTCGTGGAATTCGAAGGACATCGCTCAGAGACTCCTTGCGCTGAAGCCCTTGAAGCTTTGAGAAAATCCACGACGTTTCTGAGGATCCTAGGATCATACCCGCGTTCCACTTAGGAGCGTCTTCGCTCGAGGAAACGACCCAACCGAGTCGCCATCTTTAATGCGATTCTTCCGGGGAGAGTGATCAGGTATCTGCCGCGGTCGCCCTCCTGAACAATAAGTGCAGCCTCTTGCAGGATCTTGAGATGGTTCGATATTGTGCTAGGCGAAATATCCTTCAACACAGATTCAAGTTCACTGGCATATCTCCCGCCATAGAGCAGCTCGGTGAGTATACGGATCCTGTGCTCACTTGACATAGCGCTCATAAGAGAAGCGGCACGCTGAGCCTCTGCGACGCTCAGAGTTCTCGATTGGACCTTGGATATGTGACGGTCAAACCAGGCGCCTGTAGGATCGACGAAAACCGATTTTTCGAACTCAGATGTAATTCCTGACATCACACTATTGACCACGTCATTCACGTATTCTGAGATCGACTGACCCAGATTTCGCTTCTCATAAGTGCCAGATGGCCTGCTGGCCTGATTTGGGATTGCTTCCGAAAGGCGGCGTACTTCCTCTCTCAGCTTCGCCAGCTCATCCTTGAGATTGCTGACATCGTCAGGTGTTTCTTTGTCCATCATTGCTCACATCGAATTTGACTCGAACAAAATCGAATTCAATTCGGTGATAATAAACGTTGCTCACAATCAGTTCGCAGCGGTATTCTTCGCTTGGCGACGGACCAGAATCGCCCACTTTGGTGCATGCTCTCAGGCTTCTGCCTCGGACTGACTGGGATGTTTCAAGGATATCTTGAAAACCGCGTCCCGTACTCGCAGGTACCGGGTAGAAATCACGTCACTGCTTCCATCAGACTTCGACGGCACACAACTGAAGAAGACTGGCACGATTGCCGTCTTGTTCACCGCAGACTGGTGCCCCTTCTGTAGAAGATTCAACTCAATCTTCGAATCGGCATTAGATTACAAACATCTGACAAAGGCGATTGTCGATTTGACCAATCTTGAGAACTCTCTCTGGGAAACCTTCGACATTGGAGTTGTCCCAACGGTCGTAGTCTTCAAGGATGGCAACCCAGTTCTCAGAAAAGACGGAGTTCTAGGTAGAGGGCTACCAGCAGACGTTATGATTGAAATTATCCAGAAGATGGAAGCAACCCGCGTTGTAGGAAGGTGATCTTCCGGTAGGTCATGACTCATTTTCGTAAACGGTCTCTCGCTCGAGAGGTCTGCCCTTCCTGAATCTCCATATCTCGACTCGACCTTGGAAGGCTTTGCCCCAGACTTTCATTAGTTTTTTTTCCTCCTTGCTTGCGCGGCCTTTTCCGCTCTTGACCTGAACCATGAGAATCTGCCCATCCTTGCCAGCGAAAATATCGACCGGGCCATGCGAGGCCGCACTCCGACTACAAAACCAACCCTCCGTCCTCAGCTTTCGCAGAACCTGGTACTCCCGGCTCCTGCCTCTCGTGTAAGGTGTTGACACCATTCCTAGTTCAGATCCTCTCACATTTCGTGTTCTAATCGCAACTCAGCAGACTGCTCATGATGAATGTCGAGGTCTTATAGAACCGTCGAAAAAGGGTTGTCTGCCAATCAAGAGCCCTCCTAAGATGGATGGTTTCGGTTGGCTAATCCTTCTCTAGGTTACGAACAAGGGTCGGCTGGTGATATCCGGTAGATGTGAAGAGGCCAGTGCTCAAATTCCTTGCCTATTCAATTAGTGCTCGATCAGATGCGTTTCCTGCTGCTCCCTGAATCAACTTCACAATCTTGGGCCCAGCTGCTGTCAATAGAATGACGTTATTTGCAAGAGCTGTTATCAAGCTGGGAAGCCCAGTCATCATGGTCGCTGAGATCGGTATGTTGTAGAACAGGCTGACCCATAGGTTTTGGAGAAACTCACTCAAGACTGTGAGGAACGCAGCTACAACTGCGAATTTGAAAGAGTCCAGGGTCCTGAACCTTGTGCGAACGACCCCTGCCAGGAATCCTAGAAGACCAATAATTCCCGCTATGAAAGGTGTCCAAGCGCCAGGGATCATGAACAGGTCCGATACGACTATGATGAGAGCGCCTGTGATGAAACCGGCAGCTGGTCCGAGGGCAAGACCATTCGCTATGGCCAAAGTCTCAGTGAACCCCACCTTAATCAGAATCCCGAACAGCGGGCTAGGCGATCCCAAGGCGATATTCCCTAGGACAATTCTAGCGACAGCCCCCATAGCAACAATGGTCGCCATGAGAGAAATCTCTCTAGATCTATTCATTTTGGTCTGGCTGGATAATCCAGCCATCACACTTAAAACCCATGTTGAGGTTCATACTCTTAGCGAAGAGAAGCTTGGGCAATACGAACGAGTCAGCGCCGCCGCTACTACATTACCTTGAGAAAAGAGGTGTGACCCTGAATGACATGGTTGAGACAGCCCTGAGCATGTTTGTCCCCCATCCAGGCGTTGAGGACAAGGAGAAAGCGACCGAGATAATTGTCGACGAGCTATACGATGCACTGTCAGACGTGAACGTTTCGACTTTGGTGGTGGCTTGTTACCGTGCAGAAGAAGACGCGAAGGAGGGGAAGATTCCTGGCCTGACCCGTGAGAGATTCCTGGGTCGACCAGGTCTTGTCACGGATGAGCTTCTCGGAATGACAATTGCGACCTACATCGCTGGAGCCAGGGGGGTCTTTGAGTTCGTCAGATTCGATCAGAACAAACCGGGCATACTGAGCAAGCTCGGTCCAATTACGAATGACGCGATCGGTGGCCTCGTGGCTGGGTGTTCTTCGAACATGTACACAAGGGCTCTCAGGGAGAGCAAGAGCTGATTTGGGGCATGGAGTTCGTCCGTGGCATCAAGAATTCCATCGCATTTCTCACAATAATCCCGATTGGAATGGACAAGGACGGGCTCTCGCAAGCCGCAAGTTACATGCCCTTATTCCCTGGTGTTGGCGGACTGGTCGGCCTATTGGCCGGGATATCGGTGTGGATATTGAACGAGATTCTCCCACCACAGATCTCAGGCATGATAGGAGTGGGAATACTGCTCCTGATTACCGGTGCACATCACACTGACGGTTTACTCGATTTCGGAGATGCGGTAATGTCCCATGGATCGCGCCAAGAAAAAATCAGAATTCTACATGACCCACAGACAGGTGCAGGCGGGCTACTGCTGGGCATAGTGGTTCTGATGATAACTGCGTTCAGCGTGGGCAGTCTAGATCGCCGAATTATCGTTCAGGGCATGGTTGCGTCGGAGGCGGCCGCAAAGTTCGCGCTAGTCTTCATAGCCGCCACTGGGAAGTCCGCTTTTCGTGGCATGAATACTCCATTTGTCAAGGCCATGCACGATAAGCTCAGCTCTGCTCGTCTTGCGAGTTCCCTGCTCCTGCTTCTCGTGCTGATTCTGCCGACGTTGCGAATCGTTGGAATTACCGTAACCTTCTCAGTCATCCTAACTGGAGCAGCGATGCGCGGTATCTCAACCCGTCAATTTGGAGGAGTAACTGGTGATGTCATGGGAGCAACTAATGATCTGACACGAATGATCTCACTCCTTACGATTCTGGTGGCATCGAAATGGCTGTGACCGCACTCGTGATGGCGGGCGGAAAGGCTACTCGAATGAATTCATCGGCAGAGAAAGCGCTACTGGAGGTGTGCGGCAAAACAATGCTCCAACGCGTTACAGACGCCTTGCGACAAGCGAAACTTGTCACCCGTGTCGTCGTTGCAGTTACCGACAAGACGCCGCTTACAGCTCGTAAGGCAATGGATCTGAACCTGGAGGTCCTGGAAACACCTGGAAATGGTTACGAGTCGGATATGCAATACGCGATCAAGAAACTAGACTTAGGCGAGGTATTGGTTGTCTCGGCAGATATTCCTCTTATCACTGTAAGGATAATAGACCAAGCAATACGCCAGTTCAGGTTAAGCGGCAAACCGGCATTAGCTGTGATGAGTCCAGTTGGGGTCTATGACCAGCTGGGCTTGCACCCGCAGTACATTTTCGAAGTCAACGGAAACCGAATGGTGCCAGTAGGAATCAACCTAATAGACGGGACAAAGGTCGATCGAGGTGAACTCGATCAAGAGATACTTGTCTCAGAGTCTGATAAAATCGCCCTTAATGTGAATACCCCTCGCGAACTTGAGCTTGCAAGATTGCGTTGTGAAGAATAGTTGGCTGTAATCAGAAACGCATCGTTGACTTTCAAGGTTGCGAGAATATCCGTGTTTTCAGCGTTGGCGGTCGTTGGATCCTTCATTCATCTTCCAGGGCCCATCCAGACTGTAGCACTTGATTCCTCACCCGGATTCTTCGTTGCTCTCTTCTTCGGTCCGTTTGATGGTGCACTTGTCAGTGGGATAGGGCACCTTGCAACTGCAAGCATTAACGGATTCCCACTCGGCGCAGTGCATTTTCCAGTCGCCCTGGGCCTTGCTGGAGCTGGTGCCGTCATAGGTGCGGTAAATCACTTGGAATTCCCTTGCAGTCCTGCAATTGCGCTGGCTCTTGGCGTTGCAATCAATGTTGGCTTGATTGTCTTGGCGGTGCCAGTTCTAGGATGGCAGGCAACTCTTGCCTTCGCACCTTTCCTGACGTTGGCTGCGGCCCTTAACGCCTTGGTCGCGGGACTTGTCTATTTTGGCGTTAGAGGAAAATTGGGAATTTGAATCGAACCGCTTCATTTGCTGAGATAAGGACCCAGCGAGATATTCTCTTGTTAAGGTTTGCCAAGAACCGGATGTTGGTTGTTGCATGCGATTCGGCCGGAGGAATAGGACCGAAGTCCCTCGACAGGGTTCGCGCGAGCGGTGAAGTTGTGGGACGGTTCACCGCCAGAGTCGCTTTGATGGAGGCTCTATCAGTTGGCGCCACACCATTCTGCGTTGTAAGCACGCTGTCTGTTGAACCCTACCCGGCAACTCAGATAATCAAAGGTATTCGCAGCGAACTGCGACGCGCAAAGCTAAAGGGAAATGTCCCGATAATGCGGAGCACCGAGAAGAATATCCTAGTTCGCCAAACTGGGGTTGGAGTGACAGTTCTCGCCACAGTCTCTCGTGGCCAGCTTAGGATTGGTAAGAGCAGACTTGGGGATCTCGTGGTGACCATAGGTCTGCCGCATGTAGGCTCTGAAGTCATCCAAGGCGAGAAGAAATGTAGAATCGCTGACTTGAGAGATCTGTTGACGCTTTTGGAGTTCACCGGTGTCCATGAAATTATCCCCGTTGGATCCGTTGGCATACTGAGAGAGGCAAAGGTCATCGCCGAAGACTCCGGCCTTAAGTTCAGGTCGACTAGCCCTGACGGAATTGACCTTGGAAAATCAGCGGGACCGGCTACGGTGCTACTCTGCAGCGTTTCTCCTTCAAACTATGAGGACTTATCATCGCTTACGAACAAGCCGGTCACAACAATAGGGACTCTGGAAAAACCGGGAGGGTGCTGACGATTCCTCAGTTCGTAGAGTCTCATTTGCGACGAGACCCTTGGCTCCTTCCCAGACCTGCGCGCAGAAATTCTTAGTATACGAACGTTTCAAAATGAGCTTCTTCGGACGAATTATACAGCTCATTTCAGTATGTTAAAACACTTAAGGCGTTGAGCATCGAACCAAGATTTCAGGACGACGGACTTTGCACTCGCCAGCGCGCCTAACATTGGTATTGATGATAGGCGTTGTTCTGTTCGCTCTTCAAGCGTCCCATGTCAATGCTGAGACAACCTACACCGTGACTATTACGATTCAAGGGCTGCCAACCAACCTGAGCACGAACATATACGTCGACGGAATTCTCAACGGAACCTTAAACGGAGGCGCGTCGCGTTCCCTCACTTTCCCAACAACCTCATCGGTGACTCATGTTATCACCGTGGACTTCTACGTCCCGAATAGCGCTGGGATGAACGGGACACGATATTATGAGAAAGACACATCTTGGGCTTTCGCTGCGAGCGGAAGCCATGTCTTCGCGTACACTGCCCAGTACTATCTGAATGTAGAAACAAGCTTCGGCACCGCGAAAGGAGAGGGATGGTACGATTCCGGCACCAGCGCGCAAGCCGCACTCAACGATGGACAGGTCGAGGAAAGCCCTGGGATTCGGCACGCCTTTACGAACTGGGGCGGAGATGCATCAGGTAACTCATTAACATCTGACCCGATTCTAATGAATCAACCGAAGAAGGCGATTGCGAATTGGAAAACACAATTTCTTCTAACCGTGAAATCGGACCCAGCTAGTGTTCAAGACGTCAAAGGTTCTGGATGGTATGATGCCGATACTCAAGCATCATTCTCTGCACCCCCCGTTGTGCCCGCCGACAAGGATTCGCGTCTGAGATTCGATCATTGGAGCGGCGCTTTTGATGGTCAATCGTTATCTGGGACTGTGTTAATGGATCGGCCCAAGGTTGTTGAAGCTCATTACCTTGCCCAATATTTGCTAACCATCCACTACGACCCAGTCACAGTACCGCACGCCTTCAATGAGACAAGTTGGTATGACGCGAACACAAACGTGCCACTCGGGCCCGCTCTCTCAACGGTCGACTTGAGTTCAGTAGAACGCCTTCGATTTGTGGGTTGGTTTGAAAATGGCAAGCAGCTTACAGGCGTTTCGTTAAACATCTTCATGGATCAACCTCACGAGCTAACCTTGTCCTATGAGACTCAGTACTACGTCGACGTTCGCTCATCATACGGCCAGGTCTCGGGGTCAGGGTGGTATGATCGCGGATCCACCGCGACAATCACCGCCTCAAACACAGCTGGATCTTGGCCGTTCACTTACAACTTGGCAGATTGGCGAGTCGATCCGCCTTCGGGAAAACTCAGCAAGAGCGACGGTTCCTGGACGATTACAGTAGATCGACCTTACGTTATCGAAGCCGTCTGGAACTTCGACATACTCCTGCTCGCAGGCCTAATCGGAGGAAGCGCGCTGGCCATAGTTGCCGTCGGAGTCGGGCTGGCGGTGGCATACAAACGCGGAATGTTCACCCGTGGCACGACAACCTTCCGCCCCTCAAAGGTAGCAGTCAGTCAGACAACCGCCTGCAGCAAATGTGGAAATCGCGTCCCGAAGAACGCCACGTTCTGCCAAAAGTGCGGCGCGCCCATCGCGGGCGCGGATCAAACTGGACTGGAGGATAAGGTGTATGACTACATTGTCAAACATGATGGCGTTATCTCGCTGAGCAAGGCCTCACGAGATCTCGGAATGTCAGCCGATCAAGTGAAACAAGCTGCAGAAGCGTTGAAGAAGAAAAGGCGCTTAGCTTAGTTATGCGCTAGAATGGCCAGCGGGGCTGTTCCTGCTGCTGTTGATATCCCGTGGGATACTGATACTGCGTCGGGGTAGAACCGATCTTCGGGGCCAATCCCCAGAAGCACTCAGGGCAGAAGTTCAACACTCCATATTGCTTGTTGCAGCCTGTACAGATCGATCTGCCGCATCTTGAGCACACGAAGGTCGCTGGTAGCTCAGGGTGATAGTAGCAGCTTCCTGACCTCACGATCTGCCTCGGTGTGTAGATTGGTGGGACGGCCGGTGTCGGGGGAAAACTGGCCAGCGGCGACTTGATGTCCACTTTTACAGGAGGAGCTTGTGTGAGACCAGTTCCGCAACTGAAACAGAATCTAGCATCGTCAGCGTTCGCTTTGCCGCACACTTGGCATACGGACATTACTCGAACCCTACCATTAACTGCCATCATAGGTTTCTTAACAATTACTCAATCTTGACAGGGCCCAGCCATGCTATTTCGCCATGAAACACGCCGGTTACGGGTGTTCGGCCCTCGGCTCATGGCGGAAAAATGACATGCTCAATGCAAATTGGCTAGGAGACCACCTTGAGGATTGACTCCTGCAATTCCCCGTTTTTCGCTTCGCCAAGAACTCTCAGGTAGTCACCCTGCTTGAGACCTCTCTGAATTTTCGAGAGTGGCTGCAGGGCTTTCTCTCCAAAGGAGGTTTCAGCGAAAACCCTGAGACTTGCATCGCTAATCTTCGCCGCGTCCCGGATTGCCCTTTCAGCCCCTTTTGGATCTCGGACCGATGAGATGGATATCTCAGCGCGAGGAACGATGTCTCTAGCAGTCCCTTCCTTTCCACACACGAAGCATTTCTCGCCTCTCTTCAGGTTCATTGGGGTGAATCGATTGTTCTTCATATCCATGAATAGGACCGAACGCAAGGGTTGGCCACTGTAGTCCGGCCATTTGGCGCGCTCTTTGTACTGCTTCAAGCCGAGGACAAGCTTGATGATTTCCTGAGAGGCTATCGAGGAGACAAGAGAGATTGAGGTCGCGAAGGAGGGAACGGCATCCTGCTCCAAGGGAGCATCGCAAGGATTACGCAAGCCGACAATCTGAGAGTATTGGTTGGGAGGAAAAATGCAGATCGGGCAAGCGTCATCTGGTGGGATGTAGACTTGGACTCTCGCGTTGAGCCCGGTAATGCCTCCATCTACCATAGGTATCGAATATTTCCTACAAACCTGCGAGAGGTAGATTCGCGAAACAACATTGTCGAGGCCGCAGATGATCACATCTGAATCCAGGTAGAGCTTCAGTGGCATTCTCTCAAGGTCGCCGCGGTAAGCTATGGTCTCTACGTACGGAAATTTCCTATGAATGTTCTTTGCAAGAACCTCAGCCTTATTCTTTCCCAAGTCGGTGGGTTCGAAGAAAATCATTCGACTGATATTGGAAAGTTCGACATTGTCGCGATCTACGATGTAGAGCCTTCCAACGCCGAGCAAAGCCAGGTTCTTGGCAACTTCGTTCCCAATTGCGCCAGCACCTGCCAACAGTACCGTTGCTGATCTGATTGTTCTCTGCCCATCAGCTCCCCAGAGCAAGAGATGGCGGGCCCAAAGATAATCAACGATTACTGGTTCTTCAGCGCCCTTCAGCTTTGCAAGCCGTGCATTTTCAGAGAGCAATTTGCCGCGAAAAAGCAGCTTCGTTAATTCAGGCTCTATTCTCAGTTTCTCGCAAACCAAACGCTTCAGATCTTTAACGGTTCTGCCGGGGTTGAGCTCCACCTCAATCTGCTTGTACGAGGGGAGAGAGGCTTTGATGCGCATCAAAAGGACGCTCGGTGTTCTCTCCCCGGAATACTGAACCGAACTATGTCCCCGGGTCTAGAGGGCGCTAACGACAATTGAGGGATTGGAACAATGCTGAAACGAATCGTGTCATCTTCACTCTTCTGCGGCTTGGTCTTCGCCATCTTCGGAAAACCGTACGAGCGGCAGACATTTGCAGCCTTGAGAGCACGGGGATGATCAAACACGCTTTGAGGATTCGGGTCCGTCAGCAGATAGTGGAGAGAATTCACCACTGAGATGAGTTTCAAGCGCGGGTCCCATTTCTCCCCCAGAATCGATACGCACACAGCATTCGCGATGTTAGGCACAATATTGGGATGCGAAATGTCCGTCAACCATGTTGCGACCGGGGGCTTGAGCGGATATTCCGATGGTAGGTCGAGACGGAATCTGTTCCAGTTCGCATACTCGGTGAACGGCCAGACTCCCTTCTCGGAGAGCTTCTTCACTTCGCCCTTTTCGCAGCGGATCAGGCCCTCGAACTGCGTGGGCGGGTCGTTCATCGCGGTTACGGTGGGGAACTGGTGGTTTAGCAGATTCTTCTCTTTGATCAGTACTGAGATATCCAAGTCTGTTTGCCTTACCCGCCAATGATATTGTAGGGCATGAGGGCAAGTTGAGCATTCTCAGGAATGCCTAGCCGTGCGACTGTAGTACTCTCATCGAGTATTGCGCCTCCGTACATCAGAGCAACTGTGGTCGGGTCAACCCCAAAGGACTGGCAGACCTGCTGCTTGATCTCGGCGACTGTGTGATCCGGAATCACATCGATTTCCGCGAGACCTGTCTGAGGGCCAATAGGCGCTTGAACGAATAACTTCATGTGCGACGCTTCACCTCCGCTCATGCTTAATCCAGCTGTTCCATAGAGGAGCTTAAACTATCTTACTGTAAGCTGAATGGTCAGGTGATGAATCAAGCCGCCACCGACTGCGATAACCATCAACGCGTAGTTCCCGGACTTAACCGATGTGGTCGTTATGATGCGAAGTGTCAAAGTTGTCGTCCCAGCTCCACCAACAATTGCAGTGGTCCCGCTGGTTACGAGCTCATATCTGGCACCCTGGGGCAGGCCTTGCACTGTCACTTGAACAGGATCCGTGAAACCTTGTGTGATCGTGAGGGTTAGAGTGTATGTTGCGGTTCCGCCAATGGATATGGTCCTTGAACTTGGGGAGATCTGCAGATCGAAGGCTGCTACGACGATTTGTGCCGTTGTCTCTCGCACCACTGGTGGGCCCTGCGAGGGCGTGTAGGCGGCAGTTACGAGTAGGGAAAACATGCCGTTTGCAGCCTCGGGGCCTGCAGCAACAGTCATAGTCGCCTTTGCAGTTCCAGAAGGCACAGGGTTTGGCGTGAAAATCACACTTACTCCTTGAGGTGCACCCGTCGCTGAGAACGAAACGGCATTATTGAAACCATTCATGTAAACCAAGCTCAGTGTTGTGGACGTTGAGCCGTTGCGATAAACTGTCATAACGAGGCCGCTTGCGGGTAGGGCGAAGTCTGCGACCGGAATTGTGTATTTGGGGGTTTGAACCTGACTGCCAAGCGTGTCCACCGCTTTGATGTAGTACACGATGTTTCCAGCCACCTTACCGCCCGGAATCGAGTACGAGTACTCCCCAGTCGTCGATGAACTCATAGCGACCTCAGTGAATGAGGTGGTGCCCTGAACAGAATAGAATAGGCTCACACTTCGGATCGTTCCGTTCACGATGGCTTTGATCTCGATCGGCGCACCGATCGTCCCGGTCAGAACTGGGTCATGCCCGATAGCTAACCCCGGGACTGTAGGGAAGCCTCGAAAGAGAAGAAGACCGAAGAGCGAGACTGACAGTGCCAAGGCAACTAAGACTATGGCTAGAATCATGTTTCGCGAAGGCAGTTTCGGTCTTGGAGGGAGTGCTCGTACTTCTACTGTCGGGGTGGGAAGAACTCGAGCTTTTTCTTTTCTGTCTAACGGGACAGCTTCTGCAGGGTCCTCGAAGACCATGACGTTCTTGCCCGGTATGCGGAGTTGTCTGCCTGTTCGCGTGTCGACTCTGAAGTAGCCGGTTTCCCCATTGCTCGAATCTGCAACCAGCGCAGTAACAAGAGAGGAAAACTGTTGCAGATTCTTCTGCGTTTGAATATCCGTGTCGGAAAGAAATAGGCCGCCTTCGGTGTGTGAATGGTACCAGCCCACGATGCTTCCTTTCACCCGTCCATTCACTACGTCGTCTGCTATTCTAGCGAGCGTGTTCGAGGTTAGGATTGCACGATGCTTTTCTGTTTCGAATTCCCCTGTGATGGAATCTTCGATGATTATTGTATCGGTATCCAATCTGCCTAACAGCAGACCGATGATTTCGTTTTGGGCGTTGCGTGAAGCCTGCACAATCTGATCGTGAACAGGTTTCCATATGCTGACGTAAGACAAAGGTCACACCAAAACGGTAGGAAATAAAAAAATCGGGGGACCTTTTTTCGCGCCGCTACCTTCCCAGCATGCCAAGGATTCCGCCCAGCACGCCGAGAACGAAACCGGCCACAAACCCTCCGCCAATTATCAGACTCAGCACGGCCAGCGGGAATACGACAATGCTTCCAATCGTTCCGTATCCTAGAAGCATTAGAATCGATCCGACGACCAATATGAGTCCGATGATCGCTCCGATCGCGAAGACGAGGCCATGTCCTGCTGATGGGTCGATGACTGGAATCCAGAAGAAGACTCCGATCCAGAGGTTGTAGAACGAGTTGGAGAGCAATGCTGCAGCGTTAAGGATTATCAGAATCCCAGCAATCATGGAGAGTAAGAATCCCCAGAGAGCTCTGGGAGCCTGTGGCTGACCGTACATTGGTCCGAACGGCGCGACAAACCCAGCTTGCATCGGTGGGGCCATAGGTGGACCCATTGGTGGTCCATAGGCGGGTTGTTGCGGTCCATATGCTGGTCCCGGTTGCTGCGGAGCTGGGATCATTGGTACCACTCCTGCGTAACATTGAGGACAGAGCACTAGGTCCATGTAGGCTTTGGAGTCATCGCGACAGATCGATCTTCCGCATCTGTTGCAGACGTAGATGGCTGGAAGGTTCGGGTGGTAGAAGCACTGGCCTGGCGCGGGAACTCGGATCGGCCCGCCGAAGCTGACTGGTGTCACAACGCGAACAGAGGGAACTGGTTTGAGCGAGGGGGCCCCGGCGCCTGCTAGTGATGCACCACAACTAGAACAGAAGGCTGCGTCATCACGGTTTGTATAGCCGCATGATGGACAATTCTTGACCATTTTTCTAAACATTCTCCATTACTGGCATATCATTAGACAGTTGCCGACTCGATGTTCTCCACGTGAAAACTGCGGTGACGGAGGAGGGCAGGCTACTGATGCGCTGGGATTAAAGTAAGCTTGACCCAACGGAGCCTCATAAGCTCCATAGTAGGGATAGCCAGAAGTAGGATAACCACAGGCAGCTCCATAGTACTGTTGTGGAAGAGAGTACTGAATTGGAGAGTAGAATCGATATGGTGAGTAGAATTGATATGGTGAGTAGTTGTAATATTGCGGGTAATTTCCATATTGCGAATATGCTCCAGAACAATTGCACATGATTCATCGACCAGAACTAGATGCAGCTCGAACCCACAAAATAAGCATGTATTGATTATGTTGACGACGAGCAAGTTATCGTGTCAAATCCGCATTCGATAGAGCGCACTGTTTGCGTCCAATCCTGCAATTGAGGTTTACCAGAAATAGTCGAGAAACCTACTCCTCCCTACTTCTCCACCCAATACTGCTCAAATTTCTTTGAAACCACGAAGCGATCGCTTAGAATCAGCTCGCGGCCAGATAGTAGCGGATTGTCTCTCGATATACGGCCGATCTGTCGGATCCTTTGTTTTCTATTCAACTTTTCCAATGCTCCTGCTGGGTATTCATCCCAGAGTTGGTCGTCTAGGAGTCTGCCACCAGACTTAGGACGCACACCGCCCCATTGCTTAAAGAAGAATGCAACACCTTGACGTTGGCAAGCGTCACGAATCTCACGAACCCAAGTTATGCAGGTCCGGTCACCACTTTCCCAGGGAATCCATGAGCCTTCCACATATCGCACTAGGCCTCGGTCTGCTGCGATTCCCGGGTTCTTCAAGTGTTGACCGCTCTCGCCGCCGACAATCA
>Ga0315296_10002939_pt1 | contig 14405 bp, 16 predicted proteins | sample YL17G14_18_MG_FD_203921 | JGI IMG/M metagenome (GOLD analysis project Ga0315296, IMG submission 203921) | Sediment microbial communities from Yellowstone Lake, YNP, Wyoming, USA - YL17G14_18 | ecosystem: Environmental > Aquatic > Freshwater > Lake > Sediment | place: USA: Wyoming | collected... | reverse complement strand
TACTCAATAGTCGTCACGGTGTTTCGTCCTGATGGAAGCAACGTTACGGGCATAGAATACAATATGACTTCTGAGGCGCCCATTGGGGGTCTTGTGTTCTACCTTAATCGAAGTAACGTCATGATCAGTGAATATTGTTCTGTTTCTGGGACGCCGATTTATGGTTTGGGCCTTACTAGTTTGTCCCAGCCTGGTGAGTATATTCTTGAAATCAAAAACGTTGGTTCACAAGACTTGCAGGGGCTTCTAGCTGTTCATGAATGGTGGCAGTTCTTTGAGAGGCCGTGGTTCTATTATGGAGTTGCATGTTTTCTGCTTGCGCTGCCGTATCCAGTGTGGATTGTGTTCCCAGTTCTTAAGAAGCCGCATGCCTAAGGTTCAAGTTGTTTCTTATCTCGTTGATTTCGTCAGCCTTTGGCTGTCTCGGATAATTGTACATTGGTCCGCTTGGTCTTTCGTTGTAGTATGGGCGGTTGCATTCGGGGCATCCTGACGTGCAGAATGGGGTGCCTTCTTGGATGATTTGGTGCAGCATGGTTTTTGGTATGCCGAAGTCTACTATTCGCTCCTTGTTGTCGAATTTCATGTTTTCATAACGTGTTTTTCCGTGGGTTATGAGGTGTCGTGCCAGTTGTACGCGTCTGTAGGTTTCTATTGGTGGTTGAGGCGTGTTTTCTAGTGTTGTGCCTGAGATGGGTGTGAATGCGAATAGGCTCGGATAAACGCCTGAATCTGCGCATTGCTGGATGGTTTCGAGTATTTCTTTTTCTGTTTCTCCTAAGCCGACGATGAGGTGGGTGTAGACTTGGTTTTTGCCGAAGACTTCAACTGCTTCTTTTAGTGCTTCGTGTTGTTGTTTCCATGCGTAGGGGCTTTGTGTTTCTGCGCCTTTTACTTTGTTGAAGAGTTGTTCTGTTGCGGCGTCTAGGGCGATGCTGATGCGGTCTGCGCCTGCCTCGGCTAATTCCTTGAACTGTGTCTTGTTGAATGGTGGGCAGGATAGGGAAATTGGCACGTTTGAGCCTGAATGAATTAGACGTGTCAGGTGTGTTAGGTCTTTGAAGACTGTGGGATAGTTTAGTGCTTGGATGCACACGCGTTTTACGATGCCCTTCTCTGCGCATGATGCTATTTTTTCTATGACCTGTTTGGTCTGGAAGGGTGGCCATGTTACGCGTGCGAGCATGTCGGCTCGGCTTGAGCTTGATTTGGCTTGGGGGCAGAAGCCGCAGTTGGCCAAGCATTTTCCCTCTCGATAAGTGAGCATGTAAATGGTTGTGGGCGGTGCGTCTAACTTACCTTTTAACAGTCCGAGTACTATGGCGGAGCCTACTGACACACGGATTTTCTCTGGCACATCCTGTTCAGTGCACATACTCGCACTTGCCTTGGTTGTTGCGGATTTTGCATGGGTTAATAATAAGGGTACTTATTCATGTCGCAACAAAAGAATATAGCTACTTCCAAGTACAAGATGCGTGGAATCATAGAGATGCTTTTCCAAGGTATCAATAGTTTGAGGCAACTTAAGATGGGTATTTCTTCTCTTCTATTATGTTTCCTGAGATTGTTATTAATATGTTGTTTCCGTTCACCGAAACCACTTTGTGTCTTCTCTCCAGATTGTAGAATCTCTTGAACTTCTCTGGAATATGTAAAATCACTTTGTCCTCGGTATGCTGGACTGGTATGTTTTCTTGAAAACAGGATATCTCAGTCCACTCATGCATCTCCCGACCGGAAACTCCGATAGTTGAGCTGTCTAACGCATACATGAAAGCCCGTTCAGTCCAAGTCGGATTCGCCACTTGCAGAAGCTCCTTTGGAACCTCAACAACATTCTGTGGTTTCTCTTCTTTTGGATAAACAAGATTCACGCGTCTTCCATTTCTTTCTAGGACTCGGGCAAGAATCTTGTTTGCGTTCAGTAATCTTCTAATGGAGCCATCAATACGCCCAGCATTCCATCCAAGCTTTCTTCCTAATTCGTATTGAGACAGTCCTGGATTTTGTTTTATTGTGTCCAGTAGGATTTCATCCGACTCTATGCCTCTTTTATTTCTTTTTGGCTCTTGCATTCTGGTTCACTTGTTTACCGGTGAGTGACTAATTGGTAGCTGCTTCCATTTAAACTTTTGGAATATTCCAAAAACCGCCAAGTGTTAAAAAGAAGAAAACACGATATAGCGTTCCATGTTTCGTGTGCAACCACGAGCAAGGCGATATTTCGGTGACATTGTTCTCGGTCCGCAACCGCTCAATTGGATGAATAGGCACAGGAGTTTTGCGAGTCGGGAATGGTTTGAAAGTCAAATAAGATATGGTGAATGGATCAGAGACCGCGGTAGGCAAGACCATTATCTAATATATGCAACTGAGGTTGAGAGGAGAGAGCCGATCACAGTCCTAATCAAGATAGAGTTCCGTCAGAACTATGTTTTCGCTTACCATTCGCATGTATTGAGAAAATGAAACGATGCCCAGTTGCTTCACATGTATCATGAGAAAGTAGAGATAGTCTACACATTGTTTGGGATAGTTCCGGAATTAGGTTAATAATGCAGTCTTCATAGTTATTCCACACCTCATCAAGCGTGCATTCACTATGTCCCAATCTTGGAGAAGTAAGGTTCAGAGTTTGCTTCAGGCTGATGATAGGGCGCTTGAACGAGCTTTGGCTGCGGCGCGTGAGGTTAGTTGGAAGAATTTTGGTAGGCGGATTCGGTTTTATGCGCCGAGTTTTATGTATTACAGGTCTGAGCGTTTTTGTTCTTCGCCTGCTGCTTTTCCTTCTGTGTCTGTGACTGGTTCTTCTTGTGCTTTGAAGTGTAAGCATTGTGGCGGCAAAGTTTTGAACACGATGTTGCCTGCGTTGTCGCCTGAACGCTTGGTTGGGGTGGGCAGGGATGTTAAGGCTAAAGGTGGCTTGGGCTGTCTCATCAGCGGCGGCTGCTTGCCTGATGGTTCTGTTCCTTTGGAGCGATTTGTTGATGCGATTGCTGAGGTCAAGAAGACTCTGGGTTTGACTGTGGTGGTTCACACTGGCGTTATTGACAGTGAGTTGGCTGGGAGGCTTGCGGATGCTGGTGTGGACGCGGCTTTGATTGACATTATTGGTTCAGATGAGACTATTAGGGAGGTTTATCAACTCAATGTTTCTGTGGCTGATTATGACAGATCATTGCGAGTGTTGCATGAGTCTGGGATTCCTTTGGTGCCTCACGTGCTCGTTGGATTGCATTATGGCAAGTTGAAGGGCGAGTTTGAAGCGTTAGAGATGATTGCCCGGTATTCGCCCAGCGCAGTTATCGTGATTGCTCTTATGCCGATTCACGGCACGATGATGGAAACAGCCACGCCGCCCAAGCCTATGGATATTGTTAGAGTGTTGGTTGCTGCACGTTTAATGTTGCCTAAAACTCCGTTGGTGCTGGGCTGCATGAGACCCAAGGGAAAACATAAAACAGAAACGGACGTGTTGGCGGTCAAAGCCGGAGTAAACGCCATTGCCTTCCCAGCCGATCAAGCCATAAAACTAGCAGAATCCATGCACATGGAAACATCATTTTCATCGCTCTGCTGCTCACAGATCTACGACGACTTGAAACACAATGTTTGGAAAGTGTAGATTTCAGGAATTACAAAGCTGAGAAGACATACTAAAGAAGAGGTTTGCATATCTTCTCTATGCTTTCGTCTATGCTACATGATGATGAGAAAGAGGCGCTGTTGACAGAGTATCAGATGCTTCAGGATGAAATATACCATCGAAGCACAACCCATACGATGGCAAATTCGATTCTCTTGCCAAGTTCAGTGATCATCATTGCCATAGCAATTGAGTTCAGAAGCAATCTCAACGCGGTTCCTGTTTTCGGGATAGGACTTTCAGGCTTTTTTCCATTATTCTCAACTTTACTTGTGTTGTCATCTTTGATAATGGGCTATACGATACGGAGAATCAACGAGTTCTGTTACATAAGGATGTCTGAGATTGAAATTGCATTAGGTATCAAGGGTCACAGATACGTCTACTCTCAGAACATTCGGTATTGGAGAATGCGAACAGCGGTCTGGATTATAATGTTTGCATCAGCCTTGGCAGCAAGCATTGTCGCAAGCATAGTCCTCTTCCTCCAGTCTTGATTGGCGTTTAAACAGCTACCTTCACAACTATTAAGCACATCCGGTCATTTGTTGCCCCTCTGAGGAAAAGCCCGAGGCGGTTGCGCATACATCTTAAATAGTCTGTATCGGAAGACTCATAGTCATGATTTTACTAGGTGCTGGAGCTTCCACACCCTTTAGGATTCCGGGCATGATTGGCTTTACTGATAAATTCATAGCTGAGAACCAAAACAAATGCAGTCTCGTCTTGGAGATTCGTGAAGCACTCAAACACAGCAAAGACCTTATTGGTACATCGATTCAATTCGACCTAGAAGCCCTACTCTCAGTTTTGAATGACCTATCTGGTCTAAAGAAAGAAAAGCCGATTTCAATACCAACTGCGTCATTACTCTTTGAAGAGAACTTGACTCTCCAAGCGGCTCGGGAAAAGTACGGTCTGGAAGCAGAGTCAGCACTCGGGATCTTGAACCTCTTCATTTTCAACACTTGCATGCAACCCATCAGAACATGCAGAAAAGAACGGAGCTTCAAATCGCTTGATCGTTTCTACGGACCTTTGATGACAGTCCTCAACTCTGCGGGTCTTAGGGACATTCAAGGTCATATCCAGAGGGTTTTCTCAACGAACTGGGATTTGTGTTTCAAGACCTGGGCTGAGAATGCTGGTATTTCAATAATTGATGGAACAGTATTGGATGAACAGAGTCAACCAGTCCTAGGCGTTGAGGTATTTGATCGAAGTACACCCGGGTTCTTCTATGTGCCTCTTCACGGTTCTCTTGATATGATCAAAACGATTAGATCAAAAGGAACAGGAATATATGAAGACATTCTTAAGATTCCTGAGATCACGCGATTTGAAGCTAATCCAGAAAACCTCAAGGACATTTTCATCATTTACCCCTTAGAAGCAATAGGATATGAGGAATCTGTGAAAAGTCCTTATCTAGACATGCTATATTACTTCAAGAAATCGTTGATACAGGATGGAAGAGCTTTCATTGTTGGATATTCTCTCAGAGATCCAACTATTGGCTCAATTCTTGAGGAGGTACTTGCTGAAAGAATAAGAAAAGGTGGTTTGAAGCCAATGCAAGGAAGTCTTGATTCCAGAGTGGAACAAGCAGGCAGTTATGATGGTTTGAAAATTGTCGCTTTGGATCGAAACCCTGATGAACTTGAAAAAACCCTGAAGAAGCAAGGATACACCAACCTGTTACAAACCGTTGTTGCGATAAAAACGGAATTCCCAGAAGTGGCAGAAGAGAACTTTGCGGAAAAATACGGTCGGGAGCTTCACAATCTTATCGTAAAGCTTGTTTATATCAGGCACATGACTCCAGATCACGCAGACAGGCTAGCAGATGTCCTCTGGTCCAGATACCAGATTTCCCTGCCTGAAGCATTCCCATGGAAGAAAACATCAACCAAGCCGTAAGCGCGCGCTAGGCATTTTTCAAATGTATAAAATACATAAGACATCATATACCTAGGAGCAAGGCAAAGAGGTTGAACAATGCTGCACAAGCAATTGATTTCTCATATTAACCATGCACTAGTACCTAGACCTCACCCGCCTATGTATTTGATGCACAAGTTTTGGGCCAGAAAACCTGACAATGTTGTTTCAGAATACATTAGGCATTACTCAAAAGAAGGAGACATTACGCTTGATCCATTTTGCGGCAGCGGTGTTACACCACTCGAATCTTTGAAGCTGAAAAGGAAGGCCATTGCGATTGACATTGACCCAATTTCGACATTTATCACGCGAATGTCAGCCATTCCGATTGACCTTGTTGATTATGAAAAAGCCTTTGAAACTATAAAGAAGAAGACTAGGTCCAATATAAACGAGCTTTATAAAACCGCTTGCCCTGAATGCGGTCGCGGAGCCACTGCAATCTGCACAAGGTGGAACAATGAAAACGCTGTTGAAATAAGAAATCTTATTTGTCCCGTGTGCGGAAAGGTTCGTGACAAGCAATTAGACACGAAGGATAAAGAGAATATTCTCCAAGTAAGCAAGATACCTATTCCTTATTGGTATCCTGAAGATAAGCTCCAATATCCTAATGGCAAAGCCTTCAAAGAAGGAACACACATAGAAAAATTGAATACCGTTTCGAGTCTTTTTACCCATCGCAATCTTGTTGCATTATCAGTGCTCTACAACGAAATTGAATCTATCCAAGAGAGAGACACTAAGGATTTAATGAAATTCACCTTTTCTTCAATGTTGGCTCAGACTTCCAAAATGATGTTGTGGTCTGGCACTAGTCGACCTAGTTGGAAAGTTCATCGATACTGGGTTCCATCCGAAAATGTGGAGCTAAATGTATGGGATAGATTTGAGAATAGATACTTTGGCATACTGGAAGGCAAGAAAGAGGCACAACAAGCTATTGGCGATTTTTGCGTAGAAGGGCAGTCTTTTCAGGAATTGATTGAGGGCAAGAGTTTTCTAGTTTCATCCCAATCCGCCTTAAACCTGCAAAACAAGCCAGTTTGTATACCCTCAAATAGCATTGATTACGTTTTCACCGATCCACCCTATGGTGGTTCAGTCCAATACATGGAACTAAGTGCGTTATGGATTTCATGGCTCAAAGGGGCGCATAATGATTCTAGGTTTCAGTTGAACTTTGACGAAGAAGTAACCATAAATGAGGCACAAGGCAAAGATTTTGCCTTCTACCACAAAATGCTCAGAGCCTCTTTTGAAGAAGTATACAGAGTGTTGAAACCAAGTTCATGGCTCACTGTAACATTTCATAATACGGAAATCAGAATCTATAACTCTATAATAAAAGCGATTGTTCTTGCCGGATTCGATCTCGAAAAAATCGTCTATCAACCACCAGCAAAAAAGGGTGCGAAACAGCAACTCCAACCATACGGTAGCGCAATAGGAGATTACTACATAAGATTTCAAAAACCTTCAAAAAGAATAGGATTGCCCACGGATTCCGAAATCGCCAAAGAACGCTATGATCGAATCATTGTTGACGCAGTGAAGGAATTAATTGCCAAGCGAGGTGAGCCAACACCTTACTCACTAATAATCAATAGCTATGCAAGTATCTACGACGACCTAAAGAAGAACGGGTACTATTTGACTGACCCTGAAGGAATTGGCAAGGTTCTGAAGAAACAACTGAACAAAATATTCGTTATAATAGGCGGCAAATGGTGGTTTAAAGACCCCGACAGTGTTCCACTAATTGAACGTGTTCCATTAAATGAACGCGTGGAACTTTCTGTGATGGATGTACTTAACCGCAAGGTCAAGGTATCTTATGACGAGATTTTGCAGTCAATATTCATTAAATTCCCGAATTCACTTACACCTGAAACTCAGAGCGTCATGAAGGTTTTGGAAGAATATGCAAAAAAAACACAAGACGGAAATTGGATTCTTGATTCTTATGTACGGAAAAGACTTAATGAACACGACAAAATAGTTGAGATGCTGGCCTTGCTTGGTCAGAAAGCGGGTTTTAAAGTTCATGCTGATTTGCAGGGTTGGCGAAAAGACGCTTTCCCAGGAGCTTCAGCAGACAATAGTAAGCATATCAAGGAAATTGATGTTGTCTGGTTTAACAACCAAGATATTACCTATGAATTTGAGGTCGAAAGCACTACTGGAATATGGTCAGCAATTGTTAGGGGTTCTTCTATATCTAATACGAACACAAAGAGATTCATAGTAATTCCAGATGAAAGACAAAGAGCGTTTAACATCAGATTGGCAATTCCAGCCTTGCAAGAATGGGTACAACAAGAACACTGGAGATTTATTCTCTACGACGCATTGAAAGTTTTCTTTGACAATTCAAAACGAAAATCGCAGTTCAAATTGGATGAATTCGAAGAACTGTCACGGAAACCTCAGTTCCCTAAGAAAGTCACCGAATCACTTGAACACTTCAAATGAACTTGGCGAACTGCTAAATCGTATTCGCAGTTCGACCAATTCTCCAGCAAGCATCCATAGCGCACGCTATATCACTTGCCCCGTTTCTATTCTCTTTCAACCAGCACCCTTCCGCATTTCTCGCACCTGATCGGCTCGCCCCCTAACAGCAGCCGCGTCCACCGGGATCAGGTTGAGGCCCCGCGGTCGGCGCACGTGACCCGGAGGACCCTCTGCTTCTTCTTCATCTCTTCCTTTCGCAGCAGGCAGACCAGCCAGCTCATAGTCCAACGCGAACTTCTGCGACCACCAGTACAGGCCGTTCACGTACGCTACTTTTCACGTCCTGGCCAGTGTTCCTTAGGGAGTGTTCTGCCGCCAGGCAGGGGTCTATAGGGAACATCGACCCTTTCCATTTCAATATTCTTGCATTTCGGGCATTGGTAAAAAACTGTAGTTGGCAGCCTAGAGTCGTAGGTAAACTCCCCTTTATTTTCCATTTCATTTTCACATTTTGGACATTTTTTCACAATTGCCACCAATTAGAGCAGAATAGAGCGCATCTATAATAAGTTAGCAGTAGCTCGTGTGAGTGGGTAAGGAGATAGGCGGGCTGGTTAGGGCGACCTTTGACCAGCTGTAGTATCCCCATGCAAATACACTTGAACAGCCTTAGACCATATCCGCGGATGAATCCCTATATCGTGACGTTTGCTCGGAAGTTTACGCGGACGGCTGAGGCCTGTCAAATAGGTAATATTTGACTGATAGTGGAAGTGTGTTTTTGTTCACAAGTCGCGCTAAGCTAATAAATGCTACTTAACTGAAATCAGTGAAGAGAATACGCGTACAGGGATATCGCCGTGCTGTGGCAGACTCACCTAAGGATTGCGAACGAGGTCTTACGTGAGTTAAATATAGCTCAATCCAGTGAGGAAGCTGCCCAGTTGCGAGAAGGATCTATACTCCCCGACAAATGGGGCGATTATCCGCATCATCACGGCAAAGGTAACAATATTGAGGCGAATATCTTGCGGGCTCGCGAGTCCTTCCTTTCGGGAGACATCAGGAAAGCCTGCTTTCACTTAGGTGTAGCACTTCATTATATCCAAGACTCGTACACGTCGTTATCGTCTCGCTCTGCACACCACGAACGGTGGGAACAACAGATACAAGAAGCATATGTCAATGAAGACCTAACAAGAATGGTGAACTCAGCTTTCCATAATGACCCTGGCAACTTGAAGGAATACTCTGACATTGCCAAGACGATGTCTCAAGGTCTGGAAGGTAAACCCGATACAATTGGTTTCGCAACGAGGCCTGGTCCAGGTTTATCTTTTTGGGGAGATCGCACATGGGGAAAACCTTACGTCGATTTCAATCTTGCCTTGCGAGCTAGTATCCTGATCGCGAAATCAGTTTTCTGCTCCGCAACAAATGATGAAATAGAACAAAAGTGTAGCTGCATTCATGCGGAATTTGAGAGCATTCTTGAAAAAACCGAGGAAAAAACGGCTGAAGAAGTCGTGAAGCAGATAGAAAAGCGTGAGAAACTTGTTTCTGCCAGTGTGAAAGAGGGTCGGGCTCTGGATTCGTTAAGAAGCGTATATCGAAGACTCAAACTCGGCATACAAGATTACAGGATAAATAGAAAAATGGGACAGTATGACAAGAAATCGCATCTTAGTCTCGTTGCCACCCAATATTGGAGAGCCATAGACAGCGCTATCAAACCACACCAAGGCTGGTACAAACTTAAGACACCAGAGATAGATATCAGTAGGACAAGAACACAGTTAATATCCATAGAAGAGGCGTGTAGAACGTTCAAACTGGAACCGAACTATTTGCAGGATTTAATACGAACAGGATACGTTTCAAGCTATCATGTAGCAGGAAGGGAACTCGTTCTTCTTAGTCGACTCGAGCAAGCGCTTCATTCAACATGCAAGGGTCGGTAAAGACCAGCATTATGCACCAGGTTTCATGAAAAAGAAACCAGCTCGACAAACGCTTCGGTGTTATTACTGTTTCTAAGCTGGAGTTAACGACACATGAAAACAGAAACCCGCCTCCTCGTCCCTTTAGTCAACATTCAGGATGCACAAACAGTCTGCGCTTGCGTGTTCAACTACAACTGTCCAAGCCACTGCCCGCAGCCTCTAGCCACAACTGTCTGGATGATGATGTCACAACGGCGTAGCTGACGCTCAAAAGAACGCTTTTAAAGATGGACATTGTATGCGCTACTCATGCCTGTTGTTGCATTCGACGATATACTCTTTGAAAGACATGGTTTGACTGGCACCTTCAAAGCTCCCATGGGAGTTGCAGTAACAATCAAAGACGAGAAGAAATTTGTCAAGAGATACGATACGTCTTTAGATAGCCTGTTCATAAAGTATGAAAGGGTGAGAAAGAAAAGAATCTACAAAGCCGCGCATCTCGTAAACCAGATTCTAGATAGAAGCGTATCTTTCATTGATGATTTTCTAAAAAGCATGTCGAAACTTATTGGGCGAATTGATGTTTTCTATAGTTACTTTCCTAGTAATCTTGTTCCTAGAATTTACGTTTACAAAGATACTCATCCAAGATGGTATGACGCCGAGCGATTCATAAATCTAATACAAAACTCATATGTCCACATTTGCGTTTGGCGATATTTGCAGTTGCATCCGGATTGTAGAAAATACAATCTTCATTGTGATTACTTCGAAGGAAAAGTAACTCCCGCATGGGAAAAAATTCGGGATCTGGATAATCTGCAGTTGTATAACAGTGGCGGCGAATGCAACTGTTTTATCTCGACCGCAGACCTGATATTGAGACATATCCAAAATAGACTTCAAGGGAACCTATTGCGTGAAAGTGTACGTGGATGTTTTGATGCAATCATAAATGGAACACATGTAGATGCGCATTGGTTAGGCCCGAAGAAAGAGTTTCTTAACAGTATTGCGCCCCACAAAGACATAAGCGCTGACATAAGACCCAAAATCAAACATCCGATATTCGTTATCGCATGGCAGAATCCAACTAATCGAGCTCCAGAAAAAGATGCCTTTGAGTGGTCTTCATTGTATTCTAAAACAATGGAAAGAGCTTTTGAGTCAGATGGGTGTGTCAGATTCTGGGATCCTAACAGCGGACCACATTTCGTGGAAGAAGATAAAGACGTGGTAATTGTGGCGAATGAACAAGCAAGAACCATAGTGGAATCAATTAGATCAGTCTTTCCAAACATAAAAGTAGAAGATACATTAAAACAATAACGCGCAATTGCGCATATGCATATCCTTTGGACTTAGGATACACATGTTAGTAATGGCGACTTATTGTTTATAAAGATTTTGAATTTCAGTTCTATAAGAATTCATATCTTTTCATCCACTTAATACTATGTCACCAAGGCGGACTTGTCATCAACACGCACACAGCCCGCAATCCAGCAAAGAATTAGCAGTCCCACAAACACGCGGCGCAATCTACCACTCTTGAAGCACCTCAACTTCCAACATTCAAGAAGATATCATTACTTGTTCTAAGCGAAAATTAATAACACATGAACAGAAACCCGCTTCGACACCAACATCCAAACAGCCACACGCAAAGCATGATGATGATGAAACCGTAGCGCAAGTCAACTTCATCACGCACACAGTCTTCAGCCACCCAACAATGGTAGAAGAAGGCTAAAGGGAATTGGCGCCTTCTTCTTTTGAAATTTCTTTTCCCGCAGAGCCCGGCAACATGCGTAAACGTCACGCTTGGCAACATTGAAGCGCACCACAAACCATGCAGAACCGCACCACAAAACACCAGCCAACAGAGCCAGAAACACCATACAGAAACAGAAACAACCCTCCAAACACAAACAGAAAAGCATCGCTTTCGCCACAAAAAAATTTTCCAGACTCATACTAGCCTCCTCTCTACTGGCAACAGATGATTTAATTACAGCGACGCAGCCTAGACACAGCAGAGAAACACGGGTCATAAGGAATCAAACTTGGTATGCACCGTACACCTAACTGAAAAACCCATACTAAACAACCCAGTCCTAATCGAAGGCCTACCCGGCATAGGATTCGTCGCCAACATAGCCACACTACACTTAATCAACGAACTCAAGGCACCCATGTTCGGAGAAATACGATCATCCAGCTTCCAAGACTTCGCCGTAACCTCAGGCAACGGAAAAGCCAGATTCCCCACAAACGAACTCTACTACCACAAAAGCAGAGACAACGAAGAACGCGACCTAATAATACTATACGGAAACACCCAAGCCCTAACCACCTTCGGACAATACGAACTATGCGGCAAAATCCTAGACACAGCACACGACCTAGGAAGCCACTACATCATCACACTCGGAGGCCTAAGACGCGAAGAAAAAATCACAGAACCACCCAAACTCTACTGCGCAGCCTCAGACCCAGAAGCCATAAAAGACGTACTCAACCTAGGCGCACAAATAATCGAAGGCCAAATCTTCGGCATAGCCGGACTACTCATAGGCTTATGCACACTCTGGAACGCTCGAGGATTCTGCCTACTCGCCGAGACACCAGGCTTCTACGCCGACGCCGCAGCAGCCCGCGAAGTACTAACAGCAGCCAACAAAATGCTCCATCTAAAGGCAGACATGACCCGCCTTGACAAAGCAGCCGAAAGCACCCGCGAGATCCTCAAATCCTTCGGAATGACCTCTCAACCCACCGAAGAAAAAGAAAAAGAACCTTACAGCTGGCGCATCTAGGCTGGACCTTTGATTTCACTCATGAACTGCGAATAAACCTTCAGAACACGCTCACCCGCTGGCCCGGAACCCTCGATCACTCCTTTCTCGGTCACTTTGATCTTCTCCATAACCCAAATGAAACCCTTATCCTCATACAACTTAACCAACGTGGGAAAGACCTTCTCCAGCCTATCCGCCAAAGCCCTCAAATCAAAAGGCTTCTCAATCGCCAAAATCTGAGCCACAACTGAACCATTCAGAATAACCCGATGAATAATCCTACCTTTATCATCCTTAGCCTCGGCCAAGCACAGGCTCAGATGATCTGGATCTATGCCAATCAGGCTTCCCATGAAAGACTTGCCATCCACGGTGACTACAGAAACATTCTTGTCAACCAAAGCGCCAACTTCGGTGATGAACCTTCTCTGAGACACAGACAAACGCCTTCACCTGTCCGCACTAATTGACATCCGTTCATTTAAAGACTTTTCACCAGAGATGATGCAGTAACGCTTTTAACTTCATCGAACATAAAAAGCCCCATGACACCACTAGGTCTTTTCCGAAAAAAAGCAGATGAAACGAAGAAAGAGGCACCTCAAGCAGAACCAGAAACTCTACTTGATGAACTCTGCGGCGGCAACAAAGAACTCCACGAAGCACTGAGCCGAACCCTTCTGCTAAACCCTGAGACAACAGTGAAAGAAGGAATCGACTTCCATGTCGCCAAAGCGGAAGAATACGAAAAAGCTGAAAAAGCCACAAACGCGCGAATTGAGTACCAGGTCGCTGGGCAAGTAGCACTCCACGACGGGAAACTCCCACAAGCGCAGAAATTCTTCAAGAAAGCCCTCGAGATCGAACCCAACTCCCCATATAAGAAAGCATTCGAATACTTCGCCAAAAAAGAAAACGCTGAACGAGCAGCAGCAGCAGCGCGGGAATTCTACGCCAAAGCAGGCAAACGAGCGTAGGCATTGAGAAGTGAAGCCCTAATTTCTCGTCGTTAAAGGCTGATTTCTCGTATTAGCTTTTAAGACGGCTTAGAGGAAAAAGGGTCTGAAAGGACCAAGTTAAGACCTGAGTTGTGGGAAAAATGAAAGCCACTAGAAAACAGGCTCTAGACAACAAACCCGCGATCATGGCTCTAGACCCCAGCTGCTCATTTAAAGACGAGCTGGAATTCGCTGAAAACCTGAGAAAAGCCGTCAACAATGTCAAAGCCTTCAAACTGCCAGAAAAGGTCAGAGTTGGCAACCGCGTGATCGACTACACCAAAACCGTAGGCAAAGTTGTTTTCGCTGGAATGGGCGGTTCCGCCATCGCAGGAGATCTCGCTCGAGACTGGCTTGACGCCGACATCAGCGTTCCAATGGAATCTGTACGAGGCTATCATCTCCCAGCATACATAGATGACAGAACTCTGACTTTCCTGATTAGCTACTCAGGCAACACAGAGGAAACATTAAGCTGCATGGTAGACGCTTTACACAAAGGCTGCATCATTGTATCGATTTCCTCTGATGGCGCCCTAGCGCGAGTTAGCAAGGCCCTGGGGCTACCTGTCATAGGATTGCCAAGAATGGCTGCTGCCCGAGTTTCTTT
>Ga0315296_10002938_pt1 | contig 14405 bp, 11 predicted proteins | sample YL17G14_18_MG_FD_203921 | JGI IMG/M metagenome (GOLD analysis project Ga0315296, IMG submission 203921) | Sediment microbial communities from Yellowstone Lake, YNP, Wyoming, USA - YL17G14_18 | ecosystem: Environmental > Aquatic > Freshwater > Lake > Sediment | place: USA: Wyoming | collected... | reverse complement strand
CATCAAAGCCTCATTCCGCAGTCCGTTCGGACCTCGCAACAGACTGGGGATAATCGTCGAAGGGTTAGATACTTCGTATGAAGGTAGAAACGAGGGCCTGTTCAAGCGAATGGTGGAGCATTGCGTCGCCGTTGCAAATGCTACACTCGGCAACACAGGCATATTCGCGGCAAGCTACTCGGTGGCAGATTCGCTAATCAAAGTTGGATTAGAGAAGAGACTTGGAAAAAAACTATTCGTCGAAAGACAAGGTGTCAGGGGTAACGAGAATGACGTGATGATTGAGGAGTTCAAGAAGAGAGGCGAAAAGGGAGGCGCCGTACTACTGGGAGTACAGGGAGGGCGCAACTCCGAAGGTGGAGACTTCCCCGGGCCAACTATGGAGAGCGTGGTGATTGTAGGCGTTCCATATGCCAAGCCCTCTCCGCGCATTAATGCCCTAATAGGATACTTCGACAAACGCTTCTCGGGCAAAGGAAGAGAGTATGCTTACGTACTGCCTTCAATGACCAAGGCGATTCAAGCGGCTGGCAGACCTGTTCGACGGTTATCTGACAAAGGGGCGATTGTGTTCTTGGACCGGCGCTTCGCTGCACCATTTCTTCGAAAATACATGCCTTCATGGCTTGATGAAGTGACAGGCACAGTGCCGGACGACCCAGCCACCGTTGCAGAAAGAGTAGCGGCGTTCTTTTCGAGCTAGTTTGACTCATCTACGAGCTTCTCAAGCGATAGACTCCCCGCCAGTACTAACCGTGCCTCATTAGTTGTGAGAGAACTTCTCCCGTCGGTCAGACGAACAAAGAGCAGTTTTAGGGCCTTCACGTCTCCTTCTTTGGGCTCTAGCACGATGTCAGAGCTACTAGGGGTGCGCCCATGACGAGACGCAATTATTACTGCAGAGGACTGATCGGAAATTGCACCACCTGCAATCGTTGTATGGTGTTCGTCTACTAGCTCTATGACAGATCCAACGGCTTTGTCAATGACGCCACGCAAATACAAAGCAGAGTACAAAGGTGAGCCAGTACCTATTCTCAGTACAGTTTCCGAGTCAGGATATTCCTGTCTAATATGATGAAGCCAGGTCAGCGTGTGCCTTGCGGCCTCGATCGGCGATGATACAGTCTTCGTGTGGACTGAATTACCATCCGCTATCATAGCTAGTCCGAAACGCATCCCAGGGTCTACACCAATCGCGATGACCGAAGGTCGTATTATTCCAAGAAGCCTTATCCTGACTTCAATCGCCGTGACATCCGTGTCGGGCTCAGATCCTATCTTGACAATCCGACTGTCTTCTGTGCCCCATGCTTCATCCTCTGTTGTGATGACAACCTTGGCAACCTCGCATTGTGAGTCACCAGGATTGCATACGTTGAACCCGAGTTTGAGGGCTTTTAGAAGCCTTACAGTATTATAGAGCGCCTTTGGATCACGAGTGGCAACCGCGACCTCAATCCGAGCCATTATGGGAGCCCTTCACGTTAGACTTATGACTCAAAGGATGTGACGATGATGCGGGTGGCGCCCGATTTGATTCTTCCGTCTGGTGTATTGCTGCTGGACCGAGTCTTGAATGGTGGTCTACAAACAGGTACGGTCACACACGTGTACGGTGAGGCCGCCTCGGGCAAGACCACAATGGGTCTCCAATTCGCAGGTTTCGTCTGCAGGATTGGAGCTCGTGTAATGTATGTCAATTCCGAGAGTTCGTCGCCAATTGAGCGACTAGAGCAAGTCACGGGCAAGAAATTCAGGGAAATCGAGGACATGGTGAGAATTCTCGCGCCGAAGGGTTTCATTGAACAGGGCGCACTTGTCGATGATTTGGAGCTCTATGCAAGAGAGGGGACAAAACTCATAGTTATCGACACTCTCACTCGCCTCTATAGGACCGTACTTGAAAACAAGGATGCGACTTATGCAGCTCATCGAGAGCTCAATCGACAGACAGGCTTCTTGAAAGGTCTCGCAAGACAAAGGGATATGGCAGTCCTAATACTAAATCAAGTACGGGGAGTCCTAGATGATCGTGATGCGTTCGAGCCTGTGGCCAAGAATATCCTGGATTACTGGGCGGACTGCGTGCTCAGTATGCGCGTAGGACGGGCAAAGGGAGAGAGAGTTATTGAACTACTCAGACCTGAGAGGGTCCATCGGACAGCTGTGCTGTACGTCACTCATGCAGGCCTTGGCCCTGTACCTGACCCAGAAGAAACAGTGAAATGGGGCTCAGAGCCGACCACAGATAGGAGTACTCTCGATGTATGAGACTATAGCCCTACTCGAATTGGCGGTCTGGGTTGGATTGCCAGCTTGGGTGGCGAACTCTACGCCGGTCATTCTCGGTGGGGGAATGCCAATAGATCGAGGCCGAGTTCTCCGTGACGGGCATAGGCTGTTCGGGAATAGCAAGACAATCAGGGGATTCGTGGCAGGAGTGATATGTGGCACTCTGACCGGGGCAGCGCAGGCCTTCGTGGCGCCGTTCCTAGAACCGATACTTGCGTTGTATGTCGTGGTGACGCCCGAAATGGAAACTGCCCTGTTGATGAACCTGTCCGCAGCCTTTCTGCTATCGATTGGTGCGCTTACTGGTGATCTTCTCGGATCCTTCTTCAAGAGAAGAGCCAATATCAAAAGCGGCGGCCCATCACCAATGCTTGACCAGCTTGGTTTCGTCATCGTTGCTCTTATCGCAGGATCGTTCTTCTTACAACCAGCCCCGCAGTATGTTCAGCTGCTCATTCTGATTACTCTCTGTGTGCACTGGCTAAGCAATGCGCTGGGTTTCATTGTGGGCTTGAAAAAACATCCTTGGTAATGCCAAGCATCAAAGTGCCCAGTTGCTGGCCTAAGTCCGAATCCGGGAGCCATTGTTCTGGTGTTACTATCCGAATAGCCAAAGATAGACATAAAAGGTGAGAGAGATTCCTAGTCTTGTTCTGGTTGGAGCACCGGTTACTTCAATCTGTGCAGTACACAAATCAGAACCTAATACTCTTTTATTCACAATTGGAGTTGCCGAATAATGAAGGTATCCGAATGCATGCGGTCGGATGTCCGATATGTGACTGTGCCAGGCACCAGAGAAGATGTGCTGCAGCTGATGGCAGAAACACAGGCTAGTGGCTTTCCTGTTTGCAAGAAGGGTACAAAGACCCTTGTGGGGATGATTACTCGGAATGATCTGCTTCGGAAACCCGATGAAAATCAGCTTGCTATGCTGATGGTAAGAGATCCTGTCGTCATCAGCCCAGACGCAGATATCAGAAAAGCAGTAGATCTCATGCTTGAAAAGGGCTTCAGAAGATTCCCCGTCGTGAAGAGTGGTGAACTTGCCGGCGTCATATCCATTCCAGACATACTAGGGGGAGTCCTAGAAGAGGATAAAGAAAGCCAGTCCACTGACATAGTCGATTACGTGAACCGGACAATAGTGGCCGCATGGGAAGAGACTCCTCTGTCCCTCTCATACATGATTATGGAAATGGCCGGGAAGAATGCCCTCATAGTTATAGACGAAAAGGGCGAACTGACCGGAATGATCTCAGTCAGTGATTATATCCGTCTATCAGAGGTTACTGTTGAGGACAATGTATCCAAGACTTACAGTGGTACTGAACACTCAGTGGAATGGGGTTGGACTTCGAAAGACTACTTGATGGTGACCAAGAAGCTCCTCAGATTGCCCAATATCCCGGTCAGACAAGCGATGACCAAGAACATAATCAGTGTAAGCGAAGTCTCAACGATTTCAGATTGTGTGAAAACTCTGAGAAAGAACGAAATCGACCAGGCACCTGTGGTGTCAGCTGCCGGTGCACTAACAGGAATAATCGAGGATAGGGACCTGCTTAAGCTTGCGGCTAAACGCATAGCACCAGTGCAGAAAACAGAAAGGTAAGAAATCTGCCGCCTCTATCGATTGAGCGGCAAAGGTTTGAGCCCCGACAAATCGCCGGTTCATAGAAAGTCTGCAAGAGAGGTTTGCTCGGAAAGGAACAGTGAGTCCATGGACGAGTTAACCAGTCTTAGCACATCCTTGAGGTACTGACCAAGATTGTACTCTTCGATAATCCTCTCAGCAATTGGCAAGTATTTCGATATGTTCTTTCGCCTTACAGTCAAGGACAACCTGAAACCACATTCACACTTACCAGAAAGGGGAATCCGGCGGTAGATTCTATGGCATCTGATACACTGTATCTTCTGAGTAGAGTACGCTCGGAGATTTCCTCGAATATCGCGGATAAAGTGATGCGACAGAACACGCTCAGCAACATCACGCGCATCTACTGCATCTATCAACCCTGCTAGCCGCAACTGGGCATCGAGCTTTTCTTCCATGCTTCCAAGTGCCTTGTATCTCGTGTTTCGTGGACCGGCGTCGATTGAGGTTGTGCCATGCGTAAAACCAAACCCCTCGTATTGGGCTTCAGTGTTCAGCCTTGATGCGACTATGTCAACCAAGTGCTCTGCTTCTTTGGGGTGCCGCGCCTGAGCTACAATCTCAAAGAACTGTGCCGGGTATCGAGTACATACATCCAAGTTGTGGGCCTCACTGTCAACTTCCGATGGATTGAGGATAACTGACAGGACAAGCGGGGCGTCCATGAAGCCGCCTCTGCCTGCAGGAAGATAGGATCTGGAGAAATTGATTAAGGCATCCATGACAAGAAGAAGAGCGTCTTCGTCGCCGTCACAATTCCTCCTCTTGGCGGCGTGCCAGTACGGATGCGCATAGCACACGCTGGCATTCGTGAAACCGATTATTCTTCCGATTATCCCAGCAGACGTATGCGGTGCCAGCCCCACGACAAGCTGCCCAACGATATCATCTTGTGTTTCAAACTTGTAGAACCTCTGTAAGCCATATATCTTCTCCAAGCAGTCATCAACAAAAGCGCCGAGCCTAAACAGATACTCAGCGCAATTCTCAGAAACAACCAAGTCCTGCACCTTGAGTTCGACCACTTGGTCGTCGGAATCAAGCGGTTCCCCGTGATGGTCCGTAAGATAGCCCATCTCACGCAAGCGTTCAACTGTGACTCCTATCTCTCGTGGGGTAAAATGGGTAAGAGGAGCGTCGGTCGCATCAAAGCGTGCTGTACCGTCGCGATAACAGTACACGCCATGTTTGGCACGTAAGATCCCCTTCCCAAGGTACTCGGGTATCTTGAGCTCGTTCGTCAATCCGAGGACACCGCGCAGACCGTACGATTGTGGTTCACCTATCTCGATTCTTACACGGTCAAGAAGGCTCTGGACGTCTACTCTGATTCTCCTAGTAGAACGGATCATGTTGACGTCATGGCTCAGAGGACACATCCCGGTGCTCTCATCTATTGGGCGGCCGCAGCCCTCCTGAGAACACCACCGATGTATCTCCGTGTGAGACAAACACTTTGGACACCGAGACTCGAATGTCTCATACTTGCATTCGGGACAGAGACGCGACACCATCTCAATTTCGGGACCAGACACCTCTGCGGATTCTCTCTGTAGACCTATGTCGTGATCAAAGGAGCCCAGAGTGGAAACATGCTGTGTACTCTCTGCAACCTTCTCAATGCGTCTCTCACTGGCCAAGGTCCTACCTACAGGAAACAGCACTTGGACAGGTGGGTGCATTTTCCGTGCCTCGGCCTTCTCGGGCCGGCCCATTCTTGCTCCAATGGAGAAGCCAACCTTGTCCCTGAGTGGAACATCAGCGACCGAACCCAAGAGCTCTATGGGTTCCTTTCCACTAGGCGACTTGTTTCTCGCGCCCAGTTGCGCCAAGATTGTAAGAGGGCTGTCCGTTAGCTCTATGTGTTTCTGGTCGCCGCTGACTGTGTGAGGAACACCCACCCGCTCCAAGAACGCCTTGTATTTCTTGTCATTAGGAAGCGTAATGGATTTGCCTTCAGAATGGCTTGCTCTATTCTCATTGGAGAGGAGCCAGTCTCTCAGATCGAGGAGTTCATCTACTGACAAGACTGACCATCTGTATAAGTATCGAGGATGCAGCGGCACACGGAATTGTTCAGAGAGTCGAAGAGCTTGATATGGAGTGGGAATTCTCGACAGAGGAAATTCTATGAATGCACTGAGGTCTTCTGGGACAATGTCGGAATCGGATAAGCGCTTCTTTAGCTGTTTATCTTCGAGCCGAGAACAGGCCCTTTCCAAGTCATGTGACCACCATTCCTCGCAGTATCCAGAAGGTACGAGAGGGTGGTTGTTTTCGAGAAACTCGCCCATCGCGACTAGTATGTCGCCAAGGAATATTATCCGTTCAATTCCGCCTTGAAGATGCTTTGCTTCGTCGATAGCATTGACCTGTTTGACTGTGCCGTCCTTAAGCAGGACTATTGGCCCTTCGATTGTGTCAACAGGTGCCACAATAGCCCCCTTGCCAGGACGCTCAGTTCTGATGTGAGTGCCAGTAGCAAGAAACTCGTCGACTAGAAGCATTGTGGCAGGGTTTATGCCCACACCTGCCAAACCAGTGTTCCGCGATCGCCCATATCTAAGTCTGAAACCGCCCACGCGCGACGGATGAGCAAACACTGGCCGCCCACCTATTACGTCGGCAAGGTACTCTGGCTTGGGAGCAAGTTTGTTGAGAATAGATTCCTCTGCCTCGGAGGATCTGGCCTTCGATGTCTTCGCGGCAAGTTCGTTCAGCCAGTCCCACCCGGTTATATGAGTTCTATTCACAATCTTAGCTAGCTTGGCGGACCTACCAACAACTCCGTCACTAAGGACTAGGACAAAACCACTTCGAACCCGGTTCGTTTCTATTCGCTCAAGATCGCGGCCGCCGGACACCTCGTAGTCCTCAGTAGGCTCACCGGTGAGCATGATAGGCAGTTTTGCGGCTGCAAAGCGGATTAGATCTGGATAGACGGGATATTGAAGATGTGATGCTCTTGAATAGAGCTCGACCTCTTCAACTGCCCGCTCCACCTCCTCTGTGGTAGCTTTCAGAGTTGGGAGCCCTAGCACCTGCCGCACCAAATCTGTAACGAGTACCGTCATGGCGGCATCGGTACCGCCTGCGGCACGAATAGGACCCGCTAGATACAATGCAAGATACTGCTCAGTTCCCGACCCCCTGATGCGCACCCTTGCAATGCCCTCGAGGGGAGCTGCGGTGATGCTCTCGGTCATTATGGCTAATGCTACCCTGACTGCTTTGTCTGCCGCCTTTTCAGGATCGGTGATACCTCCGAGCTCGCCGGCGGCTATCTCTCGGGCGACTGCAAAAGCAACTTCCTCCCTAGGCAGCTTCTGCTGGAGTTCCCGAATGCGTTTAGCGACCCCAACAGGACCATCGAGAGTAGCCTCTACCCTTGCTGCCACATCGTGTGCGGGAGGGATCTCAACCTTAGTACTCGGGTCAAGACCCTTTGCCCGGGCCTGCTCTGCGACTTCGTAGGTCCTCTTGACTTCTTCACTAAGAGCAGCGAAATACTGACCATAGCTGATACTATGCTTGGGTAGGCTTGGTTCTGCCTCGCTCAATATCCGTCGGTCTCTCGCTCTTGAGTAGAGCCTTTTCTGCTTTCGCTTCTGCCATCCATCGTCCGATGTAAGCTCGAAGTCTCATGGATTATTAGCAGAGCCCTTTAAAGGAGTGCAGACGGACCACTACTTGGTGTATACCAAGAATAGGGATGGAAAGCATCGTGCTCACACTTGAGGAGACTATAGAGCTTATTCTGAAACACTCATCCGAATACGATCGGAAGGATATTCTCAAGCTTATTGATGACAAACGCAAGGAACTTGGGCCTGAAGTAGTCAATGAAGAGTCAGCAGCAATGATTGTCGCTCGCGAACTCGGAATAGACCTTCAGCAGGTTTCTCCCAAGGCACGTCTCAGGGTTGAGGATGTGACAGAGGAGAACCGAAGTGTTACATTAACTGCCAAGGTTGTCAACGTTGGCACGGTCCGTACCTTCTCAAGACCAGGAGGCGGCGAAGGTAAGGTTGCAAGTATTATCGTTGCTGACGAGACAGGGCAAATCAGGGTTGCTCTATGGGATGAAATAACCACTGCAGTGACTGAGGAAACAATTGCCGTGGGTTCTGTTATACAAATCAGGGGAGCGTATGCGAAAAAGGGACTACGCGGCGCTCTTGAATTGAACCTAGGAAGGATGGGGGGAATCAGAGTCCTCGATGATTATGAAGCGAAGGAACTGGAGATTAAGACCGCCGACTCTGAAAGCGATCACATAAGTGGTCTTCATGATAGGATGTTCGATGTGTCGCTAACAGCAAGACTGGACAGACTTCAAGGTCTGTCGACATTCACCCGCAAGACAGATGGTGCTGAAGGCAAGGTGATGAGTGCTGTCGGAGTAGATGAGACTGGCAGCGTTAGAATAGTCTTTTGGGACGACCATGCCGAGAAGATGCAGGATGCAAAGGAGGGCGAGGTAGTCAAGCTAACTGGAGCCTATACCAAGACCGGGCGAAATGGCGAAATCGAAGTCCATGTAGGAAGATCTGCAAAGATAGAGCGGAAGCTGAAACAGAAGATTGCTGCCGCTAAGGCAGCTGACTCACGAGTCACTGTTCAAGCCTTGGGAAGAAAGAATATCGGTGATCTCTCTGTAGAGATGAAAGATGTAGATATTGAAGGGAAGGTGGCGAAGATTTTTCCTCCTACGGCATTTGAGAGAGAGGGAAAAGCTGGAAAGGTCCAGAATGTACTTGTCGCCGATGAGTCAGGGACGATTCGAGTCACTTTCTGGACTGAGCACGTAGAGATGATTAAGGATTTGCAGCAAGGTGATGTAATCAGAATAAGGCATGGATATATCAAGGAAGGTCTTCGTGGAACTGTCGAGTATCATGTCGGAAGGCGTTCGGAGATTGAGACCAATCCTAAAGATTCCGACCTTGCCCAGCTGGACCTGTCGGAGATAACTCAGAGACCTGCCGTCCAAGCAGGAAGAGTAACGATAGGTCAGATTGACGATGATACGGAGGGTAAGACTGTCGAAGTGTGTGGTATTGTCGTTGCTGTTGCCCGCACAAGCCCTGTGTATGCCTCTTGCCCCAACTGTCGAAAGAAGACAGAAGAACGAGATGGAAAATACTTCTGTGCTGTCTGTGGCAAGGTAGACAAGCCTGAATACAGAATGCTGTACAAGGTGACCCTCGATGATGGTTCGGGTTCAATAAGAGTGACACTCTTCGGAAAGGCAGGAGAGGACCTTCTCCAGATGACCGCAAACGAGGCTCAAGAGCTTGTTGTCAAGTCGGGCAACAAGACCTTTCCCATGGAGCAGAACTCTGACAAGATGCTTGGAAGGTATGTCACGGTGCATGGGCGCATAAACAAGTTCAGAGATGCACTTGAGGTGTCAGCATCGGATTTACTCTTCGTAGACCCGGTCGAAGAGATAAGACGTATGCGAGAAGACATGGTTGGACTGGTTCAGTGATTTCAACAGATGCTCTTTCCTAGGAAGTCTGCTCAACAAGAGCACGAAGCCCTCTGAGAAAAGTACTGATATCAGTCTCATTGTTATAGATGTATATCGAGGCCCGTGCAGTTCCTTTAGACGGCGGAATTCCCAGTTGATAGTGGAAGGGGCCTACACAATGCCATCCGCTCCGAATCATGACCGCATACCTGTCGTTTAGAAATGTCGCGATATCATGTGCGGATTCAACTGTGTCAATAACGAATGTCGCAAGTCCCGTCCGCAGGTTCAGGTCGTCCGGGCCAAGTACATGTACTGGACCAAGTTCCTTGAGCCCTTCGAGCATGATTCGTAGGAGCTGCCGTTCGCGCTTCTCAACTTCATGCATTCCGATCTTTTGCAGGTATTCGGCTGCTGCTCCCGCGCCTATAGCTCCTGCGTAGTTTTGCAGTCCTGCCTCAAACTTCTGTGGAGGTGGCAGATATGAAGGCACGATGCGACCATCTTCAAACTTTACGTCACTGACGGTGTTACCACCGACAAGAAACATATCCATTGACTCAAGTAGGTCCATCTTGCCGTAGAGTACACCCATTCCTGTCGGACCACACATCTTGTGAACTGAGATTGCTGATAAGTCTACATCAAGGTGTTGAACATCCAGCGGATGATGCGGCGCGTATTGTGCATCATCTGAAACTACCACCGCGCCTCGATCATGTGCAATCTCAACTATCTCTTTCAGTGGGGCTAGTGTACCCGTTACATTAGAAGAGTGTACTATGGATACGAGCTTTGTAGTGCTGTCTAATGCTCTTTTCCAGTCCTCGATATCGAAGGTTCCATCATCTCGTGCCTTGATAACCTCAAGCTTGAGACCACTCTTCTTTGCCCTTTCCACAAATGGCAATGAACCACTATGATGCTCTAGGCTTGTAGTCACAATCTTGGATCCTTTGGGTATCCTAACCGAATTGGCCACTAGATTGAGCGATTCGGTGGCATTTCGTGTCCAGATACACTCGCCTGGTTTTGCTGCATTTATGAATCTAGCAAACTTCTCCCTAGCTTCCGAATAAGCATTGGAGGCTTCTTCCCCGAGTCTGTGAATGCTTCGGCCGGCACAGGCAGGAAACTGTTCATAGTACTCATTCATCGCACTGATAACTTGGCGAGGTTTCAGGGCCATGCAGGCACTATCTAGATAGACGATAGGCCGTCCATTGATTTTGCGTTTGAGAACCGGGAAATCCGACCTCACTCTGGCCCATTGTCTATCGTCCATTTCTAGCCCCTCACTATCTGCCAGTGGTATCCGCCCTTTCCGAGCTTCCTAGTAATGAGCCCTCGCTCCACCAGCTGGTTGGCAGCAATGACAAATGTGTCGCCACCAGCGCAGCCCTTGCAGATTGCCGCATACTCAGCCCTTCGAGCAAGCTCCAAGATCATCGAAGTCGTAAGTAGGCTTCCGGCTTCAAGAATCTTGAGTACACATTGGGCATTCCTAGAGAGCGTGGACATTGTTCATGCGGACTAGGACTTGGAATAAGAAGCCTTCGAAGACTTGACCGGTTGACCTAACGTAACGCTTAAATGACGCCCATTGAGGCTAGAGTCCGTTCTGTTTCTTTCCGTGCCTAGTAGCTCGGTCTGTGGGAAATAGGCGAAGGTGTAAAGTGATGGGAAGAAGAAGAAGGCAGAAAATCAGGAAAAGGCCGCAGAAACGCATACCAGATGTCTATCAGTGCCCCGACTGCGGCAATGCCGCAATCAAGATAGAGCTGTTCAGAGACAAGAAACTTGCGACTGTAAAGTGCGGCTCGTGCGGTCTCGTAATGACGATTGACGAGGTCAACACACTCACTGAGCCGGTAGACGTCTACGGGAGCTTCATAGACAAGTTCTACGAAGGAGACAAGACAGCAAAGTAGCTCATGTTTGGCCCCGTACTCAGCAATGATTATAAGTATGGCTCAGACAGGAGACCCTTGACACCTATGCAGCAAAGCCTAATCCCAATCGTTGGCATACTCTTGAATATCATGGGTATTCTGGCCCTACTTCTTGTGTTGGGCTACATTGCCTACGGTGAAGAAGAAGAGGAGTAGTGTCCCCTTGTATTGAGCGCCGTACAATGAGAAAAGTAGAATCGGTACTCCGCCTTGCATTCGATAGTTCTGCGCCGCATATTTCGAACTTGGATACAGTGAGAACGCTAATCCTTGATACGGCGGCACAGGCTGCATCGATTGATGATGCAATCGCCTCTCTTGAGAACAGGTTGCCCGACGCAGAAGTCACGCTGAGGACTGACATTCGTATCTTGATTAATGCTATTCGTCATGCCCTCCGAGAAGGGAAAATGCCTAGATGAGCGCCTTTGATTCACTAGGTCCAGAAATCTCTGGCTTTCTATCAGATCAAGGCATCAAGACACCAACGCCAATCCAAGAACTGGCAATACCTACAATACTATCCGACCGAAGTAATGCACTGCTTTTGGCCCCCACAGGTAGCGGTAAAACTGAAGCGGCAGTTTTGCCGTTGTTGAGACTCCTGAAGGAGAAAGAGATGAAGAATGGACTGTACGGGATTTACATTCTATATGTCACACCGCTCAGAGCATTGAATCGAGATGTTTTTGCGCGCCTAGAGAACCTATGTCAGCGCCTAGGTCTGAGCGTGGCAGTACGTCACGGCGATACCACACAGTATGTCCGAAGACAACAGACCTTGAATCCGCCTAATCTGTTGATCACAACACCAGAATCGCTTCAAGCGATTTTGCCGGCTCCGAGACTTAGGTATCATCTGAGAACTGTCTTTGCGGTCGTGGTCGACGAGATTCATGAGATGGCAGATAGTAAGAGAGGTACGCAGCTCAGTCTGGGTCTCGAACGACTGGAGCGGCTTGTGGGTTCAGGAGTCCAACGTGTTGGGCTATCTGCAACGGTTGGAAATCCGAAGAGTGTTGCTGCACTACTAGGTGGAACTGGGCGCCAAGTCAAAGTTCTTTGGGCGGGCTATGAGCTACGTAAGATGAGTCTTAGAGTTGAGATGCCTGTGCCGAGCGCAGAGGATCAGGAGATATCCAAGCGAATCTCATATCCATCGAATTCGACAGCGCGCCTCCGGAGAATAGTAGACCTAATCTCATCACATGAGTCAACGATAGTGTTTACGAATACGAGGTCGTTTGCAGAAGTCTTGGGCGCTAAAATGCACGCCATCAAGCCAATGTTTGACTTCGATGTGCACCACGGATCGTTGTCAAAGGACGCCCGGATGACCGCCGAGGCTCGACTGAAGCAGGGCCTATCAAAAGCAATCATCGCGACTTCGAGCCTAGAGCTTGGGATAGACATAGGGCATGCAGACCTCGTAGTGCAGTATTCCTCTCCAAGGGAAGTATCCCGTGCTTTGCAGCGGACAGGGAGAGCAGGCCATCGTTTGGGAAGGGTGTCAGAAGGGGTGCTTCTGGCCACAGTCAACTTGGATGATGTTACGGAATCAGCAGTCATACTCAAACGAGCTCAATCAAACAAAGTCGAAGACGCAAGAATCCCGGTGAAGGCGTGGGATGTCTTGTGTCACCAAATCGCCGGGATTATTCTAGACATGGGCGAGGTCAGTTTCGACAGTCTTCTGAGCCTAATACATTTGGCTTATCCATTTGCAGAAGTGACCCTTGAGGAACTGCGTTCGCTTCTTGATTTCATGGCAGGGAGAAGATTCGTCAATGTCAACGGGTTTAGAATCAGCGGAACACGAATGACCCGCCTCTTCTACTATGGGCACTTGAGTACTATCCCAGATGTCCGACAAGTGAATGCTTTGGACTTGACTACACGAACTTCAATTGGTGTATTGGATGAAGACTACGTTACAGAGAACGTCCAAGCTGGCTCTCTTTTTGTGATCAGAGGAAGGTCTTGGACTGTGGTTAGTGTGAGTGACGACGAGGTTATCTGTGCCCCCGCTGGTGGTACTGACACGGAGGCCCCCCATTGGATTGGAGAGATGATTCCTGTCCCCTACGAAGTCGCCTCAGAGGTGTCGGAGCTCTGGAAGTTGATATCTGAGAGACCTGAAAACGAAGTTAAGTCATGGCTACAATCTCGATATGGCATTTCTGGAGAACCTCAGGACTTCATAATCCGGACTGTAGCAGAAAGCAATGAGACTCTCGGTCGTCTCCCCTCTACTGACTCTCTTCTGGTCGAGGATTTTGGCACAGGCTTGGTAATCCATGCGCCCTTAGGCACAAGGGCAAATGAGACTCTTGGAATTGTTGTAGCAGCTCTGTTGACGACGCGCATGGGAATAGATGTGGGCGTGGAGAGAGATCCATACAGGATTCTTCTGACTTCGACCAGGCGGTTAGATCCTGAACAGGTAGTTGATATCCTAAGAGATTATGACGGCAAGCAAGTGTCAGCGATTCTTCGATTGGCAGTGAAACATACCCAGAGTTTCTCCTCTCGCTTCGTCCACGTCGCTCGCAGGATGGGTGTGATAAGCAGAGAGACAAGAAGCAAGGATGTTCCGGTTAGACGACTCATAACCACACTTGAGGATGGACCGGTCTTCGAAGAAGCGATGAGAGAGATTCTGCAAGAGAAACTGGATGAGGAGCGGGTCGTTCGTTTGTTCAATGATATCTCCACAGGACTGGTGAACATACACGTTGTCGTGACACCAAGACCTTCCCCTCTCGCGCGGCTAATAGTCGAAGAGAAGACACGTTTTGAGATACTGGGAGAAATCACTGACGAAAACGAAGTCCTTAGGCTCGTTGAGAGCAGACTGGGTGCTAGGCAGTTCAGGCTAGTATGCATGGCGAACGGTGATTGGGAGTCTGTCCGGACCATATCTACACTGGATGACCCCGTAGTCTGTCCAAAGTGCGGCTCACAGATGATAGCAGCGATTTCACCGAGCGAATCGACACTCATGGCGATAATCAAGATGAGG
>Ga0315296_10002937_pt1 | contig 14406 bp, 12 predicted proteins | sample YL17G14_18_MG_FD_203921 | JGI IMG/M metagenome (GOLD analysis project Ga0315296, IMG submission 203921) | Sediment microbial communities from Yellowstone Lake, YNP, Wyoming, USA - YL17G14_18 | ecosystem: Environmental > Aquatic > Freshwater > Lake > Sediment | place: USA: Wyoming | collected... | reverse complement strand
CTGGAGAGACGTAGTCCATCATGCCCTTCAGATCTCCTCCGATGTCCTCATGAAACGGCTTCTTCTTCATTCCGATGTCTCTTGCAAGCACGATGCTTCTTGCGATCTTGAACCCAGCCCGTTCGACAACCTTTTTGCTGCATTCGAAGGGGCAGCCATCAACCGTTATGATCTTCTTTGCTGCCTTGGTCTTACCAAGAACAGGCCCCACTTCGATGGGAAGTCCTGCAAGGCATCCGATTCCCGATTTCTTCAAACCCAGTTCTTTGACGGCTTCCATGCTTGCTAGCGTAGCCGTGATCCCGGTGTTCGACAACCCTCCGAAGCACGCGTATATCAAGTTCTCATGTGTGTTCTCTCCAGCCTTCCACTCCATCTGTTTTTCTTCTGGCACTCAATCACCTCTACTTTTCCCCATTTCTGTTCATGCATCCTTTACAAGTATCCCAGGAACTTAAGCACGAGCTGGACCGCGAACAACCACATTATGAGTCCGAACCCGACCTTGATCATCTCCGATTTCGCCTTGACCAACCCCCAGCTTCTACTCTTCCGATTCCAATCACTCCCCCATCTTCCATCCCTTTTCCGTGAATGTCAGCTGGAGCCTTTCCTTCGGCTCGAAATAGGGGCATGTCTCGCTCTCCTTCGGCGGCTCCAGCTCACAGTCGCGATAGAGACGACAGGTCTCACAGATCATTTCGCGCCTCCGCCAGCAACGACTCGGGAGGACAGCAGCCTTCCATCCGTGTCGTAGTATCTCTTCTTGATCCAGAGAGCCACGTTCACAAGACTGATCAAGACTGGCACCTCGACTAGCGGTCCGATGACGGTGGCAAAGGCCACCAACGACCCGATGCCGAACACCCCTATGGCGACCGCGATGGCAAGCTCGAAGTTGTTGCTGGCCGCGGTGAAGCTCTGCGCCGTCGCGTGCGGGTAGTCGAACTTCAGCTTGATTGACAACCCGAACGACAGGAAGAACATGATGACGAAGTAGAAGACCAGGGGTATCGCGATCCTTGCCACGTCGAACGGCTGGTCGAGGATGTACTCACCCTTGAAGGCGAACATGACCACTATCGTAAAGAGCAGCGCCAGCAGGGAGACCTTGCCGAGCACGGGCATGAGTCTGTCGTTGTACCAATCGGCCCCTCTTCTTGGCAACAGTGTGTATCTCGTTGCTATGCCCATCGCGAAGGGGATGCCCAGGTAGATCAGGACGCTCTGCGCCACCTCCCACACGCCGATGCTTATCTCCGTGCCGGAGCCCGGGGACACCCAATCAGATGCCACGGCCACCAGGAAGTATGCATAGAACGAATACAGGGCAATCTGGAAGACTGAGTTGAGGGCGACCAGGATGGCTGCGTATTCCGAATCCCCCTCAGCGAGGCTGTTCCAGACTATCACCATCGCGATGCATCGCGCGACGCCCGTCAGTATCAAGCCGATCCGGAAGTAGACGTTGTCCGGCAGGAAGATCCATGCGAGGGTGAACATGAGCGACGGGCCAACGATGTAGTTCAGCGCGAGGGAAGTGCCGAACATCTTCTTGGCTTCTGGCTGCTTGGGGATCTCCTTGAGTTCCTCGTACTTCACCCTGGCCAGCGGGGGCCACATCATCAGTATCAGACCAAAAGCGATGGGAATGGAGGTAGTCCCGACGCTCAGTTCGTTCAGACCGTCGGCGATGCCGGGAACGGCCGCTCCGAGACCAACTCCTATGAAAATCGCGAGGAAGATCCAGACTGTCAGGTACTTGTTCAGGAAAGAGAGCTTCTTCTTTGCTGGAGCATCGCCTCCACCTGAAGCCCGTGCCTGACTCGACACGGTCTCACCTCGCCTCCTGTCCGTGCTTCATTCGGAGGGATTTCAGGGCGTCTCTGAGCTCTGTAAGAGTGGGAAATGAAATCGCTTGTGAAGGGCACTGGGGTATGCAGCCGGAGCATCCGACGACGTAGCCATAGGGGTCCACCGCTTCAGCCTTGCCGTCCTTCTCTCGATAGACCTTGCTGGGACAAAAGCTGATGCAGATCCCGCATCCATTGCACCGGCTCGCATCGACGCGGGGGAACCACGGTATCTCCTCTCTTGGGATGCCGTTGTACATGCGCCGGCTCAGACTTTCGCCCTCCTGGAAGAGATCAGCTCTGTCAGCTCGCCGACCGAAGCGACCCGGCCCGCTACGACAACTTCGCCATCTATGGCTAATGCTGGTGTTGTCATCAGGCCCTTGTTGATTATCTGTTCGATGTCCGTTACCTTCGACAGTTCCGCCTGCACTCCGAGGCTCTTCAGCACTTTCTTCACATTAGCCTCGAGCATGTTGCACTTCGGGCACCCTGTTCCGAAAACCTCAATCTTCAGACTTTCACCTCCTGTCTTGCCTTCCTCTCATCTCTTATCTTCTTGAACGCCTGCCACATCGCCTCAAGATAGTCTTTCTCAACAGTGCTTGGAACGTAGTTGAATATCTTTAGCTCTCTCAGTATAACACGTTTGATATCGTTATCTGATGCCTGCTCAAGCTCTATCGCCTTCCTCATGATCGCGTCGTACTCAGAGATGCCAATCTCCTGACCGCCGACCATGAGGCGCTTGGACACGGGTTTTCCTGGACAGCATTCGCCTGGCAGCATCTCACCTCACGAACATCCCGAATATCATCCCCGCCGCGATACAGAACACGGCCACGAGACCGACGTACACAGCGACCTTCTTCGAGCCCATGATCTTCCTGGTTACGAGGATGCTCTGGAAAGAGAGCTCCGGGTCGGCGAGCAGATAGGCGAGAAGCGGTCCCTTGGCCATCCCAAGGTCGAGAAACATGCGCGCGACGGGTACTTCGACTAACGTTGGGAAGTACATGAAAACGCCGAATGCGACTGCAATGCCGTTCGCCGAGAGCGTGTTGTGGCCGAGATGTTCCGCGATCACATCCGAGGGGATGACCTCGGTGGCCACGCCAGCCACGAAGACGCCCACGAGGAGCAGGGGTATTATCATCTTGATGAAGAAGTAGGTCTCGCCCATCCAGGTTCTGTTCTCTTCGCGTGAATTCATCTTCAGCGACCAGAGGACAGCGAGCACTACGAACGCGCTCAGCACGGGGATCCTGTAAACGATGGGCGCAGGGAATGTGCCTGAGAGGAGAATCCCGATCAAGAGCAGGAACAGCACCAAGGAACGGTTCCGGACCAGCCTCTCCTTCAGCGTCAATCGCGATTGTTCATCCCCCGGCGGATCTGACGGGTTCGCAGCTACTGTCGGTACGTTTGATTTCGGCGAGGCGGGGCCATGTTTCGAAAAAGTCTTCGACAATCTGCCGAAGATGAGTCCCATGAGCATTCCAATCACGATGCCGAATGTTATCGCCAACACGCCTCTTGCGGCCGCGATGTCCCACCCAACCAAGCTACCTGTATACGTGATGGCAAGTATGTTGATCGCGGGCCCTGTGAAGAGGAATGTGATTGCGGGTCCGAGGCCGGCTCCCTTCTTCCAGATCCCAGCGAAGAGCGGAAGTATGGTGCACGAACAGACAGCTATCAGAAGCCCGGCCGCCGAGGCAACCGGATAGGATATGTACTTCGGCGTGTCGGGCCCCAGGTATTTCGTGACCGCTTCCTTTTTGAACAGCGCCGAAAGGGCGCCTGCGATGAAGAATGCTGGAATGAGGCAGAGAAGAACGTGCGCGGAGAGGTAGTTCACCAATCCCGTCAGTCCTGCAGAAAGCAGGTCAATCAAATAGGATGCTATGTCCATTCGATATCCTCGGTATTTCTACAAAAGTTGAAATACTCTGGCGACTATAAGGACTTTGTGGCTTCAAAGAAAGTTGAAACGTCGTGCTGTGGCAAGAACGGGACTCCTCTTGAGCTCCCTGAGACGGTTGGCCGCCAACTCTCGAAGGTTGGCGGACTGCAAGCACTCATCAAGCAGCTGCCGGAGAACGCCGCCGTGAAGCGCATGGCGGAGCGTCATCAGGCACTTTCGGACCCAGTGCGGATTCGGATCCTCTGGGCACTTTCAAAGGCAGAACTCTGTCCGTGCGTCCTGAAGCAGGTTTCAGAACTGCCCGATTCCAAACTATCGTACCATCTGGCTGTTCTTGAACGGGCTGGGTTGGTGACTTCCAGAAGGACTAGGAATTGGATGATCTACTCGATTACACCGCCTGGATCGAGGGAGTTGAAGAAGTGAAGACTACAGTCGAACGTGAGCAGCAAATGTTGCCCTGCGAATTGTGGCTGTCCCCAGTCCAAGGATTCGCGAGGTGATGTCATGGCTAAGAGGCGAAGCAAGGAGGACATCGAGAGAAGAAGTCTTCTTGCCGAGGGCTACTCTGAGTGCAGGGACTGCGGCAGACTGATCAAACCGCGTGCTTGGAGATGTGCAGAGTGCGGCGCCTCGACAGCTATCTACAAGAAGGTGGTTTGGAGCATTGTTGTCATTGCATTGTTGCTTGTTGCCTCCGTTGCAGCGTACGTATACTATCCCCGCAGCGAACCATACGTCTCGCCTCCTACCGTGATCTTGGCGGAGCCAGCTGGCTATGGTGCTAGTACGAGCGATCAAATCAGAGTGACTTTCAACAAGCTCATGGATGAATCTTCCGTAGAATCGTCTTTCCAGATTCTACCGCAAATTGGAGGCTCGTTCTCATGGAACGGCATATACATGACTTACACACCTTCTGTACCTCTGGCTGCGGATACTTACTACACTGCTTACATTGGCTCCGGAACAAGAGACAGGTCAGGGTTGCCTCTTGACTGCGGGATGTACAGCTGGTCTTTCTCCACAGCTAGTCCGCCTTCAACTCGAAGGGGTGTGGGGACAGGGGCAGACGATTTCTGGATAGAGTATCCTTCAACGCACCCATCGAGCGGCAGCGCAGTGCAACACCCCGAATGGGTCCTCTCCGCGTTAGGCAGCGGCGTCGTAATGATCCTGGACCACAGCGAGGGTTGCGCGCCTTGCATAAGGCAGGGAACCATCTGTCTGTCGATCTCCTCCGCCAATCCTGACATCACGTACATCGACCTCTCATCCGGGACCGATGAGCCGGAGGCCTCGGAAGGATTCGCAGCGTACGACCCGAACGGAGGGGTACACTACGTTCCACTTACGATAGTCGTGACTAGTGTACAGTCGCCAACGGGCGGAACGGCCATCGGGTGGCACGCCTGGGAGGGCGTGATAGACGAGAGCTCTCTGCAGAGCTGGATCGCCGATGCTAAATCACATTACAGCGAGAATGGTTGAGGCTGTGCTTTCCTATGAATCCGAGAAAACTGTCCATCGTGATCATCGTCTCATGCCTCCTCGCGGTTGCCGCTCTAGCTGCTCTTGCCTCGACCTGGCTGGACGACGGTAACTCGCAGATGGGCCAGCCGGCAGAGCCATTCGCTGTCGACGATAGGCTCGGGGAGCCGGTGTCACTCGCGGACAACTCGGGCAAGGTCACGGTCATCCACTTCACACAGCTGGAGAATCCTCTCTGTATCGAGTGCGAGAGCTATATGCACCAACAGATAGAGGAGATCGAGAGCCTAGCTGCCTCGGGCAATCCGGACATAGACGTCATCACCGTCAACATCCGCAAGAACCCGTACTCGGAGGACGGCTGGAGCTTGGTTGAGGACTGGTACGGGACGAACATAACGTGGCACTGGATAGAGGAGTTCGACCCATATCCCGTCTCGAGCTCGTACCTTCAGTACTGGGAGGTCAGCGGAGCTTTTTCCAACCCCACATTGGTCCTGATCGACCAGGACCTTGTTGTCGTCGGGGTTTACAACGTCTATTGCATCGGAAAGGGCGTGGTCGACGGGGTTCAGAACGCCAGCTCGCTCCAAGAGGATGCCGCGGCGATAATGTCTGGAGAATGGACCTACACCTCGGGCGGTTCCAGCGGCACCGCGGTCAATGTCGGGGGCATGTTCCTCCTCGGAGTCATCACGTCGTTCTCCCCGTGCTCACTCGCCCTCCTGATGGCGGTGATATCATTCATTGGGGCGGCGTCAATGGGCCGTAGTAAGCAGGAGGTCTCCACGACCAGACAGCAATCAGTGGGGCTCAAGATTGGCATCGCTTTCACTGTCGGGACCTCGCTCGTGTTCCTGATGTTCGGGCTAGCCATCTCGTACATCGGTAGGTTCGTCGAGATGTCCTCAACGTTCTACCTCATCTCAGGCATCATCCTGATCGTACTCGGCATCAACATAATCCGTCCCGTTGGTGACCTGCTCAGGAAGGGTCTGTCCGCTATCCGCCAAGAGCCTTCATGTCCAGCGCAGCCAACTGGGCCAGAGAAGACCGTTCAGGGGAGATTGGCATCTCTGAGCCGCCGGTCCCCTGAGCTCGCGGGACTTCTGCTTGGCGTCCTATTCTCCCTCGGGTGGGCTCCGTGCGCTCTGTCGCTTGTGTTCCCGGTCCTGATCCTCTTGGTGTCCCAGGACATCTCGATGCTCATGGGAGGGGTCCTGATGTTCACCTTCGGACTCGGTCACGGAGCTACGATAATCCCATTCTGCGCTGCAACGGGCGAGATCAAGGGCGTCCTCGGCAACAAGTACGTATCACTTTCTAGATGGATTCAGATCATGTTCGCAGCCGCGATAGTCGTCATTGGCGTGCTGTTCGCGGCTAGATATTTCGACTTCAACCTGTGGTGATTCAAGTCTTGTAGATCTCAGAATAGGAAGAAGGTTCAGCTCCTGTCAGTCCCTGCTGATTGAATCCCAGTCGCGACATGCATCCTCCTCAGGGGTTTGAATCCAGCTTACCTTTAATAATTAAATTACCTGCCGATATGTAAAGGAGAGAGCTTTAATTACTGGAAGATACTCGACCATACTCGGGGCATTTCAGGGGAAAGACTATTGAATTCATCTGTCAAATCATCATCCTGCAGGTGACACGCCTTGGCCGTCAAGTTGGATTCAGTGTTGACATGCCCGAAATGCGGTTTCAGTAGTGAGGAGCGAATGCCGACAGATTTCTGTCTCATCCGTTACCAGTGCAAGAAGTGCGGCCATGTGATGACCCCGAAGCACGGCGACTGCTGCGTCTTCTGTTCCTACGGGAGCGTGCCATGCCCGCCGATCCAAGAGTCTGCGAACAGGTGAATGATTCAGTTGCGTCATCGTCAATCGGCGAATCGTTCCATCATATCATGTTGCTCTGGTCGGTGTCAAACCTTCGTTCATTAACTACCAGCAAATACAGCTGGGAGCTTCAATCACTGGTAGATTGCAGGCGAATAATCGAGTGCGATGATCACCCTATTCTCTATTGGCAACTGTAGGTGAGACCTCAAACTGCCGGTTGATTCCTGGCCATCACCCGAGCCTGAGAAAATCTTCCAGGGAAGGAACATGGTTTGGTCTCTCGAGTCACGGCCGCGGTGTGAATCCGACGGCAGCGAGCGCGCTTCTGGAATGGAAATGTCGCCGGAATATCCTGTAGTACATCAGCTCTTCCTTGGTCCTGATTCTCCCGCCTGGAACTGATTTCCTCTCTTTTTCGAATTCCTTGTCCGATATGGATCGTTCCGCATGCTTGACAAGCATGTTGATGGAGCCCGCGCCGTCGCTGAACCTTTGCTTTCGCCTCCAAACAACTTGCCTAGGCAAGGAATCAGAAAACGCTTTGCGAAGAACGAGTTTGCTCTTCTCGACATTCGATCCGACCAAAGACTTCCTGTCCAACTGAAGTCCATAATCCACAATCGGCCTACTCATAATCGGCATTCTGCCGTCCAGTGACGCCGAGGCTGTCATCCTGTCGACTCTCTGGAACCCGGTCGCATGGCCTTCTTTGAGCAAGGCGATTCTCTCGTCCCTGAGCTGCTTGTCCTTCTTCACACCCAATAGGAAGTCATATCCCGCGAAGATCTCGTCTCCTCCCTCGCCACAAAGAGTGACGCTGTGTCGATTTGAGAACATGTGTGTTGCCATGTAGTTGGGGATGCAACTTCTCACTAGAGGGTAGTCGAATGTCTCACCGTAGTATATCGCGTCATCGAGAATCTCGAGCATGTCTTCTAGGTCGTATATTCGTTCCCTGTGTGAAGTGCTGAGGTGGTTTGCGACGAGTCTAGCCATCTTGATGTCCTCACTGTCTTCTGTCCCGACACAGACACTCTGTATTCGCGATGGAATCTCTGCAGCTGCTGCCGCGACAACGCTGCTGTCGATTCCTCCGCTCAGCAGCACATTCAGGTCGCCCGAGTCGTCGGAACAGTTCATCACGCTCTGTATCAAGAGTTCTCGCACGTGTTCTGGGGGATTCTTCAGACCGGGTCTAGAGGCCCAGGGGAGATTGACTGGAGTGATCCTTCTGAATCCTTCGCCGGATGACATCATCCTTCCGGGCGGAAAGGGAACGAATTCCATTCCAGTCTCCTGTTGAGATTTGATTTCAGAGGAGTAAGCTCCCTCTTTTGAATCGCCTGACAGATAAAGCGGCTTCAAACCGTAGCTGTCCCTCGCAATGATTGTCTTGCCATTGTCGACGATGACGACTGCATATGCACCGTCTATGTAACGGAAGAAGCCAGTGCCGATTGACTTGTACATCTTGAGCATGAGCTGCGCATCAGACACATTCCTGTCCAAGCTGGGCACGATTGTGTGCCGAAGAAACTCTTTGTTGAATATGTACGAATCGCTCGCGACCGCTATGGAGCCTTCCTCGGCTATTGCGGAAGCTCGTTCACTCGGTCGCCTCGCCTGCATCCTCGCGCCGAGCGTGCACGAGTCCGCGGAGAATATGTCCTGCAAGTCTAGCCCACGGTGTTGGAGCTTGGCAAGCATGCGCGCGACCAATGGCTTGTCACTCGCGCCGTAAGTGCCCGCTAATCCCTGCATTTCCCACACCACGACTCAGTCAGATCTCCGCTAAATCTAGATCGTGTTCGCTCACTGCGAGGTCGTGTATCCGTTCCTTCTCGGTAATCGGCTTTCCCGTAGCAGGGTTGACGGCCACGCACGCTCCATCCACAAGTGCGGTCACGATCTTGCCCCGAGCGACCTTTCCTCCCTTGAAGTCGGACGCGTCCAGCAATCCCTCGGTCACTGCCTTCGCAAGAAGTTCGGGGGAAGTGAAAGGGTCTGCCGAACTGCTCCCATTCAGCCGTTTCATCGCGTCGAGCAGGAACCTAGTCTCGCTCAGCAACATGGTCTTTCTGGCGACAACCCTAGGGTCGTACTCAGGTCTGGCGATCCCAAGAAGAGCTTTGCCGACTGCTCCGCGCGCTATCTCACAGCTCTCGATGATATCGTCTGGCCTGGCAGCATGATGGGCCTCGCTGAACCCGACCACATGTACGATGTGGGGCCTGAGAGCCATCGCGATGTACACGGAAGATGCGAGTTGCCCCTTGGCCGTGTTCGGCGATGCGGAAAACGATTGTAGGCCCGATCGCACCATCCTGATGACATTGAACCTCTCGTCGCGCAGGGACTCAACAAGTTCTGCCTTCGCGAACATCTTGGCCAAGTCCATTCCTGATGATATCCCTCTTGGGGTATCGAACATAAACTGGCACACGTAATTCCTCACTCCCAAGAACTTTGCATTATAGGCGGCAAGATACGCAGTCGCGAGCTCAATGACATCGCCCGACCTCCGCATCGCCCATTGATGGGACTCGTTCACTTCCACAGGCGTCCCGTGATTCGCGTACCACTTGATTGCCATCTGGTTCTCAGCAATCGCATCCTTAAGGGACCTCTTCGATCTTCCATCCAGCTCGCTGTACCATATGAGTGGAACGGCTCCCCAGGCGACGTCGATAGTCCCCTTGAGCATCTCGGCCCACTTGATGAGGTCATTCGTGCCGCTGTAACACCTCAGGAGTGGGTGGTTCCCAACCCTTGTGGCCTCGTGTATCGAGCGCAGGTGATCTGGGCTTCTCAGAGGGACTCCGCCGGATCCATCGAGTTGCGGATTCATCTCACCGGGCCTGAAGAAGGATTCCTGAGCGTTCTGATCGGGGGCAATCGAGATGATGTCGACTAGTCCGCTCTCGGCTATCGTCTTCGCCCCTTTGACCGTCTCCTCCAGAGATGGCAGACCGAAGTGGTGTCTTATCAGAGGCATCGGCAGGGAGGATTCGATCCGGCCAATCAGGTCAGAGGACTGCGTCTTCGCCTTCATCACAAGGGACGTCCCCTTGAGGACGGCCATCACTGCAGTCTCTGGCTCCGTGCCGTCGAAGCACACATGGAAAATGCCGGTCTCGCGCGCAAGGGCGGCAACCGGTGGCGTGCCCCCGAAATAGTACTTTCGCCTTGAGAGCTGCTCGTCCTTTGCGATTTCCGACTTCAGCTCGGTGAACAAAGCCTTCGCGCTTTCAGGCGTCAGGCGGTAGCTGAGAGCGACCGCGTCTGGATCGTGTTCCTTGATCGACTTGATGAGGAGCTTGACGGGCACTGCCGGCCCCAGGAATACTGTGTCGTTTCCGAGCGTGCGGGCAAGGTCCAGAAATGCCTGCACGCCTGCGACATGTACACAGTTCCCCAGGGCGGCTCCTAGGATCTTCATCTGGGAAACCCCATGACGGCTAGCATCCTGATTTCCTTCACCGACTTTCCAGATAGGCCTAGTTTGTCGACCGTCCTTCCCTCGGCCATGAAGTCCTTGGAATGAATCGATGACGCCAGGTGAATGAGCGATGTCAATGTCGGAGTGCGAACGCCGAGCATCTTCCCCGCGGAAACCATCGGAACGAGGCTCATCGGAACATCCTCAAGGATGTACCGGTGGGTGAGTGTCGATGGCGCCCTCACTCCCTTGTACCCTGGCGTGCTCTGAATAGCGTCGAATAGTGTTTTGCCAGCAGAGGCGTAAGCCAGATACAACCATTCCCTTGCTGTGTGAAGGTGCACCCCGAGGGCTGTGCCGAGCGCAACGCGTTCCGAATCGGCCGATTCCAGTATCTTCGATGTGGACGGCGATACGCCCTCGAGGTAGTACTCGAAATCTCCGTGCGTCGACTCTATCCTCGACGCGTTGAGCAAAGTGAGTGTTGGGTGGAATATTGCCCCGATGTTGTCGAGGCTCGTCTCGAGCACATTTGTCGCCGCGACGAACTCCGGGAAGGCCTTCCTCACTGTTTCCAACACATTGGGAGTCTTGTGCGCTGGAACGGCTGCCAACGGGACGGAGTTCTTTATCTGCATGATCCGCGCACGGGCGAAGTCTGTGTGTCGGGACACATAGATGAACGTCTGCGCCTCAGCGACCGTGGGCCTCCTGCGGATCTTTTTCTCGGAGAGAACCTGCATGAACTCAAGCGCTCCGAAAGTCCTGCCTGGGTTGAGCACAACTATCTGATTCTCCGTCAGATGCTCTGCGCACTCGAGAGCGACTTGTCTGTGACCAGTGGCTGGGATCACGACCATTATGACATCAGCATCTTTGATGGCGGGTTTGATCTCGTTCGTTGCGAGCTCGAGATTCCCGAACCCCTCAATCACACCCTCGACGTCTATCCCACCTCTGTCTATGACCTGTTCGACCCTTTCGGGAGACCTGTTCCAAAGTCGCGTGGGGAACCCCATCAGAGCGAGGTGCCCAGCCATCGCGAGACCACCGTGGCCAGCTCCCAATACCGCGAATGTCTGCTTCCTCTCTGCCCTTCTCCGCCTGTAAGCCACGTAAACACTCTCGGGATGAATCCAAGGGACGCAGAGAAGGGGGCGGTGGGGTGGGCTCCAATGCGTCCCTGTGATTATCTGTGAATAATGATGAATAACTATTAAATCCTTCCTTGCGATTATCACAGCCGTGGAACACTCTGAGAGAATCGATGAGAGACGGAGGTGAGCGGTTGGAACCGAACGCGAGAGAGGCCGTCAAGTGGATCATCATGTCCGACAGGAGACTCGTGACTTTGAGATGTTTTGAACACAACCAGTACTTGGGAGCATCTGATATCGCTCAGGAGACCGGACGGTCGATCCAGAATATCGGCACCGCCCTGAGCGAACTTGAGAAAAGGAAGCTTGTCTCACAGCTCGAACCTGGTAGAAGGACTTGGAAGAAGTACGCCCTCACATCGATTGGCAAGAGCGTGCTCGAGCTCGTCCAGCGCGAGCTGAGCGCGGGTATGTTCGAGAGAATGGCGGACGAGCTCTCGTTTAGGTATGTGAAGGACGCCTACAGACTCATCGTTTCCGACCCAATCGTCGTTTCTAGAGGAATGGGACTGCACGATGTTGTTGACAGGGTTCTCGCAGACCCCAGAACCCGGAGCGCGTATGTCATCGACGACAAGAACAAGCTCGTCGGTATGATCGGGTTGACACAGATGCTGGCTGCCGTCCAGGGCTCGCTCTCGCTATTCGAGAAGGGCCGCCAGAAACCAGTGACAAAGAAACGCGTACCCCTGCCGTTCTCGGTCGAAGAATACATGGTGAAGCCCGTGACCGTCACAGAGGATGACAGATTGCTCAGCGCGCTTGACAAGATGATGCGACATGGGCTGGAAGATCTGCCGGTAGTGGACGAGAACGACGCTCTCGTCGGCGAACTCAACGGGTTCGAGATACTGCTCCTGGGTAGCGAGGTCATGCGACGACAGCGAAGAGCCTGACAGTCGATCAGTGCCAGACGTAATCCACGACATCTGTTGGGGGAGTGAGAGGTTGCTTGAAGGTCTGTTCGAGGGAATTCTCGAGAACCTGTGGTTTCAGCTTTCGCTCCTGCTAACGGTCGCCACCGCATCAAGCTTCTTGTTCGCCAGGTTCAGGCAGCCCAAGATAATCGGCCAGATTGTTGTCGGAATTGTGATAGGCCCCAGCGTACTGGGATTGTTCGTCGCCGGGTCCGAAGCGGGAGCGGTAGACCCCATGGAGATGGTAGAGAGGCTGGCCGAGCTGGGAGCCATCATCCTGCTTTTCATGATTGGTCTCGAGTGTGACGTGAGGGAAATCTACACTAAGCGGTCGATACTGATCGCCACAGGCGGTGTTGTTGTGCCGTGGATTTGTGGGTTCGCGCTCGCCGAGCTGATGCTCCCGGACCCGGGTGAGGGATACGACAGGTTCGCGCAGTCGGTCTTCGTCGGGGCGGCACTAGTGGCGACAAGCGTTGCCATCACCGCCGGCGTACTCCGAGAGATGGGCCTCATCGGATCAGACACTGCCAAGATCCTGCTCGGAGCAGCCGTTGTAGACGACATACTCGGCATGATCGTGCTGGCCGTGTCCGCTGGCACGGCGACGGGGGGCGGACTCGACTACGAGAACCTACTGGGTCTGGCCATCGCCGCGATTCTGTTCGTCTCGCTAGGAGGATACCTTGGGTCCAAGATAGCAACGCGTGTGATATCCAAAGTTCAGTTGCGCGGGGTGATGCACGGAATCGAGGAAAGCGGATTCCTGCTTGCGCTCTGTCTCGCCTTCTTGTACGCGGTGATCGCCGAGATAATTGGCATCTCGGCAATCGTAGGGGCGTTCGTCGCTGGCACCAGTTTCGCAAGATGCGACCTGAGGGCGACTTTCCAGAAGAACATCTCAGTACTAGAGTGGGTCTTTGCGCCTATCTTCTTCGTCTCGCTTGGCATACTTGTCAATCTCAAAGATGTCTCCGCGGAGGCCTGGGTGTTCGCGATTGTGCTGACAGGGGTGGCAATTGCGACCAAGGTCATCGGGTGCGGAGTCCCCGCAAGGCTGCTTGGGCTGAGCAAGAGAGATTCGATTGCGATAGGCATTGGAATGTCGCCAAGGATGGAGGTCGCGATGATTATCGCGCTGTACGGCCTGACCATGGGTATCGTGACGACCGAGATTTATGCGGTGATTGTACTCATGGGTCTGCTTACCGCCTTGTTCACGCCAAGTCTGCTGAAGAGGACCATGAAGGGCACTCCGAAGCCCCCGGAAGTCTGCCCAGAATAACGAAGAGGAATGCGCTCATCGATTCCGGATTTGCCTGATTTCGCACCTTGTTAGATTGAGATCAGACAGAGGGTTTCTGCCTCCTGCCAGGACAAATCCTCGGTTACCTTCAATCATTCAATTCTTTGCCCGTATGTAAAGGTAGAAGCATTAGTTGCCGGTAGATTCCAGGCCAATAATCGAGGGTCAATTTGTCCCTAACACTCATGAATTCTATAGGTGGGATGTTTAAATGCCAGTAGATTCCGGGCGAATATCCGGGTCTGGGAAGAATGCCTATCTACCTGGAGTCCGATAGCGATGCTTGGTGATGAAGCTCACCATGAACCGCCCTCTGGGCTGATGGCTTCTACTGACAGTAGGAGGTTGAATCAGTGAGGCTAGATTTCAAGAAAGGGTGGTTGAATAGGAATGTGCTCGCTACCGGAATCGTCAGCTTACTCAGCGACGCGAGCCACGAAATAGTCACCGCTCTGCTGCCCCTGTTTGT
>Ga0315296_10002935_pt1 | contig 14411 bp, 7 predicted proteins | sample YL17G14_18_MG_FD_203921 | JGI IMG/M metagenome (GOLD analysis project Ga0315296, IMG submission 203921) | Sediment microbial communities from Yellowstone Lake, YNP, Wyoming, USA - YL17G14_18 | ecosystem: Environmental > Aquatic > Freshwater > Lake > Sediment | place: USA: Wyoming | collected... | reverse complement strand
CCCCCGTCCGTGTCAACGCCGAGAACCCTCAGCTTCTCACACACGTGCGTATTGCCTTCCTGGCAGGGCACACACACTCCACAGGAGATGAGGGGATAGATGACCACCCGCTTGCCCTTCTTCCACCGGGCATCGGCGGGGGGCTTTGCCTCCACCACGGAGCCATAAATCTCGTGCCCCAAGACGCGCGGGGGCGTGACCCGCGGATGCTTGCCGCTGTAAGTTATCAGGTCGGTGCCGCAAATACCGACGTAGCGTACGCGCACTAGAACTTCGCCATCAGCGAGCGCGGGCGCGGGCCATTCCTGCACCTTGATGTTCTCTTTTCCTTGGTAGACTGCGGCTTGCATCGTTTCCCATCCTTTCCCTTGCCGCCATGTCGGCATCCGGCCGCAATCAGCAAGCAGGATCGGCCCCGGCAAGAAGTTGGCAGCCAGGGATCTGAAGTCCGCCGTCACGCACCCGGGCGTCGAACCCGCGCGGCGGCGCTCCGCTATGCAACCAGTCTTGCCGTGTGCATCCGCGCCCAGGTCTTAGAGCCGCTTGTAGCGTTTGAAGACTTCCACCGGGTCATCCCCCCGCGCAAATTCCGTCCGGGCGCAGTCTTCCAGCCCTTTGACTCGCTCGCACTCCTCGAGCACCCGGAGGGTGAGATCCTTCGGGATCACCAGCACCCCATCGGGCTCGCCAAAGATGAAGTCTCCCGGATTTATCTGCACGGTTTCCGTCAACTCGCCGGAGACCAAAATGGGAACCTGGCAATTCAACATCGTATAACGTCCAAATGCCTCCACGGGGCTGCGATAACGAGCAAACACAGGGAACCCCATACTGATGAGCTTGCCGCTATCGCGTGTGCCCCCGTCAATGAGGGCCCCCACGGCCCCGTGCGCCCGGGCGACGGTGGCGCTCAGTTCTCCATAGATCGCCACATTGAAGGGCGTGCCGCGATCCCGGACCTCAATGCAGGGGTATACCATCTCGTGAGTCATGCGCAACCGCTGGTGCCGCCCTGCTTCATCGCGCTCACAGGCGAGCGTGCCCTTGATGGTAAAGGCCGGGCCGGCCAGTCGCATCTCCGGCGCTAACGGCGTCAGCTCATGCGACACCACTTGGTTCGGCAGTCCGAGGCTTTCCAGCACATCGAAAACCGCACCGGCGTACAGCCGCCGGTAGCGTTCGCAAATCTGTTCCAGGTTCGCTGCATTGGTTCCTGATGAAAGGTCCATTTCGATTCTCCTGAAAGGGTAAATGGTTGCGCTACGTCAAAATCAGCCCGCCATCGACGTAAATGGTTGCCCCTGTCACATAATCTGATTCCGCCGAGGCAAGAAATACTGCAGCTCCAGCTATGTCCTCAATCTCACCAATCCTTTTCCAGGGGATCTTGGCCAGCACCCTATCGAGATTGCCAGGTTCGGACAAGGATTTCCGATTCATATCGGTAAGGATGGCGCCGGGCGAAATCGAATTAACGTTGATCCTGTGTTCACCCAGCTCGAGCGCCAGCGATTTCGTCATCATCATCATTCCGCCCTTGGTGATCGAGTAAATGGCGCGATTGCGGAGTGGAACAACGTCGTGGACGCTGGAAATATTAATGATCTTCCCCCCTCCGAATCGGATCATGGCTTCGGCGGCCTTCTGGCTGAGAAAGTACGGGCCTTTGAGATTCACGGCCAGCGTAAAATCCCAGGTTTCAGGAGTAGCCTTAAGAAATGCTTCGTGGATCTCCACGCCCGCGTTGTTAACCAGGATGTCGAGGCGGCTGAAGTGCTCGAGAGCCGCTGCGATCACGCGGCCGTGATCGCCCAGTTCTTTGACGTCCGCCTGAACCGCCACGGCGCGCCCGCCGGAGGCGCGGATGGCGCTGACCACCTCCTCCGCCGCGGCGGCCGACCGGGAATAGTTGACGATTACCGCCGCGCCCTCGCGGGCCAGGCCCAGCGCGATGGCCCGTCCAATGCCGCGGCCCGCGCCCGTGACAATTGCCACTCGATTCTGTAAACGCATTTCACCTCCTGACCACCAAGCAGGATTTGTGGGAAACCAGTCTGCCCGCTGGACGTCCTTGCGAAACCGGGCGGTGTAATCGCCCTTCTTGCAGTGGCCTTCATGAGTGGGGCTCCCGCAGCAAAGACCAAAGTATCAGAGACGCCAGCAAATGCATGGAACCGGCTAGAAGGAACACTGCCGTATAAGAGTAATGAGTCAGCAAGAAGCCGACCAGGAAGGTAAAAACCACCCCGCCCGCGCTGCCGGCGGTGCCCATTAGCCCCAGCACGGAACCGACGACCTTCTCAGAAAAGAGGTCGGGAATCAGCGCCGCGGTGTTGATAAACCAGGAATATACGACAAAGGCCATCACGGCAATCAAGGCGATCGCCATGGCCGCCGTATGCACCTTGCCCGTCAACATCCCCAGCGGCGCGATGGCCGCGGAAATGTAAAGGACGCGCGTCCGGGCCCTCGCTGGGCTGACGCCCGCGTGCACAAGTCTGTCTGACGCTCTCCCGCCCACCATGCCTCCCACGGCGCCGGCGACAAACGGTATCCACGCATAAAGCCCTATCTCGGCCAAGCTGAAACCGCGCTCCCGCGTCAGATACTCCGGAATCCAGAAGAGGTAGAAATACCATACGGGATCAGACACCAGCCGGCACAGCACGAGGGCTAGCACGTTTCTGTCCTTCAATAAGTCGCCCCAGCGTTGGGGGCCTGAAGCACTGGCCGACGCCACGCCCTGCGAATTCTCATTTCGAATCCACGCCAGCTCCTCTTGACTTATTCCGGGGAGATGTTCCGGCAACCGGTAGATCCAGAGCCAGACCACCAGCCAGACTAAACCCAGCGCTCCGGGAATAATGAAGGCAGCGCGCCAACCCCAGAGGAGCATCAGCCCAGCGATCATGGGCGGGGCGATGATATTACCCACCGCGCTCCCCGAGGAGAAGAGGGCGATGGGCAGGCCGCGCTCAGCTTTGGGAAACCATCGCGTAGTGGCGCGTAAGGCCGCGGGATAGTTCCCCGGTTCGCCAAGGCCGAGCAGGAATCTGATGATGCCCAGGCTCCAAAACCCCTGCGCCAGGCTGGTCAGCATCGCGCAAATCGACCACCACAAGATGCACGCTGCCATCCCCACCCGCTCCCCGATCCAATCCACGAACCGGCCCCCCACGGTGTACATCACCGCGTAGGAAATCAGGAAGGCGGAAACAATGTTGGCGTAATCCTGCGGGCTTAGGTGGAACTTATCCCGCAGAAGCGGGGCCAGGATCGACAGCGTTTGACGATCGACCAAGTTGAGTATGGTCGAAAGCGTCAACCACCCGGCGATGATCCAGCGGAGCTTGCGATAAGTGAGGTTCAGCACTGGAACTTAGCTTCCCCCAGAAGCCTTGCGTTCAGGCTCTGCCTCCTACCGAGCTGGTTCGCCCCGGAGGCGGTGGGCTCCCGGTGGCGCTCTCGAGCCCGAACTACTTCCTGACTCCTAGCTTGACAGTCTTGATTTCGTATGGGTTCAATCGCAGGATCCGCTCCTCGTTTGGCCGTATTTCCTCTTCCAGCAGGTTTGCTTCACGGAAGCCGACCTGCTGGCCGAGGAATTCGATAGGTGTTTCAGCCTGCGCCCCCTGGATCTCGTACAACCGCAGCAAGATCGAGCCATCAAGATCTGATTTCTTTAGCGCGCTCATGACCAAATTCTCTCCGCGGAGCGAACAAAAGGAGCGCGAAGGTGGCAACGTTTTGCGGGAAATCTCATCTGCGACGCTGACCGGAACCAGCCCATTGTTAAAATCCATCCCGAACCGATAAGAGCGGGCAACTTTCCAATCTCCCGGCCCCGAAGTCAGACTATATTTGAACACATAGGGGCCGGGAGGGGGATAGTCCGTGATACTGGTCACCTTACCGTCGCGCACGATCCGCACCGAGGTGTAGCGCTGGCCTCGGATCATGTCCCCGCGAACCTCGCTGCCTTCCAACCACATGAGCTGATGATCAGCCGCCAAGGTCAAACCCCAGTCGGAGGTTCCGGCAAAGACCCAGTCCTGAATCTGACGGTACCTCTCCCAGGCATCGCGCTGGATCTCGTCGGGGGCGTGGGGGCCGGTGTTCGGCATGATGTTGCTGGCGGCGCATTCGCCGAAGGGTACGCCGTAATGGATTTCCACGCCCGATTGCTGAAGGGGGAACCTCTGTACGATGTTGATGAACCGCGGCCCCTTCCATTCTATTCGGTTCTCGATGTCCAGTCTCTTCAAACCCCGGTAAAGAGTCAGCCGCTGGACAACCGGGATGTCGGCGATCTGCCCACTGATCTTCATCACCGTGCGCACCGGATTGTTCTCCTCCAACTCCATCTCATTGATGCTGGCAGGGATGGTGCGTCCGGTCACGAGCTCGGCGGAGACGTTGTTCGTGCCTCGCTCTTCCACGGCAACAATTTCCAGATCCTTTGCCACCTCGCGGTTCAGGACTTTGTCAAACACCGCCACCCGACCGCTCGCTTTGTCCACTGTGACGCGGTAGAAAGCGTTTTCCATCACGTCCGCGCCCAGCGGTCGGCGCGGCTCTTTCAAATCTTTATCGCGATCCAAACTTATCTCCGCCATGTTGGCAAACGTTTCCGGCCGCTCAGCAGGCACAAGGTAATAGGTTTTGTAGCCCAGCGAGGGAACGCCTTGGGCGACGAACATCAACTCCAGCGCGCGGGAGATGTTGTCACTGGTTTGGGTGACGTAGAAAGGAATGGCGCTCCCTTTTTCATCAACCAAGTTCATTCCCTTCTTGTATTCGTCAATCTGATAGGGCCCGACATCGCCATAAAGGGTAACGTGGGCCTTCACCAGATCGCTTCGCGGCCATCCCAAGGGATTGAAGACCACGATGGGAAAGCTCCGGGCGATGGGGATCTCGACCCGTTCCGCGATATTGCGCAGCATGTCCCGCAGGATCTCCCCGCCCCGCAGGATGGCGAGCCGGGAGTACTCCCTCTTGCGCTGATCGCCGATTTCCCCGCCTTGGCCGTCGTGGTTGTGGTCCATCGATTCGATCAGCCGCTTCCATAAGAAGTCGAATTCCTGCTGGGGGTAGTCGGCGTAGCCGAGGGCGTAGTTGATGGCCGCGAACTTTTCCGCCGACTGGAGGGTATTGGTGGCCGGCACGGCCAATTGCCACAAATGGACGATTGACGTAACGACATGGGGCCAAGCCGAGGGAATCTCGCCGGAGAGCTCAGGGAGGTTGGGCGTTTTCGCGACCCGCTGGAAGAACTCGAGCGGTGTGGCCAGCGCAAAATGCGTAGAGGGTAAGCTGCGATTCAGCAAGGAGACGTTCTCCACCAGGCGTTCGCTCGGCGCCCAAAGGTCTACGCCCCAGGGTACGTAGATGGGGCCCGGCGCCGTGGTGCGGACTTCCTCGAGTTCCTTCTGCAGGGTTTTGATCCGCTGCTCATCCAAATCACCGTGCAGGTGCAAGTGAACTCCCCAGCCGTAGCCCCGGATGGTGTTGCACACCAGCACCTTCGATCCGTCAGGAGATTTCCAATCGAAGAGCGACTTGTCCGGCGGCCCCATGCGAGTCATGACCATATAGGGGATACCGGCCTGCTTCAGCATCTGAGGAAACTGCGGCACGAATCCAGGAAGATCGCCAGGGTGGGAAACCTGAGGGTCCACACCAAAGACGCTGCGCGCGTAGCGCTTACCGTAAAGGAGGTTCCGCGCCTGGACTTCGCCGTTCGGAAGGTTCTGAAAGGTCCCCGCCCATTTCGAACCAATTTCGATCTGCCCCTCTTTGACCAACCGCTTGAGCTCCTCCAGCTCTGGTGAGCCTGCGTGGCTTTCCACGTAATTCGCCACGAAGGTCTCATCCTCGAGATAAAAGCGGAATTCGGGATGCTGCTTGGCAATCTGTATGGCCTTAGCAATGATGCGATTGCCCCGCGCCAGGTCTTCCTCGCGCGTCCCCGCCCAGAATAAATCGAGGTGTGAAAACGGGACGACGTCCACCTGAAGCTTGCCCGCCCCAGGCTCCGCCTGCCCTTGCGCCCCCAACCGCTCGAGGAAGGAGAAACTGACGAGGACGATCGCAACCGCGCTGAAGGCCCGAAGAGATTCCTGTTTTGGCATGACCGCTCCCTCTCCGCTCTAAAATAGAGAACGTATGGATTCACGACCGTACATTCACATTTCGCTAAATTACCTTGGTCCGCCAAGCCCTTGCAACCCGCGCGACGCATGCGACTTTTGACCCGCGCCGGCGGCCCAGCATACTTAGCAGCCTCCTTCGTCCCCCGAGCCAATGTCAGTGGGGTTGCGCGCAAAACCGCAGGGGCTCATCGCCCACATGGACGGCCGCCTTTGTTTCGCTGACTGGCCGAGACAGCGGGAAAGTACCCGGCCCTGGATGAGGCCTGTCCCTGGAAGCATAGAAAACGGTGGGGCGTCTGCGGAAAACGCCCCACCCGTCAGAGGTCGACTCAGAACACGAAGCGGACCACGAGTTGAATGACCCGCGGAGAACGAACACCGGCGACGGTTCCAAATCCGGTTTTGTTAACGATCGTCGCACCTGCCGCTGGCGTACCATCTGAGTTATATGCGCTATACGGCAGGTTCGTCACCGTGTAAGTGCCGCCGGCGCAGTTCGCGTTCGAGCAACTAAAGGTGGGCGATGCATTGAGCCCGCTAAACTGCGTGTGGTTGAACGCGTTGAAGAAATCGAAACGGAATTCCAGGTGCGCCTTTTCCTTCAACGGGACGTTCTTCTGCAAAGACATATCCCAGGCGTTGATCCCCGGAGGAGTGATGTAATTGACAGGAGATTCGAGGCCAAGACTGGGCGAGGTGGGTGGCGCAAAGGCATTCACGTTGAGGCGATCGTACGGGTCGTCGGAAGTGCCCGCATAGGGGTTGCCAGCGAGCCTCACGCGGGCGCCAGCGTCTCCTGTGCCCGTGAGCTTGGTACCGGTGTAAGCTGACCCTGAATTGGTGTAACCGGGTGAAAGGGGACCAGCATTCCGGAACACGGTGATGCCCGAAATCTGCCAGCCGTTGAGGAGCGCCCGCGTAACCACGTTGTCCAGACTTCCGTGACCCGTGACGCCCGGAAGGTTGTAGACGTAGTTGAAGGTGAGATTCTGGCGCACGTCGAAGCCGCACGGCCCGTAGTTGGCAGTCACCCTCAGGCTGTCAATCCGGCCGCCGGCGCCATCCGCGCTGCCTACGCCCAGGCACTTGCTCCAGGTGTAGGCAACCCCGAAGAACAGGCCTTTAGCAAAGCGCCGGTCCACACTGACTTGCAAGGAGTTGTAATTCGAACTCGAACCAAACTCCTCGACCGTGATGCTCCCGTAGCCGCGGTACGGACGCAGGAAGGCCGAATCGTACGCCTTAGAACCATCGTAGGGCCCGGCGGGTACCGTCCCCCCGGTCTTGCTGGGGTCCTGGTTCGCGGCCAGGAAAGCTGCCCCGTAAGGAATAGCATTGATGTTCCGGTTAATGATCAACTGGCGGCCCAGCGAGCCTACGTAGGCAACGTCCAGGACCGTGGCATAGGGGAGTTTGGCCTGGATGCCCGCACTGAAGTTGTAAATGACGGGAATCTTTCCATCGTAGCTGAGCGCCGTCAGATTGCTCACGCTAAGCAAGCCGCCCGCCAGGCTCAGGGGGCCGCACGGACTGCTGCCGCCGACTGCTAGCAAGCAGCCGTTATACAGCGTGGGCGAAAAGACCGACGGCGGGTTGCTAATCGTATTGAGGACCTCATTGATCTGATAGCGGTCGTAGAAGGCGCCCGCGCCCGCGCGGAGCACCAGGTTTCCACGCCCCGTCAGGTCGATGGCGAAGCCCACGCGCGGCGCCCACACAATGCCCGGGGTCGCCATCAGGTATTTGTTGATGCCCTGGCCTGCCGGCAGGATGCCGTTCGTCCAGCTGCCAACGTTGGGGACCATCTTCTGAATGCCGAGAGCCGACTCCCCTACGGTCCCGGTCCCGGGGGTGTACAAGTTGTACAAAAGGTCGGCGCCCGGCGTTTGGGGCGTTTGGCCGACGCCGAGGTTATTGTAGTCGCACGCCCACTTGGCGCCACCTACCCAGCATGGCCAGAGGAGCCGCACCGCTGAGCTGGAGCTATATGCGCTGGGAGAGAAGGTGGACGTGTGCAGGCCTTGCTCGAATGTTGGCTGGATCAGGTAGGCGCGCAGACCCAAGTCAAGGGTGACCCGCGAGGTTACCTTCCAGGTGTCCTGAACGTACATTTCCAGGTTGGTGTAGCGGTACTGGCCATTGAGGTAGTTCGAGGCTTGGGTGAAGGCCGTGTACACCCCCGCCGCCGCGTTGGCAAAACCGAATCCGGTGTCATATGGGTTGGTCGAGGAGTCGCCGAAATCATAGGCACCACCGGTCTGCGCATAGACGGTTTGGTCCTTCCGGGCGCGCTGCATGTAGATGCCGGCCTTGATGAGGTGCTTGTTCCAGACCTTGGTGTAGTTGTCGGCTATTTCCAGTATGGTGTGGATGCTGTCAAAAGGCGAAAACGCACCCCCACCCTGCGACATATCCAAAATGTTCCCAGCGGTTCTCATGGTGGGACCGGTGTTAATCTTGGTCCCGCTGAAAGCAAACTGGGGAATCCAGTCGGCGTAGGGCGGGAAGGGAGTGGGCCATGCGTTCGCCCCCGTCAGGCCCGTCCCGGCGCGCGTCACGTCAGCGAGGTTACCGGGAAGGACCGTAACACGGTGGTGGGCCTGGCCGTACATCACTTCATTCGTGGAGGTGGGATTGATTGTCGTGGTCAGGTTAACGGAGAGGGCGTAGCCCGGATGACTGTATGCGGCGACTCCGGTTTGTGTCTTCCCGATAGGATAATTGGGGGTCAGCGAGTACCCCTGGGGGCCGTACGCTCCACCCTCGAAATCCTGCACAAGCCAGGTGTAGCTGCCGAAGGCCCGCCAGCTCCGACTGAGGTTGGAATCAAGCCGGATCAGCCGCTCATGGCGGGGAATCCCACTCGAGACCTGCGACCGGTAGTTCCTGCCACTATAGGCCGAGGGATTCGTGACATTGGGCGCAGGGAAAATGTTCAGGAGGGCAATCCCGGGAGCGTATTGCGAGCCCGCAGGGATTTTGCCGATGACGCCGCCATCCTGGAAACAACCACTGGTATCGCTCGCGTTGCAGGTGCGAGACGTCGCGTTGGGGTCACGAATATACTTCATGGTGTTTCCGGACTTGTCCACGCTTTGCGAGAAGTCGCCTTGGCGCTCGAGAGCGGTAGGGACGGTGATGCGCCTCTCGCCTTCCGGAACAAGTTGGCGCTGGTACTCCTCACTAAAGAAGAAAAACAACTTGTCCTTGTTGGTGTTGAATTTTCCCGGAATGTAAACCGGGCCGCCGATTTGGTAGCCAAAGTAGTTGTAATGGTAACCGCTCTTGGCGGTCTTGTCGCGATTGTTAATCCAAGACGCGGCATTCAGGCCCTTATCGCGATAGTACCAGTAAGCGCTGCCGTGAAAGTCCTTCCCGCCGCTCTTGGTCACATACATGATCGTCCCGCCCGCCGCCTTGCCGTACTGGGCCTGGTAGTTGCTCGTGAGAACATTGAACTCCTGCAGCGAGTCCAGGCTGAGCGTCGCCAGCATCTTCCCGTTTTCTCCCCCGCCGCCGACGCTGACGCCATTAATCGTGGCATTTAACGAGTTCGCGCGTGCCCCGTTGATGTTAATGTCTCCGTCCCCGACTAACCTGTTCTTCGCGGCGGCAGTATTCAGGTCGAAGACGACGCCCGGCACGATGCGCAGCAGCGAAAGGGGGCTGCGGCCATTCACCTCAATGTTCTGGAGTTGTGTGCCCACGATGCTGCCCGTCCGTGCCGCGTTTTCCGTTTGCAGTCGCAGGCCCTGCGCCACCACTTCCACTGTCTGCTCCACCGCCCCGACCTCCAGGGTGATGTTGCCGACGGAGAGTCTGGCGTTGAGGTTCAAAATCAGATCACGTTGCACATACTTTCTGAAGCCCGCCTTTTCCACCGTCAGCGTGTAACGGGCGGGGAGAAGCTGGAGAATGATGAAAACGCCCGAGTTGTCCGTAGTGGTTTCCAAGGACGTATTCCGGTCCACATTCGTGGCCGTCACCGCCGCTCCGGGCACAACCGCGCCAGTGGAATCAAGGACTGTGCCCGTGATCACCCCGCTGCTCGTGGTCGTTTGCGCCGCCAGCGGCCACGCCGGGACCAACAAACAAGGAACGATAGTAACAATCCTTGCTAATCGCATCTTTTCCTCCCGGATGCCTTCGGAGGCATCACAACTTCTTCTTTCCCTTGACCCGACGCCTGGAGATGGAGTCCGTCGCCTTCAGGAACCTGTGAGAGGGAGCAGGAACGAAAGCCGGCGCTTGGCCAACACTCCCCCTTCTCGCGGCCCTCGTATATCCCTGCCTCATTCATCAACGCAATTGAATTTTTCTCAATCTGAGTTAACTATTGGTGAAGAAAGATGAGAAGGCGAAAAAGGCATGCAAGTCCTGGGCACGCCCAGGAACGTCAACGGTACCGGCGCGACGGGCGCGAGACGTACCCCAGCGCTGGCTGCACATGTCAGCCGGGGCCTTGTGGTGCTGGCCGCACATGGCGGACCAGCAGCGCACGATAGCAGAATGATGCGCACCGTCCTGTCTTTGGCGGCGGCGGGCGGGCGTCAGTGGCGACTGGCCCGGATTCATCACCACGGATGTAGTGGGGTCGTTTCTTGGGGATTCTTGGTGCGGAAGGGCAGCTTGAAGGACGAGGGAGGCGGGACACTGCTGTTCTGGTGAGGTGGCGAGGGCTTTTCGGAAGGTCGCAAGGCTGGGTTGTGGGGGGAGCGAGGACACGGGCTCAGCACCACGCTTTTCGGCGATCCCAAAGTGTCCAACCTTGCTCCAGGCGAAGACCCCTGACCACAGTGTAGGGTATTTGGGGGATCCAGCACTGGGAACAACTTGGGAACAAAACCGGCCGCAAAGCCTGCAAAGCCGATGCGCTAGGTGCCGGAACCAGCTAGACGAGCCAACAAGATACGTGTCCTAGGGTATTTGGGACCAAGAGGTCCGCGGTCCAAATCCGCGCGACTCGCTGGCCCAGCGGCTTGCGGCGTGGCGAAGGGCTGAGGTCGAAATATGAGCCGTCCGCCCTGTGTGAGAATCCGTGTGAGAAATCCCTTCCCAAATCTCGCCCGGAAAGGCAAGTTGGCGAAAATCTGCTAAAGCCAGCGCCTTTCATTTCAACAGCTTGTTGGAACTGAGGAGGTTGTGAAACTCCGGAGTTCTTTCTCATAATCCGTTGGTCGCAGGTTCGAGTCCTGCTGGGCCCACCAATCATTTCCACCAAGTGGGGTTATAATAGCGGGCGGCCAAACACGTTTCATCTCGAGGGTTTCTCATGGCCTAGAGAACCTCATCGTCTACGGGACGGACTTCAGGGAGGTGTGCGGATGAAAGAAACCATCGGATTTGCGCTTAACGGAAAGGCGGTGAGTCTTGACGTCGACCCTAGTCGCGCACTTTTGTGGGTCCTGCGCTACGACCTGGGTCTGACTGGTGCCAAATACGGTTGCGGGGAAGGGCTTTGCGGGGCATGCACGGTGCTTGTCGATAGAGAACCCGTGCGGTCGTGTCTGCTGGAGGTAAAGGCAGTTGCGGGCAAGAAGGTTACCACCATTGAGGGTCTGGCCAAGAACGGCGAACTTCACCCCCTGCAGAAGGCCTTCGTCGAGCAGGATGCCCTTCAGTGCGGCTACTGCACTCCGGGGATGATAATGAACGCTTACAGCTTGCTGTTAAATACTCCTCAGCCTTCGCGGAGTCAGATTATCGAACATATGGAGGGCAACCTGTGCCGCTGTGGAGCTCATAAACGGATCGTCCAGGCAATTCAGACCGCCGCCAAGGAAATGGGAGGAACGCAGCGATGAAAAACGAGAACAAGGCGAAGCGTATCGTACTCGAGAACAACCGGGAATATGACTTCTCGGATGCCGGTGAGGCAAAGCCCGGCGTTCCGCTCGACCGCCGACAATTCCTGAAACTTGCGGGCGGAGGCATCCTGGTCGCTTTCTCCGTTCCCAGCGCGCTGGCCTTGCAAGAGCGCCCAGGGCGCCGGGGTGGGGGCCAAGAACTCCCCGAGGATTTCAATGCCTTCCTCAGGATTGGAGAAGACGGCCGCGTCACCGGCTTTACTGGAAAAGTTGAGTTAGGCCAGGGAGCCATTACCTCCCTCGCCCAAATGCTAGCCGACGAACTCGACGTTTCCCTGGATTCCGTGAGCATGGTGATGGGTGACACGGACCTCTGTCCCTGGGACCGGGGAACTTTCGGTTCCATGACGACCCGCTTCTTCGGCCCTCCTTTCAGGGCGGCGGCTGCTGAGGCGAAGGCCGTACTCGTCGAGCTGGCCGCCGAACACTTGGGAGTAGCGAAAGATCGGCTCAAAACCAAGGCCGGCGTCATATATGAGGAGGCGGGGCAGAAGAAAGTCACCTACGCGGAACTCGCCAAGGGAAAGAAGATCTTGCGGCACCTGAAGGGAGCAGCACTGGAAACAGCGGCCGACTTCACCATCATCGGTAAACCCACCTTGAGAAGAGACAGCGTCGAGAAGGTCACAGGCAAAGCCAGGTTCACCGGCGACCTGAGGGAGCCGGGCCTCCTGCATGCCAGGATCCTGAGACCTCCAGTTCACGGCGCCAAGCTCATCAGCGCGGATACCTCCGGGGCGCGAGAAATCGAAGGCGCGCTGGTCGTTGAGGACGGGGACCTGATTGCAGTCCTTCACGCGTATCCCGACGTGGCTGAAAAAGCTCTCGCCAGAATCAAGCCTCAGTACGATCGGCCAGAACCGTACGCGGACGACAAGACGATCTTCGCTCACCTGCTCAAAGTCGCCCCCCAAGGGGAGGTCGTTACTCAGGGGGGAAATCTGACCGAAGGGAAAGCCACCGCCCACTACGTCGTTGAGGAAACCTACCTGAACAGTTATGTCGCTCACGCTCCAATCGAACCGCATACAGCTCTGGCGAAAATCGAGGGAAACAAAGTAACCGTCTGGGCCTCCACCCAGACGCCCTTCGGCCTGAAGGACGCCGCGGCTTCCCTACTGGGCCTTCCTCCGCAGAATGTCCGGGTCATCACGCCCTTTGTCGGTGGAGGGTTCGGGGGGAAGAGCAACAACCAGCAAGCCCTGGAGGCGGTGAGGCTGGCCAAGCTGACCGGAAAGCCTGTCCAGGTCGCTTGGACGCGGGCCGAGGAGTTCTTCTACGACACGTTTCGTCCCGCGGCGGTGGTCAAGATAAACGCCGGAGTCACAGCCGCAGGGCTGATTTCGTTTTGGGACTACGGCGTGTATTTCGCCGGAGAAAGAGGCTCGCAGCAGTTCTACAACATCCCACATCATCGGACGATGGCCTATAATTCCGGCTGGAACGGCGCACCAGGCTCCCATCCGTTTGCCACAGGACCTTGGCGTGCTCCCGCCAACAACACCAATACCTTTGCCCGGGAATCCCACATCGACATGCTGGCCTCCAAGGCCGGCATGGACCCCGTCGAGTTCCGGCTGAAGAATTTGAAAGACGAGCGAATGCGTCGCGTCCTCCAGGCGGCCGCCGAGAAATTCGGCTGGTCACCCGCCAAGGCCCCAAGTGGACGCGGCTATGGGGTGGCCTGCGGCACAGATGTCGGCACCTGCGTCGCGCACATGGCGGAAGTTGCAGTGGACAAGCAGACAGGGCGCGTCCAGGTCAAGCGGGTCGTCTGTGCGCAAGAGATGGGATTGTGCATCAATCCCGAAGGCGCCCGGTTGCAGATTGAAGGCGCCATCACGATGGGTCTGGGGTATGCCTTGACGGAGGAGATTCGATTCAAGGGCGGTGAGATACTCGACTCCAATTTTGACACCTACACGATTCCACATTTCTCCTGGTTGCCCGAAATCGAGACCGTAATACTTGATGCGAAAGACTCGCCCGCGCAAGGGGGCGGAGAGCCGGCCGTAATCTGTATGGGCGCCTTGCTCGCCAATGCGGTATTTGATGCCACCGGGGCCCGGCTGCTGCAACTGCCCATGACACCGGAACGGATCAAAGACGCGCTCTCCCGCGGCTAAGTAGCAGACGAAGACCGGCCTGGGTCGGAGCTTGACCCCGAGGACAGGCTGAAAAAGGAACGGCGGACCAAGGAGCCCCAGATAGGGCTTCCCCGAGCAGGCTGCTGCCACCCTGCATCTAAGCGAAAGATCCTGGGCAGAAACCTGCGATAATGCATTTTCTTTGATAAGTTAGGGGCGGCGAAGGGGTGATGGTGAAGCTTCTTCTAATCAACCCATGCAATCCCGTGGTCAGCATGAGCAAGATTCAGCGGTGGAACCGC
>Ga0315296_10002933_pt1 | contig 14418 bp, 14 predicted proteins | sample YL17G14_18_MG_FD_203921 | JGI IMG/M metagenome (GOLD analysis project Ga0315296, IMG submission 203921) | Sediment microbial communities from Yellowstone Lake, YNP, Wyoming, USA - YL17G14_18 | ecosystem: Environmental > Aquatic > Freshwater > Lake > Sediment | place: USA: Wyoming | collected... | reverse complement strand
TTCCTGAACGCTGCGAAAGTCCACAGCGGTTTCATAGGAAGATTGGCTTTGGAACTCGTGAACTTAAGTAACGACCATCACCCGATAACGATCAAACGTGGAGACCCGTTCATGCATATGGAGTTTGTCACGAGAGAAGGCGAACCATCACCGTACATGGGCGAATACCAGTTCCAGTACATGCGAGAAGAAGAAATGGAAATGTATCTTCCGATTCTGAAGAAGGTTTTCCCAGACTACGATGAACTGGCAAAGATCTGGTTGAGGAACAAGAGACTGCCACCATAGAATCTGCGAAGCCAGGTCCTGAAGAACGAAGGTCAAACCAAGTTCGAATATAGTATAAGCATGCTTTAATCAAAAACGGATCTCTCGTATGTCAACTTGGGATTAGTTTTCGGCGTTAAATGTTTAAATATCGCTTCTCAGGTATGGCAAGGGGGAATGAAAATGCATGCGAAGAATTACAGAGCCGTAAAAGGACAGAACTACACGAGAAGAGAGTTTATCAAAGGTTTTCCACAGTCCAAGATAACCAAGTTTACCATGGGTGACACGAGAGCCAAATTCGAATACGAAGGCAAACTCATCTCTCTTCAATCGGCTCAAATCCGCCACAATGCGTTAGAAGCTGCGCGTGTGGCTACAAACCGTTTGTTGATGGAAAAACTAGTCAACAACTACCAACTGCAAGTTTATCCCTATCCGCACACCATACTTCGAGAAAATAAGATGATTTTCGGTGCGCACGCAGACCGTCTTCAAGATGGCATGCGCGCATCATTCGGAAAACCGATAGGAACCGCGGCACGTGTGAGACCGGGCCAGACGATTATCGGCGTCTTCGTCAATCATGACGCTGTTGAACTGATGAAGGAATGTTTGAAGCGTGGAAGTGCGAAGCTTCCGATGCCCTGCAGAATAGTAGTTGAGAAATTGAAAACTGAAGAGGCGGGCATAGTTGAGTGAAATGAAGCAAGATCTCGTATTGTGGTTTGAAAAACTGAGAAAAACAGATATTCCATCTGTGGGAGGCAAAAACGCCAACCTCGGAGAAATGACATACACTGGCATACCAGTTCCGCCTGGGTTTGCCATCACCGCCTACGCATACAAGAAATTCATAGAAGAGACGGGCATAGCCAAGAAAATCTACGAAATCATAGACAAGACGGTGAAAGATAAGAATGACCCAGCTCAGTACGAGGTAGCTTCAAAGAAGATTCGCGAACTCATCGAATCGACACCTATGTCCAAAGACATTGAAAATGCCATCAAACATGCCTATGAAGAAATGAACAAGAAACTGAACACGAAAGAAACCTTCGTGGCTGTAAGATCAAGCGCAACGGCTGAAGATCTGGCAGATGCATCTTTCGCTGGACAGCAAGAAACCTTCTTAAACATACGAGGAGTCAAAGGCGTCCTCCAACACACAGTGAAATGCTGGTCCAGCCTGTTCACCCCGCGCGCCATTTTCTACCGCAATGAGAAAGGCTTTGCGCATGAAAAGGTCTTCATCAGCGTTGGAGTGCAGAAAATGGTCAATTCACGAGCAGCCGGTGTAATGTTTACCATGAACCCAGTGACGGGTGATCTGAGCCAAATAGTAATTGAAGGTAACTACGGTCTCGGCGAAGCCGTCGTATCTGGTTCAGTTACGCCTGACGACTTTGTCGTAGATAGACAGTCAATGAAAATCATTGAAAGACGCCTTGCCAAGAAATCGGTTCAATACATTAGGGACCTCAAGACCGGACACACGGTTCATGAGGAAGTGCCTGCTGAAATGCAGGAATTGCCATGTGTCACAGATGAAGAAGTGCTGAGACTTGCAGAATTGGCTAAACGAATCGAAAAACACTACGGCAAACCTCAGGATATTGAGTGGGCAATTGACAGAGACATTCCCACTGCTCCGCAAAACACGTTCATAGTGCAATCTCGCCCTGAAACCGTCTGGAGCCAGAAACCCGCAGAGACCCCGGCCCAAGGGGAGGTCGCGGAAATGAAACCCGCTCAACTGAAGGTCGCCGTCAAGGGAATTGCCGCTGGCAAGCGAGGCTTCGGAATTGGCATTGCAAAGGTAGTATCAAACCCGCAGGAAGCTGCCAAAGTCATGAAGAAAGGAGACATACTCGTAACAGACATGACCAACCCCGACTATGTGCCTTTCATGAAGCTCGCAGGTGCAATAGTTACCGACAAAGGCGGAGTGACCTGCCACGCTGCAATTGTAAGCCGCGAGCTAGGAATCCCCTGTGTCGTAGGAACAGAAAAGGCGACACAACTCATGATAACAGGAAAGGAGTACACAGTCGATTCAAAGAGCGGCGTGGTGTACGAAGGCGCGCTTGCAACATTAACCGCACAACTCACTTCTGCCACGGGCGTTCCATCAACTCAAGCAGCATTTTCAGGCGAAACGGTTCAAACAGTGCCGACAACAGCGACAAAGATCTACATGAACCTTGGTGTGCCCGAAAAAATAGAGGACTACAAAGACTTGCCTTTTGAAGGCATCGGACTTATGCGAACAGAGTTCATATTAGCCAGCTACATTGGCACACACCCAGTTGAGTACGTTGAAACAGGAAAAAGCCAGGAGTTCGTTGACAAACTTGCAGATGGAATAGCGACAGTCGCAAGGGCTATCCAGCCACGCCCAGTTGTAGTACGGTTCAGTGATTTCAAAACCAACGAATACCGAGAACTGAAAGGCGGAGAAAAATACGAAATCGTTGAAGCCAACCCTATGCTCGGATGGAGAGGATGCAGTCGCTACATAAGTCAATGGTATGAAAAGGCTTTCAGACTCGAATGCAAGGCAATTGTCAAATGCAGAAAAGAGTGGGGTCTGAAGAACGTATGGGTGATGCTCCCGGTGGTCCGCACGCTGTGGGAAGCGAAAGCAGTCCTTGAAATCATGCGGCAAGAAGGTCTGGAAAGATCTAGAGACTTCAAAGTTTGGTTCATGGCCGAGACACCGTCAATCGCTATACTCGCCGATGAGTTCTCGAAACTTGTTGATGGTTTCTCAATTGGATCCAATGACATGACACAAGGCATACTCATGATCGACAGAGACTCAGAACGTTTGGGACTCATGGGATATTTCGATGAAAGAGACCCAGCTGTCGAAAGAATAATCGCACACCTGATCAGAGTTGCTCACGAGAACGGAGCCACAGTTTCAATATGCGGCGAAGGTCCGTCAAACCTGCCTGACTTCGCGGAGTTCCTAGTTCGAGTCGGAATCGACAGCATCTCAGTAAATAATGATGCGGTTGTTGCCACAAGAAAACTTGTCGCGAGCATAGAGCAGAAGATAATTCTTGAAAGACTTGCTGAGATTAACGAAAAAGCACAGGGACGTACCGTTCGAAAACCTGTCCAGCCATGGGATTGGACACCATAAACATTCCAATTCTCTTTTCTTTCTAATCAATCTGTAGGTTTTCTAGATATCTGGAGTCTGTGTGAATGAAAAACTTTGACTTTGAAGAGGAAAGAGTCAAACAAGTAATCCTTAAACTGGGAGCAAAACGCGTCCTGATCCAACTTCCAGAAGGTCTAAAACCTGAATCGCCACTTATTGCAAAGACCATTGAAAAACTTGGCGTTCAGCCAGTCATTTCTGCTGATCCATGCTATGGAGCCTGTGACTTGGCGATAGCTGAGGCCGAAAGTCTCGGTGTGGATCTGATAGTCCATTATGGACATTCAAAACTTGTCAAATATGAACGTGTGCCAACACTCTACGTCGAAGCACGTTCGACAATTCCAGTGAACTCTGCTGTTGAGAAAGCCTTTCCCCTATTGGCAAGGTGGCGCAGAATCGGACTCGTCACTACGGTCCAGCATGTCCAAACACTTGACGAAGTCCGAGAAATGTTGACACGCGCAGGCAAGACCGTGATAGTGGGTGACACGAGACGACTAACCTACCCAGGACAGGTTATTGGCTGCGACTACAGCAACGCTGTCTCTGTTGCGAAAGATGTTGATGCATTTTTGTTCATAGGCGGCGGTTTGTTCCATGCTCTGGGCGTTGCCCTTTCCACTTCCAAACCGACTATAGTTGCCGATCCATTCGAGGACAGAGCGTTCCCTGTCAAAAACGAAGCTGAGAGAATGTTCAAACAACGTTGGGCGACCATTGACCAAGCAAAGAAGGCGAAGAACTTTGCGGTGTTGGTAGGAACCAAGCCTGGCCAGAAAAGATTGGAGACTGCTTCGCAGATCAAGCAGGCTCTGGAAGAGAATGGTAAGTCAGCGTACTTGCTGGCTGCAAAGGAAATCACCCCTGAAGTTCTAATGGAATTCCCGACGATCGATGCGTTTGTGAACACCGCTTGTCCGCGCGTGTCGCTAGATGATGCCGCTCGATTTAGAAAACCATTATTGACTGTCAACGAAACCTTGGTTGTCGTAGGAAAACTGTCTTGGGAAGAGTTATGCAAAAGAGGCTTGTTCGAAAGTTAGATCTTGAACTGGCGCTTTCGAAAATCCAGCCTTACTCCAAACCCGCGCCCGACCTTGAACAGTACACCATCTCAGCTGACGTTGCGGCAACTATGCTCTACATCGCCGCGTACTCACATGGAAACATTGTGAACAAGAGAGTCGTCGATTTGGGCTGTGGCACTGGCAGATTGGCCATAGGAGCTGCACTTCTGGGCGCAAAAGAAGTTGTCGGGGTGGACATAGACAGGAACGCGGTAGAAGTAGCCTCCAATTGCGCAGAAAAGTTCGATCTTAGGAAAAAGACCCAGTGGATCATCACAGACATTGATTCGGTTCACGGACATTTCGACACCGTGCTACAGAATCCTCCGTTCGGAGTGCAAAAAAGGGGGGCTGACAGAAAATTCGTAGTCAAAGCCCTAGAGCTGAGCAATGTAATTTATTCACTTCATAAAAGACCTGACCATGACTCAGCTCTCCTCAAAGAACTGAAAACGTGCAGTGATGGCGCCATACAAGTTTCATCTTCTTCGTTCATGGAGAGATTCGTTGAGGAAAATGGTGGAACGGTAGATTCTGTTTATGCTTTGCTAATGACCATTCCGCACATGTTCAGTTTTCACAGTCAGAAAAAGCACGAGTTTGTGGTCGACCTGTACGTGCTTCGCAAGAAATGATGCGCTCAACATGGAATGCCCGCTCGAACGTTTTGGTTTTGGATGAAAAGGTTTATTGAGAAGCGTGGAAAGTACAGTTATGTCATTTAGTAAACGGCCGCACTCTGTATTGCCAGCGCACTTGGTGCGTGCGTATCAGCGTTTAAGAAAGTGATTTCAATATGAGTTCAAAATCCAACGAACAGAAGACGGGTCAACTCGTTGTGCCGGGCGAACGTCTTGGCGTGATTGAAGAGTTCATACCAGACTCCGGCACTTACGTGGAAGACGGCGTGATCTACTCAAGAGTCATCGGTAGAGTTCTAATTGATCTCGTTCGCAAACGGGTTTCAATCCATCAGTTGACCGATGGTGCAAAGGTTCCAGTAACTGGAAGTACGGTGATGGGACAGGTTTCCAATGCCCAGTCTGACACCGCTGGTGTGCGGATTTTCGAGGTCAGTGACAAAGGCGTAAACGGGGCTTTTGTCGGTATCTTGCACGTTTCAGACGTGGCCATGAGATATGTGGATTCGATGTATGATATATGCAAGGCTGGCGACATTCTAAGGGCGAAAGTAATCAGCGAGAAAAATAGAACTTACCATCTGGCGACAAAAGAAAAGGAACTGGGCGTCGTCTATGCCTTTTGTTCGAGTTGTGGAACCTTGTTGGAGCCGAGGAGACAAGGCATGCATTGTTCTAAGTGCGGGCGCCTAGAGAGGAGAAAGATAGCATCAGACTATGGAAAAGATCTGATAGAACGTAGAAAAGGTGACAGTGAAGATGAAAGTTAACGTCCTCAAGAAAAGTCCAAATGAGCTTAAGATCGAGGTTGAAGGAGCAGGTCACACCATTGGTAATTTGCTGCAGAAAACACTGTTGGAAGAGGAAAACGTTGATCTGGCTGGATATGACATCCCGCATCCTATAGCTTCGAACCCTATCTTCTACATCCGTACAAAAGGCAAAGTAAAACCTGAACAAGTTCTGAAAAACGCAATCGAAAAGACGCGTGAAATGAACAAAGAGTTTGGAAAAGAACTCGCAAGGGCTTTTAAGCAAAAGTAGTTCTTTTTCTTATCACTGCTAAGAGTCTGGTTAGATCGCATACAGGATCTTTCTCTTTTGTTGCTATTTCTACACTTTCCTCTAGACCTATACGCTCGTTGAGCCAAGCATAGACTATCAAAGACTCGGGAGCGTCGGCCAGACTGTGAGTGGACATCTGTGACGGTAATTCCCCCCCCCTCAATCTGGCTTTCCTGAGTGCCCCTGTGAGTATGCTGCCTTTGGCCTTGATCCCGATAGGTTGACCTTTTCGGTTTGAAACGGCCAATGAATAGATGAAGCTTACGTATGAATCTCCAAGAGACGCTAAGCTTTGGTCGGCCAACACTTCCTTCAAGCTTTTGCGAACTCGTGGAAACAGAACAGTCTTGACGAACCTGACCAAATCTAGCCCCGACAATGGATGTTCTGATTAAGCTTATTACGTCTCTTTCCATGATAATCTTGCAGCTTGCGCAAGTGGTTTTTGTCTATGAAGCAATTCCGGGTCATTAAACCAGAAATTCGTGTTTTGGGAGTCGATGATGGGGCCTTTGTTCCTCATTCAAAGGGTTTCGCACCAATCATCGGTGTTATCTTCCGTGGAGGCTACTGGCTCGATGGCGTTGTGAGCACAAAAGTTGAAATCGACGGGTTCGACGCCACTGACAAACTCTCTTCAATGATAGCACGTTCGGCACATTATCGACAGCTAAGAGTAATAATGCTGGACGGCATCACGTTTGCAGGGTTCAACGTCGTTGATATTAGAAGACTCAACGCTGAAACTAGGCTTCCTGTCATAGCTGTAACGCGAGACAGGCCGAATTTCGATGATATCCACAGCGCGTTGAAAAACCTGCCAGGATCAGAGAAAAGATGGGAAGCTCTTCTGAATGCAGGGCAGATTTTCGAAGTTAACACAAAGATCAAAACCAAAAAGGTCTACATTGAGATCAGCGGAATATCAGAAGATGATGCACGGAAAATTGTGAAGTTGACGTCAACTCGCAGCAGTGTTCCTGAACCCTTGCGGGTTGCTCACCTGATAGCTTCAGGTCTAAGCAACCTATAGTCTTGCTACTGATCATAACGAGAAAAGATTTAAGAAGGACAATGCTAAGGCTAATGAAACGACAATGGTGAATCGTTTTATGGAATTCTGCCCGAAGTGTGGTTCTAGGCTGGTTCCTAAGAAGGGTAAAGGGAAAGAAGAATCGTTGGTGCTTGCGTGTCCAAAGTGTGGATACAAGAAACACGCGTCTGGCGGCAAGGTGGAACCCAAAGTTGCGAAAGTGATCCAGCATAAACCGGAGCAGCTTGTGGCGGTTATAGGCAAAGAAGAACAGAAACTGAGAACGTTGCCGACGGTGAGAATTGAATGCTCAAAGTGCGGAAACAACTTAGCCTACGTCTGGCAAGTTCAAACCAGAGGCGCAGATGAATCCTCAACTCAGTTCTTGCGCTGTACTAAATGCAGTTACACATTCAGAGAATATAGCTAGAACGCAATGTGTTGTTATCAGCGGTCCGTTTTATGTTGATTCTAGTTCAGATGATGTTTTGAAGTCAGTGCCAGTGCTGACTGTTCGGTAGCGAAGTTCCGCAAAAGAAGTGCAAAATGCAATATTGTGATGTTCTGCAAACTCTTTTATGTCCGACTCGCAATATCCTGTAGAAAGGTGACTCCAGTGTTCAAACTCAAAATCGCTGACGCCAAACTCCTGAAGGACTTGATCACGTCAATCTCAATTCTGGTTGATGAAGCAACATTCAAAATCGAACCTGACGCTCTCAGACTTCGAGCAATGGATCCGTCGCGAGTAGCGATGATCGATTTTGAATTGCCAAAGACAGTCTTCGAAGAATACGTGAGCACTGAGCCAGCAAAGATGTGTATCAACATAGCGGAACTCCTCAAGTTGCTCAAGAGAGCCGCCAAGGGGGAGACAGTGGAACTCTCCTTAGACGAGAAAACGGGAAAGCTACAGGTTGCGATGGCTGGCAGATACACGCGGAACTTTACGATGCCCACACTTGAAGCTTCCGAGGAAGAAGTGCCTACTCCCAAGATCACCTTCAACGTCAAGGCGAAAGCAACGACTGACGGTCTCAGTCAGGCGATCGAAGATGCTCAGCTAGTGAGCGATCATGTACGAATCGAGGCCGATCCCGACAAACTGGTCTTCAACGCTTCAGGCGACCTCATGGGGGCTACAATCACTCTGCAAAAAGGAAGCGATGCCCTTTTGGATCTTGAAGTCAAAGAACATCAGAAAGCAACCTTCAGTCTAAGCTACTTGACGGAAATAATCAAGGCTGCGTCCGCAACATCCGACATTTGCACACTCGAATTTTCGTCGGACATGCCGATACGGCTGGACTTTCACCAGCCAAAAGAGGGAAAACTGACCTTCTACTTGGCGCCGAGAATAGAAACAGAGTAGGATGACGAAAGAAATCCAAATGACTTCTGTTAGATTCACCAAAAACGACATGGCCAAATATCCTTTCCTCAAAGAAAACACAGAGCACATAAGAAAACTTGACTTGAAAATTGAAGATCTCGCGAGCGCGGAACTCTCAGCCGCTCTGGAACGTGCCGAAGAAAGACTGGAAGAATCCATCTTATACGCGATTGTTGATAGGAAAACACGCAATGAAGAAATCGAAATCCTTTCCTTTCCGGCTGCCATAATGCTGGTGATTGCAACAGGGAATTCTTTCATTGAGAAAAGATACGCCCTTGCAGAAGCAAAACGAGCGTATGAGGACCTGAAGAATGAGAATGCAAGAAGAGTTCTCGAAATTGCGGAAAACCTCGGATGGAAACTTGTTATCAATCCACATGTTCAGTCACAGTACGAGTTTTCCGTGAACTTCACAGATTATCTGAGAAACGCAACTCATCTGCGCGACAGAAAATGGAAACTTGTGAACCGTGTCATAACGGGTGGCAAGGTATTCTTGTCGAGAAATGAAACTGCAAGGTTGCTGAGTGAAGAGGTTCGCCGAAACATTGAGAAAAGGTTCGAAGTGGACGGTCTTCCTGTTTTTCCGAAGAAGATCATAGAAATCGCAGAGAAAATGAAGAGACTATCTGCTGACAAGATTGGTCGAACGGAGATGGAAAAAGTACCCCAAGTTATGGTGGAATCGGCATTTCCGCCATGCATTAGCGCGTTGTACTTGGCATTTTCTTCCGGACGGCACATGTCCCACATAGGAAGATTCGCGTTGACGTCATTCCTCGTTAACATCGGAATGCCAGCAGAGAAGGTGATTGAGCTTTTCAAGAACGTCTCCGATTTCAATGAAAGAATGACTCGTTATCAAGTGGAGCACATCGCTGGAGAGACAGGTTCTAGAACACGATATATCCCTCCCAAATGTGACACTTTGAAAACCCATGGCGTGTGCACTAACCCTGACGAGCTATGCAGAAGAGTGCGCCACCCTTTAGGTTACTATAGAATTAGGCTAGGAAGAGAAAGAAAGAGCCGCTGAACCTCGTTTAGCGTGTAGCATACCTTATATATCAAGTGTGCTAAACTGAACGGTGAATCTGAAAAGGAAGAGACCTGATGCAGTCTTCGCGAGTAGAGGGTAATCTCAATATCTATTCTGAAGTCGGGATTATGCTTCCGACATATTGCGAAGCTGCCAATATCGAGAAGCTGATTCTTGAGCTGGAAAACTCTGACTTTAATCCATCGATATTGGTCATTGATGACTCAAGTCCAGATGGAACCGCCGACGTTGTGAGAAAGCTTCAGAAAAAGTTCAGAAATGTTCTACTGCTCGTACGGAGCAGGAAAATGGGACTTGGAACGGCTATAACTGACGGGTTTAAAGCATTTCTTTCAATGAAACATCCGCCCAAATACATAGTCACTATGGACGCCGACTATTCACATAGTCCCAAGGAGATCCCCAAGCTGCTGACCCCTGTCAAAGAAGGGGCCGACTTGGTTGTTGGAAGCAGATATTGCCCGGGAGGAGGAGCTGTAGGTTGGGGTGTGGGTCGCTTTTTGATAAGCAAAATCGCCAACCTGATCACACGTTTTAGAATCGAGGCGAGAATATCTGACTACACCAGTGGAATGCGGTGTTACTCCACAAGACTGGTCAAAGGCATAATAAACGACCTTCACAGCCAAACATACGAGATTCAAATTGAGACCATACGACAGGCAAACGTCAGAGGTTACAAGATCAAGGACGTGCCGATAGTTTTCATAAATAGGAAGAAAGGCAAATCCAAACTCTCCATTAATGAGATCAGAGATTTCCTCAGTTACATATTCAACTTCAACCGAAAGTACTAAATGCTTGCCAGTCGAGATTTTGAGTCTATCGTAACATCGTACGAACTCTACTTGGTCGATGTTCTATATTCGTCAAAGTGACTGTGATGAATGCGATCAAAGCATCATCGGCAAAGTTGAAAGCCTTTGGCTACCAATGGCTGGCCAAGAACTGGCCGCTTCACGCGATGGTCTTAGGGTATGTGATACTCCTAAGCGCTGCGTCCCTGGTCAGGCACTATTCGTTCCAGACATCAGCGTGGGATTTGGGGATTTTCGATCAAGCGTGCTCCAGCACTTTGTCTGGAAGACTATTCTATTACACAGCTGAATTGTACGCAAATCCAGGGGGCTCGATTTTTGGAGTGCATTTTAGTCCGATACTCTTCCTCGTAATTCCATTCTATGCGATACTGCAAGGCCCAGCAACTCTGCTGGTAATCCAATCGGTTGTAGTTGGTGCAGGCGCCTATCCTGTCTTCCTGATTGCGCAACACGTACTCAAAGACCGAAGACTCGGCTACTATTTCTCACTCCTCTATCTCGTCTATCCGCACGTCTACGGCATCAACACATTCGATTTTCACCCTGACGCGTTCTTCGTTCCATTCACGCTGTTCGCGCTATACTTCTTCTTGAAAGGAAGCTGGAAGCAATACTTCGTTTTCATGTTGTTAGGGTTATCAACGAAAGAATTCATGGGGATAATCTTCGCAACCTTCGGAGTCGGAGAACTATTCGTCTTGAGACGAGAGATTGCAGATGTGCTTCGATCTAAGAATCGCCCTTCAGGAAAGTTGCTCGTGGCTGTAGGAACGATAGTCGTTGCAGCTTGCTGGTTTCTTATGGCTGGACAGATTATCAGAGTCTTCAACCCTGCCCCGCCTCAAGGTTTCACAGAGGGTTCTCCTTGGTCAATACTCGGTTTCGTACCCCTGAATCCTTTGTCTTGGTTCCATACTGAGCAAATCAACCTGCCACAAGCCGTTGGTTACGATTTTCAATCCAAACTCTTTTATGTATTCACAGTGTTTGCCCCACTGGGTTTCCTGCCTCTCTTCCAAATAGTTGGAATGTTACCTGTATTATTGTGGATCGGTATGGCGTTCCTCTCAAACTATCCTCCTTACTACCAAATAGGTTTCCAATACTCTGCTCTGATAGTGCCTTTCGTCATTTTTGCGGCAATAGAAGGCTTTGGCAAGGTGCAGTCACTTCTTAAAACAAATGCTCACGGAACCAGCAGGCTCGTTCGAAGATTGTTCTTGGTCTGTATTCTCGTTTCTTTGGTGTTGACTCTTCAAAGTCTGCCATCAGACTTGAAGGTGATACTCAGTCCACACGACCAGAAACTGAGTGCGCTGATAACACAAATCCGAGGAGATTTTCCCAATGCCTCCATCCTCACACAATACGATCTCTTCCCACACGTTTCAACAAGCCTAGAATCCTATGTTGTTCCACCTTTGTTCCCCGCCTTCAACAAGTCATACTACGCGGAATATGTTCAGTCACTATTTGATCTGAAGCCCGACTTCATAATCCTCGACATTAATCCCGACATTCGTACACATCCACTTAGGAGCACTTTCCTCTATTCATACGAGAACTTGGAAAGACTCTCAGCTGACTACGGACTCTACGCTTCTTCCGACGGCATTTTCATCTATCGACACGACTACCATGGAGAACTGATCGTGTATGAACCCTTCGTCTTGACACTAGACTATGATATCCACATAGACACTGACGTCGTTCTCTTCAGCAGTGTCTTCCCGGAAGGAACGTATCAAGTGACGTATCAAATGAAACTTCCGTATCTAGGCACAAACCAAGCGTGCATCGCACAATTGGCTCAGGGGGACATGGTTCTCATGTCAAGCGACTTGTATGGAGGGTATACCTCCGGATCTCCTCTATTGCACGACTATACTCTGACCATGAACGTCACATCGTCGAGCACCGAAGTGATGTTTTCCATATTGAACCCCGCCACAAACGCTGACATCTATCTGAAATCGATAATAGTTTCCCTACATAGCTTGCGGGAACGAAACTGAGGAACATGATTTGTGAAACAGCCTAAGATAGCCGTCATAGCAAAAAGTGTGCTAATAGGGTATGGCGTCGATGAAATAGTGAATTTCCTAGCAACGGAACTTTCGCAGCGTGGATTTGACGTTACAGTTCTTGCAAACAAAAGCGAGTATCCCAAGCACAAATACAAAACCATTCTGTACAACCTTGGCACAATACCGTTTCTGAGCGAGTTCTGGAACAGCAATTTCCTGATAGACCTGCGTTCGTTCTTTGCTGTAACTAGCGTCCTGAGCGCATATGACATGATAATAACCGTAGACCCCATGCACATAGTAGGCGCCCTGGCTAGGGGGCTGTTCCGAAAAAAGGTGATAATGTACTATTTTGGAGTACCGCCTCCAAAGGTATTGGACTCATTCGTAAGAAAGATCGAATCCGTCAGGGAGAGTCTTCTCTGGAATCTCTCTTTCTACTTTTCCAATCGCCTGGTAACGAACAGTTACTACACCAAGAATCTTGTCTCACAGCTTCTAAAAAATAAAGCAGGGGTGAACTATCACGGCATCGACCATCTAATCAGCAAAGAGAAAGAAAAGGCCGCAAGGTTCAGAGATGATCTAGGAGTTGGGGACAGAAAGCTGATCTTGTCAATTGGACGGTTTTCAACTCCTTACAAAGGAATGGCTGAAGTGGTGAGGCTCTTCAACGGACTTGAAGAAGAACGTCAAGACGCCATTCTTCTGCTTGTCGGCAGAGGTTCCATCAGTGATTTAGGCATGCGAAGTCCACCCGAAAATGTGAGAATTTTGTCGAATGTGCCTTTTGATACGCTCAGAATCTGTTTTGAGGCTTGCGACGTCTATTGCACGTGCTCAAAATGGGAAGGTTTCAACTTGCCCATGGTCGCGGCAATGGCTAATGGAAAACCGGTTGTAGCCTACAACGTAGGTGCCCATTCGGAAATATTGACAAATGAAGAGACTGGTTTCCTCGTTGAGAGCTCAGTCGAATTCCAGCGCCATCTGCGTTTGCTAATAGAAGACGACGCTTTGCGAGAAAGGATGGGACAGAAGGCACGAGTTGCGACACGTAAATTCACTTGGGAAGAAAGCGCTCGGAATTTCCAGAAAACAATATGTCAAGTCTTCTCAGAATCATGAATTGCCTTTAGGAATCGTATGACACCCAGTTGTTTGTTATCGGATGCTTTATTCGTCTAAGTCCCAGCGAAAGCTCAAGGCTGCCGTTGTACATGTACTTCTGAATTTCCCTATCATCTATCTTTCTAGAAGCTTGTATCAGAAGTCGCTTTTTCCACGTCTCTCTGAATCTCTTCAAGTTCCACGCAAAACCTCCAAGCACTGCTAACCTCTCGTTCAAGTCTCTTCCATTGAAAAGAAGCCATGCTGCTACGGCAGTTTTCAATGCCACAAGCTTCGGCGCCAACTTCATTAGAGTTCCTGAATCGTAGTTCTTGAGTGCCGTTGTAAGCCAGTTTCGCTCAAGGAGCGGAATCATCGGGCCATTCGACGCTCGCCACTCGTGGTAAATTCTAGAGTGTGGAACGTAAAAGATTCTGTATCCCTTCAGTCTTGCGCGCCAACACCAGTCTAGGTCTTCTCCGTAGAGAAAATACTCTTCATCAAACGATCCGACATCCTTCCACGCGTTTTTTCTGATAACTATTGCGCCACAATTGGCATAGAAGACCTCTTCGACTCTTTCGTATTGGCCGCTGTCTGTTTCTCCGTTTCCACGATTCCATCCAGAGCCATAAATGTCGCATTTACCTCCAGCGGCATTGATCGAACTCGTGTTCTGCATGAAGAGCATCTTAGGCGTAACCGCTGAAACTTCATTGTCATCAGTGATGTAAGGCATCAGTTCTCTCAGCCACG
>Ga0315296_10002932_pt1 | contig 14420 bp, 13 predicted proteins | sample YL17G14_18_MG_FD_203921 | JGI IMG/M metagenome (GOLD analysis project Ga0315296, IMG submission 203921) | Sediment microbial communities from Yellowstone Lake, YNP, Wyoming, USA - YL17G14_18 | ecosystem: Environmental > Aquatic > Freshwater > Lake > Sediment | place: USA: Wyoming | collected... | reverse complement strand
TCTGCCTGTAACGTTCTTTAATGGAACATCCATTGATTTATCCGGTTTTGATGTTTTGAACTCTCACCCGATTACTTCCAATAGTCCTCTAAGCGCAGTACCTCTTCGCTGTTAATTTCCACCGAAGGAACTCGTCTATTTAATTCATCGAAAAATTACCAAAGCAAGAATTCTATCAACCATTTTTTCCTCAGAGGTCAAGAAACATATACTGAGGATGCTGAAAGTCACGAAGAAAGGAGGTGATTTCCATGAAGAAGACCATGATCATTGGGTTGAGTCTTGTTGTGGCATTGGCTCTGATGGCAACGGTGGCTCTCGCCTGGGGACCGGGCCGTGGCTATGGCATGGGACCAGGGTATGGCTATCCTGCCATTCCCAACCTGACGGCGGAGCAATCTTCTCAGATTCAGGCTTTGCAGAAGGCCCACATGGATGAGATCGCACCGCTTCAGGAGGAGCTATTCAAAAAGAGGACAGAGCTTCGGAGTCTCTGGCTAACTCCCAATCCTGACCAGGCTGCCATCACAGCCAAGCAGAAGGAGATTCTGAATCTCCAGACCAAACTCCAGGAAAAGGGAACGAATTTCAGGCTCGAAATCAGCAAGCTGCTCACTCCGGAACAGCAAGCCCAGTTAGCCACCTATGGTTCAGGCTTTGGTCCCAGGATGGGGAAGATGGGCCGTGGAGGCCGCTGGTAATCTCAAACACAGGGCGGGGGGTTTCTCCCGCCCTGTCCCTCTCCATTCAGGAAAGGGGGAGAAAAATGAAGGCGAGAAAAATTCTTGTTGTAGAGGATGATGCTTTCTCAAGGGGGGCCATGGAGAAGGTTCTTGAAAGTTACAACTACGAAACTTCTTCCTGTGCAACGGCAGAAGAAGCGATGATCAAGCTTAAGGAGGAGTCTTTCGGAATCCTGATCACCGACCTCCGGATGCAAGAGATGGATGGGCTTGCACTCATCAGGGAAGCCAGGAAAATCCATCCGGAAATCTTAGCCATATTAATGACCGGGCTTGCAACGGAAGACGTCAAACTGAAGGCAAAGAAGGAAGGCGTAAATGGATTCTTTCCCAAGCCTATTGAATGGGATGAACTTGTCGCTTTACTGGAAGTCCTCACAAAAACGGGGCGAAGTGAGAGTCAGAATATTGAAAAAAATAATGGGAACAGAGGATATTCATCATTGCATCGCGGAATCTTTATTATGCTCATACTTTCCTTACTCACTATCTTTAGCATTCAGTTATCAGAAGCCCAGGAGCGGTTTCCTAAATTGGATAGGCCAAGCTTGAGGATGGACAGCCAGGAGCGATGCTGGAAATCACCTTCCTTTGGCCTTACGAAAGAGCAAATAGGGGCGCTCGAAAGCCTCCAACGCGCCTACCAGGCAGAGGCGACGCCAAAATATAGAGAACTTATGACATTAAGAATTGAGTTGCAGTGCAACCTCTCAGACAAAGACATCGACCCCCGAGATCTAATGGAACGCCATAAGAAACTGCTTTCGTTTCAGACGGAATTTGAAAGCCTCTCTTTTTCATACCAGATGAAAGCCCGTTCCATATTGACAAAAGAGCAATTAGAGCGGCTTCCCCAGGATTGTTTACTCGATATGGCAATAGGATATGGAACAGGGATGGGGATTGGCAGAGGGCCTCGAAAGGGAGCACGTTGGTAATCAAAAATCCTATGAAAGGAGTAATAGAAATGGTGGTCTTTAAGAATCTTCCCCACAAACTTAAGAATGGGACGCAAAGAAACCAAATTGGCATCGTCTTATTGCTTGTTTCTCTATTGTTTGCTTTCCAGACCATTCGGCCATCCGATCTGAAAGCGGGTGAAGAATCGTTTACTTTGCAAAAGTGTATCGAGGTTGCTCTGGCCAATAATCCCGACATCGCTGCACGAAGATGGGAAGTGACCCAAGCCGAGGCCCAAAAGGATGGTTCTCTGGGCGCTCGCTGGCCAAGTATCCGAGCCACAGGAGGCTACAATTATTATTATTTCGACGCCCAGCGTCTTATCCCTGCAAGTGAAAACGGAGAACCAGGGGTTTTTAGCCACAATATCACTGGCGCTGATCTGTTATTATCCATGCCCCTTTTTACAGGAGGACAAATTACCAACCGGATTAAAGCCTCTGAGCTGCTTATGGCCGCCGCTGAACACCGTTTGGTGAGGACACGGGAGGAGTTGGTTTTTAATGTCACCAGTGTCTTCGATGCCATCCTCGGCCAGGAGAAAGTGATCGATTCTCTCCAATTTTCAATAGATGTTCTCAAACAGCAAATTGGCAGGATCAAAGACCTCATCAGCGTCCAGAAGGGGACCAAAGTGGATTTGCTCAGGACGGAGGTTCGGCTGGCAAACCTGGAGCAGCGCCTGTTACAGGAGAAAAATACCCTGCTGATCCAGCAGAGGGTCCTTGATAACTTGATGGGAGTTAAGGAAAGGGAAAAGCCGATCCTCATTGAGGGCCAATTGATCTTGATCCCTCTCGGTGTTGACGCAGAAGCGCTTCTTCCGGGTGCTCTTGGCAGGCGTGATGATTATTTGGCCGCCAAATCGGAAACAGAAGCCCAGGGACGGAGAGTGGAGGTCGCCCGGGGAGGGCGGTGGCCAATCCTTTCCTTTAAGGGTTCATATGGATGGCGGTACGCCCCTTCGCCCATTTCAACCATTATATCCAGTGATAGAAGGGGAATGGATAATCCACATGAGGTTGGATCCGTTGGCTTATTCGTTGATATCCCTCTCTTTGAAGGAGGCCAGATTGATGCCCGAATCCGGGAAGAGCAGGCCAAGCTCGAAACCCAGCGTGAGCGGCTAAGAAAAATCGCCTTGCAAATACGCCTTGAGGTCGAGACGGCCGCCGCCAACATTAATTCCATTCGGCAGAGGATTATCACCACTGAAAAATCTATCGAACAGGCAAAAGAGAGTTTCGATATCGAAAAGGAGAAGTACGGGTTGGGTAAGAGCACAATTACCGATGTACTGGACGTACAAGGGGCCTTACTCGAAGCACAGAGTATCTATTACCGGGCCCTGGCCGATCATGAGACGGCAAAAGCCCAATTACGTTTGGCGGCAGGAGAGAAATTATGAAACGGAGACACCTTTTGAAACGGAAAACCCTCATTTTCATGCTTTTACTTGTCCCATTAGCATCGCTAACGTTGAGTTGCAGCAAGAGCCCCACTACAGCCACCCAACCTTCTTCGGGCAAAGGTCAAGCTGTAACGGTAAAGGTGGAACAGGTGAGGTCCCAGCCGATCTCGCGAGTTCTTGAGACAACCGGCGATATGGTAGCCACCAACACCGTTGTCGTTGCTGCAATGGCCGAGGGACCTATCGCCTTCCTCTGTCCGTGCCGCGAAGGTGACTGGGTTCGAGCCGGCCAAAAACTCATTGAAATCGATCGCCCCCTGTACCGTGAGGAAGTCAACTCGGCGGCTGCTGCCCTAACTGTGGCCCGGGCGAAGCTTGACGATCTCAAGGCCGGATCTCGCCCCGAGGAAATTGCTCAGGCCGAAGAAACGGTAAAAAAGCTCCAGGAGGCGACGGCGTTTGCAAGAACGGACATGGAGCGGATTGCGAAACTGGTTGAACGGGGAGGCCTTCCCGGTGAAGCCCAGGAGAAAGCAAGAGTCACCTTTGTGGATTTACAGAGTCAGCTTGCTTCCGCCCAGCAGCGGCTTGAAATGCTAAAATCAGGGCCTACCCAAACAGCCATCCGGGTTCAGGAAGCCCTGGTCAAGGAAGCCGAAGCCAAACTAAATTACTCCAAGGCAAAGCTTGCCGAAGGGATCATTGTGGCTCCTCTCTCCGGTGTGGTAACAAAGGTTCACGTGCGGCAAGGGGATCTGGCTACGCTCAAATCCCCGCTTTTAGAGATTTCAGACCCGTCTTCCCTGGTAATACGATTTGCCGTGCCTGAGTCAGAAAGTGGAGCAAATTTTTCTACATTGGCCATCCAGGTCATCTTTGACGCCTATCCGGGAAGGAGCTTCCGGGCAAGGGCTGTACGGGTTTATCCTGAGATCGATCGCCGGACACGAAATCGTCTTGTAGAAGCAAGAGTCCTCGACCAGGTGAACCTGGTGGCAGGAATGTTTGCAAGAATCAAGGTCATGCTTGAGAGTGTATCCGACGCCCTCGTGGTTCCGTCAGGATCGATTCTTACTACTCCAAGCGGCGAGAAAATAGTCATGACCGTTAGGGAGGGGAAAGCCCAACGCGCGAAAGTTTCAATAGGAATTGTCCAGGGTGATCGGACTCAAATCATGCGTGGGATCCAGGCCGCTGACCAGGTAGTCGTCCTTGGACAGGAAGGTCTGAGGGATGGAGCTCCTGTAAAAATAGCCGGCGAAGGAAAGCCCGGCACCGGGGAAGAGAAACAGAAGGGAGAGACGAAATCCGGCAAGAACAGCCCTGCCCAAAAGGAGGGAAGCAAATAATGAAGATCACGGCTATCACCGTCAGAAAACGCATGGCCACAAGCCTGATTATTATTTCTCTTGTCGTGCTTGGCTTGTATGGATTGTTGCGGCTACCGGTGGACTTTTTGCCTGATATCACCCACCCTCTGATCAGGGTGATTGTCTACTGGCGCGGGGCCACACCAGAAGAGATCATCACCAGCCTTGCCGACCCGGTCGAGCGCCAAATAGCCACTGTGGACGGTTTGGACTACATGGAATCTTCCTCCATCGAGGGCATGTACTTGCTGGAAGCAAATTTTCAATACGGTACGAACATCGACGTCGCTTACCAGGATGTCCTGGCAGCCATGTCGCGTGCCGCCCGTCAGCTTCCCAAGGATATTGATGCCCCGTTAGTTTTTAAGGCGGATCCCTCTCAGTTACCGATGGCGCAATTAGTGATCAGCTCTGATCTCTGGGATATGGTCAAGCTTCGCACCTGGACAGACAACTGGCTTAAAGATCAGATTCTCACCGTTCCGGGTGTAGGTGGAACGGAAATCGTTGGAGGTCTCAAACGTGAGATTCACATCCATCTCGATCCCGAGGCTCTGGAAAAACATGGGCTGTCCCTATCGACAATGGTCAATCGACTGAATCAGGAGAATATTGAACAGTTTGCCGGTCGTATCACATCAGGGCCCCGTGAGATTATCGCCCGGACGATGGGTGAATACCGGACCCTTGACGAGATCAAATCCATCATGCTTGCCCGAAATGGCCAGGCCAAGGTTTATCTCCGTGACATCGCCCGGGTAGAAGACGATCATGAAGAAGTCCGTGTCATCACCCGTCTCGGTGGAAAGCCGAGCGTAAAGCTCAGTGTTCTCAAACAGGCGGATGAAAACACCGTGGAGGTGGCCCAAGCCGTTCGGCAAAAGATTCAAACCCTGCTTCCCACACTTCCGGGCGGTGTCCGGGTGGAGATGGTAGAAAACCAGGCTGACTATATTGAGTCAGCCGTGGCCGGTGTCAGGAATGCAGGCTTAGAAGCAGCGGCACTCGTCATTTTCGTGATTTACCTTTTTTTAGGAAGCTGGAGGCAGGTATTAGTCATGGTATTGGCCCTGCCCATTACACTCATCCTCAATTTCGCTTTAATGAAACTCGCTGGGTTCTCGCTCAACATCTTCTCGCTGGGGGGGTTGGTGGTTGCGATCAGCGTGATTCTGGATAATTCGATTGTGGTTCTGGAAAACATCACCCGTTTAAGGCACGAGCATCAAGATGAGCCCATTGAGACCTTGGCTGTAGATGGAACTCATCAGGTGGGCCCGGCCGTAATCGCTGCCACACTCTCATTTCTTGCCCTCTTTGTCCCGTTTCTTCTCGTGCCCGGGTTAACGAGCTTGCTTTTTAAAGAGCTGATCCTCGTCGTGGTTGGAGTTGTACTCATTAGTCTCCTGGTGGCCATTACCATGACTCCCATGTTGACCTCTTTTCTTCTTGGTAAGATTCCAAGGGAGCGTCAAAAAACTCGTTTCGAGAGGTTTTTTGAGGAGGTCACAAACCTCTATGGGAGATCACTGAGTTGGACCCTTCGCCGCAAATGGACGGTGTTGAGTACATTCGTAATTATTGTGCTCGCCGCAGGTCTGCTTCTCAATCGCATCGGTAGCGAGTTTCTGCCACGCATGGACGACGGCCGTGTTATGGCTAAAGTGAAGCTGCCCACGGGTGCATCCGTCGAACAGACCGATCAGGCCTTACGTCAGCTTGAATCCAAGCTCATCGGCGATTCCCTCGTCGAAAGCATGTTCACCCTCGTAGGTGGAAAGGTTCAGGGAACCAATACCTATGAAGTCGCCAATGAAGGGGAACTTAACCTTCAGCTTGTTCCGCGGCATGCCCGAAAGCTCAGCACGGATGAATATATTAAGCGGATTCGTCCGCTCGTTTCCCAGGTCCAGGTTCCCGGCGGGAAGGTCATGGTCTCTCAAATGAAGACGAAAGGTCTCCGTCAGGTTGGCAGGGGTGATATAGAAATTGAAATCAAAGGACCGGAGATCACTCAACTTTTTGAACTGGCCCGTCGGACTTCGGCCGTGATGAACGAACTGGCCCATTTTACCAATGTTTATGTGGCGATGGACTTAGACAAACCGGAATATCAGGTAAAGATCGACCGGACCAGAGCAGCAGAACTGGGCGTATCGGTCTCCGATATAGCTACAACCCTGCGTTCCCTTATCAGTGGAGCGGTGGCGACCCAATATAAGGACGGGGGTGAATATTACAATATCCGCGTCATGGTCGCTGAAAAAGACCTTACAAATCAGCAGAGCGTAGAGAATCTTCCTGTTACCTATGGTCAAGGAGGATTCTTGAGAGTTCGTGACGTGGCGAAAGTCATCCCTGCCACAGGACCGGTGGAAATTCTCCGGAGGGATCAAGTCAAGAAGGTCATCGTGAGCGGCGATGTTTCAGGGGTGAGTCTTGGGCAGGCCCTTCAAGAATTGAAAGCTGCTCTTGGGAAGATAGACATTTCTGGAGGATATGAAATATCCTTTGGCGGACAGGCTCAAATGATGTCCGATATGAAGAGAGAGCTTCTTGCCGTGCTGGCTTTTGCGATCTTTTTCGCCTTTGTTATACTCGGGATTCAATTCAATAGTTTCAATCTCCCGGCTCTGATTATTGGCAGTGTGCCCGCGTGCCTTGCAGGAGTGGTCTTTCTTCTCGGGGTAGCCGGGGTGCCATTGGGTGCAACCGTGATCATTGGAGTCCTGTTGACCGTCGCCGCTACCGTCAACGATGGTGTCTTGCTCTTAACCTTTGCCGAAGAGCTTCGAGCAGATGGGAAGTCTTCACCTTTCCAAGCAATTCTCAATGCAGGCAAAATACGCCTTCGGCCCCGTGTGATGACCTCACTGCCTATTATTGCGGGGATGGTCCCTTTAGCACTGAAACTTGAAGAGGGGGGTGACATGCTTCAGCCCATGGCTGTTGCAGCAATCGGCGGTATGACTCTGGAGATCATTGTGGCCCTCTATTTGATGCCCTGTCTGTATGCAATCTTTACAAAGGAAAAGCCGGAAAATGGCAGGTCCATTAGTTAAAGAATCAATTCAGGAGGAATAAATCGATGAAGACTTTTTTTCGCTGGGGATTAGTTGTTGCAGGGATCGCGGTACTCGTTGGAATCATTTACAACATCTTTTTTCACATCTCACCATTCTATCCCATGTGGGGATGGAGATATCACTCTTTTGGCCCGAGGATATGGCCTGTCTTCCCTCTTTTTGGGCTGTTGATCCTGATTGTGGCCGGAATCCTGATCGCTAAATACTTTTTCCAGGCCTTGAGGGACTCATCGATGCCCAAGAAGGAGGAATTAGCCTCCTGTCCCTATTGTGGCAAAGACCTGAGGCAGGAGAAAGCTATTCCCGAGATTAAGGCCGAGAAACTGTAATGAGAATGTCCGATAGAATCCTAAATCAATAAGGCACGTTAATTTCTAAGAGGATGCTGAAAAATCCAATTCATTGTCACTCCCGCGAAAGCGGGAGTCCAGACGCCGTCCCTGCGAAGGCAGGGAACCATTGCGAAGGAAGTGGGTTCCTGTTTACACAGGAAACCCTGGATTCCTGCTTTCGCAGGAATGACGGCCCGGGAGAGAAGGGGATTTATAAGCAACCAGCTAATTGATTGGAGGGGAAAATGAACCCATGTCCCAGATATGAGGAATCTTTGATCCTTTATTCCTATCAGGAGTTAGGAGGGAAAAAGGTTATCACGCTTCAAAAGCATCTCTCTCAATGTGAAAGATGCCGTAGATATTTGGATGAATTGAACCGTGTTTTCCAGATCATTGAAAACCGTTCTGGATCTTCTCCCGATTTGTTTTTGGATATTCAATGGTAAACAAGATAGAATAATGGAAATGACATCACAAATTTCCTCAAATAAGTTTCGTCGGTGGTCCAAGGAGATAGGCCACGCTGTTGCGGTTTTGATTCTTACGATTTGCCTTTCCATCTTTTTAGGAAACTTCACTTTTCTCAGAGGATCCGAGGCAATCTACAAAGGCCTCTTCAGGTTCTTTCGGATTATGCTTCTCCTTTGTCTCCCTCTTTATCTGCTGTTTCCTATTTTTACGGGTCTTGGCAGAGTAATCCAGAGGAAAGAGGAAGCCTTTCTTCAACTCAAGGAGAAACAGGATCTCGAAATTCATCCCGTGAAGCACTGGCTCTTACGTCCCTTCCAGGGGATCGGCATCGGCCTTCTCTTCGGGATGAAGCTCCTCGCAGTACTTCAGGTGATGACAGGGACGACAGCTACAGCTTCCCTATTGACTCCTACAGGGCAGTTTCAATTCGGACGATTCTTGATCGTCTCGGGGATTACGATCATCGTCTCTCTGCTTCTATCCACCCTCTGGACTCTGGATGATATGGGTATCCGGTATTTCAATCGGAAGAATCACGAAATCAAGATGATCGGAAAATATACGGGTACACTTATGCCCATACTCTTTGGATTTTACGGAACCTTCAGCCTTTTTAGCGAATTTCAGAGGACGGAAGCTTTCATCTATCTGTTTCAGATCGTTGTGATTCTTTATCCGCCCTTTGCTGTCTTCAGTGTCTTTCATACCCATTTTCTTCAGAAAAGGGGAGAAACCCTTCTTCATAGACTCTTAAATAAGAAAGGAAATCTTACTGATGAAGAAGAAGATTAAGACTGTTCCCCAATCCGAAATTTCAGTGAAGAGCGAGCCCTCAACCATTCATGCAGGGGTGAGCAAAAATAGGGTTATCTTGATTGCATTCGTTTGCCTTCTTGTTGGATTTATCCTCGGAGCGACTGTAGCTATCTTAAAAACAAGCAGGGACTCAAAAGGGGTCGCCTCCACCGGAAATACTCAGGAAGAGAGTTCGGTCAACCATGAAGAAGACATCCGATTAGCCAAATCGATCCTTGAGAAAGATCCCCGGAATCTTGAAGCCCTGATCACCTTGGGTAATGCCTATTTTGATACCGTTCGATATCAGGAAGCGATAGATGCCTATTCTAAGGCGCTTGCTATCGATCCGAAAAACCCGGATGTGAGGACAGACATGGGAATTATGTATCGAAGATTAGGGCAATTTGATAAAGCCCTTGAGGCCTTCCGTCAGGCTGCCCAGGATCAACCCCTGCACGTCAACAGCAGATTCAATCTGGGGGTTGTTCTAAAGTACGACAAGGAAGACTTTAAGAGCGCAATTCAGGCGTGGGAGGAGTTTTTGAAACTCGAAGAGTTATTGAATCCCGATGATGAGAGACCCGTCATGGTAAGACAGGAAATCGAATCCATGAAGGCCTCACTTTCAAAAAATAATTAAGAATTCTTACAATATCCTTCACCCCCTCCCTCTACCCAGTGGGGAGAGGGGAAGGGTGAGGGGCACCAAACAGGAGGAAACCATGCGCAAAAAAATAACAAAGGGATTGGTTTTGGGTTCTGCTATTATTGCAATCCTATTCGGTCTTTTTTTCTTTATGAATAGAGATCGGGCCGATTCTTCGCCCAAGCATGATGAACTGACGACCATCAAATCCCTTGGCCAGGCTTTTGTGGAGGTTGCGAAAAATGTCCAACCTTCCGTAGTAAACATTACGACCGAAAAGACCATTGCCATGCGACCCTGGGATCGATTTGGTCAAGACTTCTTTAGAGGAAGTCCTTTTGAAGATTTCTTCAGAGGGTTCGGTTCTCCCCCCCGAGAAGAAGAGAGGATGTACAAACAGAGAAGTGGTGGATCAGGGGTGATCGTGGATAAAGAAGGGTATATCCTCACTAACAACCATGTGATTGAGGGAGCAGATAAAGTCAAAGTCCGCCTCAATGATGGAAGAGAATTTACGGCAACGGTGAAAGGTCAGGATCCAAAAACAGATCTTGCTGTCCTCCATATCAAAGCAGAAAATCTTCCAGTCGCCACCCTGGGAGATTCGGAAAAACTTGAAGTCGGCGAGTGGGCGATTGCCATTGGAAGTCCCTTTGGTCTTGAACATACGGTGACCGTAGGAGTTATCAGCGCCAAAGGTCGCTCCGGGTTAGGTACGGGAACTTATGAAGATTTTATCCAGACCGATGCCTCCATTAACCCAGGCAATAGCGGAGGGCCCCTCATCAATATCGACGGAGAGGTGATCGGGATCAATGCTATGATCATCCAACCGGGGACCGGGATTGGATTTGCGATTCCCATCAATATGGCCAAACAGATTTTGAATGAACTCATCAAAACAGGTAAAGTAGTACGTCCCTGGTTGGGGATCAGCGTCCAGGATCTCACTCCTGAGCTGATGGAACATTTCAAAGTAAAAGAGAAAGACGGAGTTCTCGTAGGTCAGGTCTATCAGGGTACCGGTGCCGAAAAAGCAGGGTTGGCATCAGGGGACATCATCCAATCTGTTGATGATAAACCTGTTAAGAATGTTGGTGAACTGGTGAAAGAAATCCAGAAGAGAAAGGTTGGGCAGAAGGTGAAATTGAGCGTCATCAGGGAAGGGAAGTCATTAACCATTGAGGTGACTACCGCTTCCATGCCTCAAAAAGCAGAATTGGAAAAGAAGGAAGGATAAGAAAAAATCGCGGGCACGAAGGGATTGACTTTCAAAAAATATACGATAAACCGGACAAAGACCCCTTTGAAATATCAATGTGGATGCATAATTCAATATCAGAGGAGGGTTTGAAATGGGAAAGAATATCTTTTGGACGGGAATGCTGATTGCTCTTGCTTTCACTGTGCCGGTTGCTGCTTTCTCTCAGGAAGACCGGATTGCCCAGGTGGCTATCGACACGTTCAAGTCCCATGTTCGTGTTCCCCCGGGGACAGAAATCACGTTCTTGGAGAAGAAGGAGAGTCCAATCCCGGATTTTTATTCAATCAAATTACTTCTTGTTTTTCCGGATAAAGAAGTACCAGCCGTCATTTATGTGGACAAGGCGGGTGAAAAAGTGATCATCGGCAACCTCTTCATTAGGGGAGAGAATATAACCACAAAGGAGGCGGGTCCTCCCAGACCTAAGAAAATCGATATGGGGCTTCTGGAGATGGAGAAATCCCCTTTTCTCGGAGATAAGGGAGCCAAGGTAACCATTGTCGAATTTTCAAATTTCCAGTGCCCCTACTGCATGGATTCATGGTCGAAGCTCATGGGACTTATGAAGCGATATCCGCAAGATTTTAAGTACGTATTCAAACATTTCCCATTTCAGCCGGGTGGAAAGACCTTTGAGCTTTCTGAAATGGCAGTCGCAGCCCAGGAGGTGAGCAATGAGGCCTTCTGGCTTATCCATGATTTCTTTTTCACTAAAGAGGGTCAGAATATTGCCAATCTGGAAAAAGGGGCTGTGAAGCAGAAGGTTGAGCAGCTCCTAAAAGGAAAGGGGTACGATGTTAAAATCTTCCAGTCCGCCCTTGAGACAGGCAGGGCAAGAAATAGAGTTCTTGAAGATATGGCTCTGGCAAATCGATTGCGAATGACATCAACTCCCACGAAGATTGTGAACGGAGATCTGATTGTGGGTCTTACCCCCGATAGTACCTTGGAAGGATATTTAGGGAAATAGATAGAATTAATAGGTACGAAAAGTTTTCTAAAATACGGTGATATTTTTAAGAAAATACAGTACGTTGCCCATTCACAGAATCGATCTTTTTCTGGGAAAATTGCAAATAGGATACTTTAAAATGGGCCTGTTTTGAGCCGGATGCAGACCCTCTTAAAAGAAGGTGAATTAATCTTGAAAGGAGGAAATCATGGGACTTGTAGTGGCAGAGAATATTACCAAGATTTACAGTGTCGTGGCTACAAAGGTAAGCAAAGACTATACGACAGGGGAGATTGCGATAAGGGCATTGAATGAGGTCAGCTTTGAAATCGACCCCGCCTCTTTCGTCTCCTTTGTCGGACCCTCGGGAAGCGGCAAGACAACGCTCCTCAATTTAATCGGATGTCTCGATAAACCCACGGAGGGTAAACTGGAGGTTGCGGGCACCGATGTGTTGCATCTTGACCGGAAACAGAGCGCTTCTTTCCGGGGCAACAACATCGGGTTCATTTTTCAGGACTTCAACCTCATCCCTGTTCTAACGGTTTATGAAAATATCGAATACCCCCTTATCATGGTCCAGAATGTTCCCGGAGGAGAAAGGAAAAAGAGGATCATGGCACTCCTGGAAGCGGTTGGGATGATTGACCAGAAGGACAAATACCCTGACCAGCTTTCCGGCGGGCAGAAGCAGAGGGTGGCTATCGCAAGGGCCCTGGTGACAAATCCAAAACTGGTCCTGGCCGATGAGCCGACCGCAAATCTCGATCATAAAACGGCATTTCTGGTCCTTGAGTCGATGAAAAAGATGAGGAATGAATTCCAGACGACCTTCATCTTTTCCACCCATGACCAGAAAATCGTGGGTGAGGCGGAGATTATCTACAGTTTGGAGGATGGAGAACTGGTTGGAAAACAGGTTAAAGGAGGGCAGAAAAATGGGTAATCTATTTAAGATCGCCATTAGAAATCTTCTGAGATATAAGCGAAGGACATTGCTCACAGCCTCTCTTGTTACGCTCGGGATTGTCTTTGTTCTTCTCTTTGTCTCCATAACAGGCTCTTTTAAGAGCATGATGATCGGGCAGATGACCGATTCGATGTTAGGGCATCTTCAGGTCCATCGAAAGGGTTACCTGGCTTCCATCGATAGCCTCCCGCTTAATTTGAACCTGAAGATGCAGGCTTATAAGAAATTGGAGGGGATTCTCAATCAACAGGCGGAGATTGAAGCCTTCTCTCCAAGGATCAAATTCGGGGGGATGTTCAGCACCTTTGTGGAGACGACCAACATCAGACTCAGTGGAGTCTATCCCGACCGGGAATTGAAAACAGTTCCACTTCTCCCATCAAGGGTCACCAACGGGGGAGGGAAACCTCTCGAAAAAGGAGAAATATGGATCCCTGAGCTCATGGCGAAGAGCATGAAGGTCAATATGGGCGATACAGTCGTCATTATCGCCACAAACAAGGATGGCTCTGTTAATGGAAAGCAGTTCAAAGTGGCGGGAGTCCTCGAAAGCGTTACGGGACCAGGCGGGAAAGATGGCTACATCCATATTGAGGATGCAATGGAGGTCTTGAGGATGGAGGAGATGGAGGTAAGTGAAATAGCCATCCGGCTGAAAGATTTCAGCCACCTCTATGCCTTTACTGAAAAGCTCGACGGACTCCTTTCCGGGGAACTGAACAAACAGGGGAAACCCGCTTTCGAGGTCCATAACTGGGAAAAGCTTTCTCCCTTCTATAACATCGCAAGACTGATTGACATCATGACGTTTTTTATCAAGCTTATGTTGATTGCCGTCGTCCTGATCAGCATTATGAATGTGATGATCATGGCCGTTTATGAAAGGGTCAGGGAGATCGGAACGATTGCGGCCATTGGAACGCTTCCGGGAAAGATTCTTTCGCTCTTCATCCTGGAAGGATTATCGCTTGGAGTGCTGGGGGTTGTGGCGGGAAACATTCTGGGATTCATCATCATTGCAATCCTTAACGTCTCTAAGATGACCTTCACCTTTGGAAGGCAGACGGGACTTCTTCTTACGGCGAGGGTTGCTCCGATGGATATGCTGGTGATCTCTCTCATCGTTATCGTTATTTCAGTGATCGCCAGTTTACAGCCAGCCTTTAAGGCTTCGCGAATGGAACCCATTAAAGCCCTGAGGCATGTATAAAAGAAGGTTGGAGGTTTGAGGTGCGAGGTTGGAGGCCAAATCACCCTGCCTCGAGCGTTGAACCAAATATGAATTACAGAAAGAGAGGTTGGATATGAAGAAAATTCTGGTTTTTTTGTTTGCCCTGCTGATTGCTGCTCCGGCCTATGCGGTCGATGGCACCCAGCTATTAAAGCAGATCGATAGAAATCTCAACCCCGAATC
>Ga0315296_10002931_pt1 | contig 14423 bp, 14 predicted proteins | sample YL17G14_18_MG_FD_203921 | JGI IMG/M metagenome (GOLD analysis project Ga0315296, IMG submission 203921) | Sediment microbial communities from Yellowstone Lake, YNP, Wyoming, USA - YL17G14_18 | ecosystem: Environmental > Aquatic > Freshwater > Lake > Sediment | place: USA: Wyoming | collected... | reverse complement strand
CCCACAATGGGTGCTGCGACCCCGAAACGGCCGGCAAAGAGCATGGCAAGGACCCCGGACCCCATGGAGATGTACCCGGCAGAGGGGACCCCGGTACCGATACCGTAGCTGCAGAGCACCTTGATGGCATGGGACCCCCATACGAGTGCACAGACCGCACCCAGTCCCCCGAAGAACGAGAAGATATAGGAGTTGGTCAGCACGTTCAGGTAGGTGAGGTAGATTCCCACGAGGCTGCCCACGAGACCCGCGATCATGATCTGGTCATGGGGCAGTCCGCCTGCGATAACTTCTATCTTTACTGTCATTTCTCCACCTCAGAATGCCACAATCGCAATCGCCACGATGCCGCAGACCGATGAGGCAACGGCAGATGCCACAACTGCACGGGGCCACCGGGCAAACTTGGGGTCGTGCGGTCCCTCGATGGTACCGGTGATGTTGTAAGCGGCGAGAGTCGCGTTCACCAGGAACGTCCCGATGGCAAAGATGCCGGCGAGCGAGATCGCCACCGGTGTGATGTCAGCCCCGGCGGTAGCCTGGAGAGCACCGACCAGCTTTCCCACGTAGACCCACTTCAGGAGCACGTAGTAGATCAGCGTGCCCCCCAGGCCGCCCATGAAGCCGCCCACCACACCGCCCACGAATGAGACGAACGGCAGGCCGTGGCCTTCAGTCCCCTGGGACTTGTACTCGGTCTGGGTGTCACCCGTGATCGGGTCCACCTTTGCTTTACCGGATGCAGCCGGAATCCCCATGGCGTACACGTAGATCACGTTCACGAACGTGCAGGTGATGGCCATCATCAGTGCGCCGCCGATGGCGCCGCCAGCACAGGCAACGACGAGTCCCAGGTCCGCTGCCCAGGCACCGCCGAAGAGCCCGGCGAGCCCGGCACCGGCAGCCAGCATGGCCACCCCGGTGGCGATACCCGGCGCCTGCCCCATCGCAGCCGGTGCACCGCCGACCGGCACGAAGTGGACGCCGAAGCCGATCAGGGCACCGCCGACGATGATTGCGATGAGCGCGTAGAACATCATCGACATGCCAAAGGAGATGAAGGCGACTCCCACGATGGCGACCATCAGGAGAAGCCCGAGGCCCATCGCCATCGGGTCCATCCCTACTCCGCCCATGGGTTTGGGAGTGACGGTCATGCAGATGCCTCCTTTGGCGCAATGTACGGCCCGTAGTTCTTGCGTGCCCACACCTCGATGTACCGGTCCATGATGGTGAAGACCAGCACGATGATGAGGCCCACAATGATGGCGCCCCACCCGTGGGCGATGGGCTCAAAGATCACGGTCCTCCACAGCTCCAGGAACACGATGAGCCCGAAGCAGACACCCGAGGCGGGACCGCCTAGCTTGGCGCTGAACCAGCCGTTGTCCAGCGAGTTCCTCTCGCCGGCCTCCGCGTACCGGACAATGTTCCCCGAGGCAGCGACAGGCACGCCGGCACCGAACTTCTGGTTCTGGTACTGGCGCTCCTTTCCGTAGAACGGGTTTCCGGTTGCGGAACCGGCGGCACCCAGCGCAATACCCCAGATAAGGCCGAGCAGCGCCAGCGGGAACGGGTGCCCGAGGGCTGCGTTCATCAGGTAACACATGGCGACAGTGGTGAAGATGGCAAGGAATGCGTGGGCCATCGTCACGGTGGTCATCGACTTCAGGATGTCGACGTACACCGGCTGTCCGAACTTGGCGAGACTTGCAATCCGGCCCAGGTATGCGGTGGTCGCATACACGCCCTGTACCAGCGTGGACAGGACTGCGCCGATAATGAGTGCAAGTATCGCGTTGATCTGCATGGCCAGGAGAGCCCCGGTGATACCGGCGCCCAGCGCCACCCAGAGCCCGTAGGCTGGTGGCTCCCCCGCAATCGCCTTGTTGAAGATGCGGTGGATATAGCCCATCTGGGGGGCGAGCTGGACCTGAGAGTTCGGGTCACCCTGCGACCCGATATCGGACTCAGTGTCTTCAGCCGCACCGGCCACAGTGGCCAGAGCACCGGCCATGGCAGTCAATCCGATGCCTAACACAATGTTCACAACCATTCAACATCCTCCCTGCGTGCAGGAATGCACGAGAGCATTTTAAACCAAATGTGGTTCATCTACCAGTTGGGGGGTACTCAATTAAAGGTTTCGAAAAGTTCGTCGTAAAATCCGTCATTTGGAAAACGGTGAATCCGGTATCAGTATTTCAGTATAATTTACGTTAACGCAATCCAGGTTGTGTTGCCATCTGCCGGGGTTGCGTACAGGGGCGGAGAGGGGTGAGGAGGCTCTATCTGCTGCACCATCCCACTGCGTATGGCGATTCCATAAGGGGGTGGGATTATTGATTGGCTGTGTCACCGCAGGGGAACCGTCCCTCGATGCTCCCTGCGAGGAGCACTTCGGGCGCTCCCCCTTCTTCATCCTTGCAGACACGGACTCCGGAGAGTGGTGGGCGGTGGAGAACCGGCTCGCCGTGCCGTGCGGGGGGACAGTCCCGAAGGCAGTCCGGATCCTGGTGGATTGCGGGGTGCAGGTGCTGGTTACCGGACGGGTTGGCGGGACCGGGCAGGACGCCATTGAGGCGGCAGGCATCCGGATGTATGCCGCCCCCGCGGAGATCACGGTCAGGGCAGCGCTGGCACGGTTCCGGGAGGGTTCGCTGGCCCCGCTTGGCTGAGGGGATGTGAGCACGATGTGGGGAGAGTGAACCTCCACCCGGAGAGCAATCCGCTCTCTCGGTTCTCCCCTCGGAGATAGATATCCTCCCGGAGAAATCCGTCCCCATTCATACGGAAAGGAGAATCCCGCAGGTTGCCTTCCCACTATCGACACCTTTAGATAGAATTACGCGCATATGAGTAATAAGTGGGTAGTGAGACCCACCCTGAGGTACACAGACATGCCAGGATATGACGGAACCGGGCCCGGAGGCAGGGGCCCGATGACGGGCCGGGGTTTCGGACGCTGCCGGCCATGGGCGGGAGTGCAGCAGCCCCCGCAGGGGCAGCCGTCCGCTGCCCCCTCTACGGATGTCATGCCCCCACTGATGCCTGCAGCACCTGCGCCAACCCCCGGCGGCCAGCCTGTATTGTATGGCCTTGGGCGGGGTGGCATCCCTTGGGGCTGCGGATGGGGACGGGGATTCGGCGGTGGGAGAGGCCGCCGCAGGTTCTTCTGGTGACCCTGTCCGGAAAGCACACGCACAAGCGCCTGCAGACACCTCCACCATTCCTCTTTTCCGGTGTTTTCCCTGCCCCCCCCACGGGCCGCTGGCACTCCCGCAGTAAGGGTAATATTTAGGCATGCCTAAATATTGAGCATGGAACTCCCGCTCACAAGGATTGACCCCGGGAAGGGTGCCGTCATCACCCGGCTCGAAGGGGGCCATGAGATACAGCACCGGCTCCGTGCCATGGGGGTGAAGGAAGGCAAGACCCTCCGGGTGGTGACCCGCTATCCCCTGAGCGGCCCCGTGGTGGTGGAGATTGACGGCCGTTCCACCACCATCGGCAGGGGGCTGGCGCAGCGGATCCTGGTTGAGGCCAGGGAATGAAACGGCTCGTCCTGATGGGCAACCCCAACGTGGGAAAGAGCCTGGTCTTTGCCCGCCTCACCGGTGCGGGGGTGATCAGCTCCAACTACCCGGGGACGACGGTGGAATTCACCTCAGGGAAGATCCGGCTCGGGGGTGAGCTGGCCGAGGTGATCGATGCACCGGGCACCTACTCCCTCCAGCCGTCCAGCGATGCGGAGCGGGTGGCACAGGGGGTGCTGGAGATCGCCGACCTGGTGGTCAACGTGGTCGATGCCACCAATATGGAGCGGAACCTCCTCCTGACCCTGGAGCTCCTGGAGCAGGGGAAGCCCCTGGTGGTGGCCTTGAATCTCTGGGACGAGGCCCGGCACACCGGCATCTCCATCGATGTCCCTGCCCTGGAGCGGCTTCTGGGAGCCCCGGTGGTACCGGTGGTGGCCCTGACCGGCGAGGGCTTCCGGGACCTCATGGAGAGAATCCGGGGGACCGGGGTTCCCGCCGGTCATCCGGCGCTTTCGGACGAGGAACGCTGGCTCCGGGTCGGGGCCATCGTCCGGGAGGTGCAGACTGTGGCGCATCGCCACCACACCCTCCGGGACCGGCTCTCGGATGCCACCATCATGCCTGCAACGGGGATCCCCTTGGCGGCCATGGTGCTCATCGCCCTCGGCGGCGCGGTGGTCCTTGCAGGGGAAGCCCTGGTTCGGTTCGTCACCGACCCCCTCTTCCAGCTCTACCAGGGGCCCCTCAGCACCTTCGCCGCGTGGCTCGGTGACGGGCTCCTGCGGGAGATCTTGGTCGGGGAACCGGTCGGGGGAAAGGTGGACTTCGCCCGTTCCATGGGGGTGCTCACCACCGGCATTTACATCCCGCTGGGAATCGTCCTCCCCTTCATCATCACCTTCTACCTGGCCCTGGCGCTGCTGGAGGACTCCGGCTACCTGCCCCGCCTGGCCACCCTGACTGATACCCTCTTCCACCGCCTTGGCCTCCACGGCCATGCCGTGGTACCCCTCTTCCTCAGCCTGGGGTGCAATGTGCCTGGTGTCCTCTCGACCCGGCTACTGGAGACCAGGAGGCAGCGCTTCATCGCAGCTACACTCTGCGCCGTGTCGGTCCCCTGCGCTTCCAAGACGGCCATGATCTTTGGCGTCCTGGGGCCCTACGGCCCCTTCTATCCCCTACTGGTCTTCTCCACCCTTGCCGTGGTCTATGTGCTGGGGGGTCTGTTGCTGAACCGGTTGCTGCCGGGAGAGAGTACCGAGATCTTTCTGGAGATCCCACCGTACCGCTGGCCGTCGCCGGCAGTCCTTGCGCAGAAGACCTGGATGCGGGTGCGGGTATTTCTTGCGGAGGCGATCCCGTTCATGATGGCCGGGGTGCTAGTGGTGAACCTCCTCACCATCACCGGCCTCCTGTACCTGGTCGCCCTGGCAGGGGGGCCCCTGGTCACGGGGTGGCTGGGCCTCCCGGGCGATGCCTCCATTGTACTCCTGACCGGTCTCTTTCGCAGGGACCTGGCCATCGGCATGCTCCTCAGCCTTGACCTCACTCCCCCCCAGATAGCCATTGCCACCACGACCCTTACCATGCTCTTTCCCTGCATGGCCACCTTTGTCGTTTTGGCCAGGGAGCTGGGGATCCGGGATATGCTTCTGTCGGTCCTCTTCATGGCCGGCCTGGCATTCCTCACCGGAGGGGTCATGAAGATCCTGCTTGTGGGGGTGTGAGGAAAGGCCATGCGGCGCCTGACTCTGGAGGAGTATCTGGAGGCCATCGGCGAACTGGAAGAACGGGTGGGGAGGGTCCGGACAGTGTCCCTGGCAGGGAGGCTGCAGGTACGCCCGTCCTCTGTCACCGAGATGCTGGGGAAACTGCGGGACCTGGGATACGTGGAGTACCGCCCGAGGCGCGGTGCGGTACTCACCCCCCGGGGGAGGGAGATTGCCGGACAGCTCTCCCGCAGGCACCGGACCCTCTCGGAGCTCCTCACCTTCATCGGCGTGCCCCCGGAGGTGGCCGAGGGAGAGGCATGCCGGATTGAGCACCACGTGAGCACAGGGACGGTTCAGAGGATGGAACGGTGGCTGGAAGGGATCCGGGGGAAGGGGGAGGATGCGCCGGGGGAGTCCGGGGAAGGGAGGTCTGCAGGGGCGGTCCGGCGGGGTCAGCGCCGGCAGAGGTAGAAGAGTCCCCTCCCGCCCCGCCGTACCTCCACCTTTCCCACCCGCTGGAGCACCGCCAGGTGCTTCCGGACCTCGGCCGGGTGCATGCCCAGGAGCCCGGCCAGGTCCTCGACGGTGCAGGGCCGGCGGATAAGCAGGCTGCAGATCTCCCCAGCGATGCCGGGACCCCTTCCCCCTTCGCCTGCTTCTGGCAGATCCGCGATGATCTCCACTTCCTCTCCCAGCCCCTCCGCGAATCCTGTGAGTTCCTCGGGGCCTGCGGGTGTCACCCACACGTCGGCTCCGGGACGATCCAGGGTGTTCAGCTGGATGCGGTCCGGCTGCATCCGCCGGAGGAAATTCCTTATCCCGGTCACCTGATCCGCGCCGGTATTGAGACCGGGGATCACAAACACCTCCACCCAGGTCTCTCCCTGGAACTCCTTCCGGAAGGAGACCATCCCCTGCAGGATCTTCCTAAGGTCGAGATCGGGGCAGGGCCGGTGGATGCGCCTCCACGTCTCGGGATCCGTGGAGGTCAGGGTAGGGAGCACGACGTCGGATCCGGCAAGCTCCCGGCGGACCTCCCCCCTCCAGAGGAGACTCCCGTTGGTGAGCACCGCGACACGGTGCTCCGGGTGGGCTTTCTTCAGATGGGCGATTACGGTGCCCAGGGAAAGGGAGAGAGTGGGCTCCCCTGATCCGGAGAAGGTAAGAAAATCGAGATCCGGGTTCCCGGCCAGGAATTGATCCAGTTCCTGGAGAACCTCCCGGACCGGAAAGAACTCGCGGCGGTGCGTGGTATGGCGGGTGGTCCTGCCGCACTCGCAGTAGACGCAGTCATAGGTGCAGGTCTTGAAGGGCACGAGATCAATTCCCAGGGATCGTCCAAGGCGCCGGGAGGGGACGGGTCCGAAGAGGTGCTGGGGGGCAGTCATGGGATCCTGCTACCTCTTCTCTGCGGGGTAGGTATTCTTTTTTATGCTCATATGCGCAATATTGGTGCGACACTTCTCTCACCCCGACGCCTGCGCGGGGGCGTGGCCAGTGGAAGAAATCGGGCGGGAGAGATGATGACGGGGAATCAGCCATGAAGATTGCTCTGGCCAGCGGGAAGGGAGGTACCGGGAAGACCATGGTGGCCGGGAACCTGGCCGAGGTGCTCTATCGGCAGAGGGAGGTGGTGCTGGCTGACTGCGACGTGGAGGAGCCCAACCTGCACCTCTTCTTCCCGGCACAGGCAGAGACGGAACCGGTAACCATCCCGGTTCCCCGGTTCGACGAGTCGCTGTGCACCCGCTGCGGGAAATGCGCGGATGCCTGCCGGTTCGGAGCCGTCACCGTACTCCCGTCCCGGATCCTCTTTCTCCCGCCCCTCTGCCACGCCTGCGGGGGCTGCCTCCTCGCGTGCCCCGAGGGCGCAGTGACAGAGGGAGAACGACGGGTCGGGGAGGTCCGGGTCTCTCGCCCCGGGGAGCACCTCCGGCTGGTGAGCGGATTCCTGGACTCCGGCGAGATCCATGCCCCCCGGGTGGTCCGTGCCGTGAAGGAATGGGCAGGGGATGCACCGCTGGTGATCCTGGATGCGCCGCCGGGCATCGCCTGCCCGGTCATCGAGACGCTGGAGGGGTGCGATGCCTGCCTGCTCGTCACCGAGTCCACTCCCTTCGGGCTCCATGACCTGGCCCTCGCGGCGGAGCTGGCGGGATACCTGCACATCCCGGTAGGTATCGTGATCAACCGGAGCGATGGGGCAGACGACGGGATCCGGGCATATGCGCAGGAAAAGGGTCTCCCGGTCCTCCTCACCATCCCCTTCGACCGCCGGATCGCGGAGGTGCAGAACCGGGGGAAACTGATCTGCCGGGAGATCCCGGGCTGGGAGGGGACCTTCGCCGACCTTTTTGCCCGGGCAGAGGCGCTGGCAGGAGAGCGCAGATGATCCGGGTTGCGGTACTGAGTGGGAAGGGCGGGACTGGGAAGACCGTGGTGGCCGTTGCCCTGGCCACCCTCATGGGCCCCTCACTGATCCTGGCTGACTGCGACGTGGACGCCTCCAACCTGGAGCTCCTGCTCAATCCCCGGTGCATGCGGGTGGAGGAGTTCCGTGGCGGGCAGATCGCACGGATCGACCCGGATCTCTGTGTCGGGTGCGGCGCCTGCGCCGACGCCTGCCGGTTCGGTGCCATCCTCCCTCAGGAACCGGCCTACGGGGTGGTCCCCCACCGGTGCGAGGGGTGCGGCGTCTGCACCCAGGTCTGCCCCGCCCTGGCGGTGGCGCTGGAACCGCGGGTCACGGGGGAGATCCGGGTCTCCGCCACCCGGTACGGAACCCTGGTCCACGCCCGGCTCCTCCCGGGGTGCGGAAATTCAGGCCTTCTCGTGCACGAGGTGAAGCGGATCGCCCTCCAGGAGGGGAAGGACTGCCGGTACCTGCTGATGGACGGCCCCCCCGGCACCGGGTGCCCTGTCATCTCCACCCTCGCCGGGGCAGATATGGTCGTCCTGGTCACCGAACCCTCCATCTCCGCGCTCCACGATCTCCGCCGGGTGGTGATGGTGGCGAGGGGCGGTGGGAGGAGGCTCTCCGCGGTCATCAACCGGTGGGATCTGGACCCGAAACAGAGCGGGGATGTCGGGAAGTACTGCAGGGAGGAGGGGATTCCGGTCTTAGGCAGGATCCCCTTTGATTTCACGGTGATGGAGTCCGTGCGCAGGGGCGAACCGGTCACCCTCTGGCAGTCCCCGGCATCGGAGGAGATGGGGCGCATCTGGCGGGGGCTATCCGCGCAGCTGGCCGATTCTGATGCAACGGACGTGCCCCGTTGACATGTGTATGGACGCCCGGGGGTCTGATCCGGTGATACCTTTTTGTATTTTCGCGCATATGTGTATTATTGCAGTGCTCAAGGGTCATCTCCGGAATAAATGAGGTACGGTTTTCAGCAGTGCGCCGGCCGCCGGAGTCTTGGGGCAGAACCTGCGTGGGGGAGTGGAAGTGACAATCATGCATGTGCAAAGGATCGCAGTCGCCCAGGATGGCGGCGGGACCGTCTCTGATCATTTTGGCCACTGTGAGGGCTATGGACTGTACGAGGTGGAAGAATCACGGATCGTGGATCAGCGGTTCCTGGAGAACCCCGGCCACGAGCCGGGCAGGCTCCCCGTGCTCCTTGCAGCCCACCGGGTGACCTGCGTGCTGGTCGGGGGCATGGGCCCGAGGGCGGTGGAACTCTTCTGCCAGAACGGGATCGACGTGATCCTTGGCGTGAGCGGGAAGGCCGATGACGTAGTCCGGGATTACCTTGCAGGGAAGCTCAAGACGGGTCAGAGTGCCTGCCACCATACGTGCGGCACATCCCATGTTCCGGAGGAACCTGCCTCTGGCCGGGGGGAACCAGGATGAGCGACTCCCATGGTGGAACCGGGGCAGCTGCCCCGGTGCAGGGAGGCAGGGAGACCACCCCCCTCCCTCCGAGGGCCGCCATCGATGTGAAGCATGTGATCCTGGTCCTCTCGGGCAAGGGGGGCGTGGGAAAGACTACCGTGTCGGTGAACCTGGCCATGGCCCTGGCCAGCCATGGCCACGCGACCGGCCTCCTGGACCTGGACATCCACGGGCCGAATGTGGCGAAGATGCTGGGGCTGGAGGGGCAGGTACTGCCGGTCTTGGGCAATCACCTTCACCCTGTCAGGGTCACGGGCAACCTGCGCGTGGTCTCCATGGCGTTTCTCCTCTCGGACCGGTCCGCGCCGGTGATCTGGCGCGGGCCCCTGAAGATGCAGGCCATCCGCCAGTTCCTAACCGAGGTGGAGTGGGGCACCCTGGAGTACATGGTCGTGGACCTCCCGCCCGGAACCGGTGATGAGGCCCTCTCTATCGCCCAGCTGGCGCCCAATCTCAGCGGTGCGGTCATCGTCACCACTCCGCAGCAGGTCTCCACCCTGGATGCCGGGAAGGCCATCAGCTTTATCCGGAAGATGGAGATGCCGGTGCTCGGGATCATCGAGAACATGAGCGGGTTCGTCTGCCCGAAGTGCGGTGAAAAGATCGATCTCTTCGGGAGTGGCGGAGGGGAGCAGCTGGCACGGGAGACCGGCGTGCCCTTCCTGGGATCCATCCCCATGGACCCTGCAGTGGTCCGGTCGGGTGATGAGGGCCGGCCCTTCATCCTCCAGGACCGGGATTCGCCGACGCGCAGGGCATTGGAGCAGGTGGTGGAGGCGCTGATCCGCCGCCTAGATGAGCCTGCCGGAATGACCCCCGGGGGGGAGTAATGATCCTCTGCGTCACTGCCCGGGGGCGTGGCCTGGATGCCCTCGTGGAACCACGGTTTGGGAGGGCTCCCTTCTTCCTCATGCTGGAACCGGATGGGATAGCCCTGACTCCTGTCGAGAACCCGTACACGGATGCCCGCGGCGGGGTGGGCCCTCGGGCCGTGCAGGTCCTGGTGGACCACCATGTGGAAACCCTGATCACGGGCCAGGTGGGGGCCAATGCCGTGGCCGCATTGAAGGCGGCGGGCATCCGTGTCTTTACCTGTCCGGAAGGGGGAAGCGTCGGCGAGGCGCTGCAGCTCTTCCGGGCAGGCAGACTGGCCAGGATCGCGTGAACCAGAACCGGAACTTTCGGGTGGCCCTGGAATCAGGGCGTGGATGAGTCACATGGGAGTCCGGTCCGGTCGGCCCGGAACCATTATCTTTTTATATTTTTGCCCATATGTGTAATATTGGGTGGAATGGGTCCGGGATGGACCAACCGCCGATGGGGGGAGAGTGATACCCATGAGAGAGACTCCCCGAAGGCCGGCCATTGGATGGGGGCCATTCCCTCCCTGATGGCAGGCACCCGCACGTCCCTGCTGCATCTCCTCCTCTCCCCTGATGTGGCTCACGGGTAGGAGAAACCCTCCTGCCTGCCTTGGGCCAGGGAAAACCATTCATAGAAAGCGATGCCATTGTCTCAGAGGGACAGGAGCTGAATGAAGGGTCAGGATGGCGTGAAAGTGCAGAGCCGCTGCAGGGGCAGGCCCCGCGTGAGCCGCCACATTGCGCCAGGGTACCCCCAGAGATGCTATGCCCCCCAGTGCATGCCATCCGAGGGATACGAAGCCGTTTCCCTCCTTCCGGAAGAGGTGGAGATCCTGAAACTGGTGGATCTGGAGGGGTTGGAACAGGAGGAGGCAGCAGCCCGGCTGGGTGTTTCGCGGAAGACCGCATGGAGGGACCTGCACAGCGCCCGGAAAAAAGTGGCAGATGCCCTGGTGAATGGGAAGACCCTGGAGGTCACGGGGTGTGCCCGGAAGCGCGAGGGGCACTGCCCCCGGTGGAACCTGGATGTCTGCCCCAAGAAGAATGGAGGCCCCTGCCCCAGGGGATTCTTCTCGGACCCTTCCTGCCCATTAGGGGATCCCGGGGGGGATCCCGGCGATTGCATTCCCTGATCCAGACACAACCTTTTTTAACTTTTGCGCATATGAGTAATTATAATCCCTGAAGAGACCGACAGGACGGTGGCACCATGACGTCTCCTCTGATCACGGTACAGGACCTCTCGCTGGAACTGGATGGGAAACGGGTCCTGGATCATGTCTCCTTCCAGTTCAGCGAGGGAGAGATTCTCGGCATTATCGGTCGAAGCGGTGCAGGAAAAACGGTGCTCATGCACCTGCTCAGGGGAATCGATCCCCCTCCCACCGGGGGCAGGATCCTCTACCACATCTCCGTGTGCAATGGCTGCGGGCGGGTGGACCTGAGATCCGCGGCCGGTTCGCCGTGCCCGGCCTGCTCCGGGATTCGGGAACCCAAGGAGGTTGATCTCTGGGGAGACGGGATGGACGGGGCGAAGGACAGGGTTATGCAGCGCACCGCCATCATGTTCCAGCGTACCTTCGCTCTCTACGGTAACGATCGGGTCATCGAGAACGTGATCTATGCGCTGGATGACACCGGCTATTCCGCGGACCATGTCATCACCCGGGCGGCGGATCTCATCGACCAGGTCCGGCTCTCCCACCGGATGATGCACATCGCCCGCGATCTCTCGGGAGGCGAAAAGCAGCGGGTGGTGCTGGCCCGGCAGCTGGCCCGGGAACCCCTCCTCCTCTTCGCTGATGAGCCGACCGGGACCCTGGACCCGGAGACGGCGGGACTCGTCCACGGCCTTCTCCTCTCAGCGGCACGGGACAACGGGATGGGGATGGTGGTCACCTCCCACTTCTCCCAGGTGATCGAGTCCATGGCCCACCGGGCGATTCTCCTCTTGGAAGGGCGGATGGTGGCGGATGGCAACCCGAAGGAGATCATCTCCCGGTTCATGAAGCAGCCCCAGGAGACGGGGCTTCCGGCCCGGGAACAGGCAGGAAGATCCATCCTCACTGCCCGCAACGTGATCAAGCGGTACATGTCCGTGGACCGCGGGGTGGTCCGGGCGGTGCAGGAGGTAACCTTCGAGGTGGGCGAAGGGGAGATCTTCGGCTTGGTGGGGAAGAGCGGGGCCGGGAAGACGACCCTCTCCCGTATGGCGGCAGGGATCATAGAGCCGACCTCGGGGGAGCTGCTGATCCGGATCGGAGATGACTGGGTGGACATGACGCAGCCGGGGATCGAGAACCGGGGCCGGGCCAAGCCCTACATCGGGTTCCTCCACCAGGAGTATGACCTCTATCCCCACCGGACAGTGCTCGACAACCTCACCGATTCCATCGGCCTGGATTACCCGAGGGAACTGGCCATCCGGATGGCCACCGTCTGCCTGGGGATGGCCGGCTTCAGCGAGGCCGTGGTACGGGAGATCCTTTCAAAGACCCCCGACCAGCTCTCCGAGGGAGAGCGGCACCGGGTGGCCCTGGCCCAGGTGCTGATCCGGGAACCGAGGCTTGTCATCCTGGACGAACCCACCGGCACCATGGATCCCCTCACCAAGCAGGAGGTCCGGGACTCCATCCTCCATGCCCGGGCCGAGATGAAGGAGACTTTTCTCATCGTCTCCCATGACATCGGTTTTGTCCGCGACGTCTGCGATCGGGTAGCCCTGATGCAGGGGGGAAAGATCGTGAAGGTCGGCACCCCGCGGGAGGTCCTCCGGGATACCGATCCCGGGCCGGCGGAGATCGCCGGGGAGTGAGCGGTACGGCGATTGTTCCTTCGGTATTTTGTATGTGATGCAGGAGGGGGCAGGCCCCCCTCCCGGTCCTACCCCCGTGAGGATAACCTGATCTTCCTTTTCTACGTGGAACACAATCTGAGGAAACCGAAGATCGTCCCATCCTCACGCGGGGGGCGCCCACGCGGCGGGGGGACCGCGAGGTCCCCCCTGGAGCGTACCAGTCCTTATCTCAGAAAAAACTGGGTCATGAAAATATCAGGAACCGAACCCTCTCCAACAGGGGCGGACGCTTCCGGGGGCTCCGACCGCGCCGCTCTGGCACCCCCCGGTGAGGATAAGCCGATCCAACGGATAATCCGGACTCCGGATGAATTTTTAAATGGGGAATGAAAGCCCCTTCGCTTCGTGAGAATCCGATGAATGAGTTGTGTATCCGGGCCAGCTCGTCTATCCTCATCGGGGAAGGGCCGTGGAAGGGGGCGGAGCCCCCTCCCTGTCCCACCCCCCTGAGGATAGGCCCGATCCGAGGTTATTTTCCTGTATCCGTTATTCCTTGAAATCTGTTCATCCGCTCCGGTCAGGACTTTCACGCAGAAAAAAAGGGTTGGGGTTGGGGGCTTACTTCCGGGCCGGGATGATCAGCGAGCGCTCGCCAGAGGGCATGAACTCGCGGATCGCACCACGAGCGAACTCGCGGCGCGGCTCGGAGAAGTCGAACGTGAGCGACGGGTCCGCGAAGCAGATCTTGATCCGCGGGTCGTACGTCCAGGCGTCTCCGCGGCCGTAGTGGGCACCGCCACAGATGGCCGCATACTCGCCCTGGTGCCCGACGTTCATTGCGTAGTTCGGGAAGTTGGCGCCACGCAGTTCTCCGATGCAGCCCTCGTCGGACCGGATGGAGTTCGTGTTGGCCGAACCGCACTGGTCCTGCAGGTCGTAGCCGAAGAACCCGAGCCGTGACCAGCCTTCCTTGTGCAGGAGCATAGACAGGTACCATCCGCTGTATCCAGCGTTCGAGTTGCCCGTACCGATCGAGCAGGTCAGACCGGAGGCAGCCGCGAGCACGGATGCACGCTGGGACCCGCCGAAGTGGTCCTCCAGGACCGACGGGAACTGCTCGTACTGCTCCATGCCGTACAGGGTGACCTCGGTGGCCAGGTCGTTCACCACGTCCTGCGTCACCGGGGCCTTGGCAAAGCCCTTGTACTTGTCCTTCAGGTAGTCCATGCCGTAGTAGGTGAAGTCGTCCAGGATGTTGTCCGTGTAGGCCGCGGTGGCATACTGGGTGAACCCGACACCTCCCGACATGTAGGAGCCGAGCCAGATCTGGTCGAACAGCATGGTCCCTGCCGCCACGACCTCCAGGGAGGAGCGTGCCGGGTCGTTCGGGTACTTGCGGTCCGTCCCGATCATATCTGCGAAGGCACCGAACTTCAGGCCGCCGGGCTCGTTGGGGCCGCGGGCGCGGCGTGCGGGCAGGATGTTTGCCATCTCGATCAGGCCGGCGTGCTTGGCAGCGAATGCCAGGTCGGCGACGGCCGCCTCGCCGGCGCACATGTGGTACGCCGCGATGTAGGACATGCCGAGCTGCATGGCTGACCACCGGCTGGAGGT
>Ga0315296_10002930_pt1 | contig 14424 bp, 9 predicted proteins | sample YL17G14_18_MG_FD_203921 | JGI IMG/M metagenome (GOLD analysis project Ga0315296, IMG submission 203921) | Sediment microbial communities from Yellowstone Lake, YNP, Wyoming, USA - YL17G14_18 | ecosystem: Environmental > Aquatic > Freshwater > Lake > Sediment | place: USA: Wyoming | collected... | reverse complement strand
CACTTACGCTGCTCGCTTTTGCCCTGATAATACTTTACCGCTGGTCTCTGGCAAGACCGATTAGGCCAACACCGGCCGGCTGGGTCGGCTTTATTCTTGCGGCACTTGCTGTGGTCGTTTCCTTCTGTGCTGCCGGCCGATATATCACCGAACCCGGTTTCCAAGCACATTTCTGTTGGCCGTTATTCGCCGCAGGTTATATATCCGCCGTTGCACTATTCCTGAAATGCCTTTTGAAATGCAAATAGTCCTGCCGAAGCAGGATGAGCCGAGAGGGGTAGAAACCGGCTGCCGGTAAAGCAAATGGTCATCGGTGACTAAACACTCTGATTTTTATCTTACGCCGGTGTATTCATTCCGCTGGGTCTTCTATTGTATGTTTTTTCTTTGTCGTTGGTCTTCTGTGCGAAACTTTCGAACTTGCCGAATATCATCTTCCCCGCCGAGGTTTGCAGTGAGCTTGTTATGCTGATGACCAGCTCCCGCCCAATCTTGTTACGCGCGCCTTCAACAACGACCATTGTACCATCGTCGAGGTAGCCGATGCCCTGGTCTGCTTCTTCGCCGGGCTTTATAATCTTGACCTCCATTGTCTCACCCGGCAGGGCAATAGTCTTTAGCGAATTGGCCAAATCGTTTATGTTCACCACGTCCACTCCGCGGACCTGTGCGACCTTGGTGAGATTGTAGTCTGTTGTTGCCAGTTTGCCGTTGCAGTTCTTGGTGAACATCATCAGCTTCTGGTCAACGCCGGCGACTTCCTCTACTTCGGGGATGGAAGAGTCATCGATGTTTACTTCAATAGTAGGATTGGTCTGCATTTTGTTAAGGATATCAAGTCCGCGTCTGCCGCGGTTTCGTTTGAGCTTGTCGGCGGAATCGGATATCAACTGCAGCTCGTTGAGGACAAATCGCGGGACAATCAGCGGGGCGTCAAACAATTTGCTCTGATACAGGTCGGCTATCCGCCCGTCAATGATTGCGGAGGTATCCAGAATCAGAGGTCGGCTGCCTTTGGTCTGTTTGGCAAACTCCACGTAAGGGACGACAAAACGAACGTCGTCTTTGGTCCGCATTACAATACTGATGACAAGGTAACATACGCAAATCGCCATAATCCATCTGATTGCCTGAAGTGCTGTATCGCTGAGGCCCAGCTTGTAGATTTCATTTATCATATCGAGCACAGGTGATAGTGCCCAGCTGATAAATATCCCCACCAGAAGCCCGAAGAAAACGCCTGCTAATGCGGCCAGGGATTTCTTTGGCGTAAAAACATCCACCAGAAAGGCAACAACAAAAAGACCCAGACCGCTACATGCAATCACTAAAGCATTTGCTTTTTCGGTCTCGCTTGTGATTGAAGGCGAGGTTATATTGACGAATACAACGGCTAATATAACAACAAAAAAGACGACTCTGAAAATCCAAAGTAACATAGCTATAAACCTCCCAAAATATAATGACGAATTTTATTTTATAATATTTGGTATTATATCCTGCAACCAAGCCTTTATCAAAATAATTACCGTACGTTAAAGGCCAACAAATGTAAATATCGGCTTATCTGAACCTGCTTCATTAGCTTGGCTTTTGCCGGCAGGCTGTTTGCATCCATTTATAAAAGATGGGGTATGCTCTGATAGTGGCGGTATAGTGTTATATTTAGCAATTTGCTGTCGCTTAGTGTGGAAAATGCGCAAACCGGGCAATGTTGCTTCGATATAGATGCGTTGCTGAAAGCAGCTGGCTTAAAATGCAGACCTGTTAATGTTCGGCCCCAATTTTGAGCGTTGTTTCCTTCGCTCGTCCCTGACATAATTCGCAATGGCAGAGGCCTACAACTCGTAAATGGGTAAGCCCTGCCAGTTTCTTTGTCTCGATTAGCTTTGCTCCTTTAGCACGCATCTTCTGAAGAGCAAGCTCTGCCTTCTGTCTGTCAAACGAGCCCACCGCATCAACTACGACACTTACCTTCTTGCCGCGCTGCAGCAGACCCAGTGCTGTTGCTTTAACGGCGTCTTCGATACCAGCCCCGATGAGAACAAAATTATCTGCCCGCACCTCGCTCAGTAGTCTTTCTATGCGGGGCTCATCAAATGGGTCAATGCACCGCTTATGCAGAATAATCTGTCCATATCGCTGCAATATGTCTTCCGGCAAATCAGTGCTGCCATCTGCCACAAAGCTCGTCCGGTTGCTCAGCAATGTATACCGTATCTTCTTTTGTCCATCGGTGTTATTAGCGTGTCGGTCAATGTTACCGTTATCATAGTTATTATTGGTATGAACCTCACAAATTGAAATTATCCGAACATTATTGTGTCTGGCCCAGGCCATCATCCTTCGCACATTGGCAAGCACCCGCCTGTGGTTTCTTATGCAGGTGTTTCGGCCGGGAATAAGGAAGTCCCTCTGCGTATCGATATCTATCAGAATCCACTTTCGCCTCTTTTTAAGCAATTGCCGAATCACCTGTCGGCTCCTTTTATGTGCCTGTATAACTTGTTCCTAATAATAAATACCCTTCCCCCGGCAAGTTGGTTCATAGCCTCTTATCGAGTAGGTTTTCGGTCGACTTTAATCACACACAAGGTCCGAAAAGCGATTTCCATCTTTGCCGGAACAGCTATTTTTGTATAATACTTTGTGTTGAAAACCCGGTAACCTTGTATTTGTGGGATAGGTTTACTATGGCCAGGGTGTTAAAGGAATATTCGTCAGTTGTGCTAAAGCCCGAAGATTTGGACGGCAAAACTGATTTTGCAAAGATATTCGGACGTTGCAGCCCCATCCATATTGAAATCGGCACCGGCAAGGCAACCTTCCTCCTCAACCAAGCCTTGGCCAAACCGGATGTCAATTTCCTCGGCATCGAGCGTGCCCGAAAATACTGCCGATATGCCATCGACCGCATCGGTCGACGAGGACTGACTAATGTCCGTGTAATACGCACCGATGCCGCAGATTTCTTGGCCGGCTTTGTCCCCGACAGCTCCGTAGAATGTTTCCATATCTATTTCCCAGACCCCTGGCCGAAAAAACGCCACCATAAAAGACGCTTCTTCAAATCAGCCAATATCGAGAATCTCCTTCGCTGTCTAACCAGAGGCGGCAGCATAAAAGTTGCGACCGACCACGCAGAGTATTTTCAGCAGATACAGAAACTCCTGACCTCACAATCGGACAGACTTGAGAGAATCGAATTCTTCCCGACAGCCGGGGCCGACACCGGCGAATGGGTCGGCTCAAACTTCGAAAAAAAATACATCAAAGAAAATAGACCAATCTTTTGCCTGGCAGTCGCAAAAAAGTAAGCCGATTTAAGTCAACAACTGGTCTTCACAAGGGGGATACGATGTTTGCCCGCCTACGGTGGGTTCCTTCCCCATCCCAAAATTTGGGAAGATTTTGCTTGATTTTGGCAGCAGAATAAGTATAGTGATAATCATAGTTCAATTTGCGGGAAGTTAGCAAAAATTTAACAGGAGAAATAATCGCTTAAATACGCTTGAAAAACCGAATATTGAAGTTCACTGAACTTTAGGCGTTTCGTCCAAAATCGCCAGTTTTAGTTCCCGAAAACGCAAGAAGTTGGTGCCCCAGTTTGGGGCGCCGCTTGCGTGTTTCGGGTGGGCTCTGGCGAGCCCTGGACGAGCATGATATAGCGGTGCCCTTTTTTATTTCATCGCCTCATTATGCCGGATAGCCGTTGGTAACGGCGCACGTCAAAAAATAAGATTTTAGAGGACCTTTAGGTCGTGTTGTGCATTTTATTATTGTGGATATGCCAAGATTTTAGGTGATTTATCCGGTGAAAAATGGTATAATACAAAAAGTCGGTAATTTTGAAAGGATATGGCGATGAAAGCTTATAAAAATAGAGGGAAAGGCGGGGTTATCAGAGCGAGAGCAAATTTCGCAGGTTTCGTTATTATACTGCTAATGATGGTTGGTGCAGCGCGTGCCAACCTGGTCTTCGACAGCGGTTATAACACTTACGATGAAAGTTATGGCTATAACGCTGAAGTTTGGGCGATCAATGATGCAATTTTAGATGTCTTCGGAGGACAGATAGGCAAACTTGAGTACGATAACAATGCTAACGGGAATATATATGCGGGGACAATTGATTGGTTCTATGGGGTCGATAGCTCGATTGTGGGTATCTATGATGGAACAATTAGTTGGTTGTGGACGGGTAATAATTCGGTAGTAAGTATCCACGGTGGGCAACTCGGGATCTTTACAGCGTACCCAGATAGTATTGTTAAATTATATGCTCGAGATACTATTTATCACATGTCAGGTGGAATTGATAACAGGCCATGGATCGAAGGGGTGTACTTAATTTCGGAAGAACCCTTTAATTTTTCATTTTATGATGATGATGATTATTTACAGGTGCAGATAGTTCCAGAACCGTCCACTATTTTGCTGATTTCTTTCGGCATCTTGCTGTTAAAAAAGAAATCGTAATCTCAACGACTGCAAAGCTCTAAAAACATTTTTCAAAAAGGAGAAAAACATGTCCCTCAGAAATTTTTTAAAATCAATCTGTGTATTTATTATTCTGACGGTCTATCAAACTTCTTATGCAAACAAATCAGTTTTTATTATCAGTAACCACAATGTACCAAGCAAGGCGGAGGCATTCGAAATAGACGGCGACCAGATATATTTTCAGAGTATGTTCGAAATCGACAACTATAATCCCGGCATTGGCGCTGTGGGTATCGATATCTGGCCGGAAAAGGAACTTATGTTTGTTACCTACGAAAACTCAGGAACAGTCACATGGTCATCGACAAAAACACTCCAATTTGTCGGAAGGTATGACACAGGTGTTCCAAATCTGGCCGGGGTTGTTGTCGATAATGAAAAGGAGAAGATTTATATAATGCACAGGCCGTTCGCAGATCTCCTGATTTATAGGTATGACCAAGGGCTGAATACGTTGGTTTATGAAAGTACTCAAATTTTTAAAAATCAATCTTCTCAAAATATAGCTGGCTGGGGACTTGCCTTGGATGAAGTAAACGACTTGCTTTACGTCTCAACAAACAGCAAAACAGTTTACGTTTATGACACCAACAGTTGGACGCTATCTGATTATTTTGATATTCGAGTCGGCGCTAATGACAGGTCTGCGATCGGTATCGCTGTTGACCCGGTTCGTGGATATTTATATACGGGCCATTTTAATGGTGCATCTTCAGAACATACATATCTTGTCAAAACAAGTTTGTCTGACCCTAACACAAGCACGGAAGTCAGTATGGGGACAAGTAATGGTGTTGTGGGTATCGATGTTGATGTAGATTCAGGCCTTATTTACTGCACGACCAAGCTCGACCAGTTCAGGGTTTATAACATCTCTCTCAGTTTAAGAGACACCGAAACCAATTCAAATATGACAAGTCCTGCTGGTGTGGCAGTTGGCAGTCTATACAAGCCACCCCTTTTCACACTTAACAAAGTTGATGATATTAGCGATTGCGTCATCCCTGACGACGTTATAACATACACGATAAACTACGATGCCAACGGACACTCGGATACCAATGTAGTTATAACAGATTATCTTTCTCCCAAAGTCGATATTAATGACATCAACGATGCTAACTATAATCCTGCCAATCATACCTGCACCTGGGATATAGGGACATTATCGCCGACCGACTCCGGCTATGTTACGTTAAAAGTTAAGGTTAATGAATGCGCCGAGCCGAATGGCGTAATCTCTAATTATTGTGAAATAGAGAGCAGTCTCTACTGCACGACAGCGACTGAAGATACAAACGTGGGCTTTTGGCAGCCCGATTCTGATATTATTTATGTTGACCGTCTATCTGACTGTACTCCCGGCACAGGAATGTCATGGAGAAGTGCTTATATTGATTTGCAGGATGCCCTTGAAAGAGCCGCTTCGGGCTTCGGCAGCGAAATCTGGGTAGCTGCGGGAACGTATAAGCCGACTACAAATCCAGCGGATTACGATGCCAACTTCGCACTTGTTGACGGTGTGGCTATTTATGGCGGATTCGACGGAAATGAAACCGGCTTAAACCAGCGCAACTGGCTCGCAAACGAAACTATCCTTACCGGCGACGCCAATATGTTCGATGTGGTCACCGCAACTAATGTCACCGAAACAGCTTCCATCGACGGCTTTACAATAACAAAAGGATCTGAGTACGGCATACGGTGCAGCAACGCATCGCCAACCATCAGGAATAATAAAATAAAAGATAACTATTATTATGATGGTGTGTATTGTGTAAATAACTCTCCAGCGAATATCACAAACTGCGAGATTCTAAACAACGGACGCTTTGGAGTATATTGCGATGACTCTAATTCAATCATAAACGATTGCAACATTAATGGTTCTTACAACAGCAACTCCGGCATATATTGCAGTATTTCTTCGGTAATAGTCACCGGATGTAATATCCAAAACAACAAAAGCTATGGAATACGTTCTTCCCAATCAAATCTTACGATAAGCAACTGCATCATTAAAGACAACCGTGCTCATGGCATATATTGTGTCGGCGGACCGGTGACAACAATAAAAAATAACTGGATATATAACAACGGCACCAGTGGTACCGGTTCAGGAATATATTTCTACTCGGACCCAACGAGCAGTATCGTTCGCAATAATACCATCGTTGATAATGATGATTATGGCATAGCAGGGGCAGGTAACCCGAATATTAGTAACTGCATCTTCTGGTATAACCGCGCTGGGAGTTTGGATTGGATCGGCTATAATGTGACATATTCCTGCATCCAGGGTGTATATTCTGGCCAAACAAATATCGATGATGACCCCTGCTTCGTTGCCCCAGATGCCAACAATTATCATATCGACCCAAATGTATCACCCTGCATAGATGCAGGCGACCCACTTTTCACAGACCCCAACAGAACCGAAACCGACATCGATGGCGAACCACGCATTACTGAAATTGTCGATATAGGCGCAGATGAGTTCTACTGGAGTCCTGCTGATTTTGACCGCGACAAAATCGTGAACTTCATCGATTATGCTGAATTGGCTGCTGTTTGGCTGACCACTTCGGTTGACCCGGATTATAACGACCTCATTGACCTTCAGGACAATAACTCCATTGATTTCAATGACCACGCAGTTTTTGCCAGTGACTGGCTGTGGCAGGCCGCTTGGCCACAGGCAGAGCCATTACAATTTATGAACGCCGGTATTGGTCAGGGTATGATTCAAAGCCTTGATTTTACTGAAGGTCTTGAAACATCGGCACCTGCCGAGCAGCAGTCTGAACAAGCTGTCACCGAAGAACCTGTTGCAGAGCCTGTTGATATTGAAGCGTTGATACAATGGCTTGACGAAATCTGGCTCAGTGGCGACCTTAAGGAAAGTATGACTGAAGAGCAATACCTGGAATTCAGGAAAGCTGTCGAAGAATCAGCGTTCTAATACTCAAACATAGAGCCGACTCTAAAGAGCTGAGAGTTATTTTAACCTCAGCTCTTTATTTTTTTGTGTAAAGCAGCCGAAGTAATATTTGGTAAAATAAAGAGTTGACAACCGCCGGCGGTGGTGCTAAATTAAAAAAACTAAAAATTGTTTAGCAGAGGCTATTTTTCAGGATGAAAAACCTTCTTTTAGGGAGATAGAAAGATGCGAGCCTACAAAAAATTCCCCGTAACTTTCATTATTGTTTGCCTTGTAAGTTTTGCAGCCGTCAGTATTGCTCAGGAAGCTGCCCCTTCACAGCAGGCACCTGCTGCAGCAACCGGTCAGGAAAATGCCCCGGCTTTTCCCTATATTGCTGAGATAACTGCTGATAACGTCAATGTTCGTTCCGGCCCGGGCACAAATTATTACCGCTGTGGTTTGTTGAACACCGGTGAAAAGGTGAAGGTGGTCGGCAGCAAATTCAGCTGGTCGCAGATTGTTCCACCGCCGGGCAGTTTCTCCTGGATTGCAAAGCAGTACGTTAGCGTTGAGGCGGCTAATCCGACTGTTGGAACGGTTACCGGTGACAGCATTCGTGTTTATGCCGGCTCACCCGATAGAGAGCCGATACATTCGGAGATTCCGCAGTTAACGCTCAACACCAATGACAAAGTTGCATTGATGGGCGAAGAGATGAGTGATTACTATAAAATTGTTCCGCCTGCAGGCGCCTATCTCTGGATAAGCACCAGCTATACCCAGCCGCTTGGAGCAGTTGGCGAAGTCCCGATGGCCGTTGAGAAACCGGCACAAGCCGAGCAGCCCTCCGCACCTGTGGAGGTAACTGCCGACACTAAACTTGAGACGATGAAGCTGAAAGAATATTACGATTTGCAGAAGCAAATCGAGGCAGAGCGTGCCAAACCTATGGAGCAGCAGAACTATACAGCTATAAAAACATCGCTTCTTGAAATGGCTGGCCAAAAAGATGCAGGCAAGGCATCTCGCTACGCAAAGTTTGCCGTCGGCCAGATAGAGCGTTGTGAATTGGCCGTGTCGGTGGGTGAGGAACTTAAGGTCCAGGATGAACGGCTGAAGGAGATTCACCAGCAGATAGAAAAGACCCGTATCGAAAAATTAGCCCAAATCAGGGAACTGGGTAGATTTGCCGTTATGGGGCAGTTTCAGACCTCAAATATCTATGATGCGCAGGCTGAGCCCATACGTTACCGCATTATCGATGATTCAGGCAGAACAACCTGCTATGCTGTAGCGACAGGCCCTGCGGCGGGGACGGATTTGAGTAAATTCGTGGGGCGAAAGGTCGGTCTGATAGGGACAATCGAGCCGCACCTGCAGACCAAAGGCGCTTTGGTGAAATTTACCCAAATCGAAGAGCAAGAATAACTGAGCTTTTCAGCCAGACGGCTGTGTTGAGTTGATGTTTTTATCAAAGCAGTATCAGCGAACCCCCGGATGAATTCCTGGGGTTTGCTTTTTTTAGTGCCACGTGTAGTCATCGATTCTTTTCAGGCAGGTTTTATCGTCAAGGACACCGATAGTAATAATGGCGAAAGTAAAGACTTTTGTGTCGGGTTCAAGATGGCCGCCTATGGCTTTTTTGTCGTCTGAGAGTGTGATGTGAGCGTGGACCCGGCCGTCTACGATATAGCCATTGACATTAAGAAGGTCGCTTGGGACGGGTTCTTTCATAAAGGTCTCGCCCGGCGGAAATGTGGTATTATTAACGACATGGACGTGATGCTGCGTCAGCGAGCCGATACCGCTTACGATTACTGCGTTTTTGATTTTTTCTTTTTCAACGGCTTTTTGAAGACCGGCCAGCAGGTCGGTGCCGTTCTTTAGACGAACGACAACAATACGGCTGAAATCGCTATTGATTGTGTAAACGTCAGGAGTAGGGGTGTCGGTCTTGGCTGTGGATGCAGATGCGGGACGGTCCCCGACTTGGACGTAGCAGCCTGATGTGCAAATAATTATTGTTACAAGCAGCAGAGAAAGTGTCGTTTTCATAAACGGCCTCCTGTATACAGTGACAATAAATTAATGGTTTTTAACAGGAATATCGTAAGGAGCTGAAAAAGTCAATAAAGTTTTGTAGGTATTACTTCACGGAGGTGCCGAGGATGCGAAGGGAGTCTTTGATTACAGGCAGGGTTTTGATTTCTACACGCGGGTCGTAAACATTGCCGGTAATTTCCATCCGCACAACACCGGTCCCAAGAATGTCGGTGAGCGATTGTATTACGGAAGGCTCAGCGGTAGCCAGGCGGTTGCCACGGGCTGTCAGGGTCAAATCGACATCTTGTGTCTGCAGGTCGAGGCCGCCTGAGCCGTTAAAGGCAAGGGCCTCGCCGGATAAATCGAACTTCTCGATGGATAACCGATTGTCCCTGATATATGAGTCAACAAGCATTTGTTCGAATGCGTAGTCACCAGGCTCGGTCAGTTTCAATACCTGCAATACTTTTGCCAGCGGTGAAAGTTTACCGACCTGCATATCGGTTATTTGCAGACGGCATCGGCCGATATTCGGCAGCCTTTCGCCAATCCGCCCGGTCATGCTCAGCGAGCCGCTCATTTTACCCGTGGTGTGGCTGGTTTCTTCAGGCCCCGGGTCAGCGAGAAATTGTTTCAGGTCGATATTTTCAAAGCCGAACTGCAGAATATACTCAGCCTGCTGCAGGGAAGTTTGAGGCGGTTGCCTTAGTTCGAGTCTGCCGATTAACCTGCCGCCGTAGCAATCTGCGCTCAGGTTCTTGGTCAGCCAAGTCTGACGCTCGGGGGCATAATAGAGATTTGTCTTGAGGTTGGTCAGGAATTTGCCCTTAATCTTAAAGCCCTCCGCAGCAAGGGTAATGTCACCGGCTGAAGGTTGAAACCAGCCGTGGGAGGACACGCCTTCGCTTCGGACTATCTGGCCGTTTATTCTCATAATTGGTGCATTCGGTACTGCCGGAATTTCATAAGCGGGCGATGCTGTAATATCCGTCAGCGTGACGCTGTTTTCTGTAATCATCAGACGACCGACAATGTCCTTTAGCGGATAGGAGAACGGCCCAAAATTGATGCTGTTTCCCAGACAATCAACAATGAGCTGGTAGTCCGGGCAGTTTTTGGTGTCGGCTCTGTTTAAGTTTGCAGTGAGATTTATTTTACCGGCTGGTTGTAATTCGCAGATAATTTTCGCAGCCCCCGGCGGCAGGACAGAAATCAAATCTTCGTTCAGCTCGGTCTGTTCGGCATTTAGCTGTAAGCAATAAGCAGGCAGCTCAGCATCCGTCCCTGGCCAGATTCGACCCTTCATTGAGACAAGTCCCCGATTGCACTGACCGCTTAAATCTTCGATACATATCAGCTCAGGTGTCAAAACTGCCTCTGCAGTAATATCCGAGATAACCAGCGGAGACTGGATTACCTCGACCGGCCCTGTCGGCTCTTTTTGCCGCAGGACGGGAACCCTCAGAGATGTATTTCTGAATGAGACATCAGCAGTGAAGGTTGTTGCATCTTGATTCTGCTCGGGCGTGAAAATCTTAACATCACCATCAGCTATGCCGGCCATATCAAGTTTGTTGTAGAATTGTCTTTGTCTTTCGGGCAGGGCGGCTGCTAATGTCGAATCCAGCGGAATGTTCTCTGCCGCGACGGAAATATCGCATATCGGGCGGTTCGTGCCGCAGCCTGTCACTTTACCGTTCAAGGTTATTTTACGCCGGTCATATTGCGAGATTACATCCGAGACAGTGACACTGTCCTGAGCGAACAGCAGGCTGCCGGTGAGATTTTTTAATGGATAGGGAAATCGCTGATATGCGGCATCGACACCAAGCAGTTTGACAGCGAGGCTTCTTTCCTTGTCCGTTTGGGATTGTCGGCTGAAACGATAGTCTATGGCTGCAAGGCCGGCCGGGGAGAAAGTCAACCAGGTTTTTTTATATCCCGTGCTTAAGGCATTATACAAATCAGTGTCCAGTGCCATATTGTCGCTTGTTATCTGAATATCGTACTGCCGGTTCGGGTCGAAGCCTTTAGTGAAGCCATTGATGGTTACCGCGACCTCGCCGTGCCTGCCGGTTAGATTGTTCAGCGATGTGCTTTGCTCGGTCAAATCTATCCGGCCAGTCAGGTGTTCTACCGGATAGGGGAACTTGCGGTCGCAAATTGAAACATCCCTGCAATAAACTTCCCCTCGCAGGTTAGTTTCGTTTAATCGGTCGAAATTGCCGAAGACCTCAAGGTCGATATCAATTTTGCCGGCAGGTCGGTATCGGCCGAAAAATCTTTCCAGACCCCCCAAAAAGCTGGAGCCGCTGAAAAATACCGGCTTCTGCTGTGCGAAGGCATCAGCCTGCGGGATTTCTTCACCGAGCAGATCTTTTAGTTTGAGCTTAAGTAAAAAAGCCCTTGTCCGGTTATAATTTAACTCTGCATCGAGTGCGTTTATTGTCCAGGCCCGCTCGAAGAGAGGAATTTCCGTCGATGAGATTCCGCCGGTAATAGTAATTCTGCCGGGCGGCTGCCAGAGACCGCTCAGGGCGCTTCTGCCTGAAGCAGGCTTTCTGGCCGTTGTTATATTAAAACTGTAACTGCCACGCTGACCCCTCGCAGGGACAACCGTTGCATAAATCGGTATTGCCATTATGGTTTTGCTCCGCCCCTTTGAAAATCTGCTGTATTTGAGCACCCCACTTTCAAGTTGAATAAACGGTATCTTCCCGGGTCTGCCTTTGGGTGGTTTGATTTTAATGTCACCGATATTCCAGCGCCCGGCGTCCGAATCGTATCTGGCGTTGAAGGTAAAATCGTTGACGCTTATCTTCTTCAGTTTCGGTTGCAGCAGCACCAGACTTGCCAGGCCGAAACGTACGTATACCGTCTCAGCCTTGAGTATCGTATCGTCGGGGCCCTGCTTTTGATAGGGCCTGATGATTAGCTTCTTGATAATGACAGAGCCGTTGAGATTGTAATCAATCGATTCGAAATCAAATGTCGTGCCGGTTAGTTCCGTAATCTGCTCTATGGTCAGATGGAGGAGGATTCGGCCTGTCAGGACAAAGACAGTGTACAAAATGGCAAGCAAAAGCAAACCTGTAACACACCTGCGTATAAGGATTTTGCTTCTGCCTCTTGCCTCGATGTATTTATCTAAATTTACCCCGTTAGAAACCGTTGTGTCACCTATAACAAAATTTGTGCTGGAAACACCCCATTAGAAATACCGGTTGTATCACGTGAAACAAGATTTCTAACGGGGTTTATCAGCATCACGTTATGCTGAAAAAATTATAGCTCAATGCGCTTTGTATAAAACAGTATGTTGGAAACTGTCATTGCGAGCGAAGCGAAGCAATCTCAAATGACTTCTTGGTCAAGGTTTCTATATAGCAAGCTCAAAGCATAAGGCCATAATCTGCGGTTTCCGGACTTCTCGCCTTACAATTGAGCCTTGTTTATTGCTTTATCGGCAATATCCCGGCGGAAGTATGCTCCCTCGAACTTTATCTTGTCGACGGCATCATACGCTGTTTTCTTTGCCTCGGCGATAGTTTGTCCCACTGCCGTTACGCCCAGGACCCTGCCGCCGGCGGTAACGACATCACCGTTTTTTACGGCCGTGCCAGCGTGGAAAACAACGGCGTTATCGATACCCTCGGCTTCTTGCAGGCCGCTTATTTTTTTGCCTTTTTCATAATTGCCCGGGTAGCCGCCTGAAGCCACCACAACGCAAACCGCAGGTCGCTCGTCCCATTCGAGGGTAACCTTGTCCAGTGTGCCGTCACAGACCGCCAGACAGACCTCCAGTAAATCGCTTTTCAGGCGCACCAAAATCGGCTGCGTTTCCGGGTCGCCAAAGCGAACGTTAAATTCGAGCACCCGCGGCCCGCCGGCAGTAATCATAAGACCCGCATATAACACCCCTTTATATGGTGTCCCGTTGCGGTTCATACCATCTACCGCCGGCACAAGAATTTCCCGTGTGATTTTGTCCATCATCTCCTCGGTAACCACCGGTGCGGGGCTGTATGCACCCATTCCGCCGGTGTTGGGGCCAGTGTCACCGTCTCCGACCGGCTTGTGGTCCTGTGATGATTCCATCACGTAGATGTTTCTCCCATCCACGAAGGCCAGTATCGAGGCCTCTTCGCCGAGGAGTTTGTCCTCGACGATGATTTTGTCACCGGCCGGGCCGAATATCCTGTCGCACATTATTTTTTCAGCCGCCAGAATACCCTCTGCCGGGTCGTCACATACAAAAACACCCTTGCCCGCGGCAAGTCCTGCCGCCTTTACCACCACTGCCTCGTCCCTTGTTGCGATATATGCCTTGGCATCATCGAAGCGCTCGAAGATTCTTCCCTCAGCGGTGGAAATGGATGCAGAGCGCATCAGTTGCTTTGCAAATGCCTTGTCTGCTTCGAGCTGCGCTGCGCCTGCGCCTGGGCCGAATGCCTTTATGCCGACCGCTTCAAACGCATCGACCACCCCCGCTGCCAGTGGGTCCTCCGGCCCGACTATCACCAGCCCGATTTTGTTTTGCTTTCCAAAATCCACCAGCTTCTTGGTGTCGGTCGCACTTATAGGAATATTTTGCCCGCATCTTGCTGTGCCAGCATTCCCCGGAGCAATGTAAAGTTTCCTTAGGCTCTTCGACTGTGCCAGCTTCCAGGCAATTGCATGCTCACGTCCGCCGCTACCGATTAAAAGTACCTTCATCTGACCTCCAGTGCCGCAAATGTCTGTCTTTCGCAACATATAACTTCATCTTTTAATGTTTATGGTGTCCCTCAGTCTTTGTGCCTTCTGATTCTCCTTGATGTGCAGCCTGACCTTTAGCATCGAGATGAAGCCTCTCCACATAGTGCATAAATTCTATGTAGGCCTCTACATACTCTCGTCCTGCCTCAATGCTCTCGTCCAAATGTTTCCTTCTTTCAATCACCCGCTCGAATTTC
>Ga0315296_10002929_pt1 | contig 14426 bp, 19 predicted proteins | sample YL17G14_18_MG_FD_203921 | JGI IMG/M metagenome (GOLD analysis project Ga0315296, IMG submission 203921) | Sediment microbial communities from Yellowstone Lake, YNP, Wyoming, USA - YL17G14_18 | ecosystem: Environmental > Aquatic > Freshwater > Lake > Sediment | place: USA: Wyoming | collected... | reverse complement strand
TCAGGAGGTCTAGAATCCAGACCTTCTGATTCTAGTCATTTAACAGAATTAAATTTTGGGGGCGGCGATTCCTCACCAGGCTTAAAAGCTTGGGTATCCTCGCCGCGGATGTAATGAAAAAGAAAAGTTTATACAACGAAAAAATCCTGAAACTATGGAAAAACCCAAAAAATTTTGGGAGATTACAAAACCCTACCCATAAACATTCTGAAGCAAACACTATCTGCGGAGATGAGATGTCTATTTATCTACAGGTTGAAGACGGAATTGTCAAAGACGCGAAATTTTTTAGCACAGGATGCCTAGTCTGTATTGTTTTCGCTTCAGAACTTACAGAAAGAATTAAGGGAATGAAAGTTGAAGAAGTCTATAACTTAAAAAATGAAGACCTTTTGAAACTTTTAGATATTGAAATAACTCCCTTAAAGATGCGGTGTGCCTGCCTTTCTCTAGATGCTGTTCAGAATTGTTTGAAGAAAGGGGAAAATAAGAAATTAAATCTTCTTTCTTCTGAGTAAATTCGCATTTGTTACAACAGTTATTGATGATAAAGCCATTGCAATTTCTGCGATAACAGGGTGCAAAAGGCCTGCAACAGCCAAGGGAATTGCGATGATGTTGTATGCAAAAGCCCAGAACAAATTCTGCTTTATTTTTCCGAATGTCGCCTTGCTTAAATTTATGGCTTGCATAACTCCCATTAAAGAGCCGCGTGCAAGAACTATGTCCCCGGATTCTATGGCTATGTCTGTGCCAGAACCCATGGCAATTCCAACGTTGCTCTGTTTCAATGCAGGAGCATCATTGATACCATCGCCGACAAATGCGACAAATCCTTCTTTTTGCAATTCTTCGACTTTTTTTGCTTTGTCCTCAGGGAGAACATTTGCTATTACTTCTTTTATTCCTATCTCTCTTGCTATAGCTTTTGCTGTTTTTTTATTATCTCCTGTAATCATTATTGTTCTATATCCATAGTTGTTTAGAAAAGCCAATGCTTCTGCAGAATCTTCTTTCAATGCATCTGCAACAGCAATAATGCCTATTGTTTTTCCATTTTCTGCCGCAATCATTGTTGTTTTCCCTTCCGATTCAAGCTTGTCAATTGTTTTTTCGAAATTCCTAAATGAAATTTTCTTCTCATTCATTAAAGTCCTGTTTCCTATAACAACATCGCTCTTGCCTATTTTTCCCTCAACGCCTCTTCCTCTCAAAATCCTGAAACTCTTGACTTCCCTGTATTTTTTCAGTTTCGCTTTCTCAACAATTGCCCTTGCGATTGGATGTTCAGAAAGTTTTTCAAGGCTTGCAGCAATCTCAAGAAGGTAATTTTCCTTGACGTTTGAATCTATATCTGTTACTTCTGGCTTTCCTTTGGTGATTGTCCCTGTCTTGTCAAAGACAATGGTTTTTACATTTTTTATGGTCTGGATTGCTTCTCCCTTTCTTATCAGGATTCCTTTTTTAGAACCCATTCCAGAACCAACCATTAATGCTGTTGGCGTTGCAAGCCCAAGAGCACAGGGACATGCAATTACAAGAACAGCAACGCTTGCTGCAATCGATCTGCTCAAATCAGAACTAAAGTAAAACCATCCGCCAAAAGTCAAAATCGCTAAAACCAAAATTGAGGGAACAAAAATGCTCGTAATTTTGTCAGCCAGAACCTGTATTGGAACTTTTTCACTCTGAGCTTCTTCAACTAGCTTAATGATGTGTGCGAGGAAAGTGTCTTTTCCTATTTTAATTGCTTTGACATAAAGAGCTCCATCCTGGTTTATCGTGGCACCTATGACATTGCTTCCCTTTTTCTTTTCAACAGGCAGGCTTTCTCCAGTTACCATAGACTCATCAACACTGCTCTCTCCCCTGATAACAAGGCCGTCTGTCGGTATTTTCTCTCCCGGCCTTACAACAAGAATATCGCCAATCTTTATTTCAGAGATGTCAACTTCAATTTCTTTGTTATTTTTTAAAATTCTGGCTTTTTTAGCTCCCAACTCCAAAAGTTTTCTGATTTCCTGGCTTGCCCTTCCCCTTGCTTTTGCCTCCACATACTTTCCTGTTACATAAAAAGCCATGATCATTGCCGCAACCCCGGAATAATCCTGAATTGAAGAAAACAAGCTGAAAATTCCGGTAAAATAAGCGACAAGAGTTCCCAATGCGATAAGGGAATCCATATTAAAATAAAAAGTGAATAATCCGCGAATTCCGCCTTTTATTGTTTGCCAACCAAAAAAGAAAATAACAGGAAATCCTAAAATTAAAAGAAAAATTGTCATAACTTTTTCAGAGAAAAGTTCAAGACCAAAAAGCCTTTCTGAAAACATTAAGAGTGCTATAGGAATTACAAATATCCAAGACCAAATGAGCTTTTTTTTCCAATCTTTTATCTCTTCATCTTCTACAGGAGATTCATGATGGTGTTCCATTATTCATAATTTATAGATTTAATATTATATCCGGCTCTTTTTACAGCTAATTTTATTTCTTCTTCTTTAACACTATCTTCGCATTCTACTGTTCCTTTTTTTAGAAGCAGAGAAACACTTGCATTTTTTACTCCAGGGATTTTTTTCAGGCTTCTCTCTACATTTGAAGCGCAAGAAGCACAATGCATTCCGTGAATTGTTATTTTTGCTTTTTTCATTTTATGCTCCTATATGTTTTTTGGTATAACAACTTATTAAATGTGTATCGCAACCTTTATCTTTTAGACATCTGTTATTACATTCAATAATAAATTTCTTATATTTCAAATCAAGACAACATTTACTACATTTTTCTTTTTTCATATTACCCTCCGCAGCCGCATCCTCCAGATGCTCCGCAACTTGAACCACTTGCAGTAGCCTGATCAACATAATCGGATTTGCTGCCGTCATTTTCTAAAATCGTAAAAGTTCCCTTGTACATATTCATTGAACAGACAATATTAAAAGTTCCTGCTTTATCTGGAGTAAACTCTATGGTGTTATCATTATTGGTAAAGCTCTTTCTTACATTAAATGCAGAAATAACAATTGACTTAGAACATCCCGGCATTTTTGACATGTCTGCTTCTATTCTGACAGGAATTCCTTTTTTAATTTCAGAAGGATTCATTATGTATTTTCCATTCTCCACTGAAAGTTTTACAATCTGAACTTCTCCTTTAGAACCTATTGAATCACCGGTTAAGTTTGCATTGCCAGAGTATGACAAAAGAAATATAATTGCTATTACAATAATTATTCCGATTCCAACAAGAACAAATGTATTTTTCATTGGAATAAAGCACTCCTTGGCCCCAGAACCATGAGCCATAATGTAACAGCTGTTAATATAAGACTTAAAATTACTGTAAAGAACTCATCATCTTTATGCTTTCTTTTGATTTCTCTAGTTTCTTGATATATCATATAGTTTAAACCAAATAATATAAATCCAGATATAAGAAAAATAATTATTGCTGCTGCTTTTAGATTGTCATTTAACATCATTACAGCTGTCATTGCGCCCATTAATCCACCCATAAAACCAGCCATTATTCCCTCCATAGCTCCCATTATTCCGCAACATTTTCCATTCCATATCCCAAAAAATATTCCTATAGCCATTCCGAAAATACCTCCAACAAACATTCCATTTGTTGCTCCGACATAAAAACCAGATAAAAATCCGGCAACCATTCCAATTGTCATTCCTATCATCATTCCTGACATGCATCCAAATTCTTTATATGCCCTGACATATCTCACAGAAGGCAGAATAAGAGCGTAAGTCAATATTGCAAAAAATAGATAAAAGCCATATTTTGGAATAAAATTCTCCACATATCTCAGCCTCAGAAGATACAAAATTCCCAATATGACAAAAGAGGTGACAAGTGAAACAAAGATTGTTCTGACTAATTCTCCTTCAGCTTCTTCTTTCATCAAAGATTTTACAAATTCTTTTACAGACATATTTTATATAAGAAAAAGCTTGTTATAACTGCTTTGGCGAAACTAGTTTCAACCCCTAAGAACAACAATATTGTTCATCCCTCTTCTTTTTCTTTCAATAATCTGTTTTGCTTCAAGCTTATCCAAAAGCCTTGTTGTTTTTACTTTTCCTATTTCAAGTTTTTCCATTAAACTTGATTGAAACATTGCCTTGTTTTCTTTCAATAATAAATCTATGACTCTTTTTTCATCTCTGTCAAGTCCTTTTAAATCTAATTTCTTCTTTTTTTCTTTAACTTTTCTCACAATTACTTTTTCTTTGGGTTTTGTAAAGATTAATACAAGACCAATAACCACCAAAAGACCAACAATCCCTAATGCTAAATAAGTCTGTTGATTTACAGTCTGATTCATAGGACAGACAGTTGCATGTTCTGCCCCACAACTTGCAACAATAATATCTTTTAATGCTGCTTGAAATAAGAATATAATGATTATCAATAAAATAGCGACCCCAAGAATCAAAAACCCGACATATTTATTTTCCATTCTGCAAAATTATAATAGCAATTTTTTAAATCTTTCGCTTAAAGATTTAAGTTCTTCATAAATTCTTTTAGCGTAAATCCCCTTATCTCTTCCATCACAGTTAGGATCATAAAAGGCATAAGTAAACGGCTCTTCTCTATTTGAAGGCCTATATGGAGTAAAAAAAGATTCAATAAATTTGTCTCTTACATTCTGCTCTAAAAGCCCGAGTCTTCTCCTTTGTTTTCCAGGAGAATCATCAAAATATTTTCTGAAATTATTTGCAAGACTGACAAATTTTCCATTGCCATAAGAATATTGATTAATATAATTAATTAATCTAAAAAAATCAGGCATGACAATATCAAGAATCCTGAAATGTGCATTTCTTTTCTTTAATCTGCCTGCAGCAAAATAATTTGCTAAAATTTCTGCGGGATTTTCTATACCCAGCATTTTTAGAGGAATGTCTAGATTATTTATTCCGTAAAAAATATTTTCCAGAACATCATAACTTTCTTTATTTAAGCCGGTTTTTGTTATACCAAAAGAAATAGCAGAGTTTCTTTCGGAATTTCTTATTCCAGTTTTAGTAAGCTGTCTGCTGCTAAGAAGTTTCGGAGTTTCAAACAAAGATTCTTGCATTATTCTTTCTGTCATAAAATTTCAAGAAACATTTGTCTTTTAAATCTTTTGATTATAGTTTATATTTAGAAAGAACTTTTGTTTTTTAGTTAAACAAGCCAGCTCAGAATAAACAAGCCAATTCCCATAATTAAGGTTATTGTATAAACTTTTTTATTCCAGGCAATAACTTTTGAGCCATCGAAAGGCACAACAGGAAGCATATTGAATGCGGCAAGGAGAGAATTTATCGTTAATCCAAAGCTTAAGAATTCTCCTAAAATTCCTTCTGGTCTTAAGGCCAAAAGCAGAACTAAAAACAAAACACCAAGAATGAGATTGGTTACAGGACCTGCAACAGAAATTTTCCCGTTTTTTTCCTTATTTATATTTCCCTTGATATAAACAGCTCCTGGTGCAGCAATAATAAAACCGAAGAAGGAGAGTAATATCGCTAACCACAGCATTTTATAGTATGCCCTAAATTCTGCAAACAAACCATAACCCTGTGCAACATATTTATGCATTAATTCATGAAAGAGGAATCCGATTCCTGCTGTAAAGAAAGCAATTATAAATACGATATAAAAACCAGAACTTAAAACACCCAACCCCCCGGACAAAAGAACAGCAAAAGCTAAAGATATCATAAGTCCGGCAAAAAATAAATCCTTTTTTTCTTTATCTGAGAATTTCATAATTATATTTGTAGTTTACAATTTAAAAATTTTTATGAGAAAAATTCTTATCCTTCAGATTGATTTAATGGAATCATACCAGTAATCAAAAATTCACCATCTGAGGTAATATAAAGAGGAAATTGCTCTCCTTCCATATCCACAACAAATTCATAAAAATTCCCTGTCTTGGAACTTGACAGAATTGTTATATTGTTTCCAGGAATTTGTTCTTCAAAAAAATTAATAAGCTTTAATCTTGCCTCGCTTTCGCTTACTTTTCCTGTCAGTGCTTTAAATCCGTAATTCCAAAAAACAAAAACCAAAATAATAATTGCAATCAAAATAGCAACAAAAAACAGCCATTTTATCTGAATTTTGATTAGTCCAGGATTCTTTTCTGTTTGTTTTTCTTTTTTGTCACTCATTTATTCCAGCAATTTATTTATTACTAGTTTGAAATCCTTCATTTCTGCATTAAGGTCACCCTGTCTTTCATAACCATTCCCTAGTCTCGTATAAGAGCAGCCAAATACAAAAGTTGGAATTGAGCCCTGTGGATTGTATTTTTGGTAAATAGCACCAATTCCTGCAGGAACCCTTGTTTCAACTTCTGGAGTTAGTGTATTGTCTCCCGTATCAACTTCCCAATGTTGTAAATTTATTTTATCTGCAAAATCCTCGTTTGCCAATGAATCAAAAGTGTCTTTAATCCATACACAATGAGGACACCATGTCGTTGAGAACAATATTACATATGGTTTTCCATCTGCATCTTTACAAACAGGATCTCCTGTTACTAAAAATGTTGAACCTTCCAACGCCTTTGGCTCCTCAACAGTTTCTCCTGTATTAGTAACCGCCTTACCGCCAATTCCAAATCCATGGGTAAATAAAGAGATTATAAATAGAACTGCAAATAAAACTGCTGCAGCCTTCCACAGCATGTCTTTTTTTATCGTGATTGTTTTTCCTTCCATTTTTATATAAATCAAAAAATACCTTTATTAATCTTTCTATAAAATTCCTTTTTCTATAATCTCATCCCAGGATATTTCTCCGAGAGCGACGAGAGCTTCCTTCATTGTTAATATTGGCTTTGAGTAATTTGCAAAATCATCAAGAGCAATTCTCGGGCATGCAAGTTCTATAAAAGCGTCTATGTTGTAAAAATTCATTATTTTTTCAGGAGTTAATTCAGACATTGTTATGAGTATGACTGTTTTTCCGTTTTTTCTTAGCTTTTCAAGAAGATATTTTGGAGAACCGAATTTCTGGCCGGGTTTCATTCCAATAATAATTCCAACTTTTTTTGCTTCTTTCAGTTTTTCAATAGAGATTGCTCTTTGCTTGAGGATTTTATCTCTTAAGCCCCCCATTGTTCTTATATCATTATCATAAACATCAATCAAAATTACTGGTTTCTTGACAGCAAGAGTTGCGCCGATTGAATGGAACTTATTTCCGATAATCACAAAACATTCGACTTCGTCTTGAATTGCCTTAATTCCTTCGTACTGGCATCCAATAATATGTCCTTCACAAGCAACATTTCCTATTTTCTTTGACAGAATAACTTTCTTGCCTTTTTTCTCGTAGAATTTTTTTATGTTTTCAATATCATGCTTGTGCTGTATTGAATATGAAAGACCCATTGTCTTATATTTTTCAAGAAATTTAAGAGATTTTTCAAGAAGAGGATTTAGATTGAGAATATCCTTGACTTCTATATAAATCACTGGAAAATCTGTTCTGAGAAATTCAGCATGTCCGAAATGTACGATTAAGTCAGCTCCAACAGCTCGTGCTTCATTTATATCAACAGAGCATCCACCCCAGCATGTTTCTCCTGAAAAAATAACTTCAATTCCAAGCCCTTCAATCCAGCCCGCTATATCCGGAGCATTCTGCTTTATTCCTTCTGCAAGCTGAACTAAAACTTTTTTTGGCTTTCTTTTTTTCAGTTCTCTAATCAGTTTTTCTTTTTCAAAATCCAGACTCATCTTATTATCTCAGAAGTTTTATATAAAAGGATTTTGGTTTCAGGTTTAAGAAGATAATTTTTCTAATTCTCTTTTTATCTCTGGAATAGAACAACCATTTATGATTTTATCTTGTATAATGTTCCCAAAATAATCAGAAGTAAAAGGCTTATAATCATTTAATCCTGACTTTGTTTTAATAATTATTTTAGAATAATTAAGATTAGGATTCAATCTTATTTCAATAGGAATTCCTCCTGCGGGAATTATATAACTTATTGTATAAGCTTCACTTCCTGATTCAGAAGGTCTCGATTCTATTTGTATTATGTGGTCCCCTCTTTTTACATCAAAAGATTCTCCGAGTCTTTTTTCAAGACTTTCGATTGAGTTTATATCTTCTCTTTTCAAGAAATCCAAAACATCCCCAACAATTTGCTTTAATTTTTCCGGTGTGATTAAATTTTCTTTAGACATTTTCTCTGGTAAATGACTTATACAAAATTTTTAATTTTAGTTTAGACATTTTAAAACTAAAAAATAGGATAAGACTTGTTTATAAAGTTTATCAATAAGTGAAAACCTTATTCTTTTTTATATATTCATATGCGCTGTAAGCAGCAGTGCAGCCGTCTGCGACTCCTGTGATTAGCTGTTTAAAGGGCTTGTCTGTGACATCGCCTGCAGCATAAACACCCGGAACATTTGTTTCAGAATTCATATGATTAATTTTTATTTCTCCCAGCTTGTTTAGTTTGACTCCTAATGAGCTGGCAAGATCTGAAAGAGCTGTATGTCCTATCGCAACAAAAACCCCATCAACCTTTAGCTCATTTGAATTTTTATATTTCTTATCTAGAATAATACTTTTGACAGCGGATTTTCCTTTAACTTCTATTATGTTTGTGTTATTAATTACCTCAATCTTTTTATTTTTCTTTATGCGCTCGAGATTTATTGGTTCTGGATGAATTTGCTCTCCGCGATAAATCAGGTAAATTTTTTGAGCATATTCTGTTAAAAACAAGGCATTTTTTGCAGCAGCATTTGAGCCACCGATAACTGCAATAATCTTATTTTTGAATAATGGTCCGTCACACAAAGCACAATAACTGATTCCTTTGTTTTCAAATTCTTTTGAGCCTTTTACAGATTCAGGAAGTTTTTTTAATTTCGTTCCTGTTGCAAACAGGATTGTTTTTCCATGATATTTTGATTTGTCGGTTTTTATCTCAAAACCCAATTTTATTTTTTTTACCTTTTCAACTTTCTCATTTTTTAATTTGACTAATTTATATGAACGGGCATGTTTTTCAATTTCTTTTGCAAGTTTTTGCCCTGAAATTTTTATAAAACCAGGATAGTTTTCAACAATATGAGTTGTTGTTATGGCTCCTCCAATAGGATGCTCTGTATCATGAGAGTGTCCGAGAACAAGGGTTCTAAGCCTGAGTCTTGCCGCATATATTGCAGATGCTAGACCAGCACCTCCGGCACCTATTACAACAAAATCATAACTCGTGTCTTTTCTCATTTCTCTTTTCAGGTTTTATTTATTTAAAAAGAGAAGGATTTTATAAAAGCTTTGTTGTCTTGGGTCTAAAACTCCCCATAATCTGGATGGTTTTTTCCCGTGCCCTGTCCTAAACCCATGCCAGAAGATTCCCTGCCTGTGGCAGAAATAACATCATCTATTCTCAAAATCATAATTGAAACATCACTGGCAGAATTTATTGCCTGACTTTTAATTTTTAAGGGCTCGATGATTCTTGCTTCGAGAACATTTTCAATTTTGTTTGTAAATAAGTTAAGGCCTGTGTTTTTTTCTCCGGAATCATGCCGTGATTTAAGTTCGGTCAGCATGTCAATAGGATCTATTCCTGCATTTTCAGCAAGAGTTATCGGAATGAATTCAAGAGCAGAAGCAAATTCTTCCACAGCCAGTTGCTCTCTTCCGCTTAAGCCCTGTGAAAATTCGCGAAGCCTTCTTGCAAGTTCTATTTCTATAGCTCCTCCACCAGGCACAATCAACCCTGACTGAAGAGCGCAGAAAACATCCCCTAAACCATCTTTTATCGCCCTTTTTATCTCATCGATGACATGGTCTGAGCCGCCATGGATAAGAATTGTCAGTGCTTTCGGGTTCTGGCATCCTCTAATATAAGTAAGAGTGTCTTCTCCGTGTTTCACCTCTTCAACACTACCTGCATTTCCAAGCTCAAAAGGACTTAACTCATTAAGATTGCTGACGATTTTTCCTCCTGTGGCTTTGGCGATTTTTTCCATATCGCTTCTTGTAACTCTGCGGCATGCATATATTCTTTCCTTGGCAAGAAGATACTGGGCAAAATCATCAATTCCTTTCTGACAAAAAACCACATTTGCACCAGACATTTTTACTTTTTCTATCATTGTTTTGATTTCCCTTTCTTCCTGCATCATAAAATCTTGAAGCTGTTCAGGAGATGTTATTGAAATCTTTGTGTCAATTTCAGGATTTTTAATTTCAAGAGCAAAATCAACAAGAGCAACCTTGGCACCTCTTACAACTTTCGGCATATCGTAAGATACTTTTTCTTTTTCAAGGACAATTCCTTGTATCAATTCTGTATCTTTTATCCCACCCCTTCTTGATTTTTCTATTTTTATGTCGTTTAAATCAATTTTTCCGTTTTCTTCTATTTGTTTAATGGCCTTAACGATAATTTCTGCAAATTTTTCCCTTGAATCTTCTGCTCCTTTTCCGGTCATTGCAGTCATAGCAATCTGTTTGAGAACTTCCTCATCTTCACTGGTTATTTTGAGGGCAAGATCCATGAGAATTTCCTGGGCTTTATCTGCAGCGATTCTGTATCCTTTTGTGATGACGGTCGGATGTATCTTTTTGTCGAGAAGTTTTTCTGCATTTTCCAAAAGTTTTCCCGCAATCATTACTGCCGTGGTTGTTCCGTCACCCACTTCTTCTTCTTGTGTTCTTGCAATTTCAACCATCATTTTAGCAGCAGGATGTTCTATCTGCATTTCTTCAAGAATTGTGACGCCGTCGTTAGTTATTATTATGTCATTTGTTGGAGAGACGAGCATCTTATCCATTCCCTTTGGTCCAAGAGTGGTTTTAACAATTTCAGCGACCATTCTGGCTGCCATGATATTATTTCGTTGTGCATCTTTTCCGAGAATTCTCTGTACCTCTTCAGGCATAAGAATTATTGGTTTTTCTGCCATATTTATATTCTCTCTGCCAGACTTTTAAACATTGTTGTAATGTTTTAATAAGGTTATTTTGAATGCTCGGTCCAAGTCTATATTAATTTTAAAGTGGTAAAACAACCGAAATATTTATAAATATAATTAATACAAAATATAAGGAGATAAAATGGTCAAATATGGAATAGAGATTCTTGGAAAAGGAAGTAAGGATATAGCTTGTGAAAGATTGGGTAAGAAATCGGAGGAGGTTCGTGATTATAATGTTATATATTATGATCAAGAAGAGGGGTTTAAGGCACGATATATGAGTGGGGCTTCTTTATGTAAAAGTTTTGATGAACTCGTTGAGAGTATTATTGATAGCTATAATGCTCATTTAGAAGTGAATAGAGAAGATGATGCGAAACCATGCCAAATTGGTTTTTTCTTGGATGAAAACACCAAGATAATTTATTCCGGATTAAATAAATTAGAAGAAAAAATAGCCTCTGGATTAATGGAATTAATAGCAAAATGCGAGCGTAGTAGAAAATTTCTAAATCAAACTACTTCTGCTTTTATGACTTTTGAAAAATATTTAGTTTAGAAGATAGAGCCAAATCTCAAAAAGTTTATAAGTAAAAGCATATTAATATGGGTATGGAGAATATACTGGTTGCAGATATTATGACCCATGAGCCTGTAACAGCCAGTCCTGATGAAAATCTTTTAAATTGTGCCAAAAAGATGGTCAGGAAAAAAGTGGGAAGTCTTCTTCTTGTAGATAAAAAAAAGCTTATTGGATTTATCGACGAGAAAGATATTTTGTGGGCACTTGTGAAAAAATCAAAAGAAGACCTTTCTAAGATTAAGGCAATAGATATTTCTCCTAAAAAAATTATAACAATTAAACCATCTGCAACAGTCAGGGAGGCAATAAACAGAATGAAAAAAGTAAGATTTGAAAGGCTTCCTGTTATTAATGATAATCAGCTTGTTGGAATAATAACTGCCAAAGATATTCTAAACTTTCACCCAGAATTTTATCCCGAGCTTGACGAATTTGCAAAAATCAGAGAAGAAGAGGAAAAATTAAAAAGAATCAAAAAAGCAAAAGAGAGGACTTTTATACATGAGGGAATTTGCGAAGAGTGTGGTGAAAGAGATTTTCTTTACAGAGTCAACGGAATGCTCATCTGTGAATCGTGCAAGGATTCTGTTTGATAATATTTTACAATATAAGATGGTTTATCTAAATTGATTTAGTTAAATATTTAAATAAGATTTTTCTTTAAAGATAAAATAAGAGAGATTTCCATATAATAAAAATTCAAGAGAATTTTCATAATGGCAGAAAAAGAAACAGTATTTTCGAGTACAATCAAATATGCGGGAATTTTTTCATTCGCAGATTTCTATAAGTTTTGTTATGAGTGGGTTAAGGAAGAAACAGGTATGAGCCTTCTTTCTGAAACAAAATATGAAGAAAAGTTAAAGGGTGATACGAAAGAAATTATTGTTGAATGGGAAGGAAAGAAAGAGCTTACTGATTTTTTCAGGTTTGATATAGAAGTCAAATTTGAAATAAAAAATCTTAAAAATATTGAAGTTACACAGGAAGGGAGAAAGGTAAAAACAAACGAGGGCTCTGTTAAACTCAACACCAAGGGAATTCTCGTGAGAGATTATAAAGGGAAATTTGAGATGAGTGCATTTAATAAATTTCTCCGTTCAATTTATGAAAAATGGGTAATTCCTGCAAGAATAGAAGAATATAAGGATAAGATTGCCGGTGCCTGTGATACATTTTTAAATCAGGCAAAATCTTATCTTGATCTTGAGGGAAAAAGATAAATTTTTTCCGCATTGAATATTCCAGAGAAATTCACAGGAGGAAAAGATAATTATAAAATCATCACCGAAATCCTTAAATAGAATTTCCTTTTATTTTTTATATGAAAAAAATACTTTTAATGCTTTTAATCTTGTTAATTATTCCTTCTGTCCTTGCTATAAATATAGAAGTTGAAAAACAAAGTACCGGAGAAGTTTTAATTACAGAACTTAACAACCCGATTGTTTTTGATTTAAATATAACTAATTTAGGGACTTCTGATAATTTTGAATTCTTTAACCTTTTAGGGTTTCTTATGTCCCCTGAAAAAATTTCTATAGGAAGGGGGGAGACAAAAGAAATCCAGCTTGAAATTATCCCATTGGCTTCAATTAAGGAAAGAGGTTTTTACACCATAACCTATTATATCAAAGCAAGCGATGAATCCGAGACGCAGAAAACCCTTACATTTAAAATAATTGAATTAAAAAATGCTTTTGTGGTTGGTTCTAGCAATATTGATCCAGAGTCAAATTCCATTGCAATATTTATCAGAAATACGGAAAATTTTGATTTTGGAAATATCGATGTAGATTTTTCCTCTCCTTTTTTTAATATTGAAAAGAGCTTTTCTCTAGGCCCTGAAGAAACAAAAACCTTTACTGTCCAGCTTAATTCTGCTGATTTCAAGGAACTGATAGCAGGATTTTATACCTTAACAGCAAACGTGAATGTTAAAGGAGAAGAGACAAAAGTGGAAGGCGTGATAAAATTTGTTGAAGAAGATATCCTCACAACAACAAAAAAAGAGTTTGGTTTTTTAATAAGTACTCAGATAATTGAAAAAATAAATGCAGGAAATACCATTGAACAATCTGAGACAGTAATAAAGAAAAACATTATTTCAAGACTTTTCACAACTTTCAGTTCTGAACCAGACCTTGTTGAAAGAGAAGGCACTAAGGTATACTATACATGGAATTCAGAGATAAACCCCGGAGAAACCTTAGAAATAACTGTAAAAACCAACTGGTTATTTCCATTTTTAGTCATTTTATTTGTAATTTTAATTGTTGTCCTGACAAAAAAGTATAGTGAGGCAAATCTTGTTTTAAAAAAGAGAGTCTCGTTTGTGAAGGCTAAGGGAGGGGAGTTTGCACTAAAAGTTTCTGTTTCCGTTAATGCAAAAAAATATGTTGAAAGAGTGAATGTTTCTGATAGAATTCCTTCCTTGGTTGAGATTTATGAAAGGTTTGGAGGAGACCAGCCATCAAAAATTGATAAGAAAAATCGCAGATTGGAGTGGAATTTTGAAAAGCTCGAGGCAGGAGAAATAAGAATTCTTTCATATATAATTTATTCTAAGGTGGGTGTCCTCGGAAAGTTTGCTCTTCCAACAGCAACAGCAGTATATGAGAGAGAAGGTGAAATTCACGAGTCTGAATCAAATCATGCATTTTTTGTTGCAGAGCAGAGAAAGAACGCCTAAGCGTAGTCGGTCTAAAGAAAGAACGCCTAAGTGTAGTCGTTCTAAAGAAAGAAAGACATTAAAGAGTAAGCCCGCCCTAGACGTCAAATCTTTGTTTGACATCGCGAAGCCGAGAATTCGGCTTCTGAAGCGTAGTCGGTCTAAAGAATAAGAACTTTTAAAAATACCAGACAT
>Ga0315296_10002928_pt1 | contig 14429 bp, 11 predicted proteins | sample YL17G14_18_MG_FD_203921 | JGI IMG/M metagenome (GOLD analysis project Ga0315296, IMG submission 203921) | Sediment microbial communities from Yellowstone Lake, YNP, Wyoming, USA - YL17G14_18 | ecosystem: Environmental > Aquatic > Freshwater > Lake > Sediment | place: USA: Wyoming | collected... | reverse complement strand
TCTCTTCCTGACCTCCTCCAGCATGAAAAGAGTCTCTTCGGTGTTGCCCGAATAGCTGGCCACGATCACGAGCGATTCCTTGGTGAGATGCGGCGGGACCGAGTAGGACCGCAGCACGCCGCACGGAGCCTCCGACTGGGTCGACAGCCATTCGCACAGAAGGTCGCCTCCAATCGCAGAGCCGCCCATGCCGCAAACGAAGATATTGCGAGGTGTGAACCTGGGAAGGCCAGTCATCCTTCCGCGTCTGAGCCCTTCCGAGAAATGCTTTGGCATCTGTTCGAGCGAGCTCATCATGTCCTTCCGGTCGATCGAGCGCAACGTCTCTTTCGAATCCAACATCTGCTGCTTGTATTGGCTTGCTGATATTAATGCATCGCCAGGCGAGTCAGTGCGGACGCTTATGGATGGCTAGCGAAAGACTCTAATAACTTGTTGGTTGTGCGCACGCTAGGAACGCTTGGTCACGGGCAAACGAAAAGGGGGTTGAGTCATTGGCAAAAGCAAGGGCTCCTGAGAAGAAGGCAACGGACCTCGAGGTCTCGGGTGGAATCGTCGTTGCAAACGGAGTGAAGAAGACCTACGACACCGGCAAAATCAAGGTCGATGCGCTGAGAGGCGTCGATCTCACAGTCAAAGAAGGCGAGATGATCGCCGTCATGGGACCTTCCGGATGTGGCAAGACGACCTTACTGAACTGTCTTTCGGGCCTCGATGACATAAGCGATGGCGAGATCCTGATTAGGGGCAAGCCTCTGTCCAAGATGAACGACCGGGTGAGGACCGCCTACAGGGCCCAGAAGATAGGGTTCATCTTCCAGTCGTACAACCTCTTACCTGTCCTCACGGCTGCAGAGAACGTCGAGCTGCCGTTGTTGATATCAGGAACCGCTCCCAAGGAAGCGCGCAAGAGAGGGATCGAGGCGCTCAAAGCGGTTGGCCTCGAGGATTGGCAGAGTCACAAACCGGCTGAGCTATCTGGCGGACAGCAGCAAAGGGTGACAATCGCACGATCCCTCGTCAACAATCCTGAGATAGTCTTCGGGGATGAGCCGACTGGCAACCTAGACAGCGAGTCGTCGAAGGATATCATGGCACTGCTCAGGAAGCTGAACAAGGGGAACAAGCAGACTTTCATCATCGTCACGCACGATTTCAACGTCGGGAAACTCGCCGACAGGATAGTCATGATGCGGGACGGAGTGATCGAGAAGGATTTCGCCCCGCAGCCGTTCTGAGGTGGCCACATGGATTCGATGGTCCAGATCATTCTGATTGTGCTATCATGCCTTGCCGTTCTTGGACTGCTTGTTGTCCGCCGCAGGACCCTTGCGAAGATGGCGATGAGGAACATCGTGAGGAAGAAGAAGTACACGATCATAGTCACCGCTGGTCTGCTGATAGCAACCGCGATGATATCAGGCGCACTCGTGATGGCGGACACTCTCGACTATGTCATCAAGCAAGACACTTATGAGTCAACAGGAGAGATTGACATAGTGGTCACGGCGCAGGACGCTGCTGGCCAGAGCACATACTTCGACGAGAGCATCGCTCGCAACCTAATCCAGAAAATCGCAGACGGAAACCTGAGCCAAATTGATGGCGCACAACCCGCAATCCGTGAACGAGTGGGCGTGCTCAACAAGGTGAACGGATTGCCGTATCCAGATGCATTGCTTTTCGGGCTCGACCTGAACGCCTCCCTTGGCACGCTGCTCGATGAGAACAAGAACCCGGTAGACGCCAGCGAGATCTCTGAGGACAAGGTCGTGATTAACGAGGCACTCGCTGACGAGTTGAATGCGGTGGCCGGAGACATCATAGTCATCATGCCTCCGAAGGGGCTGCCGAAGACGGTCCAAGTATCTCACATCGCCTACGATTCCGGCATGGCCAGATGGCAGAACGAGAAGCTTGTGTTCGTCAACCTATCCTACGCCCAGCTCGCAGTCGTCCTCGAGCCTTACAGGATCAACGCAATTGACGTCTCGAACTTGGGCGGCATCTCGCAAGGCTATGAGCTGACGGACGCCGCCATCGATGAACTCAACGGCATCCTGCCCAGTTCAATTACCTTCGATTACTGGACAGTCAAAGCGGACGGGATCGAGACTGCCGAGACAACTTCGGACCAGGTCTCCCAGATATTCGTGGTAATGAGCTCTTTCACCATAATCGCCGGTGTTGCGCTAATCATCAACATATTTGTCATGCTCGCTGAGGAACGAAAGCCTGAGATGGGGATATCGCGGGCAATCGGGATGCAGAGAGGAGACCTCACCCAGTCGTTCGTGTTCGAAGGTGTCGTCTACGCGTTGCTGGCGGCGGTCGTCGGAGCGCTTGTTGGTTTGGTCATAGCCGTCGTCATGTTCGCGCTATTCTCGACCGTGTTCGCGGGAGGTTTCCAGTTCACCCTTCATTTCAAGATGAGCAGCCTCGTCATAGCAGGTTGCGCCGGCTTTCTCATCACGCTGCTCACCGTCGGCGCGGCCTCGTGGCGCGTGAGCAACCTGAACATCGTCCGGGCAATCAGGGACATACCTGAACCCGTTCTCGCGAAATCTGGCAAGAAGTACCTCGCGACTGGAATCGCGGGAGTGTTCTTCGGTTTGCTGCTGCTGTACTTCGGGGTGACTGCGAAGCAGGCCATGGGATTGGACGCCGGCCCATCTCTGGTCGCTCTGGGCGCATCGATGGTGCTGATAAGGTACTTGCACCCGCGCTGGCCGTTCACCATCTCAGGAGCGTTCATCATATGGTGGGTGCTCGACCCGACGAACCTCAGGGAGGATTTGTTCGGCGAAATATCGGCTGGCCTTGAGATGTTCATCGTATCCGGGACATTGCTCGTGATCGCAGGCGTGGTCGTGACCATGTTCAACAGCGATGTGCTCTTGAATGGGCTCATGAGGCTGTTTGGGAGGCGACGTTCCCTTCTACCGGTCTTCAGGGTAGCCATCAGCTATCCGCTGAACAAGAAGTTCAGGACGGGCCTGACCCTGTTCATATTCGCCTTGATAATGTTCACCGTGACCGTGCTGGCCATGATCGCGTCATTCCAGAGGGAGAGCGTTGACGCCACGACCCAGCAGTTTTCGGGCGGGTTCGAGCTGACCGGCATATCGATAAGGGATCTACCGACGGACGTTTTCGAAGCGGGTGTCCAGAACATGACCTCCGCGGGAGCGATCGACAGATACGAACCAAGCCTCACGGCTCCGATATCCATCCTGAAGGCCGGCGACAACGAGTCCGTGCCGTACTACTTGCTGGGCATGTCGCAGTCCATGCTGCAACACAACGAGTTCTCTCTGGTGGATCGATCTGAACAGTACGACTCTGACGAGGCGGCTTGGCGCGCACTCGCGGAAGACTCGAGCCTCGCGATAATTGACGGATCCGTGAGGCCGCAGATCTATGGGCCATCGTTCGGTGTGATCGAGATCGAAGTTGGAGAAGAGGTCGGTCTGATCATGGCGAACGGCAGCATGGTCAATGTCAGCATAATTGGGATAATGGATCAGTCGTTCAACCTTGCCGTCTTCAGCTCGAATGATTTCATACTCAACAACAGCTCGGTCTTCTCGAAGAACCTGTTCTACATCAGCACATCGAAGCTGAGTGGATGGGCCGACCAGAAGGTGGCTGATGAGCTGGAGAAGAGGTTCGTCGAGTTCGGCCTGCGCATATACGTCGTGAGGGACACGATCGAGAGCCTGATGGATATGATTTCCTCGATGATGCAGCTGATGGAGGTCTTCCTAGGCATGGGCCTGATCGTTGGCATCTCGGGCCTCGGGATCATCACGATTAGAAGCGTGGCCGAGCGCAGGCAGGAGATCGGCGTGATGCGTTCGATCGGCTACCAGCGAGACATGATCCTGAAGACGTTCATGCTCGAGACGTCGTTCGTGTCGTTGTTAGGGATCGGGCTCGGGGTCGTCCTCGGACTCCTGCTTTCCTACAGGCTCTGGGAGTGGGGAGGGTTCGAGAAAAACGCTCCGTTCGTGGTGCCTTGGGTCGAGATCCTGTTGCTCATAGCGATTGCGTTCGTCATCACTTTGGCGGCCACGATGCCTCCGTCCAGGAGCGCATCCAGGCTGGCCCCCGCCGAGGCCTTAAGAAGAGTCGACTGATACCCTCTGGTTGGTAACTGCACCATTCATAATATTTGGGTCAGGCATCTTCGCGCCGATGGCTTCAGCTGCCGTGCCAAAAGCTCTTCAGGAATTGAAGAGCGGCAGGATTGTTCTAGTCTATGACGCCGACGGGCGTGAGGAGGAGACGGACATGGTCTTGGCCTCGGAGTCCGTCAATCCCGCTGCGATCAAGGTCCTGAGGAAGGATGCGGGCGGACTAATCTGCACGACCGCCGACACGAGGATCCAGAAGGCCCTCGGCCTGCCATTCATGACGGAGTTGTACCTTGGCATGGCGGACCAGTACCCGGTCATGCGCGGCCTTACGCCGAATGACATTCCATACGATGTGAAATCGGCTTTCGGAATCACCATCAACCACAGGAAGACCTTCACGGGGATCACGGACAACGACCGTGCGCTGACGATTCACGAGTTCGCATCGCTCGCGAAGAGGGCCCTGACCGCGGAAGACGGGTGGGCGAAGAACGAATTCGGCAGAAACTTCAGAGCCCCTGGTCACGTGCACCTGTTGAACACGGCCAAGAGAATACTCGAGACGAGGTTCGGGCATACCGAGCTCGCGACCGCGCTCGTCATAATGGCGGGCTTGGTGCCTTCCGCGACGGTCTGCGAGATGATGGGAGACAATGGGAAGGCCCTTTCAAAGCAAGAAGCGAGAACCTACGCAAAAGAGCACGGCCTCGTGTTCCTCGAAGGGGCGGAAGTTATCGAAGCTTGGAGAGCTTTCCCGCTAAGGTGAGATTCTATGGTCCGCGTCATGGCCACAGGGGTTTTCGACATAATCCATCTAGGCCATCTCCACTACCTCGAGGAGTCGAAGAAGCTCGGGGACGAACTCGTGGTCGTGGTCGCGACCGACAACACGGTCCGGAGGCGTAAGCACGAACCGATAACCCCAGAGAAGATGAGACTAGAGCTCGTCACGTCGCTGAAACCCGTGGACAGGGCTTTCCTTGGAAAGGAAAGCGGGGACATGTACGAAATCGTGAGGGAGGTCAAGCCCGACATCATCACCATCGGCTACGACCAGCAGTTCAGCGAGAGGGAGCTGGAGGCCGAGATGATGAAGAGGGGTTTGAAGGTGAAGGTCGTGCGGATGCCACACCTGGACCACGACCTTGACGGCACCCGCAAGATCATCAAGAAGGTCATCGAATTCCACGACATGAACAGGAAGCTCTCGGAGGTCGAGAAGCGATGAAGAAGATTGGCGTCTTGGACACGACCTTCGCGAGAGTGGATATGGGGGGGTTCGCAGCCGACGAGCTGAAGAGGAACGGCACTGGCTTCAAGTTATACAGGAGCACAGTGCCGGGGGTGAAGGACCTGCCCGTGGCCGCGAAGAAACTCATCGAGGAGGATGGATGCGACATCGTGATCGCGCTTGGCATGCCCGGCAGGGCAGAGATCGACAAAGTATGCGCGCACGAGGCGTCCACCGGCCTCATACAAGTCCAGCTGCTCACGAACAAGCACATCATAGAGGTGTTCGTGCACGAGGACGAGGCTAAGGACGAGAAGCAGCTCGCGTGGCTAGCCGAGCGGAGGTCTAGAAAGCACGCAGTGAACGCTTACGACCTGCTGTTCAGGCCCGAGAGGCTGCTAAAGAACGCTGGCAAAGGGCTCAGGCAGGGATTCGAGGACGTTGGACGAATCGAATGAGGATCAAAGAAGGAGGTAATGACATGGCAGGAAAGATGAGAATAGGCATCGTCTGCAGTGAGTTCAATTTTGACATCACCCAGATGATGCTCGAGAGGGCGAAGGAGCACGCGAAGTTCATGGACGTGGACGTTGCGAAAGTGATCATGGTGCCCGGCGTATACGACGTGCCGCTGGCGGTCAAGAGGCTGATGAAGGACAAGAACATCGACGGCATCGTGACTATCGGAGCCGTGATCGAGGGCGAGACCGAACATGACCAGCTAGTGATCGGACAAGCCGCCAGAAAGATGACCGACCTCGCGGTCGAGTATGAGAAGCCGGTCGGACTCGGAATCTCAGGCCCGGGCATGAGTAGGCTCCAAGCCCAGGACAGGATCGACAGGGCGAAGGACGCGGTCGAATCCGTAGTGAAGCAGTGGAAAGCTCTCAAGTAGTCCGCGAAGTGCAAAGGCTATAATACGGCCGCTCTTTCCAGACTAGCGTGGGCGAGATCAGACTCGGGAAGATGCACCTGCGCTGGTGCGACAGCTGCAACGTGCCCATACTGGAACAGGGCAGCTGCCGGACCTGTGGCGGAAGAACGCGAGAGGTTAAGATAACCCCGCCTGGAGACGCCCGCCCCGCTTTCGAGTCCGACATCGATAGAATCAAGGCTCTGATCGACAGACAGTTCGGTCAAGGGACCGGAGAGCTAGTTGTCCCCAGCGGTCAAGTAATCCTGCTGAACAAAGCGCCGGACATCGACCGTATGGACGAGGTCGTCGTAGAAGGCGAAGTTTCTGGCTCAGTGAGGTTCGGTCTCGCGTCCGGCGAGAAATTCCTATTGAGGCCGAAGAGCGCTTTCGCCATCGCGTCCAGGGTCGCGAGGAGCTGGGTCAAGATCGATCCCGGAGCGGTCGCGGCCATTCGGGAGAACAAAGCCAGCACGCTCGCGATTGGAGTTATCGAATGCGCTGATGGGATTAGCCCGGGGGATGAGGTTCTCGTCATTGACCCTGAGGGCTGGCCAGTTTCTGCGGGCACCGCGAAGATGAGTTCCGAAGAGATGATGACTCACAAGCGAGGCACCGCTGTGAAAACCAGATGGGTGATCTGTGAGCCTGGCCTGGAATCGTCGCACAGGAAAGCCATCTGGAAAGACGTTGTCGAGGCGAACCGAGAAGTGCTTTCCAGAAGAGGCGGGGAGGCGAAGGAGTTCGTCCGAAAAATCGTGAGTGAGAACAACCTGCCTGTCGCCGTGTCTTACAGCGGTGGCAAGGACAGTTTGGCGACGCTTCTATTGGTCCTCGACGCAGGCATCAAACCGAAGCTCATTTTCGTGGACACGGGACTCGAGTTCGACCAGACCAGGAAGAACGTCGAGGACATCGCTGAGGCGTACTCCCTTGAGCTGATAGTCGAAGATGCGGGAGACTCCTTCTGGAAGAACCTCGATGTATTCGGAATCCCGGCCAAGGACTTCAGATGGTGCTGCAAGACCTGCAAGCTGGGTCCCGCGACCAGGCTCATCCAGAAGAACTTCCCAGAAGGCGTGCTATCGTTCATCGGTCAAAGAGCATACGAGTCGGAGCAGAGAGCCAGGAAAGGAAAAGTGTGGAGAAATCCTTGGACGCCAAACCAGCTCGCGGCGTCCCCCATCCAGAAGTGGACCGCCCTGCATGTGTGGCTCTACATATTCTCGAAGAACGCAAAGGTTAACCCCCTGTACATGCAGGGCCTGGAGAGAATCGGATGCTTCATGTGTCCGGCGACCGACTTGTCCGAGCTCAGAAGGGTCCGGGAGATCAGCCCCCAATATCAGAGATGGCAGCAGCACCTTGAAGCTTATCGAAAGCGGGCGGCCCTGCCAGAGGAATGGCTCGAGTACGATCTCTGGCGCTGGAAGAGAGTACCGAAATCGGTCCTCGACGAGGTAGGGCTTTCATCGCGGGACATGTCATCCGACTTTGACAGAAGCATCCTCTCCGAGCCACTGGGATTCAGGAGCACAAGCGGGTACAGCCCGTGCGTGGAGGGGCTGAGCTTGGAAGGAGTCTTCAGCAGGCCTCTGGACATGAAGCGGGTGGCCAACATGCTGAGCATAATTGGAGATGTGACCACCTCACCCGATGGGAACATCGCAGAGGTCTGCAAAATCACCGTTTTCGCCGAAGGGCCCGTAATGATCAAGGCGAGGGACGAGCAGGAGCTCAAGAAGAAGACCGCACAGTTGAGAGAGATCGTCTTCCGGGCTATCGACTGTGCTGGATGCGGCATATGCGTTGCGCGGTGTAAGAAAGGCGCACTCCGCATTGACGGTAGGATCTCAATCGATGTCGAGAGATGTGAGCACTGCGGCGAGTGCCTCGGCCCATGTCCGGTCGTCAGATTCAGAGAAGATGAGCTGGATATCTAACGGAGTATGGTTCTAAGGGCAGCCGTGACTTCAGATGCCCGAGCGCCCCAAGGGACGACAGCCACCTTACCGTTCGATTCGAACCCTTCCTTGACCTTGCAGCACTTCACCAGCACCGGCCCCTCGATCCCCTTCTCCTTCATCAGGTCTTGAGGGCACATATTGACCATCAACGGCTCCTTGCCGTAGACTGCCTTGAATATCCTAGCTGAGAGGCTGCATCCGATCAATGTGATCTTACCAAGGTCCTCCTCGGACAAGAGCGGGGTCTCATCCAGGAACAAGACATCCTTCCCTTTGCCAAGCCCCGATGCCCTGCATGGGAACATGACTCTCTCCGTCGTGGCTTTCTTGGCGATGTCGTTGAGATCCGTCGTGATGATCTTTGACTTCACGTACCGGTCCTGGAGATCCGTTTCGAGTGCGTTGTGAACCAGCCCCTCCAGTTTCGATGGATTCGGAGGAACCACGTCGAAGATCGTGAGCTCGTGCGGAGGTTCGTCTATGAAGAACGAAATGTGCTCGGCCTTGCCCTTGACGACCACGCACTTCGTGCCCGTTCGCTCCCTCAGCGCGCCCATCGAGCTTGCTGAGAGAACTTCCAGCGAAGGATCCTCCACGAAAGAGGTGTCGATCGGAAGGGAGATGACGTGAACGGACGAGATATCCTGGAGGATCTCGTTCGCCGGTTTCCTGACGATCAGCGCAACTGCCCAGTTCTTGCCGGAGTTGAAGACGAAATATCTGGTCCGGATGTAGACTTTCTTTCCTCTGAGAAACCCCTTGATGCTCTCCATGGTGAGCTCGAAGTCTACCGTCTTCACGCTGACCTCTTTGCAGTGGCTGGGGAACATCTCTCCGAACCTGTGGGTTGAGAGAGTTCGTGGTTCTAATACTCATTGCTCCGTTAGGCTAATGTCCAACTAGATGCAATCGGGGGTGGAACAGACCATGAAGCGCGACGAGGAAGGCAATGTCGTGGGTTTCCATGAATTCCCCCAGCTAGAAACGGAACGGCTAGTGCTGAGGAGGATGTCGCCCAATGATGTGGAGTTCTATCTCAGACAGTTCTCCGATCCCGAGATCATAGAGCTCACGACGTTCGATGCCCCCAAGGATCTCGAAGCAGCCATGAAGGAGCTGCAGGAGTACTGCCTGGACAACTTCGTGAACGACTCGGGCTTACGATGGGGGATCACCAAGAAGGGAAGTCCCGAGCTCATCGGAACGTGCGGGTTCTACAAGTGGGTCAAGCACGTACGCTGCGCGGAGATCGGATACGACCTCGTAGCGGCGTTCAGAATGCAAGGAATCATGACCGAGGCTTTGACCGCGATGATCGACTTTCTCTTCGGGCCGGTCCAGTTGAACAGGCTTGAGGCGCTCACCATCCAAAGGAACGAAGGGTCGAACAGATTGCTCGAGAGGCTCGGGTTCAGACGGGAGGGGGTGTTGCGCGACTACACATATTTCCACGGAAGGTTCCTGGACGACCACCTGTACGCCCTCTTGAAACGCGATTGGGAGAACAGATGACCGCACTGGATTTGTCGGGCGGCGGATATCTCGTCGGGAATTTGCCCCAAAGCCACAACAAGATTCTTTAACCCCCGCCTGAATACCCGAAAGGTCTTCTGAATGAGGGGCTTCCTAGTCCTTGAGGATGGGACAATTTTCGAGGGGGAGGCTTTCGGGGCGGCCAAGGAAGTACTTGGCGAGGTCGTCTTTTCCACCGGAATGACCGGCTATCAAGAGTCGCTCACCGACCCATCCTACTGCGGCCAGATACTCGTGGCGTCGTACCCGTTGATCGGCAACTACGGCGTCAATCCCAGCGATTCACAGTCCCTCAGAGTCCAGGTTTGGGGATACGCAGTCAAAGAGCTATGCACGAGTCCGAGCCACAGACTCAGCGACAGGACATTGGATGAATTCCTCAGAGAGCACGACGTCCCGGGAATATCAGGAATCGATACGAGATCTCTGATTAGACGGCTGAGGAACCACGGCACGATGAAAGGAGGAATCGGTTCAGGCGACTCGAAGAGACTTCCGGAGAAGATACGCTCGATGGTACATCCAGAGGAATACAATCTCGTCGCGAACGTGAGCACGAAGGAGATCAGGACTTTCGAGAATGAAGGCTCGAAGACGGTCTGTCTGTTCGATTGTGGCATGAAATCGAACATCCTCAACGAGCTCACGGAGCGGTTCAGAGTGATCCAGCTACCGTTTGACACCCCGGCAGAAAAGGTCAGAGAGCTCGACCCGGACGGCATCTTCATCTCAAACGGCCCAGGGAATCCGGCGCACCCGGAGATGCTCTCGACCACAGTCAGGACCCTTGCCGAGCTCAAAGAGGACTTTCCTATGATGGGTATCTGCCTTGGCCATCAGCTCCTCTCGCTCATGCTGGGGGCAAGAACCTACAAGCTGAAGTTCGGCCACAGAGGGATTAACCAGCCGGTGAGATTCGAGGATAGGGTGTACATCACCTCTCAGAACCACGGTTTCGCAGTGGACCGCGATTCCGCGGAAGAGGCTGGGCTCGAGATCACGGTCGTGAACCTCAACGATGGCACGGTAGAAGGCATGAGACACAATGAGCTTCCGATATTCTCGGTCCAGTTCCACCCGGAAGCACATCCAGGGCCTCAAGACACGAGCTTCCTGTTCGACAGATTCAGAAAAATGTTGGAGGGGGCGTGATGTCGAAGCGGAAGGACCTCACGAAGCTGATGGTGATAGGGTCCGGCCCCATAGTCATAGGCCAGGCGGCGGAGTTCGACTTCTCTGGCTCGCAGGCCTGCAGGTCCCTCAGGGAAGAAGGCTACACGACGGTGCTGGTCAACTCCAACCCGGCAACGATCCAGACGGACACCGAAACAGCAGACATCGTGTATGTCGAACCGCTCAACATCGAGACAGTCGCGAAAATCATCGAGAAGGAGAAGGTCCAAGGCATACTCTCAGGCATGGGAGGACAAACCGCGCTCAACCTCTGCTCGGAGCTAGCCGAGAGCGGCGTTCTGAAGAAACTCGGAGTAGAGCTTCTCGGCAGCCAGCCGCGAGCGATCGCGCTCTCGGAAGACCGGGAGCTTTTCCGGAAGACCATGCTTGAGCTCAACGAGCCGATCCCGAAGAGCATGACGACGAACTCCATCGAGGGAGCGAAGAAGGCGGTCGACGAGATAGGCGGATATCCGATCCTCGTGAGGCCTGCGTTCACCCTTGGAGGGACGGGCGGGGGCATCGCGTACAACGCGGAGGATCTCGTCAACATCGTAGGCCGAGGACTCATCTATTCGAGGATACGCCAAGTTCTGATCGAGGAGAGCGTCATCGGCTGGAAGGAGTTCGAATACGAGGTCATGCGCGATTCGAAGAACAACTGCATTATTGTATGCAACATGGAGAACCTGGACCCGATGGGGATCCACACGGGAGAGAGCATCGTGGTCGCGCCCGCGCAGACGCTCAGCGACCAGGACCACCAGATGCTGAGGAACGCGTCGATGAAGATAATCCGTGCGCTGGGGATAGAAGGCGGCGCGAACATCCAGTTCGCGGTACATCCGACCACGGGCGAGTACAGAGTCATCGAAGTCAATCCGCGGGTCTCAAGAAGCTCGGCGCTCGCCTCGAAGGCGACAGGATATCCAATCGCGAGAGTGGCTGCGAAGATCGCCATCGGACGCACTCTCGACGAGATACCCAACGCGATCACCGGGAAGACCTGCGCGGCGTTCGAGCCGTCGATCGACTATTGTGTTATGAAGATACCTCGCTGGCCGTTCGACAAGTTCAGGACGGTCGACCGGAAGCTCGGGACCCAGATGAAGAGCACAGGAGAGGTCATGGCGATCGGCAGGAACATCCAGGAGTCTCTCCTCAAGGCGGTCAGGTCGCTCGAGATCGACAGGATAGGGCTCGAGCCAGAGAAATGGACGGACGAAGAGATCGAGCAGGAGCTGAGTAGCGCTACCGACCTGAGGCTCTACATGATCGCGGAGGCCATCAGGCGCAAGTCAAGCCTGGAGAGGATCGCAGAGCTGACGAACTGGGACAAATTCTTCTTGGTCAAGATCAAGGAGATAGTGGAGATGGAGGAGACGCTTAAGAAACACTTGACGGCAGACGCGCTCGCACAGGCGAAGGCTCTAGGATTCAGCGACGAGTACATCTCACTTGTCACGGGGAAAGAAGAGAAATCGATAAAGGCCATGAGATCGGAAGAGGGAATAAGCGCCACCTACAAGATGGTCGACACATGCGCCGCCGAGTTCGAGGCGGAAACACCGTATTTCTACTCCACATTCGAATCTGAGTGCGAGGCGAGGGCGTCCAAGAACACGAAGGTGATAGTCGTCGGCGCTGGCCCGATACGAATCGGCCAGGGGATAGAGTTCGACTACTGTTGCGTCCACGGCGCGCTCGCGCTGAAGGAGGAAGGCATCGACGCCATCATCATAAACAACAACCCTGAGACCGTCTCCACCGATTTCGACATATCCACTCGCCTCTACTTCGAACCCATTACGACTGAAGACGTGATTAACATCATCGAGAAAGAGGACGCGGACGGCGTCATCTTGCAGTTTGGAGGGCAGACCGCCATCAACCTAGCCCTTCCGCTTCAGAAGGAGTTGAAAGGTAGGAAGACCAAGATACTCGGCACTCCCCCGGACTCGATAGATCTCGCCGAGGACAGGAAGAAGTACGCGAAACTGATGGACGAGCTTGGAATCCTCCAGCCGAAGTCCGGGACTGGGTTCTCGTTCGAAGAGGTCAAACACCTGGCGCACGACATCGGTTACCCGGTCCTGATCAGGCCGAGCTACGTGCTCGGCGGAAGGGCGATGGAGATCGTGTACAACGAGTCCGAGCTCGAGACCTACATGAAGACCGCGGTCAAAGTATCCAAGAAACGCCCGATCCTGGTCGACAAGTATCTCACGCACGCGATCGAGATCGATGTCGACGCCGTCTGCGATGGCAAGGAGGTCTTCATAGGGGGGATCCTCGAGCACATCGAGGAGGCGGGAGTTCACTCAGGCGACGCCACCATGGTTCTTCCGCCGCAGACCCTTGCACCGGAGACCGTCAGCAGGATAAGGGCCATGACCAAGAAGGTGGCGCTTGCGCTGAAGACAATCGGGCTCATGAACCTGCAGCTCGCGTACAAGGACGGAGACATCTACATGCTCGAAGCAAACCCCAGGGCGAGCAGGACCGTCCCGATCATATCGAAAGCTACCGGGATTCCGCTCGCCAAGGTCGCGACCAAGGTGATGCTTGGTAAAACCCTAGGCGAACTGGGGCTGAAGGACGGATGGCGGATGAGACACGTTGCGGTCAAGGCTTCCGTCTTTCCCTTCCTGAAGCTCCCAGGAGTCGACAGCATCCTCGGTCCCGAGATGAAATCGACGGGCGAAGTCATGGGCATTGATTCGACTTACCCGGCTGCGGTCTGGAAGGCGCTTGTTGCATCCGGACAGAAGCTACCTCGGGAAGGCAAGGTATACGTCAGCGTCGCCGACGCGGACAAACAGGCGGCGACCGAAATCGCAGAACGGCTTAGAAAGATCGGTTTCGACATCTTCGCGACGAAAGGCACGGCCGATGTCCTGAAGGCAGAGGGGGTCGACTCGACCGTCGTCTTCAGGATATCTGAGCATGGCTCCCCAGACGCGCTCTCGCTCATGAGACAGGGGGAGGTCCAGCTGGTGATAAACACCCCGACCGAGGCTTCAGGGGCGAGAAGAGACGGCTACATGATGCGCAGACTTGCCGTCGAGCTCGAGATACCGATCTTCACCACGGTTCAGGGCGCCAGAGCTGCCGTGCTCGCGATGGAACACGCAAAGAAGCACGATCTCGCAGTCCACGACCTAGGCTTTTTCCACAAGAACATGCTTGACCGAAGCTGACTCGGGACCCATCACCATGCAAGTCTCGGCTCCTCCGCGAGGCGCTTGATTTGCCTGGCATGATTCGAGCAAAGTCTCGCTGATGTTATCTGCGACTCGATCAGGTCCTCTTGCCAGTGAGCGTTAAACAACCTGCAAGTACGGTCTTCGCAGAAAGGCTCGAGCGTTATGTGGAACATGACGGCCTGGAGCGCAAGGCCCTTCAGGACCTCATTCATAGATGGATCGTCGTAATCGATGAATCGCCCCTTGAATGCGGACTTCAGCTTGGCT
>Ga0315296_10002927_pt1 | contig 14430 bp, 13 predicted proteins | sample YL17G14_18_MG_FD_203921 | JGI IMG/M metagenome (GOLD analysis project Ga0315296, IMG submission 203921) | Sediment microbial communities from Yellowstone Lake, YNP, Wyoming, USA - YL17G14_18 | ecosystem: Environmental > Aquatic > Freshwater > Lake > Sediment | place: USA: Wyoming | collected... | reverse complement strand
TGTTAAGATAATATGTAATATAGTTTTTTAATTGTTGATAACATGACAAGACCGTTAGATGTTTTAGATAAAGCAAAAGGAAAGAAAGTAATCATAAAATTGAAGAATGGTGCAGAGATAATAGGAGTTTTACAGGCTTTTGATTTGCATTTGAACATTTGGCTCGAGGAAGCTGAAGAGAGAAAGGATGATAGGCAAATAAAGCTCGGTTCTACTCTTGTTAGAGGGGATACAATAATATTCATTTCTCCCGAATAATCTCATAAAGTGATTAAATGAGTAAAGGAACACCTTCTTTTGGTAAACATAGAAAAATCATTCACATAAAGTGTAGAAGATGTGGAAAACATTCTTATCATATTGGAAAGAAAAAATGTAGCAATTGTGGCTATCCTTCTCCTAAATTAAGAAAATTCAATTGGGCTTGGAAACATCCTTTGTCTAAAAAAAGAAAGAAGTAATTTTATAAACTCTATTTCTAAATTTAGATTCATGGGCTCATAGCATGATTAATTTTATATAGTGGATAAATTGATATCTTTATGATAGAAAGATTTACCACAAAAATCATCATGGATAAAGATATCCAGAAAAAAATGTTTTCAGAAATTATTTTGAAGGAAAAATTAAATCAAAGAGAATTCGCTGAAATATTAGAAGTTAGTCGAAGAGGTTTAAGGCAGTGGATGAAAGAGGAAAGAAAATTACCAGAACTTATATTCGAAAGAATATTGAAGACATTTCCATGGACTATAATTTATAAAAATTATGTACGTGGTATATTACCGAAAAACTGGGTTCAGATTAAGGGTGGAAAAATTAGAAGTAAAATGAAAACTAATCTCACAAAAAGGGATAGAATAAAAGGATTTAAAAATGCTAAGATAAAGTTATTTCAAAGAAAAGCAATCGGACCAAATGGTGAGTTAATGTATAATGTTAATGAAAAGAAAATCGCTGAAGAACTTATGAGAAATGATATCCAATACAAATATGAACCTATCATTTCCATTGGAAAGAATTATGCAGTTCCAGATTTCATTGTAGGTAACATAATTATTGAAAGATGCGGTTTTGGTAATTGGGAACCTTATTGGTCAAATCTTAAAAGAAAAATCAAAAGGTTAGAAAAATATGATAGGAAATACAAAATTGTTGTATTGGTTCCGTCGAATAATCTTAAAATGGTTATTGAGAAATTATATAATGTTAAAAATATAACTATTTTTGGAGAAGAGAACTTAGAATCACTTTTGAACTTTATAAGGGCCCATGGGCTCATAAACTGAATTTATTCGGTTGAGATGCTCAACCTGGCTAGAGCGCCTGACAAAAATGGGTGGAACTCTTAATCAGGATGTTGCGGGTTCGAATCCCGTTGGGCCCATCTTATTCTTCAACGGGATGAGAAGATAATTTAAACTTTGATAATAAATTGATAATTATGAAAGTCCAAACTTTGATTGAAGATGTTAAAAGCGCCTATTGGAGAAAAAGAATCGAGAATTCGATTCAAAACATCCTCCATCTCTACAAGCTTAAAGAAGACGATATTGAAATATTCAGGGAAAGGATTGAACCTAAAAACATCTATGTAGCTTCTGTAGAAGAGTGCAATCCAAAGGAAGCGAAGCAGCTAATGCGAGGTAAGTATTCAAGTAAATTCCCTGCGCCAATTACACTGATTCAATATAAGAATAAGAAGGTCATCTTCATAGGCTCTAACCGTAGTCTTGTTTTTGCCCTAAAAAATCAACTTCCAGATTGCATTGTCATCAAGCTTCCAGATAGTATTAAGGAACCAAAGATGGTTTCAGAGGCAAATGTTAGTTTAGAGGAAATACTAACTTCTCCAACGGGGTGAGGGGATTTTTAAATAAAAAATCATAAATTGATTATATGAAGAAGAAATACTATTGGATTATTGGAATTGTTATAGTTATAACTTTAATCTTATTAATATCAATTTTACCTTTAGTAAATGGGTATTGTTTATTTGAATTACAATGTAAAATAATTTACGGCTACTCTTATTATTGCATGTCCAGCATTTGTCAGTATGGTGGTGGTACAGTTATAGGTCCTGCTATAGGACCACTACCAGGTAGCGTTAGTCTAGAAAGTGCAAGAAATCAAGGTTGTCAAGATTTTATCAAAACAAATTGCAATGCTTCAATCATGGCCTCTGTCTTAATAAAAAATTTTGATGCTGACAGGAATGAAAAATTAAATGATTCTAGAGATAATGTATGGGAATTATGTAGAAACTATTATTATTGTCCAGATGAAACTTGCTGCAAAAGACTTTGTGGTTGTTCAGGTTATTAAGATGATAAGTAAGGTTCTTGATGAAACTTCTTCTAAAGAAGTTTCTTCGAATCCCGTTGGGCCCATACTTTTAAATCAAGCTTAACATAATAGAATTATGAATAAAGTAATGTCATTGATTTTAACTCCTATTTTATTTATCATAGGCATTATAATTGTTTATTTTGCAACTCTATCATTAGATCCAACTATAATTTCTATTGGAATGCTTTTCATAGCAGTAGCGATTTTGAACACTGCTGTGCAGATAATACTCTTTCCAACAAAACCAAAGCGTGTTGAGTTAAGAGTAGTGGAGACAAAAGAAACTCCCATAAAACCAAAGAGAAGAAAAAAGTCAAAGAAAAAGTCTAAAAAGAGGAGAAAAAGGTAAAAGTTCGACAAACAGTAAAGTTTATAAATTATAGGTAATATATAGAAAATACATATTTTTGGTTTTACTCGTTAGATAGAGTAATCTATATGGTGATGTGTTGGAAAAAGAAATAAACATTCTAAAACATGAACTTGTGCCAGAACACATAATTCTAAAGGAAGAAGAAAAGAAAGAAGTTTGTGAAAAATTGAAAATAAAAGCCGAACAATTGCCAAAAATATTAACCAACGATCCTGTTGTAAAATCTATAGGTGCAAAGGAAGGCAATGTTTTAAAAATTGTAAGAAAGTCTCCAACAGCAGGTATAACAACATATTACAGACTTGTTGCTAAGAAGTGATCTTATGAAAGAAATTTTGAATAGTTTTAAAAATGATGTTGGTTTCGTAAGGTTTCAAATAGATAGCTTTAATGATTTTATAGACAATAGATTGCAAAAAATTGTAGATGAAATTGGTGAGATAAAACCTGAGGTTCCAGAAATTGGAGAGTTAACAATAAAGTTTGGAAAGGTTTCTGTTGGTAAACCTTGTGTAAAAGAGGCAGAAGGTGCTGTCAGAGACGTCATACCAATAGAAGCAAGGATAAGAGATTTATCGTATACAGCTCCTGTATACATTGAAGCTACTCCAATTGTAAATAAAGTTGAACAAGAGCCAGTAAATGTTTTGCTTGCAGAATTGCCAATAATGGTAAAGTCAAAGATATGTCCATTAAGCAAAATGTCGAGAGAAGAATTAGAAAAAAGTGGTGAAGATCCGGATGACTCCGGAGGTTACTTCATAATAAATGGTACTGAAAGGGTTCTTGTCTTGATAGAAGAGATAGCACAAAATAGAATGATATTGGAAAAACAGAATATAGGAAATTATACAGAATTAATAAGAATAAATTCTGAAAGAAATGGTTTTGTTCAAAGACATGTGATTGAAAGGAAAAATGACGGTACTATATACATCTCATTTGCAAATATACGCAGGCTTCCTATAGTTGTTTTGCTAAAACTTCTAAGTTTGGAAAAGGATAAAGAAATAGTTGAAAATCTTAAAGATGAAAAAATAATAAACGATTTTTACGTAAATCTTTATGAAACAGACGTCCAAACAGAAAAAGAAGCATTAGAATATGTTGGTAAACATCTAAAAATTGTGCAAAAAGAGTATAGGAAAGAAAGAGTTGAACAGATAATTAATAAATATCTTCTTCCACATCTTGGACAGGACTCCAAAAACAGAATTGAAAAATCAAACTATCTTTTGAAGGCAATAAGAAAAATAATAGAATTTGCTTTGGGCCTGATACCAGAAGATGATTTAGATCACTATGGTAACAAAAGAATAAAATTATCTGGAGATTTGTTAGAACTTCTTTTTAGATCAATACTTGTTGGAAGATGGGGATTGATAGCAAGAATAAAATATAATTATCAAAAAATGGCAAAAAGAGGAAAGCTACCTCCAGTACAAACGATTGTTGAAGCAAATGTTGTTACAAATCAGCTTGCCTCAGCAATGGCAACAGGTGCTTGGATTGGCGGAAGAACAGGAGTTTCACAAAGATTAGAAAGAAAAAATTATGTTGATTCTCTTTCACATCTCAGACTTGTTCTATCACCTTTAACCTCAACTCAAGAGCACTTCGAAGCAAGAGAATTGCACCCTACTCATTGGCAAAAATTCTGTCCTTCTGAAACTCCAGAAGGCCCAACAATTGGTCTTAGAAAACATTTAGCTTTGTTTGCAGAGATAACAAAAGGAGTTAGTGATAGTGAAAAGAAAAAACTGATTTCTAATTTAAAATTAGATAAAGAAGGTTTTGATGTTTTTCTAGATGGTGTACCAATCGGATATACAAATGATGGAAATAAGTTTATTGAAGATTTGAGGAAAAAAAGAAGAGAAAGTAAGATATCAAGAGAGATAAACTTTGTCTTCTATCCACAATTAAAGGAAATTAGAATAAATACTGATGCTGGTAGGATTAGGAGACCGCTAATAATATTGGAAGACGGGAGAACTCAATTAACCGAAGAACATGTAAAAAAATTAGTTAATAATGAGATTCGTTGGTATGACTTGATTAAAATGGGTTGTATAGAATACTTAGATACGGAAGAAGAAGATTCTATTCTGGTTGCTCTAAACGAAAAAAGTATAACTTCATCTCATACCCATCTGGAATTAGCACCGATGGCAATTTTGGGAATACCTGCAAGCCTGCTTCCTTTTCCTGAGCATAACAGAGGTGATAGAGTAAATCTTGGAGCAAAAATGGTGTGCCAAGCATTAGGTTTATACCAGTCAAACTTTCCTCTGAGATCTGATACAAAGTCGAATGTTCTACTATATCCTCAAACACCTTTGGTCGAAACTGATACAACAAACATAATAGGGCTGAATCATCATCCTGCAGGACAGAATGTTGTAGTTGCTTTAGCAAGTCATAAAGGATACAATATGCTCGATGGGGTTATCTTTAACAAAGCATCAATTGAAAGAGGTTTATTCAGATCATTTTTCTACAGAATTTATCCAGCAGAAGAAAAAAGATATTGGGGTGGTCAGGAAGATAAAATCGGTGTACCTGATAAAGATGTTAGAGGTTATAAAACCGAAGAAGACTACTCAAGATTAGCAGAAGATGGTGTATTATCTCCTGAAACCTCTGTCAATAGTGATGAAGTTTTAATTGGTAGGATATCGCCTTTGAGATTCTTATCTGCAAATGAACTCATGTCAGGAATTGCAAACATGAGGGAAAGTTCTACAACTCTAAGACATGGGGAAAAAGGTATTGTTGATAGAGTATTATTTACAGAAACAGCTAATGGAAGCAAATTTGTTAAAGTTGCTGTTAGGGATTTGAGAATACCAGAACTTGGAGATAAATTTGCTTCAAGACATGGACAGAAGTCTGTAATAGGTCTTATAACTCCTCAAGAAAACTTACCATTTACATCATCGGGAATGACACCGGATATAATGTTGAATCCACACTCTATACCAACAAGACAGTCAATAGGTCAGCTTTTAGAAATATTATCTGGAAAAACTGCTGCTCTAAATGGAAAAAAGATAAATGCATCTGCCTTTACAGGAATGGATGAAAACGAAATAAGAAAAATTTTACATGAATTTGGATTCAGAAACGATGGAAAAGAAGTTTTGTATAACGGCATAACAGGAGAAAAATTTGAGGTGGAAATTTTCACTGGAATAATTTATTATCAGAAACTGGATCATATGGTTGCAAATAAATTACAAGCAAGATCAAGAGGTCCTGTAACTTTGTTGACAAGACAACCAACAGAAGGAAAAGCAAAGGAAGGTGGATTAAGATTAGGGGAAATGGAAAAGGATTGTCTGATTGCTCATGGTGCTGTTTTAACATTAAAAGAAAGATTTGATTCTGATAAGGTTATAGTTCCTATTTGTAAAAGATGTGGTCTTGTTGCTGTCTGGAGCAAGATAGTAGAAAAGAATATCTGTCCTGTATGCAAAGACAGTGATGTTTCTGATGTAGAGATGTCTTATGCTTTCAAACTACTTCTTGATGAATTAAAAACAATGTTAATATATCCTAAGATAAATGTTGATGGATCACTGATAAGTTCCATCAATTTTGGTTTGTTGTCTCCATCAATGGTCAAGAAAATGTCTGCTGTAGAGATAGGAAAAGCAGAATTGTATGATAATGATGGATTTCCTTTAGAGGGCGGGGTGATGGATCCTAGACTTGGTGTTATAGATCCTGGTTTGAGATGTAGGACTTGTGGTAAGGGAATGGGAGCTGACTTTGGACATTTTGGTTATATGGAATTGGTAAAACCTGTTATTCATGTTTTATATTCAAAATTGATTTATAGAATTTTAAAAATGATATGTAGGAAATGTAGCAGGGTTATATCAACGTCACCTTCTATAACAGCTAAGAAATGTCCTCACTGTGGAGAAGAACAAAAACAGATAAGATTTGAAAAACCTTATTCATTCTATGAGAGCGAAGCCATATTATCTCCTCTGGAAATTAGAGAAAGGTTTGAAAAAATAGTTGATGAAGATTTAGAAGAATTGAAAATAAAAGGAGGAAGACCTGAATGGTTGATATTAACATTGCTTCCAGTTCCTCCGGTGACGATGAGACCGTCAATAACTCTAGAAACAGGGGAGAGAAGCGAGGATGATTTGACCCATAAACTAGTTGATATAATAAGAATAAATCAAAGATTAAGAGAAAACATTGAAATTGGTGCTCCTGATTTTATAATAGGAGATCTATGGGAACTACTACAATATCATGCTGCAACATTCTTTGATAACAGCTTATCAGGAATACCGGCCGCAAGACATAGATCAGGCAGACCTTTGAAAACTCTGGCTGATAGGCTAAAATCAAAAGAAGGAAGATTCAGACAAAACTTAACTGGTAAAAGGGTGAACTTTTCTGCAAGAACTGTCATATCACCTGATCCATGTATAAGTATAAACGAAGTAGGAGTTCCTGTAATAATAGCAAAAGAATTGACACTTCCGTTAATGGTTAGAGTAGATAACACGGATTATGTAAAAGAATTAATAATGAAATCACCACATTGGCCTTCTGCTAATTATGTGGTGAGACCTGATGGAAAAAGAAAGAAAATAACAGAAGAAACCAAAGAAGAAATAATAAAAGAGATTTCTCCTGGCTATGTTATTGAAAGACATCTGCAAAATAATGATGTTGTATTATTCAATAGACAACCTTCTCTTCATAGGATGTCAATAATGGCTCATAAAGTTAGGGTAACTCCTTGGAGAACACTTACCCTAAACCTATGCACATGTCCACCATATAATGCAGATTTTGATGGCGACGAAATGAATCTTCATGTACCACAAACAGAAGAAGCTCAGGCAGAATCTAAATTTTTGATGGAAGTCCAAAAACAGATAAGATCTCCGAGATTCGGAGGTCCGATTATTGGATGTGTTGATGATCATATTTCAGGATGTTACAAACTAACTCATAAAAATACTATTTTGTCTAGAGAAGATGCTTTCAAACTATTGGCAGATGTAGGTATATTTGTAGATCTTCCAAAAAAGAATAAGTTTACTGGAAAAGAAATATTCAGTTTCCTACTTCCTAAAGGATTAAACATACAGTTCAAAGCAAAAGCCTGTGGTTGTGATAAATGTATAAAAGGTACTTGCCCGAACGATGGTTATGTTGTTATTAAAAATGGTGAACTAGAACGCGGTATAATAGATTCTAAAGCTATAAGTTCAGAACATGGAAAACTGATAGATGTAATAGAAAAGGAGTTCGGAGCAGAAGTTGCACATAAATTTATAGATAGGGTATCTTCGCTTGGAATAAAATTCCTCGACAGAACAGGATTTACACTCGGATTAGATGACCTTGATCTGAAACCAGAGTTATTGGTAAAAGTAAAAGAAATAATTGAAGCTTCTGAAAAAGAAGTTGATAATTTGATAAAATTATACAAAGAAGGTAAGATAGAGATACTACCAGGTATTGATGCCAAAGAGAGTTTAGAAGCTCATATCTTGAGGGCATTAGCCAAAACCACAGAAGATATGGAAAAGATAATAAAAGATTCTTTTGAAGAAAATTCTGCTATAATAATGACAAGATCAGGTGCAAAAGGTTCAATGATACATCTAACACAATTAACTGCATCTCTTGGACAAGTAAGGATATTGGGCGAAAGAGTACATAGAGGTTATAGAGATAGAACTTTATCTCACTTCGCTGTTGGTGACCTCTCACCATCTGCTCATGGATTTTCAAAAAACAGTTTTAAATCCGGTTTAAACCCATTCGAATTCTTTTTCGACGCAATATCAGGAAGAGAATCTTTGATGGATAAATCTCTAAGAACTAGACATAGTGGATATTTAGAGAGAAGACTCATGAATGCATTGCAAGACTTAAAGGTAAGTTATGACTATACGATCATGGATAATAGAAAAATACTAATTCAATTAAATCCTGGTGAAGATAGAATAGATCCCTCAAAATCAGATTGGGGATTCATAGATGTTAGATCATTGGTACAATCTGTATTAAAGTGATAATATGAAATTAGAAGAAGCAAAAAAAATACTTCCTCCAAAAATAATTGAAGATTTGAAAGACGCTTTCAGAGAGTTTAAACTTACAGACACACAGAAAGAAAAGGCAATAGATCTTGTTATAAAGGTTTATAAAAACAGTCTTTATGAGCCAGGAGAAGCTATAGGCGTGGTAGCTGCCCAAAGCATATCTGAACCAGCTACTCAGATGACCATGAGAACATATCACTTAGCAGGTGCTGCTGAAATCAGAGTAACTTTAGGTTTACCTAGACTAGTTGAGATATTTGATGCTAGAAGAGTGCCAAAAACACCTATGATGAGTGTTTATTTACAGAAAAGTTATAATACAATGGAAAAAGCTCAGAAAATTGCAGCAGACATACAAGAAACAAAACTAAGAGATGTTTCAATTGAATCTGCTGTTGATTTGCTTAATATGCAGATTGAAATACCACTAGATTTTGATGCCTTGAAGGAAAGGGATTTGAAAATAAATAGAATTATAGAAAATTTAAAAGAAAGTATAAAAGATGTCAACATAAAAACAACAAAAGATAAAATTTTAATAAAACCAAAAGAAGAAGTACCAATAAAATTTTTGCAAAAACTTAAAACAAAAATCTTAGAGGCCCACATAAAAGGAGTAAAGGGAGTTTCTGAAGTAAGGGTTACTCAAAAAGAGAACGAGTGGATCATAAATACCCTTGGAAGCAATCTTGCAAAGGTCTTGGTTGTTCAGGGTGTAGATCCTACAAGAACAATAACAAACAACATACACGAAGTTCTAAAAGTTCTTGGGGTAGAAGCTGCCAGACAGGCTATAATAAATGATGCCATGGACACCTTGAAGGAAGGAGGACTTGATGTAGATGTAAGACATATTATGCTTGTTTCTGATACAATGACAGCTGATGGTGACATTAAAGCTATAGGAAGATACGGAGTAGCAGGAGCTAAAGGCTCTGTTTTGGCAAGAGCAAACTTTGAAGAAACTATTAAACATCTGACAAGAGCTGCTATAAGAGCTGAGACTGATAAACTTGAATCTATTATAGAAAACGTGATGATAAATCAAGTTGTTCCTGTTGGTACTGGAATGTTTGAATTGGTTTTCAGACCAAAAACAGAAAAGAAGTGAATTTATTAATAGAAAATTCTAAATTCTAAATGTATGAAGAAGAAATACTATTGGATTATTGGAATTGTTATTATTGTTTTAATTATTCTATTTTATCTCATTTTTAACTCTACTTGTAACTATAGTAGCTTTTATTGGAAGGAATATAATACAACTAAAACCGAATGTGATAATGCTCAAAGAGGTTCACCAGACCAATTTAAATGGGGAAATGAAACTTGTTGGGTTAAAATGAGGATATGTTAATATTTATGACCACCCTCAAACAATTCCTGAAGCCAGAGTGGAGAAAGATTTTGATATTTGTAGTATTGCTTATTTTGATAGTACTTGAAGGAGTACCGGTATGGAGATATCCTCTATGTAAAATGGGTGCACCTTGTCCGAAATATTTAGATTTTATCTCTTTGAATGAATTTATAATAAGTAAACAATTCTGGGATAGAGGTTTATGGTTTGATTGGTATGTATTTGTTACTGAAATATTCTTATTTTATATTATTTCATGTCTTATAGTTTTGATTTACGATAAGTTTAAAAGATTGAAAAGTAAAAAATGATTCTATGTTAGAAGAATTAAAAAATGCTTTAAATGAGAATAATGTTATCATAGGTAGTAAGAGGAGTATAAAATATTTAAAATTAGGGAAAGTTAAGATGATTATAATATCAAATAATTGTCCTGAAGATCTTAGAAAAGACATAGAACACTATGCAAACTCGTCTAGATTAAAAGTAGAAAAATTTGATGGAACAGCAAAGCAACTAGGTATATTTTGCGGTAAACCATTTCCAATAGCTACCATAGCAATAAAAGTGAAATGAATGAGAAATTTTGATACAGATATTATAAAGTTGATAACAGCTTTTGAAAACATAGCAGGAACAGAGGTTAGAGATTGTATTATCTCCGATACAGTTTATTTCCTTGTGAGTCCTGGAAATATAGCAAGAACGATTGGAAAGAATGGTTATAACATAAAAAATGCAGAAAAAATACTTAAAAAACCAATAAAGGTTTTCGAGTGGGCAGAAGATAATGAACAGCTTATAAAAAATATGATACCTCAGGCCCAGAAGATTGAGATAAATGGAGAAAAGGCAATCGTTAGTTTAAATACCGAAGATAGAGGAGCTGTCATAGGTAGAAAAGGTTGCAATATAAAAGCAATAAGAGAGTTCTTAAACAGGAATAGCACTATAAAAGAATTAAAGATTTTATAAAAACGGTTTTACAAAACTATAAACCAAAACAAATAAAACGAACAGTGTTATCGCTCTGACAATATGTTTTGATTTTTTCTTTGCAAATTTTTCTGCTATAGATTGAACCATCAAGCCGCCATCTAATGGATATATTGGCAATATATTTACTATACCAACTGCAAGAGAGAAATAAGATATCATTGTTAGTAAAGGTAGTAGAGTTCCAAGAAAGAAATTTTCATCGACTCTAAAAACAGGAGTATAAACTATTCCCATATAGGTTGAGTTTGTTGTACTGTTAAATCCTAGCTTGACATCATATAAATTTTCATTACTTTTTATAACAAGCGTCTGGTTTGGTTTAGCATCTCCGATCTCGTCTACAAGATAACTTGTTCCTTTGAGATACTCTGTATAAGTTGATACTATCTGTTTTCCATTAATCTCTGTTAACAACATGCCTGGTTTTAATCCGCCCATCTCAGCAGGGCTAGATGCTGTGACATTCAAGAGTAATATACCGGGTTCTACAGCTACTGGCCAGATGAGATAAAGAGTTAGATAAAAAATTATAAATGATACAGTAAAATTAGCGAATGAACCAGCAGAAAATATCCTTAATTTAGTTAAAATCTTTGATTTTTTCAACTGTTTTTCATCAGGTTCAACAAAGGCTCCAGGAAAGATGGCTAAAAGTAGTAATCCAACGGACTTTAATTTTATTTTTTCAGCTCTTGCCATTATACCATGAAAGAGTTCATGTGGAATAAGTATTGTTCCAACAACAATTATCCAAAACCAAAATGGTATAAGTATGTATCCAGGTCCTGATGATCCCTTTGCAGCTATAGTTGGTAAAACAAATTGTATTGTAGGCTGAGTAACTGCTATAAGATAGGTTGCTTGAATCATGTAAAAGAAACATATTAGTATTGCAAATGTTCCAATAATTTTCCAAAGTAAAGGTGATTTTCTAGCAATCTTATCTATAGAGTCTTTAAATCTTTTAGTTCTCTTCATTACGAGGATGTACTTGAAGTCTATATTTTTTCTATCTCGATATATGAGGATAGCCAAAATTCCAAAGAATGCTATTACTGATATTATGTATAAATCCATATGCTCTTTTTATACATTGGAGTATAAATATTTTAATTGCAACCAAAATATAGAGTGATTCGATGACAGAGTTGAGCATAAAAGATCTGGAAGAAATAAAAAAGATGGGTTTTGACCCTTATGCCCACAGATTTGATAAAAACCATGCTATAAGTGAAGTAATAGAGAAATATTCGAATATTAAATCTGGAGAAAAAATAGAAAACGTTAAAATAACAATAGCTGGAAGAATCAGATCTAAAAGGCAACATGGAAAACTTAGTTTTGCTCATATAGAAGATGTTACTGGAAGAATTCAGGTTTTTGTAGGCGCTGATAATGTTTCTGAAAAAGAATACCAATTGTTTCAGAAATTAAACTTGGGAGATATAATAGGAGTTGAGGGAGGAATTATAAAAACAATAAAAGGCGAACTAAGCATCTTGGTTAAAAAATTAACACTTCTTACAAAGTCAATAAAACCTCTACCTTCAGAGTGGTACGGACTAAAGGACGAAGAACTTAGGTATAGGAAAAGGTATCTAGACATTCTAATGAACTCTGAAGTAAAAGATATTATAATCAAAAAACATTTATTCTGGAAAAGTATGAGAGACTTTTTCCTTTCGAGAGGATTTATAGAAGTTTATACGCCTGTACTAGAAAATACTACCGGAGGAGCTGATACAAAACCATTTGTAACACATCACAATTCTTTAGATATCGATGTCTATTTAAGAATTTCTTGTGGCGAACTTTGGCAAAAGAAACTTTTAGTGGCTGGTTTTGAAAAGATTTTCGAGTTAGGAAGAATTTTTAGGAACGAGGGGATAGATCCAGAACATGCACAAGATTATAATCAATTAGAATATTACTGGGCATATGCAGATTATACAGACTCTATGAAACTTGTGGAAGAACTATACAAATATGTTGCAGAAAAGACCTTTGGAACTTTAAAATTTAAAATACACGGTTACGATCTTGATCTAGGTAAGAAATGGGAAATGTATGATTTCACCGAACAAATTAAGAAATATACTGGAATAGATATAAGTAAAGCTAGTTTAAATGATTGCCTAAAGAAATTAGATGAATTAGGAATATGGTATGATAAAAAAATAATAAATTTTGAAAGAGCAATAGACAACCTATGGAAATATTGCAAAAGAAAATTAAATGGTCCAGGATTTCTTATTAATCATCCAATTGCAGTATCACCTCTTGCAAAAAGGAAAATAGATAATCCTAACCTAGTAGAAAGATTTCAAGTGGTAATGGTCGGCACTGAAGCCGGAAATGGTTATTCGGAATTGAATGACCCATTTGATCAAGCTAAAAGATTTGAGGAACAGAAAAAACAAAGGGAAGCTGGAGACGAAGAAGCTCAAATGTATGACGAAGAATTTGTCGAAGCTTTAAAATATGGAATGCCACCAGCAACTGGGTTTGGAGTTTCTGATAGACTATTTGCACTTTTAATTGACAAATCCATAAGGGAGTGCACCACATTTCCTTTGTTAAAACCTGAATAATTATTTTCCGAATTTTTTCTCTATGTTATAGTACCATTTCAAAATCTTATCAAGTTCTTTTCTTGAAAAATCTGGCCATAATGTTTCTGTGAAATAGATTTCTGAATAAGCTGATTGATATAAAAGAAAATTAGATAATCTATGAAATCCACCGGTCCTTATAATAAGGTCAACTGGTTTGTTGACCATTAAAAATTTAACAAAAGTTCTTTCTAAAGGAGGTACTATCTTTATTCCTTTTTTGAGTATTTTTTTAACTGCACTTAATATTTCAAATTGACTTCCATAAGCTATTAAAATATTCCAAACAATTTTTGCATAATTTTCTGTAGCTCTCATAACATTTTTTGCCACATGTTTGACGTCTGATCTCCAAATAGCACTATCACCAATTACGTTAACTCTGACCTCATTCTTTTTTATTTTTTCTGATTTTAGAATCTTATTCAAATTTTTTTTATAAACCCACCAAAGCTTGTTTAATTCAGTTTTACTTCTTTTCAGATTTTCTGTAGATAAAGCATAAACACTAATCATTTTTATTTCTGGATATTCCAAACACCAATCAAGAACTTTTTCAAGTTTTCTCGCACCTACAACATGACCATACCACTCTGGTTTATTTTTCTTTCTAGCCCATCTTCTATTTCCATCAGGCACAATTGC
>Ga0315296_10002926_pt1 | contig 14430 bp, 10 predicted proteins | sample YL17G14_18_MG_FD_203921 | JGI IMG/M metagenome (GOLD analysis project Ga0315296, IMG submission 203921) | Sediment microbial communities from Yellowstone Lake, YNP, Wyoming, USA - YL17G14_18 | ecosystem: Environmental > Aquatic > Freshwater > Lake > Sediment | place: USA: Wyoming | collected... | reverse complement strand
TAACAAAGGAGTGCCGAGGCAGAGGTGTTGGGTCAAGACTTCTAAACAGATTCATTAGAGAGGGAAGGAAAAGAAAAGCCCACAAAATCTCGCTGCACACCTCACCGCACCTCGTGCCAGCAATAAGGATGTACGTCAGGAATGGATTCTTGCCCGAAGGCTTTTTGAGAAAACACACAAGAGGATTGGACATGATAATCTACAGCAAATTTCTCTCATAAGGCTATCATTGCTGAAATCTCTGTAATGTCAACCATTCTTAACACCTAAGGACTCGTTAGGCAAGTTGGAATCTGACTGTCCGGAGAGATGCTTTCTCCCAAGTATTTCCTCAGTTGTGGTTCCTTTCTTGGAAGCTTATTATGGAGCGCGCGCGTTTCTCCAATCCTAGTTATTGAAGAGTAAGATTTCAAAGCACAGGCGTCAGGGACTCAGGGAAAAGTCAGATTAGTTTCAAGACAGCCCTGGAACTACAGATTGAAGCAGTGAGTTAACAATAAGCAGACATACAAGTCCTTCATCCGTGATATGTGTGAAATCGGCACTCATGAAATGTCTCTTGTCAACCATGTAAGTCACTTCTCGCACGTTTGACTTGTTGAACGTTGTCTAGAAAGCCCAGTCATCAGTAGCCAGGGAAATTCTCTTTCCTAATTTGAGCTGTTGGGATATGCAGTTCTTTGAGCAATTTCTCCATTGCATCGACCATTGCAGGGGGACCACATGTAAAAAAGAGGGTCTTTCCATAGTCAGGTATCTCCTTTCTGATCATTTCTGCGTCAATTCTCGCAGTATAGCCTTTCCAGGTTTGTGATGCCTCGTTTAGGACAAAAACGACTTTCATATTTCTGTTTATCACTTGCATTTCTTCAAGTTCCTCCCGGAAGACTATGTCTTCTTCGGTGTGGTTACCGTACAGCAGGGTGATCTTGGTTTCCGATCGAGTATCTGTGCAATATTTGCAGATACTGCGTAAGGGCGTGATCCCTATTCCACCAGAGAGCATTCCGACTCGGTCATATTCGCCCTGAAATGTGAAGTCGCCATAAGGCCCATCAATGTTAGCCTCATCCCCGACTTTTGACTTTGACAAGGCAATGGAAAATGGGTGGTCAGTTAGCTTCTTCGTGAATTCTATGAAGTCATTTTCGGTCGGGCTGCTGGATATTGTAAAGTGCTTTGTGAGCTGTTGTTCATCGTTCTTGATTGTTACAAACATGAATTGTCCAGGGGTGAAGTTGAAAGTATTGGGTCTCGGGAAACGGAAGCTCTTCACGTTGTAGGTGCGTCTTATGATGTCACTGACCCTTGTTTCGAATTTCAAGCCATTATCCCTACGCAGACTCGATTTTGAACTTCAAGTCTTTATGTATAGTCAGAACAGTAAATGCTTTGTGCATTACATCGCGCGCGTATCTTAGGAAGATGAAAAAATGGGTTTCGTAAAGGTGCTATAGAGGTCTATTTCAAAAAGGTGCGAAACCACTCCTCAGAGAAACATGCAACGTGGGCACTTGATAAGCTTCAGAGGCACGGCTAGAATCAACGTGTGCCGAAGGCGACTTATTCCGGGCGCTACTCAAGACTAAATCTAGTCCACCAAAATCCTATTATTGCGTTTTCCCGAATGTTTGGACGAGGAGGTCGGGCGGTTGTTAGGATTGGTTGCTAAGTGTGGCATAGATTGCGGTGTTTGTCCTCGGGGGCCTTACCCGCGGAAGGGCATGACTGCTGAGGAGTTTGGGCAGTTTAGGAACAGTGCCAAGAGGATTCTTGGTTATATGCCGATCAAGACGCCGTGCCTTACGTGTCAGATTCCGGACGCGAAAATCCCGAAGGGATCGAAGCTGCCTAATCGCAAGTGCCTGATCCGCCAATGCGTAGACAGGTCGAAAGTGGCAAACTGTGCTTATTGTTTCCGGTTTCCGTGTGACACGTTGGAGGCAACGAGTGGCGTTTGGAACCGTGAGAATATTGAGAAGAGGCTTGGTGCGCCGATTTCTGAAGGGGAGTATCATGCGTTCGTCGAACCTTTCGAGGGAATAAGCCGTTTACAGAGCGTTCGTGCTTCGCTGAAGCGGGACGAGATTCTGGAACCTGCCAAAGTTCCAGTATCTGAGACGAGGATTGTTGGCTTTCCAGATAATCTGCGTATCTCTAAGGAGGAGACGGCATCGTTCAAGGCGGTTCACCGGTTGTTGGAGACCGTCAACGGTTCTTCGTTAGGGATGCGGGATATTGACACGTTCGCTCAACGGCATAGGCTTGAAAACCGGAGGGCGCATGTTTTGAGGTTCTTGTGGATACTCGGACGGTATGGTAGGTTTGAGAAAGAGATAGATGGTTGGCTTGCGGTCGACGCTGGAACATACGTGGCTTACCGAGGTAGCGAGAAGATGCTGGCGATCTATTCTTTTGTGAGAGACACTGTCTTCAAGGTTTGGTCTGAGTTTGGAGTCTGTTGCGAACGTCGTGCATTGAAGGGAGTGAAGGAGCAAGATTTGGCGACTGGCACGGGGTATCTGCGGAGCAAGGGTTGGGTCATGAAAATACGGTTCAAGGAAGAGATTGGCGGCATAGCTGCTCTAGAGGCTTTGCAGAGTTACACGCGAAGACTAGACGGAAAATACGGCAAGAAGGCATTTGAGCGCTTCTCAGAGGCAGATATGCGAATTCTGTTCGAAAAGTGATTTCTGGGGAAAAAATGTCTTTTCCTATGCTGAGAACAGAGTCCATGTAGTGCATACGAAAGAGAATCATCGAATGTGACAGGTTGAAATATGCACCTCCGGCCAGAATGGGAGGGGATGTATGGAATCGTTGGATCAGCCGACCTTGACAAGAGAAAAGATCCGGAAGGTAATTATCTAGATAATTCTCTCTGTCAAATATGTGGGAGACAAAGGATCAAGGCAATTTACTGAGGAGTCTTTGTTGTTCTGATTCAATTATTTTTCTATTTTTCAGTGCCCATTCTAGGACTTTTTTGAATTTTCCTGTTCTTGTAAAGATTACATAATTATGCTGGTCTATTAGTTTAGCTAGAGAATGCCCTCTGCATGTTTCTTCAATTGCTCTCTTTGCATCAACAGAAGATAGTTTCCTTTCTTGAGCGCAACCTGCTATGGCTTCTCTTGCTTCCTCTTGCATCTTTGGCAAAAACTCCCAAACATAAGCTGTTCCCCAATCCTTATTTACATCCTTCAAAATACCCTCTCGGATTCTTCTATCCCACATTACGATTAGGTTAGGAAGTATTGTGTGCAGAATCTTGGAAGCATCAGTTGATTGATGCTTACAACATAGACCATCAGCTACTTTATCGAATATGTGACTTATGGATTTCTCAACTTGTGGACTATCAAGGTCAACACTCTCTATGCTCTTGTCCTTTAGAAAATCTAAGTCTGGAGAAATATCTGAATAAATATGCTGAAAAGTCTCTATTTCTCCGATAAAGTAATGGTCCCATGAAGTAACAAACCTCAATAGCTTTTCAGCTTCCTCTCTGGTGACAGATTCTGTCCATTGTTTGGCGTCTTTCTGTTTCAAGTAGTTGTCATAAAAGATAGCTCTAGGTTCAATTGCATAAAACGCTTTGTTGGTTATTTGAATGTCACGATAGTGCATTCATTTCTTCTCCCAAACAAATAGCATAATCTCATTTGGGAATAAGAAATTTGTTGATAGCACCGAGTTTTATCTTACCCCGATTATGTCTGACCTGAGGACATTTGTGAGAAAAAAACAGAAGGTCGGCGGAAATCGCGTCCGAACAATCTTGGGCAGAAACTCACCAGTCAAGCTGCAAAACGAAGTAACCTCCTAGACGCGATGCTTCAACCGAAGCAGACATTAGCCTACGACATTAGGCGTGACTTTAACGCTTTCATCTGCATGATTGAAGGAACTGCAAGACTTGGCGACACAACAGTGAGCAAGAGCGAAGCAGCACTACTAACAGAAGGCGACCCGACAGAGCTGTCCGCTCCTGAGCCGGTAAGATTAGTCGTGATCGGGGAAAAACTTCACGGAGAGAAAAACGTTCTCAGGTGATCACTCGTTTACTAACATAATGGATTGAGCATAAAGCAGATCAAGAAAGGAAAGGAAACCGGCAAACGCAAGTGCGATGAGGATTTCAGGGACGAGAACAGAACGAGAGTCGCACCCGCAGTCTTCAGAAAGAAATCACTGTCGCCAGCATGCTTGACAATGTATACGATCACGATTTCGGAACCAGCGGGTAGAACTGCGAGAAAATGTCGCCAGCTTGGGCTTATTCAGCAAGTTTTTTGAAATCTCCATTCAGGACAACTGGCTGCATCGCTTTAATCTCAACACTGTAGCTCATTCTAGGGATGGGATTAAGAAGGTAAATCTGCTTTTTCAGATAGTGTGCAAATCCCATCTCGATCAAAACTGATCCTCCCACATAACCAGGAATCCCATTTTTCTCGTAGTTCAGAACCAGAATTGCGTCACTTTCTCGTATTTTTCTTAAATGATCCCTAATAATGTCTTTCGCAATTAATAAATCGATGTTTTGTCTTCGATATGGATCTCTCACAGATTCAATAGTGTCTACAGGAAGCACGGGCTTATGACCCAAATCCTCAAGGAATCTGCTGACCTCGAGCATTTCTTTCGCAAAACTCATGCTTCCACAGATCGTAATCTTCATCGTGATTCTCACTTTAAGGCATAATGACCGGACTGCAGTTATAGAGATATTTGTTCTTTAGTGGTTTGTAGTCTACCGGTGGATGAAAAAAGCTATTAGACTAGAAAGATAAAGAGACGGCCCGGAGAGTGGAGAAATCAGTGGCGCAAATAGAATGGACCAATCCTTCTGTGAAGAGGCTGGCTGGTGACACAGACCCAACCTCAGCAATAATCAAGAGAGCGCGCATGGTTTTACTTGAGGCTATGGACGACGGATGGCAGGGACCTCCATTTGATGTATTTTCTTTAGCTCAACGGCAGGGTCTTGTGATCGTCCCCCGAGAAGATGTTCTTGATGCTCGACTGATCGCCAAAAAGGACGGAATCGAGATTGAATATAACCCAAACAGGTCCTCAACCAGAACAAGATTCTCAATTGCGCATGAAATTGCCCACACGCTATTTCCAGACTTTAAAGAGTCTATTCACAACAGAGCTGGCGAAGCTCAACGTCCGGATGAATGGCAACTTGAATTGCTCTGTAACATCGCCGCGGCAGAAATCTTGATGCCCACCGGGCCGTATCTGGATCCGGAAAGAATGACTGTTACCATTGACAAGGCCATTGAGGTCCGCGATAAGTTTGGGGTATCCTTGGAAGCGGCGTTGCTTAGAGTGGGCAAATCCACGACACAACCAATTACCATATTCGCGGCTGCCAGAGAAAAAGACGACAAGAACGCCGACTTTAGAATTGACTATGCCATCAATTCTCCCACTTCTAACATCAATCTAAATGCAGGAATGAAAATTCCGTCAAATAGCGTTTTGTCCGAGTGCACAGCCGTAGGGTTCACTGCCAAGAAGAGAGAGAAATGGTCTGCCGATATGCTTGAACTCGATGTTGAATGTGTGGGAGTTGCACCTTACCCTGGTCACGTCTACCCGAGAGTAATAGGAATTGTCAGAACAAAGAAAAAACCTGATTCAGAACCTCTTGTCATCTGCTACTTGATGGGAGATGCAACCGAACCCCGAGGAGAGGGGCAAAAGATCATCGCCCATATTGTAAACGATTCAAGCAAGAATTGGGGGAGGGGTTTTGGGCGATTTGTAGCTGAAAAATGGCCGGAAGTTACAGAGGACTTCCATCAATGGGCAGAAAAAGATAAGAGCAATCTGAGACTTGGGAGTTTCCATCTCTACAGCATTCTAGAAGGCCTTCACATATTCCACATGGTCGCGCAACATGGTTATGGGCATTCAGAAACCCCACGGATTAGATATGGCGCTCTTGCCATGTGCCTGAGCTCTCTTTCGCAAGAAGCGCGCAACCTTTCTGCCACAGTTCATATGCCTCGAATTGGTACGGGCTACGCGGGAGGAAATTGGTCCGTGATCAGCGAGTTGATTGATGAGACGCTGATCAAACATGGAGTGTCGGTGACAGTATATGATCTCCCTGGTACAGAAAGACCGGAAAAAAGACAGACACTATTGGACTTCGATTCTCTCGATAATTGGTAAACAGAGGCGGGAAGTTCGCATAGAAAGATTATCGTAATATCTGGTCCAATATCTTCAGGCAAATCAACTTTTGCGAGAGATCTTGAGAAGAAATTCGACGCTTGCATAGTGAAGACAAGTGAAATCATTAGCAAGGCAGGCTCGATCCGGGCTGATGACAGAATGGCTCTGCAAGCAATGGGAGATGGTTTAGACAAGACGACCTCGGGCAGATGGGTGCTTGATGCGCTAAGCCAAGCCGAAAGGGCTGTCGCAGATGCAAAGATATTTGTTGTGGATTCGGTCCGAACAATCGGTCAAATCGATCATATCAGAGGCGCTTATGGACCAGTCACTCACCTGCATCTGACTGCTCCTCCAGACGTCCTCAGGCAGAGGTACAACAAGCGGTATCATAGGAAGAAAGGTGTCCCGTCTTACGACGAAGCAAAGAAAAACTCAACCGAACAGAACATTGGGAACTTGACCGAAGTAGCTGACATTGTAATCGATACGAATAGATGTGAAAAAGAAGACGTATTGGTGCGCGCTGCAAGCCGCATGTCTTTGTATGGCAGGAACGAAAGAGGGTACGTGGACGTCATAGTTGGAGGCCAATATGGAAGCGAGGGAAAGGGGCAGATCGCAGCTTTCCTTGCAAAGGAATACGACTTATTGATCAGAGTCGGAGGCCCAAACGCTGGGCATACAGTCTATGAACAGCCCAAATCCTACACTCATCATCACTTGCCTTCAGGAACGCGCAAATGTGATGCTGCCCTTCTCCTTGGTCCTGGAATGGTGATCAATGTTGAAAGGCTACTGCAAGAGATTTCTGATTGCAAGGTTGAGTTCGACCGCCTAAGCATTGACCCTCAAGCGATGATAATTAATAATGGAGACATAGCGGCTGAAAGAAAACTCAAGACCTTAATCGCGTCCACTGGTCAGGGAGTTGGACGCGCTACAGCTCGAAAGATCGGGCGGCGAGTAGACCAAGGTGTGACATTGGCACAAGATGTGCCGGAGCTAAAGCCCTACCTACGTCCTGCTATAGACGTGCTAACGCAAACACTCGCAAAGAATGGACGAGTTCTCCTAGAAGGGACGCAAGGAACCGGCCTCAGTCTCCATCATGGAGTTTATCCTTTTGTGACCTCAAGGGATACAACGGTCTCAGGCTGCTTGTCTGAAGCGGGAATTCCCCCGTCTCTAGTGCGACACGTAATCATAGTCTGCCGCACATATCCAATTAGAGTGGAAGGCAAAGAATCCGGTCCCATGTCTCAGGAAATATCATGGGAGGAAATTAGCAAACGATCTGGGATTCCAGTTGAGAAATTACTAGAGAGAGAAAGGACCTCAACTACGAATCGCCAACGGCGGGTTGGCGAATTCGATTGGAAACTCTTGAGAAGGGCTGCTTTCCTCAACGGAGCGACCGACATAGCTCTAACCTTCGTTGATTATCTGTCACCGAAGAATCAGTTGGTGAGACGCTTCGATCAACTGACAAAAGAAACAACTGACTTAATTGAGGAAATGGAACAGGTAACAGGAACAAAAGTGTCACTTATCGGAACAGGCTTCGACTCCAGAAGCATAATCGACCGACGAGAGTGGTGATTTGTGAGGTGAAACCAGAAGATATCATCAAGTACTATCCTCATCTGTATCATATGGCTGAATCTGGCAGTTGGCCGCGTATTCAAAGACACGGTCTTCTAAGTACATCGGCTTTGCTAGATTTGTTTGAGATAAACCAAGAAAAGAGACACGCAATAGAATCTGAATGGAGACCACAAAGCGTTGAGATTCATCACCCAACTTACGGATCTGCCGTCATTCGTGATCAGAAACCTTTGCATGAGGGAACGTTGCGCAAACTTCTTGACGGGATGTCAGCTGCAGAATACTATGCGATGCTGAACAAAAGGACGTTTTTCTGGGTTCGAAGAGAAAGGCTCGAGGGGCTGCTAAACGCAAGAGCGTATAGAGGTCGGGCTCATTGCGTTCTGACCGTGGAGACCAGAGCTTTACTCGCTAAGCACAGAGACGATGTTTGGCTTTCGCACATCAATTCTGGAGCCACGTTCGGAAGTGGAAGGAGAGGAATCGACACATTTAAGCGAATCAGTCAATATCCGTTCGAAGAAATGAGGAAGAAAAGAGGAGAGAACGCAGTGGTTGAATTAGCCGTAGACTACGCCGTCAAAGATATCGGCGAATTCACTATTCGCGTCGAGGATTGGATAGGACAAAACCCTGTTCGAACCATTTGGCAGAAACAAGAAAACCAGGGCCTTTCCAAATTAGTCAGATGATATTTAAACGGCTTGCGCACACAAATGCGTTCAGGGACATGACGCATTTCGGTGGAGAAAAAAGTGAACGAGAGCTTTGATCATACGACATACGTTTCCCGTTTCGCTTGGCGTTATGGCAGCAAAGAAATGCGAAAGTTGTTTTCGGAACTGGGAAATAGGCGCATTTGGCGGGAAATATGGTATCAAATTGCCCGAGTTCAATCAAAATATGGCCTTGTGTCAGGCGACGAACTGTCTGAAATCCTTGCCTACAAGGCGCAACTGAATATTGCACGTAGTCACGAAATAGAACGGAGGATCAAGCATGATGTCATGGCTGAACTCAAAGTGTACGCCGCACAATGCCCAAAAGGCGGAAGTAAAATCCACCTAGGAACAACTAGCGCAGACATAACAGACAACGCTGATGTCATACGGATCAGAAAAGCGTTAGACATTATTCTGCAAGAACTTCTGAGCTGTCTCAAGTCAGTAAGAGATAACGTCTTGAAATACGCAGACGTGCCTTGCATGGGTTGGACACATCTTCAACCGGCTGAACCGACGACAATCGGGTACAGATTCGCCAATTATGCCCAGGACCTTCTCATGGATATACTTTACATTGATTTGCTCATCGAAAACTACATCCACGGGAAAGGAATTAAAGGATCAGTCGGCACATCAGCGAGCTTCACCAATCTTCTGGGAAAAAGGGCTAAACCCATTCAAATGGAAGAGCAGATAATGAGAAAATTCAAGATAGGTATATTCCCTGTCACCACACAAACATATCCGAGAAAGGCTGATTTCCTCTTGATTTCAGCCTTGGCTTCTGTGGCTCAAAGTGCTCATAAATTCGGATTTGATGTAAGACTGCTGCAGTCGCCAGCATACGATGAGCTGTCAGAACCCTTTGCTGAGACGCAGGTTGGCTCATCTACAATGGCATTTAAGCGGAATCCAATATACTCTGAAAGGATGTGTTCTTTGGCAAGATACGTTACTAGTTTTCTTGAAACAACTTGGTTTAACGCCGCTGATGCGCTACTCGAACGAACACTAGACGACTCAGCAAACAGGCAACTGATAATCCCCGAGAGTTTCCTAGCAACGGACGAGATACTGATATTATATAACAAAATCATCAGAGGGATTGAAGTGCACGTTGGTAGGATTAAGGAAAACCTCACGAAATTTGGCGAGTTTTCGGGGACCGAAGCTGTTTTGATGAAGCTAGTTCAGAAAGGAGCAGATCGACAAAAAATGCACGAGCTAATTCGTCGCTACTCAATAGCTTCACGGAAGAGTATGTTGAAAGGCAAACATAGTCAATTGGCACTCAAACTGAAGAACGACTCAGAAATTTCGAGCAAACTCGAACCTAAAGAAATTGATGAGTTGCTCGACCCAAGCAGGTACGTAGGAGATGCTCCAGACAGATGCAGGATGTTTGTTAAGGAGTATATAGATCCACTATTAGAAAGGTACAAGCATGTGCACGCCAGAAAGAGCGATACCGAGTACTAGCAGACATCATCAAACAGTTTCAATTGAACTGCTTAAACAAAACTCATGAGCGCTAGTTCTCTCGCCACTGCAAATCTCCGCAAATACATTGAAGCGTATCGTTGTTGGACTGTTGCGCTGCCCACACATATTTTCCGCATGAGTCACATCGAAAATGTGCCAAAGCTTTTTCGGACGCGTCAATTAGTCTCTCAACTTCCGATTTAGTTAGACTCCCGGTGTGGGATGCACGGTCGCCCCAGGCGATTAAAAGATTCTTCGCGTTTTTCCAATCCGCAATAGGTTTAGTATAAGGCAGCCACTGACTTCCTTCTTTCTTTCTTAGTCGTTTGGGCGCGTCTCTTACGATTTTTTCTAGGAAATCGACGCACATTCTATGGTCGTTCTTTTCCCCTCTTAAGAAAGGCATTTGAATTTCCAGTTTCTCAGCTATTATGGACAGATGAGTGTCCATTATTGCACGAACTCTGTTGCCACTTGCTTCGGTATTGACATCTATTAGAGCGCGTGCATCGTCAAAAGTGTCGGCAGATTTCGACCATTGAAGCCCAATTTCGGGTTTTTCCCATGGCCTTAAAGTCAGAAATCTCCATTGATTTTCAGGTAAACGGTATCGCAATTCAGTATACCATTCTCTATCATGTGTGAAAAGGATTATTTGCCGATCCTCAAAATTATTTAAGATCACTTCGGCCAGCATTCCCCGATGCTCCCGGTCGAGACTTGACACTATATCATCAAGCACAACAGGATCGCCATTAGGATCAGATTTGGCTAGAGATAGAAAAATGCAGAGTCCCAAACTGTTTCGATAACCCTCAGAAAGTGTTAATCGGGGCGATTCTTGTTCTGTACCAAAAAAATTCAGACTTATGTCAATCGCCTTATCTTGATCGTTGTGAGCGTAAAGACTAATATTCCCTATAGGTTCGTCAGGATGTATCTCTGACCAAAGAAGCTTCACTCCTTTAGAGATTCCAGCAAGGATTTGCTTGGTTTTTTCTCTGATCTCTGCTCTTACTAGTTTCTCGCTGTTCTGCAACCCGTCAAGAAGTGTTGTAACCTTATTGACGTCCTTTTCTATTTCGTACATTTCTGCGATTCGGGTGCATAGCTTCACTAGCTCGAGATCTTCGACAAGCTCTTTGGTGGAGGGAGATGTTTTTTCTACCTGTTTTTCTATGAATGAAGTAATTTTTGGCAGGATTTGTTTCGCGTCCGTTACATTTCCGGTTTCCCATGCAGAATCGAATTCAGGGATTGGCATTCTACTCAACTGATCTATCAAGCTAGTAAGTTCTTCTTGTTCAGCCGAATCCAGCCATGGTTTAAAGACAGGATCTTTGCATCGTTCGAGTGTGTTCCTTATTGCAGATGCCAGTTGGAGTCTCTTTTCTTTCGCCCTGCTCCTCGCTTCCCGAGCTTCTCTTAACCTTGTTAGTTCTTCTTTCACGTGTTCAACGATTTTGCTCCCAAGAATAGTCTGTCCGCAGGCGGGGCATTGAATTTCTTTTTCTGGTTCTGTAATTGACGACATGAATTTCTCGGTTGAGTCCAATACTGATATTCGCAGATCCAATATGGCATCAAATTTCTTGTGAGCTGCATCATCGGCGGAAACCATAGCGTCGAACTTTTGCATCAGATTCTCGTGTAAAATCTGTTCTAGAATGACGTGTTTGGTTTGTTCGGGTTGAAGTGAGTTTACCAAGGATTCTATTTTACTGGTGAGCCGTTCTGCCAGAAGCTTCATTTCTTTTTCGGGTTTCTTAAGCTTGTATTTCTGGGCTATTCTAGTCAACTTCTTCCTTACTTCAGACTGTTCAAGTGAAGGGAAATATTGACTTGCTTCCAAGGTAAGCTGTTGTATTCGACCTTTTCTTTGCTCAACGTCAGAAGCGACAGTTACTCGTAACCTGATTTGGCGGATATTTTCGGCTGCTTGTTCCAGTTCGCTCAAGCCCAGCAAAGGAAGCAAAGTAGAATATTTTTCTCCCTTTGTACAATGAATAAAACGTGCAACTTCATCTTGCCGAAGTATATGAGTCTTGACATCCCAGTTTTGAACAATCTTTTTGATGCCTATTGGGTTGCCCGAAATAGTGAAAGAGCCATCGGGTTGTATCTCTGTCATAACGGATGAGTTATCCTCAAAATAGATTATACCCCGAGATATCTTGTCATTGGGTGCCTTAGTGTTTCTTACTCCTTTTTCTTGGTAAACGCCGCTATATTCATGAGCTAAATGCTCAATTGCCCCATTTCTAAGGATATATTCCATTCCGTCCACAAAAGTGGATTTGCCCGAAGCATTAGGTCCATATACTACGACGCTCTTTAGATCAGTTTGAAGCACTCCGCTTTCCGCCGCGCCTCTAAACCAGTTAAGTTCGATCTGTTTGATCTTCATTATCACCATTCCCTCGTAGTTCTGTCAGAAGCTCATCAGATATTTGAACGATTTTTCCTTTGGTCTGATGTCGCTCTAAGCATCCTTCTCTGATCAAAGCGAGTAGATGTTCATAGGCCGCTTCGTTTTCGGTTTTCAATCTAGAAAAGGCGGGAGCTGTGATTTCCTCAAGATTCCGAGCCTTGGAATTCTTCTTCTGGAATTCTTTTTCTTTGGTTATTCAAACACCTTCAAAGGCGCGAAAACTGGAGACTAAATAGTTCCTTTTTGCTGGTCTTCGAATTTAAACTTTAGGTATCCTCTATTAGGATACTATAAGCTTGTTTGCAATTTTGCTTTTCTAATGCTTCTAATTCGACCGTACTTTAGTCCGACCGTATTTTCGCGTGCTTGCCTTAATTGGTGTTCATAACTAGCTCTCTTCTCGGGATTCTTTGCTTTCTTGTTTTTGAGGTATGCGGTAAAATGTTTTCCATTACTCTAACGGACAATGCCGCCATTCTTTTTTCAAGTTGACAGTCCTAACGTTCAAGTGAAATCAAAACCTGTCCAGAATTTGAAGTCGTTTTTCTACCTCCTAAGCTCGAAAAGGGCAAAGTTTGATTGTAACTAATGGTTTGTCTGTGGTGCGGGGGGTGGGATTTGAACCCACGAACCTCTACAGGATAGGCGCCTCAGGCCTACGCCTTTGACCATGCTTGGCAACCCCCGCCCTTTGCTGGTTGCTCTATTTCCTAACCCTAGGTCTGAATTAAATCTTACCCATTACTCATTGCACAAGAAAGAAAAAGATAGATACTGTGTGAGGATTTCTAGAGTATTCGAAAGTCTTCCTTGATCGTTGTGAGCACTACGTGCGTGTTCGTTCTTTCGACAAACGGTAGCGACAGCAGGCGCTTCGTGAACTTGCTCAGTTCTTCACGGTTCTTGAATTTCGCAATTATCGCTGCATCCGACAAACCGGTCAAATCGTAGACGCAGCAGACATTGGGAATTCTCGCAATCTCGTTTTCCATTTCCAAAAGCCTTCCTTTTGAGACGGTTATTTCTGTCACCACGGTTAGTTCGTAGCCAAGTTTTTCTTGATCTAACAACGCAGTGTATCCTTTGATTACTCCTCCTTCTTCCATCCTCTTTATCCTTGATAGAACTGTGCCGATCGATATGCCGCATTGTTTCGCGATCTGTCTAGAAGAAAGCCTTGCGTCTTCCGTCAACACTTTCAGCACTTTGACATCTGTCTCGTCCAGATTCATTTCAACATTTCACCTTTAAACATATATCCAATCTAGCAGTCAATTATTTAACATTTGCTCTGTATTATGGGAATAAGCCTTAAATATGTTCAACACATCTTAATTTTGTTATATATTTGCTCGGCAGGGATCACCGTGGAATTTGCCAAACTTCAGGAAATCCAAAACCTCGAAACTTGCCTCAAACTCGCGAAGAACGCTGACTTTGTCCTTCTCCACTTCACCGACGTTCTTGGCTACCTGAAAGGCAGAACAATACCAGCAGAAGAGACCAGAAACGCTTTGACAAAGGGCGTAACTTTTGACGGTTCTTCAATGCTCGGAGGCGTCGGCATAGAAGACAGCGACATGATAATGAAACCCGACATGTCTACTTTCACCGCTGTTCCGTACTACTTCTACGACAAAAGCGTCGCCAGCTTCATCTGCGACATAAAGCGGCCAAATGAAGAACAGTTTGAAGGAGACCCTAGAGACATTCTGCGTAAAGAAATGGACAAGATCAGAAAGGAAGGCTATTCACCGACAGCCGCGGCAGAACTGGAATTCTATCTGGTCCAGAAAAACGAAAAAGGCGAAATCATCCCTGTCGAAAACCACCTCATCGACAAGCAGCGCTACTTCGACATTGCCCCAGGGCGAGACCTCACAGAATCTTACCGCATGGAGTTAACAGAAGCGCTCTCGACCTTAGGAATCGTTGTTGAACGTCAGCACCACGAGGTTGGCTCCGCGCAGAACGAAATTACCTTCAAGT
>Ga0315296_10002924_pt1 | contig 14435 bp, 12 predicted proteins | sample YL17G14_18_MG_FD_203921 | JGI IMG/M metagenome (GOLD analysis project Ga0315296, IMG submission 203921) | Sediment microbial communities from Yellowstone Lake, YNP, Wyoming, USA - YL17G14_18 | ecosystem: Environmental > Aquatic > Freshwater > Lake > Sediment | place: USA: Wyoming | collected... | reverse complement strand
ACACATTGAAGAAGAACTCGTTGCTGCAAACGTTGACCTCGTCGTCCAGGGCGGCTGGCTCTGCCTCTGGAAAATATCCCCTCGATATGAAAACCGAGTGATGAACATACACCCAGCCCTGCTGCCGAGCTTTGGTGGAAAAGGTATGTGGGGACATCACGTCCACGAGGCAGTTCTCGCAGCTGGATGCAAAATAAGCGGCTGCACGGTGCATTTTTGCACGAATGAATATGATAAAGGACCAATAATCGTCCAGCGGAGCTGTCCGGTCAAAAATAACGACAGCCCCGAAACGCTTGCTGCCAGAGTTTTTGAGCAGGAATGCATCGCATATCCGGAAGCTATAAAACTGTTCGCAGAAAATAGAATACGCATAGAAAAAGGCAAAGCAATAATACTGGATAGTCAACAGTAAATTGTATCCTGTATGACGAACGAGCGACAAGGCCCGACCAACGAGATATGAACCCTGTTAGAAGCTCAATGAAAAACGGGGTAATACAAAAAGGGCAAAATGATGCAAAAAATGGAAGGTTTCTAACGGGGTGAACAAACGGCAAAAAAACATATTAATAGATTCCACAACTGTAATAATTATTACGGTTATTGCAGTTGTGGCGATGATTAACCTCAAAAACTGGGTCAACCGTTCAGAAGCAATCAGGGCAATGGAACATCTCGGCCAAATAGTCCTACAATACCGAAAAAACTATGGTTCTGTTCCCCCTGAATCCTATGTTGATAGAATTAAGGAAGATTTAGAAGGGTACGCTCGGCTCGGTGAAGTGAATTACAGGGCCCAGTGGATCGATTTTGAATCCACGTCCGACGAAATTTTGGCTTACACCGAAAAACATCGCACTTCCTGGCTGTTCGGCAAAGGATATGTGGTCCTACATCTTGATGGCCGCGTAGAATGGATGGACAAGCAGGAATTCGAGAACCTCTTAGCTCAACAGCAAAGCCCAATGGAAATTGAAATGCTCCGCAAATAATTGAAACATCTTTCACCTCCACTATTCTGAACTTGCTTTCAGCACGGAGATGTTTTGCGTGTTCTCGTAAAACGCAGTTCGAAAAGTCAGCCCCGGTCCCCTCTATTGTGATTGTGCGACGGCCTGTTTGCTTTCCTCAGACTCCTTGACCTTCAAGCTCTCAAACTTCAAGTGCTCTTCGTCCTGAACGTCAATCTTTATCAGCTTCTCACCCTTGAATCGGCCTTGCAGCAAACCCTCTGAGAGCGGGTCCTCAATGTAGTGCTCAATTGCTCTTCGCAGTGGCCTTGCCCCAAATTCAGGATTGTAACCTTTATCGATAAGAAATTCTTTTGCCTGCTCAGTCAGTTGTAGTTTCAATCCGTGATCAATTAACCGCTTGAATACTTTTGTCAGCTCATATTCAACGATAATCTGCAGATCCTCTCTGGTTAGTGCCCTTAGCACAATGACATCATCGAGTCTGTTTAGGAACTCAGGCCTGAAGTGCCTCTCAACCTCTTTATGCAGCATCTCTTTCATTTTCTCGTAGTTAGCCTCAGGCGTCTTCTTTCCGAACCCGAAGCCGGTACTGTTTTTAATCAAATCGGCCCCGATGTTACTTGTCATAATCAGCACGACGTTTTTGAAGTCAACGTGCCTTCCGAAGCTGTCGGTCAACCTTCCCTCATCCATAATCTGCAGCAGTATATTGTAGACGTCGGCATGTGCCTTTTCAATTTCATCCAGCAGCAGCACAGCGTAAGGCCTTCTTCTAATCCTTTCGGTCAATTGTCCACCTTCTTCGTAACCGACGTATCCCGGAGGCGCACCGACCAATCTGCTGACATTATGCTTTTCCATAAATTCGCTCATATCAATCTGAACGAGGGAATTCTCATCGCCGAACATGAACTCTGCGAGGGACTTTGCAAGCAGAGTTTTTCCGACCCCGCTTGGTCCGAGTAATATAAAGCTGCCCATCGGACGATTCGGGTCTTTTATTCCGCTTCTGGCTCTTCTGACGGCTTTAGCAACAGCGTTAATGGCCTCGTCCTGCGAAACAATGCGCTTATGCAGCTCAGCTTCGAGTTCCAAAAGCCGCTGCGTTTCTTTTTTCTCCAGTCTGGTCAACGGAATACCTGTCATCTTGCTGACGACCTCTGCAATAGTTTCGGTGTCCACCGTACCGGTCGCCTCTTTATTCTCTTCGTACCATTTTTTATGCAGTTGTGTCTTCTCACTCAAAAGCTGTTGTGCCTCATCCCTCAATGCTGCTGCCCGTTCATAGTCAGCGTTTTTGACCGCCTCGTCTTTTTCACGTTGCAGCTTCTCAATTTTTCCTTCTATTTCCGTCAAATCCGGCGGCGGAGTCATATTCTTCAGTCGCACACGTGCACCAGACTCATCGACCACATCTATCGCCTTATCCGGCAGACACCTTCCGCTTATGTATCTGCTCGAGAGCTCAACCGCCTGATACAGTGCCTCATCGCTAAATCGCACCTTATGGTGTGCCTCATATCTATCCTGCAGCCCTCGCAATATTTCCAGCGTCTCATCCTTTGATGGCGGCTCAACGATTATCGTCTGGAATCGCCGCTCCAATGCCCCATCTTTCTCGACATATTTTCTATACTCATCCAAAGTTGTCGCCCCAATACATTGCACCTCACCTCTCGAGAGTGCCGGCTTTAGCACATTTGACGCATCGATTGCCCCCTCAGCTCCGCCGGCCCCCACGAGTGTGTGCAGCTCATCAATGAACAGGACGACGTTCTTCGCCCTTATCACCTCGCCAATGACCGCTTTTATTCGCTCCTCGAATTGCCCTCGATATTTAGTCCCAGCGACCATCATCGCCAAATCAAGGACGACAATCCGCTTATCCTTGAGTATTTCCGGCACCTGTTTATTTACTATCTGCTGGCTAAGTCCCTCGACGATAGCTGTCTTACCGACGCCAGCTTCACCCAGCAGCACCGGATTATTTTTCCTACGTCTGCAAAGTATCTGGATTAAGCGTTCTATCTCATTTTTTCTTCCGATGACAGGGTCGAGCTCGTTATTGGCCGCTAACTCGGTCAAGTCTCTGCCAAAACTATCGAGAGCCGGAGTCTTGCTCTTTGACTTACGTCCTAGGGCCGGACCAAGCTTCATCCCCAGAGCATCAGGGCCACCATCCACTCCCGCTCCAAGTAAATTCAAAACCTCCTGGCGCACATCCTCAAGTTTCAAACCTATATTCATAAGAACCTGCGCTGCTATCCCTTCGCTCTCTCGCAGCAGACCCAACAAGATATGTTCTGTGCCGACATAATTATGGTTAAGCGCCCTGGCCTCTTCAATAGCATATTCAATAACCTTCTTGGCTCGCGGACTCTGGGGAAGTTTGCCCATCGTGACCATATCGGGACCGCTCTTAACCAGCTTTTCCACTTCCAGCCGAAGCTTTTTTACATCCACATCCAGATTCTTTAGAACCGTAGCACCAACCCCGCTGCCTTCCTTGACCAGCCCGAGCAAGATATGTTCCGTCCCTATAACATCGTGGTTAAACCGCTGGGCTTCCTGGTTCGCCAGCGCCATTACCTTACGTGCTCGGTCTGTAAAACGCTCAAACATCTCTTACCTCAAAAAATCTTTCCAAAAAGAGCTAAATCGCAGCCGCCCTTCACAGATAAATAACATTATATCACACTTAACAGTTCTGTCAAACCCTCAAATAGCCGAATCTCGTTTTCACGGCTGAACTCGCCTGCTTTTTATATGCCTCAAACCAAGTTAATGTTCGTTTACCGAACTAATGTTCTCCCACAGCCTGAGTTTTATCGACAAAAATGGCAGTAGACTTTCCCTAAAAACCCTCTTTAGACACCAAAAAGACTTCCCTTTATTCCAAAATTGCAAATCGTCAATCGTAAATCGTAAATGAATCGCCTTGCTTCCCTCACTTTTATAGATTAGAATAGCTGCTCTAAAATTTACCCGAATTCTCGAGGTTTTATTACAATGGCGGAGAAATTGCCTGCAATGCTAAATAGTATTTGAAAACCCCCTAAACCTTGTTGCTGGCTTCCCGCATAATCGCTATAATCACACTTTGAAAGGATATTTTACCGAATGGAATCACGAACAATCCAACTAACACCTTCTGCTCATAAATACGGCAATTTAAATATACGTTCCTGCGGCAAGAGTTTCTTCCCACCGGACGCCTTCGGCGGCTCATCTAAGAAAAAGGGTTTAGGCGTACCGATTACCATTAAGGCGCAAGGCTTGCTGCAACCAATACAAACCGACATCCCCACCAATGCAAAAGGCAAACCCAGATGGTTATTCAGAGAAAGAGCCTGGGTAAAAGACTTCATAAATTCAAATGAACTTATGAAAGACAACATAATAACGATAGAACGCCTTAACTACAGAACATATAAACTCATTTCCGATAACAACCATACCGAAAAACACCAAACTCACTGCGTTGTTGAGAAAAAGAAACCATCTGTTCAAAATAATTCAGAAAGTTTAAAAAGCGACCTAATTGGGATAAAACAAGCAAGCGAATGGGCTACAGAATATCTTGGTAAAACAGTAACAACTTCTAACATTTCTTATCTGATTCAATATGGTCTGATAAAAAAAAATGGCGGCTATGGAACAACACAGATTTCAAAGCAAGAACTGCTCAATTATTACAAATCCTACAACGGTAAACGTCAAGTTTCATGGAAGGATAAACTTGGTAACGATTTAAATTGGGCTTTGTCATTTGAGCAATACAAAGAAGCCGAAACGACAAAGCACGTTCACCGTCTGCATCCTTACAAGGGAAAGTTCATTCCTCAACTTGTGGAATACTTTTTAGATAGCCATACCGACAATTTCAAAAAACATACCTATTTCAAAAAAGGCGATATTCTCCTCGACCCGTTTTCCGGCAGCGGAACCACAATGGTTCAGGCTTGCGAACTTGGAATGCACGCCATTGGAATTGATGTCTCTGAATTTAACTTTGTTTTAAATTAAGTATTTTTTTATGGAAACAATAGAAAAAGAAAAATTAGTTTTCGCAATCACTTTGCCGGATTTACAGCATGAATCTTTAGAAAGAATCGGAAGGGTATTAACCGATGAAGAAATCCATGTTGCAAAGAAAGGTTTGGAATCTGGATTGCTCACGGATATTGATACCGTTTATAAAACGATATTTTCTGAAATGATTGGGAAAAGAATATGACAGGAAAACAATTAAGTCCTTCTGACTTATTAGCATCCCAATTTCTTGAAAAAGCAAAAGAGTTTCAAGCAAACGTTGAACTCATTAAAGTTCTAAAATCAAGAACATATCATATTGGAGAGGCAAATGTTTTAGTTCGTGCTTCATCAGAAGGTAACAGAAGATACTTTTTTGGTATCAATTATATTACTGTTGAAGAAATTGCAAACCTCGACAATCCATTTGTTGCGTTCATTTGCGGTTCTATTGATAAAGTTGTAATTATCCCAGCCAAAATTCTTTTCAAGCATTTACCACAAATTAGCCACGACAGAAACGGTGAATACAAAATCAATATTGATAAAGATTTGAACATTGTTTTAGCAGGAAGAAATAACAGGCTTGATTGTAGCGGATTTACAAATAATTGGACTCTGCTCTTGTCTCCTCCCCTAATTAAAGAAGAAGTAAGAAATACAGTGGAGGAAAGCTTGCATTCCATTTTGCAAGGTCGATTGTTAGAAATTGGAAACATTCGTGGTTATTACACCTACTGTCCGGATAAATCAAAAAAGTTCAACGAAAAAAAATTAGAAGAAATCTCAACTCTGGAAAGTTGCCCTCAGTTGCAGTTTTCAGATTATAACTTGCTTAGACAGATTGATGTTTTGTGGTTTCAAAATCGTGGAAGTAATTTCATCCCTGAATGCGCCTTTGAGGTCGAATTGTCAACTGGAGTTTGGGCAGGTGTTGGAAGGATGGCCACATTATTGGATTACAAAAATGTCGGCTTTTTCGTAATTGCTAATGACCCCAAAAAATATAAGCAAGTCATGAATTCATTCTCTGAATATGAAAACCGTTATAAATTCATCGCGAATGACTTGGTCGACGATCTTTATTCTGCCGAACTCAGTCTGAAAGAATTAAGAATTGAAATTGGTTTGTAAAATTTCAAAACTACAACCCCGAGCCAGCTTCAATGCCATTTCATACACGACTACTTGGCAAAGACCGTATGGCTTTGTTTTCTTTCATTCACTCTCTCAATACGAATTTCGGGGCAAGTATTTTTGAACCGGCTGCTTTAGCATTGGCTTCTTCATCCTTTGCAAGTGCAGCATCACAGCAAACAGCAGGAACACAAATTTCTTCCGAAGCACACAGAGTTATACAAAATATAATGGACGGTTTGGCAACTGCTAATACCTCGCCAAACAAACCAGAGGAAATAAATGCAATCAAGGCTGTTTGCAGACAGGGCGAAATGAAAAGTGTTAAACTTACGAAAGTTGACATTAAACTTGTTACACACAATGGAATTATTTATCTTTTTGATATCAAGACAGCAAAACCAAACGCCGGTGGTTTCAAAGAATTTAAGCGTACACTTTTAGAATGGATCGCAGCAACTCTTGCAAGTAGCCCGACTGTAAATGTCCAATCTCTCATAGCAATTCCTTATAATCCATATGAGCCTCAACCTTATAATCGCTGGACAATGCGAGGAATGCTGGACCTTCCTAATGAATTAAAAGTTGCAGAAGAATTCTGGGACTTTATCGGCGGCGAAGGTGCTTACCAGGACTTACTCAATAGCTTTGAACGGATAGGAATTGAATTGAGACCTGAAATTGACGATTACTTTACACGATACAACAGGTAAAATTAAACCCCCGACGAAATCCGCTTGCCGCGGCGAAGTGAGCGAAGCCGGGCCATCATCCAAAAACCATCATAAAAAAGTCATCCCTTTGGGATACCGCAATTTTGCTTTTTGATTTTTAATTTTTGATTTTCCTTCCAAATCCCCCATTCTCAAATCCCACATTCAAAAAACCTCTGCTACTACTCGCGCTATATGGCATTGCCACATAGTGAAAATATATGGCTTTCAAAACCCCATCAATGGTATCGGCGCTATGTGGCATTGCCACCTACTGAAATTCTTCCCCCGACGAAATCGCGATAATTGAGGGCAAGAAATAACCCACAATAAAAAATCCGTGTCCATCCTATCAATTAAAGATAGTCGATGCTTTTTTTTAGTCAGCTTCATAAATGGGGCATTGCGAAATGACCCCGTGGACGAAGGCGGCTGGTTTTCGCAGATGCTCGCATCGAGAAAAACCACCGCCGAGTACACCGAGCTGACTAAAATTCTTCTTTGTGCCTTGGTGTCTTAGTGGCCCAAAAAAAATCCGTGTCCATCCGTGTTCATCCGTGGTTAAAAATCAATCAGAAGTGTTAGTAGTTGGACACCTAAAATGGACTTTTTCAAAATTTTTTCTATCCCTTTAGCTGTAACGACTTAACTAAAAACCATACCCCTAAAACCCCATAATTTTCGCATCAATCGCGCAAGTTCGCCCTATTAATGGGAGAGAGGTATTATTTCTAAACATTATGAAAAAGAGCAGAAGTTTATCCTGTCTTGAGCGAGGTCGAAAGATTGGTCGGCTTAATAATGAAGTCCGAAGGAATTTTACCCGCCGTAGCCGTTACTGCGGAGGCGGGTCGGCGGACAAGGCAACGGCCTTTCACAGAAGCTCGCTTCGAGAAAAGGCCTTGCCGAAGAACGCATCCCGACCAAACTCTCTGCGTAACCTGCGCAATCAGCGTCAAAAAATCTGTGTCAATCTGTGTGAATCCGTGTCTAATTTCCCTTCGTGCCTTAGGGTCTTTGTGGCTGAAACCGGATCAATCAAAAAGAGTTAATTATGCAAAACGAACCCAATTTTTTTAAAAGTCAAATGTTTATAACGTTAATGAATACAACCAATTACAGCAGAAAATGCACAATGGACACTTGGTCAAAACGAACCCAAACAAACCCAATTTTACCCGCTTCCGGCGGATTTATTCAAACCCCCCGTATTTGGTGTGTGTATTTGATGCCTTCTGAATTCTACGTCGGCCCTTGGTCGCTATTTTCCCCAAGTATTTTTCTCAGGTACTCATTTTCCCGGCGAGTGGCTTCCAGGTCGAAAAGCTGATATTTAATGCATACCCGCAAATAGTCCAGCGATTCTTGCAGATTACCGACGCTTCTTTCAAGTTGCTCATGGTTTTCGCTGGCTTGTTTGGCCAGCATAGCCAACTTTCTATACTGTGGGTCGACCGCTCCCCCGAATTCTTTGACCAGTTCCTTAAGCTCGTCTTCCAATCGTGCTTCGTCCATCACAATCTTCTCCTTGTAAAAGCACCTTCTTTTCAATCACCCTCTGCCTATGGCATGGCCTGGCCATTACAGAGTCTCCGAAGCCGCTTGTCTATGAATACCTAAGTGCAAAATTCATACCAGGATGTCCCCAAATAAGCTCGCCGCAAAATTTCACCGCTCAACCCTATAAAAAACCTCTCAAAGTAACCTGAACTGACACCTGTAAGCATTATCCCGATACATCGGGACACAACCCCTATACGGATTAAAGCCGCGTGTCGCGAAAAAACGACATTACAGCTCGGCCCGCACTTTCTCACAAGGCGTAACGATATTAGCAAAAGATAGTTAGTGCGGCGTTGATTATTGTAAACATTGCTGTTGATTTAAAGCGACAATAATGTCTAATCAGCCACATAAATAGCTTTTTTAAGGGAAAATTGCCTTGAGCTGGTTAGAGCAGTTGGGCCGGTTGAATCTTCGATTAAGTTCTCGGATTCACCAGCCGGCCGATAAACAATATGCTCCCGGAACAGTTATCGCGAATTAGGAACAGAAATGGATGGTCCGCACGAAAGACCGGTATCTTCTCCGGCCTAACTGCCGTTAATCCCACCACTACCCCCGTTGCCGCCGCTGCTTCGGTGCCCTCCTCATTGACGTCAACATAGGCCTTGTGAATAACCGCCGAAATAAAAAGGTCCCTCTTACCGTTCATCCCCGAAAAATCCGCTGTTCCTGAAAAGGCATCCGTCATCCCCATTGATTTGAGCACCTCAGCCAAGCTAAACTGGCTGGTCATCTCGAATTTAGGAACAGAAACGATAACTTTCTGCTTGTGAACTCTGCCCAGCCACTGCGAAAGGTTCTCGGTCGTAAGTGATTTCTCAAACCCAATCAGTCCGTCAGTCTTCTTTGGGAGCAGGATAATCATTGACAGCTCATCATTCATGTACGGCAGTTCAAGCGCCTGAAAATTCTCAGCTTCCATATAGCCGAACTCTGCCGTCTGGTTCATCATCGGAACATCAACCTTTTCTCCGCCTAACAGAGTAAATGGAGCATCTCTTGTATTTTCTTCTTCGAATTGTCTTGCCCAGTTGCCCTTAAAGTAAATGGCATTCGTCAAAACCAGGCGGGTCAGCGGCGTTAACACACCCTCGCCGATTAGATTTTTAATCTTGCCCCTGGTTTCTCTTTCCGCCCAAGCGTTTATGCTCCTGCGGGCAGACTCAGCAGCAGTTACAAAGTCCACTTCGTTGAAGCCGCCGCCATAGTTGATTTTGATAAGCTCCAGAAACTCTTCAAGAAGTCCGTAATCCTTCTGACCCCACAAAGCGTTGGCTACACTAAGCTCGTAGTTGCCTTTTTCGCCTCTGGCATTCAAATCCTTAATAATTTCTCCAAACGCCGAATGAAATTGCTTGCGGCTCCACGCTGTCTCTGCGCCACCTGGGTCTTTGTTCGGCTCGCAGCTAACACCACCTGCTCCTGCAGGGAAGTGCAGCACCGTGGCCATCTGAGCCTCTGTTTCGCCACGCGCCCCGGCGTAGGTCATAGCCAGTGCTGCCGAAATACTGTACGGTGAGAAAAACAGGTTTCCTTCCTGCCCCCGAAGTTTTGCATACAACTCCAGTGCAAACGCATTACAACCCTCCACAACAACTTTTGTTGTTTTTCCCCTCGCCGCTGGCGCGTCTGCACCGAAGCAACCGACTGCAGTTGCCATCGCAACTAATGGGATAAACACGCATTTCATCGCTTTCATACCCATTACCTCTTATTATTTCCTGATACGTTTGGATACTTTTGTCCTCTCTCTGGCCAGACCGTGTTTGGGGCCCGTTGTTTTTTCAATTATTGACATAATCAGGCCTTTGGCATTATAATATATATTGAGACTGCTTGCCGAAAAATTCTTTTTGAAAAGGACCGGTTATGAACCTGGGAAAAGATAGACCCTTGTGGCGGTTTAAGTGGCACTTTGTCATCATTTACGTCGCATTAATAGCTGTGGTCCTGGTCACATTCTTTACCAACATCTTCCAGACCTCCGAAGAAGGCCAGATGCCCCAGCTCGTATGGCTTCTCGCTACTTTGGTGCTTTTGACCACAGTTATATTGATACTCTCAAAAACATTTAAGATTCTTAACTCACTTGCGGAAAATGGGGCAAAGCTCGAAAAAATAACTGAGACGCTGGAAAAAAACCGCTCTGTTTTGACACAAATCAATCAAAACACTCGCCTCAGCGAGACGGCAAAGGCAATTGCTTTCCGCGATGCAGACAGGCAGTCTCTGCGAGAGGCTGTTTTTGATAAGCTTCAGCAGCAGGATTTTGATACTACCTATGAAATAATTGATGAAATTGCTCGTCGTATAGAATATAAGGGCCTGGCTGAGCAGTTGCGGACCCAGGCAAACAAATACCGCGATGCAACCGACTCCGAAAGGGAAAATCAGGTCATTGCCCATATTGAAAAGCTATTCGAAAGCTCTCAGTGGGCAAAAGCAAGTACACAGATTGAAAGATTAATCAAGGCCTCCCCAAAGTCCGAAAAAGCAAAAGAAATGCGACAAAAACTGCTCGATAAAAAGGAAGAGAGAAAAAAAATATTGCTCAACGCCTGGGATGATGCCGTAAAACGCCAGGCCACCGACCGAAGCCTCGAAATCCTAAGAGAGCTCGACCTCTACCTCACCCCCAATGAAGGATTAGCTTTGCAGGAAGCTGCAAGGGACGTCTTCAGGAACAAGCTGCACAACCTTGGAGTACAATTCTCCCTCGCTGTCTCCGGAAGACAATGGAATAGAGCCATCGAGACCGGCCAGCAGATTATTCGAGACTTCCCAAACAGCAGAATGGCTGAGGAAATTCACGAAAAGTGGGACATTTTGAAGCAGAAAGTAAAGCAGCAGGGAATAGCTCAGCAATCAAAATAGTGATGAAAGCACCTCATTCACTTGCTGATAACTGCTCGTCGCTTACTGAAAATCGAACAGAGACTGCGTCTTAATCATCGTTACCTGATCCGGATAAGCAGCAAAGCTGTGGATGTGCAACTCAGTTTGTCTCGCCTCGAAGTCAATATAGCAGAACGGCTGCAGACCTCCAATTTCCAAGCCCGGAAATTTAACAAACACGCCCCGATTTCGAGCGAACCGCTCAAGGTCAATATGACTCTGACGATACAAATTGGGACTCATCTTCTCAACCTGAAAATCGGTCATATAGCTTACACCCCGGCTCAAAGTGCATTTATGAGAGCGTGGGCCGTGAAATCGAAAACGCTCAATCAAACCGCGCCGTGGAAGCATCTGTCCAGGAGTGCTTACAACCTCGCTCAGGCACACATCCCCCGAATACACACTAACAACGTGTGTGCAACCTGTAATCCAGATATCCGCCTCGTATCTGCCGGTCTTTAGCTGCCGCTTGGCATAAATTTGGAATAGCTCCGGATGTAAAGGCCTCTGAAAAAGGCTAAATGCCAGTTCTTCAATAGCTACATTAATTTGTGGCGATTCCATAATAGAAGAAATTCTCAAATAGAAACGAAAACTTCTAATTTTGATATTATTGTACAAAAAACGCCACACTTATTCAAGCACAATATCAGTATTAATAAGGCCTGTTTTCACGTTTATAGGACGATTGTTTTGCAAGTTCCGCAGACCAAAAGAGTAATGACAACGAAGTTTTTTGAAAAAAATTAAGAAACAACAAACCGCCTGTTGATTTCTTACGGCTGGGGAAAAAGGGCATTCATAAAAACTGCAATAATATCATAAAAGGCATGAGCCCCAGCCGTAATCCCGAAACCCCGAATTGCAAAAAGGACGGCAAAATAAATACCTGCAATTGTCCGAAAACTAAACTCCAGCCAGTTAAATGGATTGCTTTGGACAAATTGACCATCCAGATATATTATATGATGATACGCACTGAACAACGCCGCCGAAATAAGAATTGAAAGTATAATTGAAAGCTTACGACCGAACTGAAGAATATCCTGAAACAACACCATTAAAGCAATAATCAAAATCAGTCGAAAAATAAGCTCTTCATAAATCCCAGCTCCTATACCGGTAATAATATTAGCTAACAGACCTTGCCATTTCCCAGCATTACCGCTGCTCTCTGCCGTCGCAGGTAAAACATCATTTGTAACCGAGGAACACCTTAAAGCCACATCAGCCTGTATTCGTATCGCACTATCGGTGAATCGGTTGATATCACCCTGTTGCTGGCCCGAACCGCTCAGAAACATACTAAAAACAATCAAAGGTACCGCGAGCAGAATACACTCAACCGCCATCGGCAAAATATCACCAAACAAAAAACGCCACTGTTTGCGAGATGTCAGCTGCAGCGCTGTCAAAATCACCACAACTGCCAGAGGTGTTGCTACCCACCCAAACTTGCTGCCAAAACCTAAGTGTGCAAGAAACTCTTGCAGCCACGAGAATGCTACTACCCGCCCTTGCCAGTAGTGTCTAAGCAAATCGGTATTGATAAGAATCGCACCCGCCTCGTAGAAAACAATAAATGGCAGCAGAAAAAATACAGCGTAAATCGGCCGAGATGTCCGTTCAAAATAGGAATCTTGTGCAAAGTTGAACAATTGACTCACGCTGTACCCGTATCTATCTTTCATCCTGTCGGCTGCCGTTTTTCTCTTATAACTTTTCTTGCCTTTTTGCCCCTGAATACCAAAAAATTAGTTGACCGCAGGGCTCAAATTTCGCAGAGTCTACTTCAAGTATAACGAAATTACAATAGTCAAAAACTACCTTACTTTCAGAACTGCAGTTAAGATGATGCTAAGTAAACAACTGACTGAAATTTATCAACTACTCCTCGGCCGCTTTGGCCCTCAGAATTGGTGGCCTGGCGAAACCCAATTTGAGATAATCACAGGCGCTATCCTAACCCAGAATACAAACTGGGCAAACGTCGAAAAAGCAATAACCAATCTAAAATCCGCCCACTTGTTAATCCCTGAAAAACTCCACCATCTCAACGTATCTAAACTGGCTGAGCTTATCCGGCCAGCCGGCTATTACAATATAAAAGCAAACCGCCTTAAAAATTTTCTAAGCTGGCTTTTCTGCAGCTACGACGGCCAGTTGGTAAACCTTAAAAAAACCAACACCGACCAGCTAAGAGCAGAGCTTTTGGCTATAAAAGGCATCGGCCACGAAACCGCCGATTCAATTCTACTTTATGCCCTCGACAGACCCATCTTTGTTGTCGATGCTTATACTGCCCGAGTAGCTGTTCGTCACGGACTAATCGAGGCGGAGGCTGATTACGAGCAATTACAAGAATTATTCCAATCGAATCTGCCGCGGGATTCCCGGCTTTTCAATGAGTACCATGCGCTTCTTGTAAGACTTGGTAAAGAATTTTGCAAACCCAAAGCCCAATGCCGCCGCTGCCCTCTGGAAAAACTACCACACGCCCTCGATGGCGAATATTTTTAGGCCACCCTTCGTCATAAAATACGCACTATGCTTCCCTTGACACCGTGACCTTCTGGCTACTCGCACACGACGATTTCCTACATGCCACAAAACTCTACTTCTTTTAATCCCCCCAGCACATCAAAGCAGCCTTGACAAATAACCTTTTTTGTGCACAATTAAGATTTTGAGCTGAGAGAAGCTAAAAAGTGCCGCATAAAATTGTATACAAAAGACAACTTTCAGAGAACATCTTCACAGCCGATATCGAAGTGCCCCTTATCGCTCAGGCAAGAAAACCAGGTCAATTCGTTATTATATGTATAAACAGCGAATACAGCGAGCGAATCCCCCTGACAATCGCTGATGCTAATCCCGAAAAGGGCACTATCAACCTGATTTGGCAGCGAGTCGGCAAAACCACAGCCGAATTGGCTGATATGAAGCCGGGCGATGAAATCGCTAACATCGTAGGACCTCTAGGTAAGCCGACCCATATTAAAAACTTCGGCACCGTTGTCTGCGTTGGCGGCGGAATCGGCAACGCCCCTTTGCTGCCCATCGCGAAAGCTCTAAAAAAAGCTGGAAATAAAATCATCAGCATCCTCGGCGC
>Ga0315296_10002923_pt1 | contig 14437 bp, 36 predicted proteins | sample YL17G14_18_MG_FD_203921 | JGI IMG/M metagenome (GOLD analysis project Ga0315296, IMG submission 203921) | Sediment microbial communities from Yellowstone Lake, YNP, Wyoming, USA - YL17G14_18 | ecosystem: Environmental > Aquatic > Freshwater > Lake > Sediment | place: USA: Wyoming | collected... | reverse complement strand
ATGAACGAAAGGCAGAATTTAGACATCATGAAGATTATTCTAAACCTTTAGAAATAATATTTATTTGTAAAAGTTGTCATAACAAATTACATGGTGTTGTCACTACTTAATAACGAAACATTTATAAATCCATTTTTGGTATATTATATATGATAATAAAACAAAATTTAAATAAAAAATTTATTGAAGTTTCATACTTTAATTATTTATTACAAAGTTTCAAAATACATAATTTAGAAAATCCATATCGAAAAATATCACTTGACCAATATTTAAAGAGAATTAAGATAAATTGTAAAGCACTTGAAAAAGCTTTTAAAGAAACAAAATGAAAATATCAATTAAACCAAAAACTTCCTTATTAAATAAAGGAACAAGAAGAATTTTTCTTTTAATTTTGAAAGGAAAACATAAAAGAGTGATAGATATAGCAAATTTTTTCAATCTAAAAAGAACAAGTGTATATGATGATATCAATAGATTAAAAAAAGAAGGATTAATAAAAATTTTACCTAAACATAAAGGTTATAAAATAAATTATAAGAAAGCTAAAAAATCAAATGAATTAGCAATTAAAATTCATCTTCAGGAAATAAAAGAAATTCAAAACATTTAAATAGGTATTATTCTTTATTGTAATACGAAATTTATGGCATATAAAATTAAAATAGCAAGACCAAAAATAGCTTTTAGAGGAAAAGAAGAAATAATAGCTTTTAGAGGAAAAGAAGAAATTGTTGTAAAACCTGATAATACTGTTTTTATAACAGAGAATAAATCTAAAAGTTTTAAAACTAAAAAAAAACTATGATTTATGCTATGAAAATAGCAAAAAAAAAAGAATGGTGTGGGATAGTTATTTAGGTAAATTTCATTATCCTTAATATAAAATAGAAAATGGTATATAAAGTTAAAAGATATACAAGAGCTGGAATTTCTGTAAAACCTTATAGAATCAAATCTAAAGCAGAAAAAAATAGAATATATGCTGTAATGTATGCAGATGAACTAAAATATTATGGTTATAATAAAAATGAAGCTGGAAGAGAAAAATATAAAGTTCAGTCAGAAGAACAAAGACCAATTCAAATACATTCATTTATTTTAACATCAGAAGAAAAAACATTTTTAGCAAAATTATCAAAAAAAGGAGAATGGGATAGAACTGAATTATTCTTTGTTACTTTAATTAAAAAGCATAAAAGATAGAAAATTAAAATTCTTATTAAATTGTTATTGTTATATTATTGAATATATTATATATATTGTTACTATCTTTAAATTACGACAAACAAAACATTTATAAATACATTTTATTTATATTATTTATGAAATATAAAATTCCAAATAAGAAAAGAATGAAAGCAGAATTAGAAACAATAAGAAGCATAAAAGGTTGCTATGGAACAAAAGAATATTCTGATAAAGCTGGGATTTGTGGGAAATGTAAATTGAAAAAAGATTGCAGTAAAGTGAAGAATAAAGCAAAAAGCAAAACATTCATAAATTCTCAAAGAATTGTAATAGATAAAATAGGAAAAAAGAGAAGTTACAGGATTTAAAATGTTAAAACAATGTGATTTTTGTGAGCAGAAAAAGAAAGTAAAAGAATGTAAAAGTAAATTAATTTCTAATAAAATATTTGAATTATGTGATGAATGTTTTGAAAAAAGAAATACACAGATATTTGTTTCTAAATTTCAGGAAGTTTCAAAATCAAGATTTATATGAAAAATATAATCCTTAAAAAACTTATAGAAAAATTGATACAAGCAAAGGAATTTCCTCATACTGCAAAGGGTAATATTAATTATGTGATTGAAGAATTAAGTTATGAAATGGGGGTTAATAGTCATATGGCACAGCATATTTCAAATATTAAAAAGATAAATGGATGAACAAATACAAAAAAGCTATGAGAAATATCTTAATCAATTAGATGTTAAAATGGAAATGGTCAAGCATATTCAAACACATGAACTTTCATTAATTAATAGAAAAGAAGGACTTTATATAAGATATTTAATTGGAAATACTTTAGATTCTCTTGAACATCAAATTTATAAATTTAATATTCTAAAAAGACCAAGAAACTTTTATATTTCATGTGCATTTCATTCAAAGTTGCCTGTGCTATCTGATAATTTAAGAACAAGAAAAGAAACTCCTGAATATCAAAATTTTAATGATAATTATATTGATTCTGTTGTCAATTACACAATGTTTTTTGATTTTGATGGTAGAAATGGAGCAGATTTCTATAATGATACTGTAATTGTTAAAGAATTATTAGAATCTTATAAAGTTCCATTTTATATTCTTCCTTCTTCATTTTCTGGGATACATATAGTAATTCCATCACTTTATCTTCCACAAAAACCAATTATGGAACTTATAAATGATATTGGGAATAAAATTCTTCCAAATATCAAGGCAGTTTATGATTTAAAATCGTTGGATTGTGATATCATAGACCTCAAAAAACTGAGGAAGTTGGAATATTCCCCCATTGTAGATGGTTCTGTTTGTTTGCCTTTGTCTGATGAAGAATTTAAGAACTTTAATAAAGATATGATTAAAATAGAAAATGTCCTTGAAAAGATTAATTTAAAAGACAGAGGTTTATTTTTAAGGCAATATAATCTATCAACAGAGCAATTAAAAGCGAATGTAGAAGCTTTCTGGAAAGATTTTCTTGAATAATTCTTATTTTAAAATGCCCTATAAAAATATTGAAAATAAAAAAGAAATAGAAAAGAATATTTAAAACAATGGAGAAGCAAACATAAAAAAGAAATATCAGCATATTCTAAAAATTATCATCAAAAATATAAACTAAAATTAATTATTAAGTATAAAATATATTATCAAAAAAATAAAGAAAAAATTAGAAAATATCACAAGAAACATAAAAAAGAAATATCAGCTTATAATAAAGAATATTATCAAAGAAATAAAAATAAAATATATCTCAAGACTAAAGACTATATGAAGAAATGGAGAATCAAAAATAAGGAAAAAATTATAAGTTCAGGTAAAAAATATTATTATAATCATCAAAAAGAGATTATTAAAAAAATGAAAGAATACTTTAAATCTCATAGAAATGTCAAAATAAAAGCAGATTTAAAATATAGAAAAAGAAATCCTGAAAAAATTAAAGCAATGAATGAAGCAAATAGAAAAATTAAAATTCCAATTAATCAATTATGTCAAATTTGTAATGAAAAGAAAGCAGTAGATAAACATCATGATAATTATTCAAAGCCATTAGAAGTTAAATTTGTATGTGTTCCTTGTCATAGAAAAATACATATCAAATATTACAACAAAACTTATTAAGCATTATTAACTAATTAAAATATGGAAAAAGCCAGATTCATTGAGTATATCCTAAAAGAACCAGATAGATTCTTGCCTTATCCTTTCAGAGAAGATTCTAATATTAAAAATTTACCTGATTTTATTGAAGCATTTAAAAATGCTTTTCCAAAGCAGAGAGATAATATAGAAACTGATGAATTAATAGAATTATTTGAAACTCCTGAATGTAAAAAAAGAATGGGAAGAAATCTGGATGAAGATGAATTTGAAAAAATTTATGGAGATGGGAATAAGGTTATATATACTGCTGAAAAACAAAAAATTATTAAAACAGAAATTCCAAAGATAAGGTCAGCAGGCTATGGAAAAGTAGCTGTATATTTTAGAACAAAACCAAGAAAATTTACATCTGTTGAAACAAAATTCTTGCAGGTTAGAAAGCAGAAAAAGATAAGTTCTAAAGAAATAATTTCGGACTATAATAAAAAATTTATAGAAAATCCAAGAACAAAAAGTTCTATTTCTTCCAAAATATACAGAATCTGAACCCCAAAAGAATTAGGGTTATTCTCTTCAATGAAAATATCTTTATTCTTTTGAGGAAAAGAGCTGATTATTAAATTTCTAATCCTATATTAATTGGATAAATCTTTCCTGATTCTATTTTTTCATTTGAAAAGAAAATTAATTTTTTATTTAGTTCTATAATATCTCCCTTTGCTTTAAATTCTTGAATATAAATTCCTTTATCAGTTACTTTTTTTATTTTTCCTATTTTTTCATCATCAAAATTGACAACTGTTCCTATTTTGTGTAATTGCTGAGGGATATGATATAATCTTCTAAATTCAAATCTTTCTATCTGTGCAAAAGAAGGATGACCTTTAGTTCTTTTTTCTAAATATTTTTCTTCTTGCTCTATTGAACCTCTTTTTATTTTATATACCATTATTTTACTTTACTGAATTTTTCATATTTATTTATTTTCTTATGTCCTTTTGCAGATTTTTTCTTTTTAGTTTTCTTACTCATTTTATCTTTTCTTTCTTTTAGATTTTATTTTGTGTGCCATTTTATTTATGATATTTTTTATATTGTTTTAGAAGCCAAATGTGTCTTTTTATAATACCCCCTTCATTATTTTCTCCAATATCACTCCAGCTTTTATTCCCCATTATTTTATCTCTTTCTTCAAATGTTAATTCATTCTCCCACCAAATTATTACTTTTTTATTAATATTATACAAATTCTTTTCTTTAGCTTTTTTATTAACAACATTATATGCCATCTTCTTCTCCAGTATCTTTTAATGATTCCTCCATTTCTCTGTCTAATTTTTCATTTTCAATTTCCATAGTATCTTTTTTTTCTTCTGGTTCTGAATGTTCAACTGCATAAGGATTAGATTCTCTTTGTTTAGGTCTTTTAACATTAAACATTAGTAAGTTCCTCCATATTGATTTTCTTCTTGATTTTCATTTTGTTCTATCATTGTATCTTGTGGTTCTGGTTCAGGTTCTTTTTTCTGTGCAAATAAACCTTTCTTTTCTTTTTTAGGTTCTCTGTCAAATTCCTGTGCATAGGTTTTTACATTTGTTGTAACTTCTCTTCTTGGCACTCGTTTTTGACTAAATAAGCCCATTATTCTCCCCACTCTTTTAATAATTTATTATTTCTTTCTCTAAATTCTTCTAAATCTTTTTCAGCTTGTGCATATTTCCCCTTCTTTCTATTTGATATAGCAGACCAAAGAGGTTCGCTATCTTCATGATAATTTACATCTTCATAGCTATCAAATAATTTATTTAAATCTTCATCACTCCAACTTCTATCAGCTTTTGTTCCTGTTCTTATCATTCCAGTATAATCAAAATCATCTCTCCAATTTTCTCCTAATTTATAGGGTTTAGAAATTCTTTCTTTTATTTTAACATCAGGATTTGGTTGTTTAAACCACCCATATTGCTTTTTCTTGCTATCTTCTATCCAAGATTCAGCTTCTTTTACTGTTTCAAAATTTAATACTTTTTCTCCATTAATAATTACATCATAAGTTTTTCTACCTCTGGCTTTTTTATAATCTTTAATGCTCCAAATAGGTTTTCCAAAGCCAGTATCTACTTTTCTTTTAATTTTGTATGCCATTTTTAAAAATGATAATATTTAGCTACCTTCTTGCTAATTGCTTTTTGTTCTTTTTCTGAAAGTTCAGAATATTTAGAACCATATTGTTTATATGCTTCGTTATCTAATTCTTCATATCCAATTCTCAAAATTGTGGCATTATGTTTTATTTCTCTTTGCTTTTGTTTTATTTTGTATGCCATTAGTATTTTACCTCTTTTATTGTATTTAATAAAACTTTATCATTAAAACCTTTTTTATGCAACCAGTTTTCATGCCTTTTTGCTTTTAATTTAGCTTCTTTTTCAGAATAACCAAAAACTTCTAAAACTTCATAACCATTATTCATTTTGAATCTATAAGTTTTAGCATTTTTCCAGTATTCTTGACTATCTTTATATTTTGATTTTTTAGATTTAATCTTGTATGTCATTTTATTCTTTATTCTCTTTTGAAAACAATATGTTTATCTTTCTTATTTATTTTATGAAAAGTAAATCCTTTAGGAGTAATTCCTTTTATTCCTCTGACCTTGAATGATTGTTTTGGTCTGCCTTTAGATTTTTTTATTTTGTATGCCATTATGAAACTTTTTTCTTTTTTCTTTTTGATAAATTCCAATATTTTCTATCTAATGAACCAAATTTAAAAAATCCTTTTCTTTTTATTACTGGTAAGTCCAAAGTATCTACATAACTTTTTATATATTTTTTCTTTTTTCTTTTTATTTTATATGCCATAATTTCGTATTACAATAAAGATTTCTTCCTTTATAAATCTTATGATTTTAAAATAATTAGAAAAGTTCTGGGTCATATTTTTTTATTTTTTTTCTATAAGTTTTTTTTGTTTAATTTTGTATGTCGTGTTTAATGAACTTTAAAGTGAAATCCTTTAGCTACTTTTTTACTTATCTGATTTTGTTCTTTCCAAGTTAATTTATCAAAATCAGTTCCATAAATTTCTTGTGCCTTATTATTTAATTCAACAAAATTTAAATGTAATTCTTTTGCTCTTAAATTTATTTCTCTGTTTTTGTTTTTTATTTTGTATGTCATCTTAAAACCTCTTTAACTTCTTTATAAACTTCTAAACTTTCAGAATCCATATGCCTTTCAGGTTCTCCTGATTTAAATCTTCCTGCCCATTCTTCTATATAAGCAGAACTTCTTTCATGTGGAAATCTTCTTTTAATAAATTTAGCAAATGTTAAACTTTGTTCATAAGAAAGACCTTCTTTTCTGCCAAAAGAAGCCAATTCATCTTCATTATAAGGTTCTTTTAAATAACTTATTTTCTTTGAATGAGGAATTTTATATGCCATTTTATATTCTATATTACGAAATTTGAATTTATAAATGTTTCGTATTACAAAATTATCTTTTTTCCAGAATTGATTGAACAGATTGTTTTTGGCTTCCTTTTTTCTTGCATAAAACTAATTCTGTTTTAGGAGAAACTTTTTTTATTCTAAATGTTTCTTTTCTGCATTGTTTAGGACTAAATTGTCTTTTTCTTATAAATCTTTTAGTTTTATGAATTTTGTATGGCATTATAATCCTACTTTTTGTAATTTACTATAATAAGTTTTTGATTCTTTTAAATGTGCTTTAGCTATTCCTTCAACAAATTGATTTTCAGTAGGACATTTTCCTGTTTTCTTTTTATATGCTTGTATTTTCCTAAAATAAGGTAAATGTTCTTTTTCTATTTTTTTTCCTTTTTGAAGTTCAACTTTATAAGTCATTATAAGTTAAATGATTTTTTAACTGCCCAAACAATAGTCCAACCTACTAATATAACAATTCCTATCAAAGCAAATGCAATTATTAAAGTAGGCAAAGCTTGTGCCATATAAAGAATGAAAATTCCAAGACCTGCTCCTGTGCCTACTAAAATCCCATGAATATCACTTCCACCTGATTCTCTGGCAATAGTTAAAGTATTTGTATCAAGAGAAGCTTTTGAAGAATAATTACTTCCACCAGTTGAATTTAATAAATAACTATAACTTCCAATTTCAAAAGTTCCTGTTTCTCCACTTCCAATATAAGAACCATCTTTATAAATTTTATAAGTTACATCTCCATCTCCATCATTGCTTTCAGAAACTCCGATTGTAGTTGAAACAAGATAATTAGGATTCCATCCTGCTGAACTTGTTAATGTTGCAACTAAATTTCCTTTATTAACTGTATAAGAATAAGTGTCTGAACTATTATAAGTAGTTCCATTATATCCCCACCAATTATAAGTATAAGTTCCTGCTGATAAACTTGAAATTAAAACTGTAAAATTACTTGAAGAATTTGTAGGAGAATAATTAACTCCACTAAAGTTTAATCCAACTGTTGCATTTACATCATCTATGGTTATATTAAATATATAAGTTTGACCAAAAGTATAATTGCTTGAATTTGTGGGAGAAGAAATAGGATTGCTGAATGTTGGAATAGCCATAACAGAACTGATTAACATTACTCCTAATAAGAATAAAAATAATTTAGAGTTTATTAATTGATTCCTCATTTTGTATAAGAAATATAAGAATAACTCCTTTATAAATCTTTTGTTTTTGTATTACGAAACTATTTCTTCATTTCATAATAGTATAATTTACTTTTTTTAAGTGATGCTATTTTTATTCGTCAAATATGCCTTTTTCTATTAATTTTGTAATTTCATAAATCTGTTGTGTTTCCCCTTTTGTCCACTCACTTCCAAGCCGAATCCCAATATAAGCTTCTTTTTCCCCCCGTTTTTTAAGTTCTAAATATTTTTTATCTCTCATAAAACTTTCTGCTGATTTTTTTCTTATTTCAGCAAGAACATCTCCTTCTCCTCTCATTTCTCCTCTTACCCATTCATTTTTCTTTTCTAAATATGCTTTTTCAAGTTCATCAGCATAAGATTTAGGCAGAAAAGCAGTAAATATTGGAATATAAACATTTCCCAATGGAAGTTCTCCTCCTCTCCCTTTCTCCATTAAATTATAAAGCATTAATCTGCAAGTTTTTGTTTTAAAACATCTACCAAAATTTCTTAAACCATAATTTGCTTCTTTGTTTTGCCAAGAAATTGGATTAATCATAACTGTTGAGATGTTGTTAATTGCAATAATATTCTGAACATCTTGTAATTTTGTTTTTTTAGCAATAGAACCTAAATTAAACATTGTAGATTTCTCTTCATCTATCAAAAAACAGCTATTTTTTAGTTTTTCTTCTGGCATGGTTCTTAATCTTTCTAAAAATTCCATAGCATTACCTACAATATAATCTATTGTAAATTTTTTATTAAATAATGCCATAAGAAAAGCACAAATACTAATCGCAGAATAGCTTTTACCAGACCTTACAACTCCCATAACAGATAAATGTATGGGTTCTCTCAATCTTGCCTTATCTTTCAAAAATTGAAAAAAGTCACTTGTATAATTAGTTGAAAATGCTCTTCTGAATTTAGGGTCTGCTCTTAAATAAACCTGCAATAATCTATTTTGGAGGACATCAATTTCATAATTCGCTTTTGATAAGTCAAACTCGAAATGTAGTTTTGAAACATCAAATTTTTCTTCATTTTCCATTATTTATATCTTCCTCCATCTTCTGTTGGAGCATTACACCATCTATTTTTCTTTGCTTTCATAACTAATTTTCCTTTCTTCTTCTTTTTCCACAATTTCTGCCTCATTTTTTTCTCCTGTTTTTTAACCTCATCCTCAAGAAGTCCATATCTTGAACAGCAGTTAGGTTATGGATGAATTGAGGAATAGAAGAGTATATAAGTAGATTATTCTTATATTTCTTGTTACGATGCAAAAAACTATTACTATCAATATCAGAAAGCCTACAATTACTAAAGCAACCGAACTTTCTAAATTGTATTCTGAATATCTTGTTTGTTCCCAAGAAATCTTTTCTATTTGGAAGAATAATAAAGGAATCAGCAGATATGCTTTGCAATCTATGATTTATAAAGATTTCAGAAAAAAGTATAAACTTCAGTCTGCTTTTATTCAAGCTTCTCTCTTTCAGGTTTTCTTGAGAAGAAAAGTTTGTGATAAAATTAAGAGTATCCCTATTAGATTTGATAAAAGATTGTTTTCCATAAAAACAAATAATAAAGGTTTGTTTATTGTTTCTGTTGCGGGATACACAAAAAGCAAAAGAGTTCATCTGCCCGTTATTCAGGATGGAGCATATCAGAGATTGGCTAAATCTCTTATTGATGGTTGGAATATCAGTTCTGTTCTTATCTTCAAGAATTTTAGAGTCCAGATTCTTATTAAAAAAGATTTTGAAAAACCCATTGAAAGTAAAAATATTATTGGTATAGATACTAATGGAAATAATATTGCTATTTCTGTTTACAACTCCAAGAATAAGAAATTTTTGAGGCATTTCTATTTTGGAAAAGAAATGTTTATCAAAAGAAAGATTATTGAAAGAAGAAAAGATAAACTCAAAAGTTTTGCTGATTTGGGAAGCCAAAAAGCTTTCAAATCCCTCAAAAGATTGAAAAGTTACGAATACAATTTTATTAAAGATTCTTGTTGGAAACTTGCTCATAAGATTATTGATTTGAGTAAATCTTATAGTAATGCTTTTATTGTTGTTGAGGATTTGTATAAATTGGGGGTTGGAAGAAAGATTGGGAATTCCAAAGGAAGAAAAGCTAATAAAATTATCAATAAAATTCCTTATAATAAATTGTTCCATTCTCTTACTTGTTTGTGTGAAGAAAATTTGATTTCTTTCAACAAGATTGACCCCTATCATACTTCTAAGCTCTGTAGTAGATGTGGGGCTTTGAATAAAATCGGCAAGGTTTACAAAACCTATGTCTGTAAGTCCTGTGGGCTCATTATAGACAGGGATAACAGTGCCAGTAGAAATATCTGCAAATTGTTCAGGGAGCGAAGCATCGTAACAAATGTTTCTCAGATTTCTCTGAATAGGGTTGCTGTGAATCAACCTTTGCTTTCCAATGCCGTTTATGACTTGTGATGATTGTATCATTTTGTTGTATCCTTATGGGAAGCCATAACTTCAATTATGTTAAGTTATGGTAGTTCACTCTATTGGATTCTTTTTCTAATTGCCAACACATATCACATAAAGAATGATGATGTAATATTTTATTTCCACATCTGCATTTTCCACTTTTAACTATTGATTTTATTTTGTTTGTCATTTGAATAATCTTTAATATAAGTTCCTTTAGATTTACTTTTAATTGTTCTTTGATTACATTCACAACAATGCTTAAATTCTCTTTTAGCTCCATTCTGAACAGATTCTTTTTTTCCAATTAAATGGCGAGTTTCTATTCCACATTTATCGCATTTCATTATTTTTTGTTTCATTTTATTTTATCTTATTTTTTTACATTTTTCACAATATTTAGAGCATTTATCTGGGTTTAAAGTTTTATAATATTTACATTTTAAACAAATTGTTGGCATTATCATTTTGAATCGTCTACACTTATTTTTGTAATCCCACCACTTGCAATAGAAAGTGGGAGGTCAAGTGAATATTTTTTAGCTATTTCTATGACAATATTAGATAATTCTTTTGCAATTTCATCAAGGTATTTATATAATTCAACAAGATAAAAAGACTTATTTCCTATATCAATTTCTCTATTTAATCCTCTTTCTAAATTCTTAAAAACAGCTAATTCAACAATAGGTAAGCTTTCCTCTACTTCCTTATTAGTATTAAGATATATCCATTTCAATCTATCAAGATTTTTTTTATCAGGTTCAGGTTCTGAATATATTATAGATTCCACTAACTTAATTAAAAGTGATGATATTGGTTGGAATGGTCTTGCTGAAATAAGAACAGCAAAAAAATTAATCACGCAAAATCTGACTAAACTTAAAGATTCTTCCATTTATAATAAAACCTCGGGATTGTTTTTTATTTTTAACATTTTTATTTTTGATTTTAAAAAAGGCGAGGAAAAGGTAGAGGTATCTAACCAAACCTCGCCATTTTCTCATTTTAATGAATATATAACCTGATAAAATCTTACAGAGTTATGAATTCCAGCCATTCAGGAGATTCTATCAGGAAAAGGGGTAAAAGAATTTAGTATTGTATACTTTCTCTATTACCCATCTGGTGTCAGCATTAGCTCTCATATTCATTTTGACAATATCTTATGAGCATAATTTATTCTGATTCTTTCTTTTCTTCTTTTTCTTTGAGTAAAGAACAATTACAAGAATGACACATTATTTCATTTTCTTTTATATATTCTTCTACTGTTTTACTTTTTTCAATAGTAAACCAATTCACAGCTTCACAATTTTTGCATTTTCTATTTGTTTGATATTTTTCCATTTTACCTCCTTCTAAATTTTTATTACAATTTCTTTACTATAATTACATTTCTTGCATTTAAATAATTGTCTAAATATCCCATAATCTCTAATTACTTTTTGTTTTTTAATTTTAGCGAAACATAATGGACATATTTTAAGTATTGTATCATTTGATTCTATTAATTTTATTTCATTTGGATTTGAATAAATTTCCTTAAGAATTTCTTTTGGCTTTTCCTTTCGCATGAACATTCTGAAATACCAATGTTTTCTTCTTCTTTCTCTTTTTTCTGCCTTTTGTTTTGCTTTTTGTTCTTTTTTTTCTGCCTTTTTTCTTATTTTTTCTTCTTTTAATAATCTTATTTTTTCTTCTTTTGATTCTTTTATTCTTAATTCTAATGCTTTTTTTTGATTATCAATTTCTTTCTGTAAATCTTCAATTTTAGTTGATTTTTCTTCTTGAATTTCGCTTACAAATGGCTTATAATAAGTTTTTTTCTTTGATTTGATATTTTGTATTGGTGTCTTTTTATCAAAATCTCCTTTTATACTTTTTTCTGCTAGAATATCATTTTCCACAAAAAAATGTTTCTTAATTTTTTTAACTTTTTTTGGCTTTTCTTCAAGAGATATTTTCACAATTTCTTGAGCTTGTTTTTCTATTTCTTTAATATCAGAAGCTTTTTCTATTGATTCCATTATTTGACCTCTTCTACAATAATTTCTTCATCTGATTCTTCATTTAATTGGGAATTAATTATTGAGGATGTTTCACTTTCTTTTAGTTTAATATCTTCTTCAAATTGTTCTATTATTTTATTGGCTTCTTCTTGTTTTATATCATATTTCCATAATGCAAGTAATACTACTTTTATTTTATTGATTTCTTCTTCTATTGTCATTTTAATTTCCATATTTTAATTTAAAAAGTTTAGATAAAGATTTTTCAAAACGACATAATAATTTTTCCCCAAGTTTTATTCTTGAAAGAAATGGCGATATAATAATTGAGCAAATAAATATTATTGGGAGAACAAGGATTGCTTTCATTTTAAAATATCCAATTAATAAGAATCCAAGTCCAAATCCAATTATTATAAAAGCAATTAATCCTTGTATCAATAAATCAAGATATTTAATAATATGTATTCTGAATTTAAATTCATCAATAGTTTCTGTCATCTTGTTTTTGTTTTCTTGTTTAATCTTGTTGGTTCTGAAATTCCATCATCCATTATTCCAATAAGTTTAAGTTTTTCCTGAACAACATCCTGCCTATGCTTATTTGAGTCTCTATAAACAGCTAAAATCTTTTTTCCTATGGATTTGCTTCTTATTTCAATAAGGCATATCTTAATCAAATTAATAATATCTATTTCCGAGAATCTAAAGTTATCTGATTGATAAATAAGAAAATCTCCTTTTTCATCTTTTGTAGATAAAAAATATTCACGATTTTCTTCTTGTTCTGGTTCTTTGTTATTCATCATCTAACCTAAAACTACATTTAACTTCAATTTTATTATCTTGAAAATATTTTTCAATTTGTTCGCATAAAATTTTCAGGGTTTTTTCAGTAGATTTATAAAGATTTGGAGTTTTTTGTAATAAAGATTTATCTACCTTTATTCTATTTATTCTTTGAAAATTTATTGTAATTATACTTTTCATATTTAACGAGGTTGATTATTCTGTGAAGTAGGGATATCTACGGAAGTATTGCTGTCTGATGTCTTTGTAATAGCCCGAATGAATGGATTGATTTTCATACTTTCCTTAGCTAAATTCCCAAAATCCGAAGTCTGTTGATATAAATAATCATTTAATACAACTTCTTTTAATGTCTGGAATGTTGGCATAGATAAATCAATTATTTTTCCATCTTTTGTTTTTAAAACAGGCACATAAAACTGCCCTACATTTGATAAGCTTTCAGCATAAATAAGTATTTCATTATCATTAAATTGAATTATATCTTTAGATTTTGGAATATTATCAATCGTTATTTTAATCGGTTTTCCATTTTTATCCTTTTGCATAATATCTACACTTTTTCTATTAGGAATCACTAATAAACTTGTAATTGGAAAAAAGAAGAATTTTTTATTTCCAGTTAAGTTCATGCTTATAATTACATTTCCTTCATGGCTTGAATAATCTCCTCTATGATAAGCAATAGGTGAAGTAATTGTTAAGTGTCCATCTTCTTCTTTTCTGACTAATCTTATTGGAACATTTTTAGCAACTTTTAAAAAATGAGTTGAAGAAGAATACCTTTTTTGAATTTTTGATAATTTTATTCTTTCTGCCTTTAATTTGCAGAAAATATCATTTTGCTCTTTGAAATATTTAACTAACCATTTAACCAAAAAGAATATTCCAATAAGAAATGCTATTATAAGAACTACTATGATTAATATCCACCAAAAAAGAGGGGATTTAAAAAAACTAAAAGTTGAAGAAAACAATCCTGTTTTTTTAGGAGTTTGCTCTTGAGGAACTTGAACGACAGAAGTTGTTGCTCCTAAAATAAAAGGTATGATTAAAAGTAACCATATAATTGCCAACAATCTCTTTTTCTCTTTCCCCATGAATTATTTAATTAAAATAGCTTTATAAAGATTATGTCTAAAAAAAAGATATATCTGTAA
>Ga0315296_10002922_pt1 | contig 14437 bp, 17 predicted proteins | sample YL17G14_18_MG_FD_203921 | JGI IMG/M metagenome (GOLD analysis project Ga0315296, IMG submission 203921) | Sediment microbial communities from Yellowstone Lake, YNP, Wyoming, USA - YL17G14_18 | ecosystem: Environmental > Aquatic > Freshwater > Lake > Sediment | place: USA: Wyoming | collected... | reverse complement strand
CTATGGCAACCTTCGTAGAAACAGACGACTTAAAAGTTCTAATAGATCCCGGAGTTGCTTTAGCTCCTGTTCGCTATGGTTTGGAGCCGCATCCGTTAGAATGGCAGAGGCTTGATGAAGCTTGGGAAGCAATAAAGCAGTATGCGGAAAACGCTGAAGTGTTAATAGTGACGCATTACCATTATGACCATCATGATCCAGGCAGTCCAGAATTATACAAAAACAAAACAGTTTTCATAAAGCATCCAACACAGAACATAAACCGAAGCCAACAAGAAAGAGCAGCCCTATTCCTCGAAGCCATAAAGGGAATGCCTAAAAAACTTGAAGTTGCTGACGGAAAAAATTTCCAACTAGGCAAAACGTTCATAAACTTTTCAAAAGCCGTCTGTCATGGAACAAACCCGCGCCTTGGATATGTAACAGAAGTCAGCATAAAAAGCAACAGCGAAAAATTTCTTTACACATCCGACGTTGAGGGACCATCCCTTGAAGATCAAATAGGCTTTATTCTCGCAGAGAAGCCTGACGTTTTGTTTGTGGACGGTCCAATGACGTATATGTTAGGCTATCGCTATTCATATAAGAGCCTAGAAATCTCCAACAACAATCTTGTCAAAGCCATAAAAGAAACAAACCTAAACACGCTTGTTTTAGACCATCATTTCCTACGGGACTTGAATTACAAGGCAAGGATAAAACCAATCTATGAAGCTGCGGATAAGCGAGGAGTAAAAGTTGTTACTGCCGCTGAGTTCTGCGGAAGAAAAATCGAAATGCTCGAAGCTTCAAGAAGGGAATTATACGCAAAATATGGTGAAGCAGAAGTTAAAGGCAAAAAGCGTATATTAAGAGAATGAATAGGGATTCTTTAGGAAAATGGAATAGAGGCTGCTCATATGAATATTTGGAGAGACATCCCATCAGGCGACAAACCACCAGAACTGCTTAACATGATAGTGGAAGTAATAAGTGGTTCAAGGGACAAATATGAATATCATCTTCAGTGGGAAACATTTGTTTTGGACCGCATTATACCTTCGTCCGTTGTTTTTCCGGTTGATTATGGATTTGTTCCACAGACATGGTTTGATGATGAAGACCCCTTGGACATTATGGTGCTAAGCTTTGAACCTCTTGAGGTTGGATGCCTAGTTAAGGTCAGAGTTGTAGGGGCATTGATAATTGAAGATGAGAAAGGTGAAGACCCGAAGATATTGTCTGTGCTTGTTAATGATGCGAGATTTGAAGGGTATAGGGACATCAGTGACCTTCATAAGCATCAGCTCATAGAGATTCAAGAATTCTTTGAAACATATAAGCGGTTGGAACCTCATAAATGGGTCAGGTTTAAAGAATGGAAAAACGCTGAAGAAGCAATGAAAATTGTGGATTACGCCATTAAACGGTTTAAGGGACTCAACTTAACATAACTGTTTATTCACTGTGCTTGAAATGTCCAACAAACATTGCTGTTAGCCGTTTCTAACATGCGATATTCTTAAATCGCCCATCCGACTGTTCTCATTTTCATGGTTGAGGTTAAGCTGGAGAATGAGACTTGCGGAAGTACATAATCAGCTTCATCGCGGGATTAGTCATACTATGCGTAATGACTTGGCTAATCATAACCTTCGTGAAAAATCCAGACATAGGCAACCTTCCTATATACACTTTTAGCACAGTTTCTCGCATCGTAATTACGCTTTTGATTTCAGTTGCTTGGGGAGTTTCCTTCGGCATATTCGCAGCCACAAACAAATGGGCATCGCTGATTCTGACACCGTTCATAGACCTGTTACAGTCCATTCCGATACTTGGATATTTCCCAATGGTCATTGGTTTTCTATTCGCATTAGGCCCATTAGGCATCGAGCTATCCGTCATAGTATTGCTCTTCACGTCTATGGCTTGGGCCATCTTCTTTGGAGTAATAGGAGCCATTCGAGGCATCCCAACAAACGTCGTCGAGTCGGCCCAAAGTTTTGGTTTAACAGGATGGCGATATGTTAGGCATGTAGTTTTGCCTGCAATCACTCCAGCCGTGGTTTCAGGAGCAAACCTTGCGTGGTGCGATGGCTGGTTTTTCATGATTGCCGCGGAATACATCCAATATAAAGGAAATGTCGTAACACCGCCTTCCGGCGGATTAGGTTCGCTTCTTGCAGAGGCCGCTTACAAATATCAAGACATGAATCTTGCCATAATCCTTCTAATATTCATAACTTTCATCGTCGTATACTTCAACACTCTAACTTGGCACAGGCTAATGGAGAGAGCTAGCACAGGCACGTTTAAGCCTGTCTTCAGAATGGACCTTTCCGGAGTTGGAAAACTTGGAGTTGCCAGGGCAACCAGTTGGCTGCATTTTGGAAGGCTTCACTGGCCAAAATCTTTCTCCATCGCTTCTCAACGCTTGCGAAAATATAGTCACATCGAAAAAATTATTGCTGCGGTTTTGGCTTTTTCAGCGGTTTTCTTTGTTTTGTATATGGTATTTGGCCAATTCCCAACATTTGCAATAATTCGTGAAGGATTCAGCAAACCGCCTGCAGAAGAACTTAGCCGTCTGCCACTGTTAATCGCCCTAACCATGGGACGACTTACAATAGCCTATGGAATTTCCCTCGCAGTCGCAATCAGCATGGGCGTTCTAGCTGCTGAACATAAGACATTCGCAACCGTGTTCTACCCACTTTATGATATTGGACAAGGAGTGCCAATTCTCGCTTTGTTCCCAGTCATTTTTCTAGGATTAAACGAACTCACGGGAATTCCGGGAATTGCACTTGAACTTACGTGTACTATAATGCTGGTTCTCGACATGATATGGTACATGTTCCTCAACATTGTAAGTGCGGTGAAAAACATTCCCACTGAAATAAGGGAAGTTGGTCAACTTTTCGGATTTAAAGGCTTTAAGAGAATAACGCACATAGTTATTCCATCCATACTGCCGTCCATAGTTACAGGAAGCATCCTTTCATGGGGAACCGGCTGGAACACTATAATATTTGCTGAATATCTTCCGGCAACACAAAAAGGTGGACAACCGCTTTCAGTTCTAGGTCTAGGTTCGTTGCTGGATAAGGCGGGATACGAATTTGGAAACACCGTAGTACTAGTTTTTCTCCTCGGCATAGTCGCCATAATTGTACTTTCCATGGAAGGACTTGTTTGGAGACGTTTGCTTAGAAAATTTGAAAAATATCATGTTGAGGTGTAAACTTTGTCGGTGCTTGAAGTAGAAAACGTGACGAAAACATTCGCAATGGAGAAATCCAAGATCTTGGTCTTAGACAACGTCAGTTTTTCGGTTGGAAACGACGAGTTTGTCTGTTTAGTTGGACCTTCCGGCTGTGGAAAATCCACCATACTCAGAATAATTGCAGGTTTAGAAAAAGCTGATTCAGGCAAAATACTGTTCCGCGAACAACCTATTACCAAACCCACCCCAAAGATTGCCATGGTCTTCCAGCTTTTCGGTCTGTTACCATGGAAAACCGCTTTGGAAAATGTTGAAGTGCCACTAGAAGTTCTTGGTATAGAAAAGGAAAAGCGAAGGCACATTGCTGAGGAGTACTTAAATATGGTTGGGTTGGAAGGTTTCGAAAATACTTATCCCCATGATCTTTCAGGTGGAATGAAGCAACGGGTGGGAATTGCAAGAGCCCTAGCTTTGAAGCCAGATGTTTTGCTGATGGATGAGCCTTTCTCTTCGTTGGATGAACTTACCGCCAAGACCCTCCGTGAATTAGTGCTTGACATTTGGCAAAACCCCACTTTGCCGACAAACACCTTCATAATGGTAAGCCACAACGTCGAAGAAGCGGTGTTTTTGGCAGACAGAGTGATAGTGATGTCACCCCGGCCTGGAAAAATTGTTGGAGACGTGAAAGTTGACATCCCAAGGCCCCGTACTGAATACTTAAGGGAACCTGTATACTTCAGATTCGTAGATGAAGTGGTAGAACTGCTGGAAAAAGGCAAAACCAAAACACAAGATGAAAACCCCTTGTCGTTAACAGCGAACCGAGCGAACAACACATAGTAAATTCTATGTTAAGCGTAAGTTTTGGGGTAGGCTTTTGCGAAAGCATCATGTTCCTTTTCTGAAAACCAGCCTTCCTCTTTAAGATGCCTTAATCCGTTGCCAATTTGTTCGCGAATTGCGTTTGTTTTTAACATGTCAGCTTTATCGCTGGCTTCGTTTATCTCTCTTTCAAACACTGCGTCTCGCTCAATTAACGCGGGAAACTTGTTTAAGAATGCAGTTATTGTTTTGAAACGGGGAACAAGGAGTTGCTTAACTTTTGCCCTTCCTAACGCTCCTTTAAGCTTTGTCGTAAAACCTATACTGTTTGCCACAGAAGGCGAAAATAGTACATATCGCTTTTTCTGTTCAGCCTGATAACAGGCAAGATAGACGGGCATATAAATTAGAGTCACTGTCTTATGTTTTTGCGGAATCCCTAACTTCTCAAGATTTGTAAGATTCGCCTCTCTTAGTTTCACAATGTTATCAACATGTTGAATTATTGCCGAGGTTAAGCTCTCCAGTTTCTCTATTTCTTGAGTGTGAATCTGGATTTTCGCATCACGGGAAGACTCGAGCTCCAGCAGATCCTTCTTAGCTTCTTTAACTTTAGTTTCCCATTCCGACCTCAGTCTAAAAGTTTCAAGCGATTTGTTGTCTTTTATTTCTTTTATCTTTTCTTCAAGGTCCTCTATTCTGTTTTCAATGTCAGAAAACTCCTTTTTGATTTCATTGGCTTTTTCTTTCCATTTTCTTTCGCCAACAACATCCTTATTCGCAGCACAAGTTTTCGCTTCTACATTGCAGCGTTCAATTTTGCCAAGCGTCTGTTCTTTAGTTTTTTCAAATTTGACTTTTTCTTTTTGTAAAGGAAGAAGTCGCTTTTCAAAGTCTTTGGCGAGTTTGGTTATTTGCTCATCGTATTCCTCATTTATGCGATCAACCTTTGGCGTTATGACGCTTTCTTGTTTCTTGATTGCCTCACCGAATTCTTCTTTAATTGCATTTATCTTGCTACGAACTGTCCTAATAAAATTGCGAGTCGTTTTGTTAAGAAGTTTCATGCTTTCGTAAAGTAAATCAACATCCCCCTTAAACTCGCACCTTAGATTTTCGAGTTCTTGCGTTAAGGATGAAATTGTTGATTCATCTATTGCTGTAGGCAGAAGCACTATTTTGGACGATGGAGTCTCAAACTCTTTAGCTTCGGAAATATACAGGCTAGACTCGTTAAGAAAATTTGGTTCCGTGACAAGAGCATCAATTGGCATCGTCTTTTCGTTCCCAGATATCTGGAAATAGTTAATATTGTCAGTTAAGAAAGGCATGTAAATTTCCAGTGTTTTTGAACCTCTCTGTGCATTTTCCATGAAAGCTTCAACATCGGGAACACTTCTATAAGCTAGAGTATAGGTTGTTGTTTTCAATCCGTCGAAAATTAAACTTAAGTTCCTCCAAGGGATAAGCCATAATGGATAGCAAAATTCAGTTAGGAAAACTAGCTTCTCTTCAGGCTTCTTTAGTATTAGACCACCACCCTTTCTCCGCTCCAACTCGGCAAAACAATAAATGGCAGCCTTCTCCATTTCTTCTGCGAATGCTTCCTTGCGATTTTCAGATAAAATCGAAAAGGGAATAATCAATCTTGCAATTTTTTGAGACAAATGCTCACCATTATTGAAAGTTAATTTAAGGTTAGTTTAAATGCTTTATGAATATTGCCCTCTTTATTTGGCAGCTTTTTGACCCATGATCAACAATCTAATGTAAGTTAGCATGGGTTGTGGCTATTTTTCTGCTTTCCGTTTAAGCAATGGAATCCCTATAGTAGCTATTATTGCAGTACCCAAAATTATTATGACTGCAAGGTTAATGTAGATAGATGATAAAACCTGGAAAATTGGACCTGCTTCTGGATACTTCACTACATCAGCGTATTGCAGAGGTAACGTTGCCAGTACAGCGGCGGCTAAGCCTCTTGTCAGCATTACAGCCATCATTGGTCGTTCTTTCACCAACTCGTTACAACGGATAGTTGCGAATTTTACAGCGCCAAATCTAACTAGTAGCAATATCAGTGAAAGGACTACCCCACTAAGAACTACTGTAACGTTACCAATTGTAACTATCAGACCTATATAGACGAAAAAGAATGTTCTCAAAAGAAACGCAACTTCAGATTCAAACCTTTTTAATCCAACATCAACAACAGTGTTTGGCGGTCTTTCCATTCTAAGTATTCGGTAAATCTCTTTTTCGTTACCTAACATGATGCCAAAGAGAAGAGAACAGAGTGAACCGCTTCCGCCTAAGAATTCTGAGAACGCATAGGCTAACAGTACAACAGCCAAGGTTAGCATGTAGGCGTAAGACGCCTTTGCAATTCTTTTTAATACGCTTAGCCAAATGATGCCGAAAATCAGTCCGAGCACTACTCCTGTTGAGAATCTACTTGCTATTGATTGACCAATTGCCGTTAAATCCACTGATGCTCCCTTCAATATTATCTCGATCACTACTAATGAAAAAACTATGCATAGAATGTCAGTGATTGCAGATTCTAGGCTCAATATCGTTGAACATTTTTCGCTTACTTTTATTCGGGAAGCCAATGAAATTACCGCTATACTGCTGCTGCCTCCGAGAATTGTTCCAAAAAGTATAGAATATAAAAGTGGCACATCTGGAATAACGATATACATCATAAAGAGAGTTGTTGCGATAACATTCATTGCAAAACCCGCTACAGCAAGAACAGCAGCCCGTGGACTTTCAGAGAAAACACGGTAGATGTTCATTGCCATTCCACCATCAAACAAAATGAAAACTAGGGCTAAAGCAGCCAAATATGGAGCCAAGTCCATTACCGAGCCGGGAACTACTAAGCCCGTTATTGGCCCAAGAAGTAAGCCTAAAATTATGAGCAGAAGCATGTCTGGAAAGCCAGTACGTTCAAATAGATAATTGCCTAAGAAACCTATCACAATTATTGAGCCGCCCAATATTAGCGCAAGTGTAACAGGATCTACCAATTTCAAACCCTTTTTTACCCTTAATTTGCTGTTCAACTTAAAGAATTTTCGTTCTTTAAATGAATAATAAATATACAATTGGACTTTCTACTGTTCTTCAAAATCTGTTAGTTTCTTCACTTTAAACGAAGAGTAACGCATAGGAAAACCCATAAACAATGATGAAAAACACTCCAGCTTTTCTATCGAGTCTTTTTCTCAAAGCAAGCGTTAAAATTACAACAATTGAAGCAAACAACGCGTATAAACCAGTGGTTTCGGCAAGTCTTCCAGAAACTTGGCCAGGAAAGAATAGAGGACCTATTCCTACGGACAAACTAGCATCAATAATGCAGCTTCCTATGGCGTCTCCTATTGCGATTTCATACTGCTTCCTGCGGATGGCTGTTAGGTCAACAGCGAGTTCTGGGAGGGAGGTTCCAATGGCAACTATAAAGAAGCTTATGAGATATTCATTAATATGCAATGCCTCTGATAGGATAATCACTGAATTGATCACGATGTAGGCTCCAACAGCTACTCCAGTATAGCCTATAACTGCTATTACAATATGATGATATAGCCTTCGGTCAGTACTTTGTGTCGCATGGTCCGTTTTCATGATGCTTTTGATTATTAGCATGAGAAGGGGCCAAGAAGCAACCAAGAAAATAGCGTTCATTCTTGAAATGTATCCTTTTTCAACTATTGACACTGCAGCGATGAGTGCTAATAATTCGCATGCTCCGATGACTATTATCTCGTCTCTCTTGACCCTAAATGTTCCTCCTAGTATTGCAAGAAGCCCAACAATCAATGTTATTTGAACAAGAATGGATCCGAAACAGTCTCCGACGCTTATGTCTCCGTGGCCTATCCCCCATGAGATTAAAGAATTGAAAATCTCTGGCAAATCTGTGCCTAATGATACTACTACGAGGCCTATAAGGAGCGGGGAGATTCCTAAGCTTGAAGCTATGCTTACTGAGTGTTCAACCGCTTTGCCGCTAGAGTATGCTAAAAGGGCAATTCCCGCAATAAGAGCTAACACTGCAATAATCTCAAAAACCAATCAGAGCACCTTTTCTTTAATGAAACCATTCAAGCATTTATAGATTTAAAGATTTGATGCACTATTCAAATGCATCTGATACAAGAGTATCAATTAGAAACAGAGTTTTACCAGATTTTGTCAATCTTCAGGTGGGTCAGATATCCTATTACGCCGTAGAGTGGGAAAGAAAGAATTTTAGCTATATTTCCTATTTCGATTGGAAATTTTACAAACGCAAAAAAACTTAATACAAAAAGAAAAACGCTATATATTGTTAAAGATTTGAAGTTGTGGAAAGTTTCAGTTGTCTTCCATTCAAGCTGTATCCCAGAAAACAGAATCCAGATTAATAGAGGGGCAAACAACAAAAGAGCATACTTCTTATACCATGGTAAATCTATTCCTCTATCTTTTTTCTTTCGTCTATATATTGAAGGCAAATCTGGAAGAAAATTGCTGTAGAAGAAAACTAATACACTCCACAACATGGAATCCAAAGAATTTTCACCAAAGAAATAGAAAACAACAAAAACGTAAAGAAAGCTCGCTGGTAAAACTATCCATTTAAAAATTTTAACCGACGAATGAACATGTTCCAAGGTTTCCTCCTTCATACGCCAAACAGGAAGTTTTGATCTAACCTTTCGATTTATGCTCTTGAAAGAGTGCAGCACAAAACCATAAATAGCGTTATATAAGCCAGTAAGCATGTTACGAAGTGCATTGTATAACTTTTTAATTTTTGATTCCTTCGTGACTCATCGCCACAGGTAACAATTTTTTTGCAGACTTTGTTGTCTTCTTTACTTTTATCTGTTACTCATATTCCCAGACACTATTCTTTAGGTTAGATTAACGCGTTTTACTTATGAAGTCTGTGATTTTCTTTTGGAAAAGTGCATTCTTCAATAGTTCGCTTCTCGTTATCCATTGTTGCAGCGGAATCTGGAATCTGCTTGCAATCCATTTTAGGGCTTCGTCTAAAGTGTTGAAGGGGAACGGTTTTTGTCGCATGGCGTTTCTTACATTTTCTCTTACCTGCCATACGCCGACGGGCATTATGTAGCCTGGATGTGCTTCCCGTAAGACTATTGTTGTAGCTTGTCTTCTTTCCTTCACGAGTTGTTCGCAAACTGCTAGCCTTGCAGAATAGTAGCATCCGCCTATTTCCGCGTAGGTTGTTCTTCCATCATAGCCTTCCCAACCTGAAAACAGGAAAATTTCTCTGCCATGTGGATTCCAAACAGTGCCAGGGTGCCAGGCTTCTATGATTTCGTAGCTCCATGCGTTTGGAAGCATTAAGACTTCGAAAATGTTGTCTAAGTAGCGGGATTCATAAATGCGGTATTCGCTTATTTCTGGGAAAGTTTTGACTTTTTCCATTAGTTCTTTTGAGATGATGCTGTCTACGGCTGTTATGCTCCAGCGGGTTGGGACAAGTCGCCTGTTCTTTTTTATGCCGAAGGCGCCGACGCTGAAGGCTCTTTGGATTTTTGTTACTAGTACGCCTTTGCTATAAATTTCCAGAACTGCGTTAGTGGCTTTTAGGTCTGTGTCGCTGTAGGCTTGTTCTATTTGGTGGTCCCAGCGGGCATTGCTAACAATAAGGTCACGGATGGGTGCTGAAGGTCCAAAGGGTTGGACTTCATCGTCTAAGAGTAAAAAGCCTCTTGGTTTTTTCTTTAGCATTAATTCAACATCTACAGGGTTGACGGCTAGGGCTAGTTCACGGGTTTTCTCAATTATTTTTCCGGCTTCTTCAAATTTCCGCACGTGTACACGGTGTTTTCCGCGAATAAGCATTGAACGAAACCCGACAATGTCGTCTATTGTTTTTCCAAACCAGAATTCTGGCAAGTCATAAAGGCTAGTGTCTTCATGAACAGGAGGCACAAGGGGTCCAGCGTAAACGTATGGGTAGCCGATTCTTCCGACAAAAACGCTTGGAGGCGAAGCGCCGGCGATGTCTTCGCTTTGCATTAGTGGAACGCTTTTCAAATAGTAGTTGACTTTGACTAGTATTGGGCAGCGGGTTTTGCCGCAGAGGAGCCTTGAGCCTTTGCAGACTACGCATAAGCCGCTTTTTGAAGTTTTGGCTGTGACTGTTAGGGTTTCTTCTTGGTTTGGGCTGATGTTTTTTAGTAGTTCATGTAACCATGTGTCTTGGGAATTTTTGTCGGTGTGTGTTTGGTAAAACGTCAATCTTTATCCGTTTTAATCTTAGTCTAAAGTGTCTCTTATGTTTTCTGGGGTTGGTTTTGGTTGTGTTTGCAGATGGATTAGGAGAAAAGCGTTCATTTTATATTTGCTATGGTATGAGCAATAATAGTGTGTGCCCGTTATGAGTGATGAAGTTAGGTTTTACAAGGGAAAGTTCATGGTTAAAGTTTTGACGAAGAGTCGTGGATATTGGATTGTAGAAGCCTTGGAGCCGTTTGAGGACTTTGTTAGTGGGGAAAAGGTGCATGTTAAGGCTGGGGAAAGACGCATTGTGGTTCCCAATTTGCTTTTTAAGAAGGCGAGTTTGCCTCCGCCTGTTAAGGAGCATGTTTACGAGTTGAAAATGGAGAAGAAGCTTAAGCGTTTCATTTCTGAGAAGGAAAAGAAAGAATCGAATAAAACTGTTAGTTAGAAGCAAAGTAATGGCGCCCTGGCCGGGATTCGAACCCGCCTTATTGTTGCAGCGTATTTTCAGGAAAGCATTCCGGATATGCTGCAATGAGCCTCATCGTATCTTGACCGTCAATTATTCCGAAGTATATCTTCTTTCCTTCCAATGCTGACTTTGCCACTGCAAAATTTTTCATCTGTTCTAAGATGCTCTCATCTATTTGGCTCCAATATTGAACGAGAAAAACTTCCGCAGTGGTTCTAAAAAGCCTTTGAATTTGGTCCCCGCGTTCTCCCATTTTTTTCGGCGTTAAGATTCCCTTCATTCCTTTTCCTTTTAACCCAAACGCTGTATTCTTCCTTTCGCCTTTTAATATCAAGCGAGTTGAGAACAAATCGTTTAGTTCTCCTCCCCAGTCTTGAAAAATCCCTTGCTCATTTATCACTTTCTGAAGACCTTCTTTGAATTTTCCCTCATCAACAGGAAGTGGGCTTTGATTCCCAAGAACCTCTTTCACTTTTGAAAAGGAATCGATATCATCAATGGTGATTTTCTCAACATCAATCAGTTTTTTGGGAAACGAAACATTGACCGTAATATCACCAAATTTTGGGTTAGTCTTTGTTGGAAATTTTTCTAGCGCTTTTTTGTTGCCTGCAAGTCTTAGTATCGTTTTTTTGTTTTGCGTGTAAAAGGGGTCTTTTTCATACGCCGTCTCTCCATCCATCTTAGTCTTTCTGACAATATTGTTGTTACAGAGCTTACCTGCTTCTTGTAAAACTCTCATTCGACGCAACGATGTTAGCGCTTCTATTTCAGTGACGGTTTTGATCCTCTTTTTACCTTGATAGATTGCTGAAAAAACTTTTCTGCAGTCTTTTGAGCGTCCTATTACCCTAGCTGCATGAGCAATTTGGTCTTGAGGATTTGACCTAACGTCAGAAACGTCTATTGGCACCTAGTCACCCTTGGATTTCTTTGTTTTCTTCATTGGAAACATTTTCCTAACAGTGCTTGAGTCGACCCCAATAGCTTGCCCTATCTCTTCGGAGGTAGCTCCAGATTTGATCGCAAGAAGAACAAGCAGTTTCTTAATTGACTGTAGTTCTTTTAAAGCTGGTTCTTCTGTACTCACGTAGATTCCTCCATTTTCTCGCTTTCGACCACTGATCCCTTGGTTGTCGTTACTTCCAGAGGCTCTTTTGGTGGTGTTTCATTTGTAGGAGCTTTAGCTTCTTTTTTCTCGGGTTTAATTTCTTTGGTCTGTGGAACCTCGATAGCAAAGTCTTCGAGTGAGAATGTACGTTTTGCTCTGTTTCCCCCCATTACACTCATCATCTCAGCGATGCCCGATCTAGACCATAATTTCCACCAATTCGTCACTGTGACATGACTTACTCTAGCAAACTTTGCCACTTCTTGACTACCGCGTCCTCCGTCACTAAAATGATAAGCAATTTTCTCTCTATCGCTTGGAAGAATATCTAAAAGTAGTTTTTTTACTTGAGGAATACTTGTAACCTTTATCCACCTCAGCATTTCTTCAAAGAGTTCAATCATTCTGTCTTGTTTGTCTTTCTTTTCTTCAGGCATTTCCCTCACCAGATTTTTGGGTCACGGTTTCTTGTGTAGGTTGGGACGGCTCAGCTTTCGTCGCTTTTTCTTCCTTAACTTCAGGCTTCTTTGGAGGAATTTTAGGAACTTCGATGCCCATGTCTTCAAGCGCCATAATTTTTTGTGGTCTGCCCTTTCTCTTTCCACTAGGTTCGAGAATACCAAGATTATACCATTTCTCCCACCAATTTCTCACTGTTGAATCAGGGACTCCAGCTTGGCTTGCCACATCAGGACGACTATTTTCTCCATTAGTGAATTCATAGACTAGCTTTTCCTGATCCGTCTTCAGATTGTCTAGAAGTGATTTCCTCAGTTTGGGGAAATTTTCAAACCTACTCCATCTCAAGATTTCACGAAGTATCTGAGCATTATCTGATGACGTCTCCTTCTCTTCAGGCAACTCTCTCACCTGTTTCCACTTCTCCAGAATCTTGAACCGACTCTGATTCAGCTTGAGAGGTTTCTGCTGTATGTTTTTCCTTCTTGGCCATCTTTCTCATTTCGCTAAGAGCGACATTAACCGTGTTCGATGTTGTTCCCAACAGTTTCGCTATCTCGGAAGGACCGAACCCAAACGAAGAAAGAGCGATGATTTTATCTTTCTGAACTTTCAAATCCTTCACAATGTTGAGGGCCAGCAATCGAACGACTAAATCCATCTTGCTTGTTATCTCCTTGAATTGTTTTTCATCCATCCATTTCACCTTCTTAAGCTTGAGGCTTGATCTCTTCTGTGCCCTTTTCTTCAGCCTCTGGTTCCTTTTCTGTAAGTAATACTTTGACCGTGGGCACCTCTATACCTAGATCTTCAAGTGAAAACAATCTTTCATATCTTCCTTTGAATTTGCCCGAAGGGTGAACCAATCCTATTGTGGCCCATTTCTTCCAATAACTCCTAATGGCGAAATCACTGACACCAGCTATTTTAGATATTTCAAGAGAGCCTCTTCCATCACTATACTGATATGCTATCTTCTCTGAATCCTTCTTCAGCGTTTCCAGAAGAACCGCTTTGACTCTTTGCATTCCCTCGAATCTTGTCCACTTGAGAATCTCGTCCAGCAGCCCTATTATTTTATCCTGCTTTTCAATTAGTGTATCATTGTCTTTCATGCCGTCTCACCTTGTTCATTTTCCTTCATCCGCGTTTCTTGTGATAGTACCGTTGTCCTCTATCATCTCGATGCGCTACCAAACCATACTCTTCGAGAATGCTTAGATGATAAGATGTAGCCGGTACTGATTTCTGTAAAGGTTTGTCTGGAAACACCGTTTGAGCTATCTGCGACACACTTTTAGTATTGTCGCAGAGATCGAAGATTTTCCGTCTGCTCGGATCGTCAAGAATTTTTGACTTTGCTTTTTCGATTTCAGATGAATTGATGATCTTGAAAAGTGCCAGCTGTTCAGAGAGTATACTTCTTATTTCCTCAAGTTTGTCGTAGATGTCTTTGTTTGCCATCAAACACCACCATGAGTTTCCGTAGTTTCATGAGCGACTTCAACCTTTTCTTTTGGCTTTCTATACGGCTTCCATTCTGATGGAGTTTCATCGAAATCCTCGTTCCGCTTGGGATAACCTCTTCGGTGTGACTTAACTAGACCCGTTCTCTCTGCCTCTTCAACGAAGTATTGCACTGTCCTTGTGGAAACACCAATTTTCCTCGCAATATCCTCGGTGGTCAGCGTCCCGTTACACAACCTCCACATCTCTTGGCGTTGAGGTGTCGAGGCAACCTTCTCTAAATCGTCTTTGTACGAAGATCTGGCAAGGCGTCTTGTGTGCTCCCTAATCGCATCCAGACTAGTGCTTATCCTTCTAAGAATCTCAACTACTTCTTCCGTTTGCATATTAGGTCAGATAAGATTAAATGAAACCCAACTATATAAGTATTTTTCGTTTTAATTATCTAAACATCAATCTTCAACAATGAACATCCAATAAATACAAGTCCAAAACTTGAAAATCAATATGAGGATGATGGCGCCCTGGCCGGGATTCGAACCCGGCTCATGTCACAGAGCGTTTCTCTCTGAGATGTCCTGCGGGCGACAGCCGCATATACTATTCCGGCATTGTCGAAAGACGACACCTGTGACCGGACTAT
>Ga0315296_10002921_pt1 | contig 14438 bp, 11 predicted proteins | sample YL17G14_18_MG_FD_203921 | JGI IMG/M metagenome (GOLD analysis project Ga0315296, IMG submission 203921) | Sediment microbial communities from Yellowstone Lake, YNP, Wyoming, USA - YL17G14_18 | ecosystem: Environmental > Aquatic > Freshwater > Lake > Sediment | place: USA: Wyoming | collected... | reverse complement strand
CTCGCCGTCCACCACCACCGGGCGGGCGGCCCTGGCCACGACAAACGAGGGCCGCAGCTCCAGCCGACCGCGCACGAGCAGCTTCTTCGCCTGGTCGGGGCCGTAGAGGTACTCGCTGGAATAGGTGGGCGTGGGGTACATCACGCCGGCTGCGGGAGCGCGCACGGTGAAGGTGAGGAAGGTCTCGCCATTGGCCGGCGCCAGGTACTTGGCGGAGCGGGGAGTGACCTGCCACTTGCCCTCGGTTTCCCAGGTGAGCGTGGAGGCGAGCGGCTTGGGGTAGGGGTTGGAGATCTTCACCCGGATGGTGCGCTCCACGGGCTGCCCGAAGGTGTAGGCGATCACCGAGGCCTGCACCGCCTGCCGGCGTAGCCGCTCGCGCTCGAGCATGTTACTCATGAGCGAGACCTCGGGCGGGTAGATGCTGCCGGCGCGGATGGGAGCGAAGGAGATCTCGTCCCCGCGCACGTTGACCAGCAGGTAGCCGCAGAAATTGCCTTCCTCCATTTGCTCTGGGGTCACCTGGGGGGTGATGCCGTTGACTGCGGGGATGACCAGGTACTGGATGCCGTCCACGGGGTCGAACTTGTGGTAGCTGTGCCAGTGCCCGGCCAGCACTAGCCGCACCGGGTACTCGCGCAGGATATTGTGGACGGGCTGCCAGCGGGGCCAGTCCTGGGCCCAGACCGGGTCGTGCTGGAAGACGACGATATGCTTGGCCTTGGCGGCGGCGAGGTCGGCCTTGAGCCAGGCGAGCACGGCCGGAGACTGCAGGCCGCCCGCCTCCATGGTGTTGAGCCCCACGAAGTGGACGTTGCCCTGGTCGAAGGAATAGCGGAGCGGGCCGTAGAGCTTCTCCCAGAGGGCGGAGGTCTCCGGGCCGGCGGTGTCGTGGTTGCCGGGGACGGGGAAGAAGGGGGCACCGCAGAGCTTGCTGTCGGACCAGGCCTGGGCCCACTCCCGGTCCAGGGTGTCGATGGCCGAACCCTTGATCAGGTCACCGGCGGCGAGCACCAACTCCGGGCGGAGCAGGGCGATCTCGCGCATGTTCGCCCGCAGCATGACGCTCTCGTCCGGCGTTAGCCCGGCATGGGTATCCGCCAGCACCACGAACGAGAAGTGATCCCCGGGGTCGGGCTTGGCACGCAACGCCTGCAGGCTCTCGTCTATGAGACTGGCCTGCGCCATCCCCAGGCAGGCTCCCAGCAGGGCCGCCCAGGCCACCAATCGCACCAGTGTTCGCATCGCACACTCCCTCTTGTGGCGTGAACCTGTCTACCTGTTGCACGCGGCTGGCGCACCCCCCTGCTGCGGCGTCGACATCAGCGCAGCGCCCGGTCACCGCGGTCAGAACCACGATTTCCCGTCCATCTGCAAAGGGAGAAAACGCCAGACGGAGTCTACTTCGCCGGCAGTGAAGGTATCCCGGCGCGGCGCAGGGAACTGCAGATCCGGATCCGCCAGCTGGCGGATGGCCAGGCGGGAGGGCTATTGGGAGATGGCGGGGACAGTGCGAAATGCAGCGCAAGGGCCCCAAAGTGCAACTCGGTTCACCTCCGCCGGCTGCGCCGCTGGCGCGTAGCACGAACAGCCCCATGGACCCCTGCCCCGTTTGCAGCAGGCAGACGAGACACGACCGGAGAATCCCCGAGCAACTGCATTAGGGGAGAGATATCACGCTGCTGGAGGGGCGATACACATGAGCAGTCTCAAGGAACTCCAGGAAATGCTGCGGGGGCTTCAGCCCGGCGAAGTGTCTGACCCCGCACCGGTGGCGACGCTGCTGGCCAAGTGCTGGGACGAACTGCCCGGCTCGGAAGACGCCGGCATGAGAGGGTACAAGCTGTTGGGTCGCATGGAGGATGTGCGGTGGGACCCGCCGACGATAAGATTCGCAATCGAAAGGCATGGCGCTACCACCCTCGGGTCGACTCGGGCTGAGGTGCAGTAGCTGGAAGGTCAATCTGCAAGAGGCGACGGCCTCTCTCACGGGCACCAGCTGCCGCCAGGTTTGGCCCATGCAGCCTCGGGTCACAAAGAAGGCCATGACAGCGCTTGCCAACGAGATGGCGGATCTCGTTGAAAGTCGCAAGGCTGACGGCCGGGTAGAGTGGCTGGATGACAGGGAAGCGCACGTCATCGTTGCCCAATTGTTCCCCAAGCGTTCGGGCTGCAAGGAGACGGTCTCAGGCCGTCGGCGGCGCTTCCGCGAAATACTGGAGCAAGTCATGTCTGCCCGCGGCTGGGAGGCACGTGGCGCAAACTGGTTTCGAAGGATCGATGAGGAAAAACCGCGAGAGCGGTAGGCTGGAGCAGGGACACCGGGACTCTAGCCGACCTCGTCCCCTGGTCCATCCCGCGCTCGGCAATCGATATGTGGTGCCGGCGACCTCGAGAGCCGGGGCCGCCTCGGCAGGGAGCGGCTGTGCCAGGCGGGGTGACATCTCGAACCCTGGCCGGCAAAGAACCCCAGGTTTGACCCGGGTCTTTGGCGCTGCAGCCGACACCCATACATTCGCCCGTCCCTCGCCCTTTGCTCTCGAAATCCGCCTCGAACTGGCCCCTTCACTGCCGCAGATTTCGAGGCTGCGAGGAGTCTGCCCCGGTGCCGCACAAGCGGTTTCACGCGCAGCCGGGTAGAGAAGCCCCATCGCGGGCGGTCATGAACGGGGAGCACCCCAGCTCTGCGCTACGCGCTGTTGCGGCTGGCCCTCCGCCAGAGATGCAGACGCGCTTCCCCGCAGCGGGCCCCCCCAGCGTGCACTCGGGGCATCTCTGCGGGGCGTTCGGACCCCGGGGTGCCTCTTGGGTCGGGTGGAACGAACGGCGCAAAACAGGTGCATTAAGTGCAGCATTCGAGGGGCCCTGAAAGGCTTGTGCGCCCACCGGCGAAGGGACAACTGCCGCGCACGGATCACAGGTGTGCGCGGCCATCATTCTGGCGACCTCCAGCTGGTCAGCCTCTGAGTGCATTCCTAGCCTCATCAAACCGACCGCCGGAGTCCTGACGCGCCTTCCCCTGCTGCGCCTTCTGCAGTGCTTCCTTCGCTGCGTTCTGTTCCGCCTCTTTCTTCGTGCGCCCTCTGCCCAATCCTAGTGCGACGCCCGCAACCGACACCGAAACGACGAAAGCCCTCTCGTGCGCCGGGCCGGACTCCTCAACGACCTTATAGACCGGAGCGGTATTCAGCTGCTTCTGGCACAGCACACCCAGGGGGGTCTTGGAGTCAGCGCGTGGCTGCTCTTCGCCAGCATGTAGGACCGGGGCAAGCAGCTTCAATATGGCACGGGATGTCACGAGATGGGCACGGTCGGAGTCGGAAACATCCAGGAAGAGCGCACCGACGACCCTCTCCAACATCTCCGCGGCCTCTACTCCGGTCTCGTGGCCCCCGGCACCCGCCTTTCGCCTGCTTTTCGGCGTCGGCTGGCCCAGCCCCAGTTGCTCGGCGATCACCGACCGCGTGTGCGCCATCGCCAACTTCGCACGCAGCTTCTCGAGGCGGTCGGGCCGGCGTATCTGGTGCTCAAGCATCGCCAGCACAGTGACGTGCGCGCGAAACGCGGCTGTCCCGATGAACCTGATGTGCTCCCTCGAAGGCATTCCAGGGCAGCATTCCTTCCGCCCCGCGTGCGCGTGGAGAAGTGCATGCTCCCAGAGGGCGCGATTGCGGAAGTGCAACCCGAACCGCAACTGGAGAGTCTCCAGAAGGTCGCCCGAACTGGGGGCGCGGGCTTTGGTATCCGCGCCCAGCGATGCCGAAGCACCCGAACTCTCGTTGGGCGCCGGTGATGGTCCCCTGCGACGGCCTAGCGTCTGAAGCGCATGACCCGCGAGTTGCCAGAAGAACTGGTAAGCCTCGTCGTCAGGATGATGGGGCGGCGTGCGCTGCCTGTAGTCCAGGAACAGCGCCCCGGCCAGGGCCTGCACGGCCGTATCCAGGGACCCGGGAGAGCCGCGCGTCGCTTTTCCTTCGCCGCGACCCATCCGCAACGCCTCGGCGATCCCGTGTTGCACAGCAACTCGCACCAGTGACCCGTGGCTGAGGGTGCGCGCCGCCGTCACGGCCAGTTGCCCCGCCGGCCACTCGGGATGGAGGCGGCACAGTTCGGCCGCCACAACCACGTCCATGACGGCGCTGCCCAGCACGGCAAGGTGTTCGCGCGAGTAGGATGCATCCGCAGTCTCGCCGTCTCCCGCGGGCCCGATTCCCAGCGCCGTTTCCACCAGGGAGCGGTCCTGGAACTTGACGTCCAGCAGCCGCTCAATCCCCTCTATCACCTCGTCGCGCGGAGACCCCATGATGCGTGCGCCCCGTTTTCCAGCAGGCGGGAAACAGACCCAGCCCGTCTCGGATTACGTTCCAGCGTGAGCAGCGCCTTCCCTGCCTGCGCGGTCAGGTCACGCTACCCCCGACGACTTCTACTTTGGCCGCCGGGAAGGAATCCTGGCGCGGCGCAAGGAACTGCAGATCCGGATCCGCCAGCTGGCGGATGGCCAGGCGGGAGCGCTATCGGGAGATGGCGGGGACACTGTGGGATTCATGAGCAGGGACATCGGCACCCTGCCTTGAACACAAGCCTGTTCATTCTCTCACGGCTGGAGAGCGGCAACCCGGAGAAACAGGTGCGAAGTGCGCGTCTCGATGGCGAGCGCTTTCATAAACAGGAGGTAATGCGGTGAGCAGATCGAGATTCAGTGTATTGTGGATGTTGGTGATCGCGGCGTTCCTCGCGGTGAACGCGGCTGGCGCGGCGGCGCAGTCGGCACAAGCGATCCCCGCCGACCAGATGCTGTTCGCCTACGTCAACGCCCCGGACCCCAGCTTCAAATGGGAGAAAGGCCCGGTGAAGCAGGACACAGGATATTCGCTCAGCGATATCGTGTTAACTTCCCAGACCTGGCGCGGCATTACCTGGCGGCACTTGCTGCGCATAGCGAAACCCACGGAGGTGAGATATCCCGGCTGGATAGCAATACACATCACCGGCGGCTCCGGCGAACCGACCCCAGGGAAGCCGACAGGCGACGACACTATAGCCGTCGCGCTCGCGCGAGCGGCCAATGTGCCCGTAGCCATCTTGCGCCAGGTGCCGAATCAGCCCCTCTTCGGGGGCATGACGGAGGACGCGATCATCTCCCACACCTTCCAGGAGTACCTCAAGGACGGCGATCCGACCTGGCCGCTCTTGTTCCCGATGGTCAAGAGCGCGGTGCGGGCGATGGATGCCATCCAACAGTATGCCAAGCAGGAATGGCACGAAGACATCCGTAACTTCGTCGTGTTCGGCGGCTCGAAGCGCGGCTGGACCACCTGGCTGACGGGCGCCTACGATGGCGGCAAGCGGGTGAAAGCCATTGCGCCGGCGGTGATTGACACCCTGAACATGCGCAAGCAACTTCCGCACCAGCTGGAACTGTGGGGCAGGTACAGCGAGCAGATCTATGACTACACATCCAAGGGCCTGACCGAGATGTTCGGCACCCCGCGCGGCCAGACGCTGTGGATGGCGGTGGACCCGTATACCTATCGGCAGAAACTCACCATGCCGAAGCTGATTCTCAACGGCGCGAACGATCCGTACTGGAATACCGATGCGCTCAACTTCTACTGGGACGACCTGGTAGGCCCCAAGAACGTGCTGTACGTGCCGAACGTTGGGCACAGCCTGAACGACCCGGTTCGCCTGCTCAATACTCTGGGCGCTTTCATCCGCACGACAGCCGAGGGCAAGACAATGCCCGAGATGTCGTGGACGCGCAAGATCGAGGGCGACAGTCTGACGATCACGGTGAAGGCCCAGGCGGTGAAGGGCGCGCGGGCCTGGGTGGCAAAGGCCGACAACCTTGACTTCCGCCCGCAGAAGTGGGAATCAACGGAAATGCAGGGCGGCAACGGGGTGTTCACCATCACGATTCAGCGCCCGGCCGACAAGAACCTCGCGGCCTTCGGCGAAGTGGATTTCGTCGTGGACGGCAAGCCATTCACCCTCTCCACCCAGAACGCAATCCTGAGGAAATAACCGCAGCACACCCGCTTCGGACGGCGACGGCCTACGACATCCTCGTCCATAGACGCGGCAATGTCCAGCTTGGCATAGGTGTCGCGTTCCCGTACGCCCACTGCCCGGCAGTGCAATCGCCTGAACTGGTCGATCACCTCGCGGCCGCGTGGATAGCGTGCAAGCCGGCTGTTGATCTGGTGTTCGGCAGGGCTGGCTGAGCGGACTCACGGTTGTGGGGAGAAGGACGGTCCCCATGAGTGACCTTCTGTGCAGGCTCAAACCTGAGGAACGCCGCGGCAGTAAATCTCGCTGTCACTTGTTGACGCGTGGAGACGACACTGAGGTGGCGGCACGACTGACCGAGTTGGTCTCGCCTTGGGGGCAGGTTCGGCCAGGTCACTTCTGGTTGCCTCGTGGCTTTGTCGACACGAGGGAGGCCAGACTTGGAGAAGCCCCGGAGTTTCTGCCGGATGGGCTCCGGGAAGAGGTCTCGAAGTGGTGGCTGAAGGTGTGCCGGGGGGCAAATACGCCCAACTGGGACATTGCTAGCAAGTGTGAGATCCAGGGGAAAGCGGGCCTGATGCTGGTAGAAGCCAAAGCTCACGCCAACGAGTTGTCCCGTGCAGGCAAACCGGAACCGGGTACCGCGAATGGGTGGGCGAACCACGAGAAGATTGGCACGGCAATACACGAAGCCAGCACGACTCTGAACGGAATGCTCAGCGGGTGGGGGCTGTCGCGGGACACGCACTACCAGCTCAGCAACCGGTTTGCGTGGGCGTGGAAGGTCGCTTCGCTGGGTGTTCCAGTCCTCTTGGTCTACTTGGGGTTCCTGAATGCAGACGAGATGAGCGATCGCGGCGAACCTTTTCATACCGCTGATGATTGGTGCCGGGCGGTGCGGAGCTACAGCGCGGGGGTAGTGCCAGACGAAGTGTGGGGTGAGAATCCTCTCGATGTTGACGGCGCACCCTTGAGGGCGATGATCCGTTCTGAGCAGATCGCCCTGCCACCGCGCGGCGGCCAAAGATAGACAGTATGGGGATCTTCCAACGTGCAGATGTTGGCCTGAGTGTTGGACCTGATGGTCGAACTGGTGCGGTCCGCCACCTGCGAGATGGGCTAGCAGTCCATCTCGTCGCCGGGCGCTTGATTCAGGACGCAGGCGTATGGCTACTGTAGGAGTTGTCCTCCACATCCCCCACGCGTCTACCGAGATACCGCCCAGCGAGGCCACGGAGCTGGCGATCTCAGGTGAGACACTCGCTCAGGAACTGCTCAGGATGACTGACCGGTATGTCGATGAGCTGTTCGACCTTGGCGGGCGGGCGACCCGCCTTGTCTTCCCCGTCAGTCGGCTGGTTGTTGACCCCGAGCGGTTCCCCGATGACGCCGACGAGCCAATGGCCGCAAGGGGCATGGGCGCCGTCTGCACGAGAACATCAGATGGTCGGCAGTTACGTTCGTCTCTGGACGCGAGAGAGCGACAGCGACTGCTGCAGGCCTACTACTTCCCCCACCATGCGATGCTTGAGCGCCTCGCTGTGGATGCCATCGCCGACCATGGCCGCTGTCTGATCATCGATGCCCACAGCTTCCCGTCATCACCTCTGCCTTGCGATCTCGACCAGACCCCGCACCGGCCGGACGTCTGCATCGGTACCGATCGGTACCACAGTCCCACCTGGCTGCAGCAGGCGGCAACGAACGCATTCCGGTCTCTGGGATGGCGCGTCGAGCTGAACCGGCCGTACGCCGGCAGCATCGTGCCAGGCAGCTTCTACAAGAAGGATGCGCGCGTCCACTCAATCATGGTGGAGGTGAACCGTTCGGTCTACATGAATGAGGATACCGGCGAGCGATCGGCGGGGTTCGACGAGGTGCGCCAGAAGGTCCAGTCGGCCCTGGATGCCATCATCGCCGGCGTTCGCTAGGCTAGCCAAGAAGAGACGGTATGGTGGGAGGTAAGACAAGGTGAGGCGTTCTCTGGGGCGACTGGCTCTGGTGAGCCTGCTTCTGGCCCTGGTCGGCGGCATAGCCGGTACGGGATGGGCTGGCCAGCTCAACCTGAGTGTCATCGACGTAGGGCAGGGCGACTCCATCCTGGTGCAGTTCCCCAACGGGGAGGACATGCTGGTGGACGCGGGAGACCGGGACGCCGGGCCCACGGTAGTCCACTATCTTCGGTCCCGCGGCGTCAAGCGCATCGACATCTTGGTCGCGTCACATCCCCACGCCGATCACATCGGCGGGATGCCAAGCGTTCTGGCGGCGTTCCCGGTGGGGAAGGCCTGGGACAGCGGCTACAACCACGGCTCTCGCACCCAAGAAGACTTCCTGCGCACCATCAAGGCGAAGGGCATCCGCTTTGGGAGGCCCAAGGCCGGCTTCGGGGAGAAGGTGGGCGAGGTGGCGGTAGCCGTGCTCGCTCCGCCGCCAACGCCGCTGCTCGGCACGGAGTCGGACGCTAACAACAACAGCCTGGTGCTGCGAATCGCTTACGGCAGCGTGAGCTTCCTGCTGCCAGGGGACATGGAGCGGGAGGAGCGAGCGACGGTTGCCAGGTGGCCGCACTCCACGGTGCTGAAGGTGGCGCATCACGGTTCCCGCAACGGGACCGACCTCGCATTCGCTAAGGCAGTCTCTCCCCAGTACGCGGTTGTCTCCTATGCTATGGGGAAAACTCCTACGGCCATCCACACCAGGAGGCGCTGGATGCCCTGAGAGCATCAGGGGCGAGAATCCTGGGGACGGCAGTGGATGGGACTGTGGTGTTCACGACCGATGGCAAGAGCATCACCTGCACCACTTCTCACACTGGCAGGTCAGATCAGAGCCGCGTGCGGGCGGGGTTTGCGGGGAGTGCGGCGACCGCCGGGCCAACAGCCCGGGGCGGTGCCTATTACATCGGCAACCGCCGCAGCAAGGTGTTCCACCGCCCATCTTGCAGCAGCCTGCCAGCGGAGAGGAACCGGGTGATCTTCAGCACGAGGGACGAAGCTATCGCACAGGGGTACCGGCCATGCCGAAGATGCAACCCGTAAGGGCTTTCGTCGACCAGATCAACGAAGGCGTCGCCACCCTTCTGCTTGGAGAAGCCGAGTCGGTGACGGCGCACGTGCCGGTGGCCTGGCTTCCGAAGGGCGCCAGGGAGGGCATGGTGCTACGTCTGAGCATCGAGGTGGACGATGCCGCAACGGGGGAAGGCAAGGCGCGGGTCCAGTCACTGCTCGACTCCCTGCCGGACGAACCCTAGCCAACACCCCGTCCTGTTCAGAAACTCATCGGTGCTTTTCTGGGCGTATCAAAGGGCGCCGGGCGATGGGATTAGGGGGCGCCGCCTTGGAGGGAGCGGCTGTGCCAGGCGGGATGACAGCTCGAATCCTGCCCGGCAAAGAGACCCAGGTTTGGGCCGGGTCTTTGGCGCTGACTCCCCTGCCCGGAGCTTTGCCCGTCCCTCGTCCCTTGCTCTCGAAATCCGCCTCGAAAGCGCCCCTTTACTGCCGCAGATTCTGAGACTGTGAGGAGTCCGCGGCGGCCACGAGTCACGGCCGCTGTGCGGCGGATGGTGGAGGGTTCAAACCGACGGCATTGGCTCTCGGACCAGGGGTGTCAGGAAGCGTACAGAATACCGCGACACCAACTGCAGGAGGGCTCTGAAGGCCAGATGATTCTCTGGACAGGACGGCAGGCAGCGTTGCTGAATGGCACCCCGAAACCCCGGCAGGTGCCTGTGAGCCTGTGGCCCAGGGGGCGAAGCGTAAAAATCGACTTCGACGAGCTGAAGACGGCGATTGGGCAGAAGGAGGTTGCGTACCGACGGCGAAGAAACATTCAGTTCGGCCCGGCCACGGGCACAGAGCAGACCAGATCAGACAAGAGGAGACTGGAGAAGAAAATGACAGAAGAGAAGCAGTGTCTCACCCATGAGTTGACCGAAGCAGAGAGCCGCCGCGTGACTAACTTGCTGAAATACGGCGGTGGCATGACACTCTGCGAGCTCGCTACATGCGGGCTACCAGAGCGACATATCCCCAACACGTGGGACGAGTCCAGGCCGCCGGCGCCAATGTGTCTTCTCGAAGAGGTGCTTATGGAGGCCCTTGCGAGGGGCGTTGTACGGCGCCGATGGAACCGGGACGAGGAGCAATGGACTTACGTCGCGGTCAATCCTGACTCCGACGAATTGCTGTTCTGAACTACCGCCCGTGGCCGGGCGTCCCATTCCGCGATCATCCATAGCAGCAGGGCCACCTTCGCCGGTCAGGGCTTGATGAGGCCACGATGCAAAGCGGCAATATGGGCACAGATGTGCCGATATGGGCCCATGTAGGCGGCCTCACTCGGCCGTGACGGGATCAGTTGGCCAGGCGGGAGCGCTATCGGGAGATGATGGGGACAGCACGCAATGCAGGGGCAAGGACACTCGAGGTAGGTCTCAATTTACCCCCCGAAATGTCCCACGAACGCTGAATACATACAAGCTCAACATCCAAAGGAGGCCCCCGAGATGAGATTCACATCCGCGGTTCGTATTGTCTGTCTGCTGGCGTCGATATGGCTGGCAATGTCAGCCATGAGCGCCGGGGCAAGCCAGATCGACAGGGGAATCGTTGACATTCCGCGCATTGGGAACATCACCCTAGACGGCCGCGTGGCGGATTGGGGAGGGAGAGGATTCCAGGTCGCTCTCACGCGCGTTGTTGATGGCAGCGAACATCCCGATGACGGCTTCCAGATGCGCTTTCGGCTGGGCTGGAACGACCAGGGACTGCTCGTCTTCTACGAAATCCGGGATCAGGATATCTCGGAGGCCAAGACAGGCGAAGACATCGCCAACTTCGATGGCGTCACCATCCAAGGCTCAGAGTATCCCGAGCAGAGCCCTTTCACCGTCATGCTCAGTCCGGGCATCAACCCCAGGCTGAGCAAGCCAAACGTCCGGGCCGGCCGTCCGACGGAGGCGAGAGACCAGCTTGCCGCGAACGTGGTCACGGCCGCATCTGCCGCCACGAAAGAGGGCTATGCGCTGGAGGTGTTGTTGCCGTGGAGCAACTTCGGTGTCAGGCCCCAAGTAGGCTCGGAGCTCATCTTAATGACGAAGGTCGGCAACATAGATCGCAAAAAAGAGAATACCTGGAGCTCCTGGTGTGCTCATCCTGACGATCCGGCGGTGCACCTGAGATTGGCCGACAAGCCCAACCTATCGGTGAAAGCCGATGTCGTCTCCTGGAGGCCGGAGCGCTCCAAATTCCTCGCGATCAGGCTGCGGACGCTGCCGGAGTTGATCGGCAAGACGATCGCTGTTAGGAGGGACGCGATCACCCTTGGCCGCGCTAAGGTTACGACCGGAGCAGAAGGTTACGGCGCCGCGGTGGTTACGGTGCCGATCCGGCCCGAGCAGCGAATGGATGGCTATTTCGTTCTCCTTGCCGCGAAGGAGGCTGCCGGCTTGGCCTCGCCGACAAACGGTATCGCCCTGCTGTTTCCCAAGGCCGTGGATGCCCTGGGCTTGCGGTTCGACCCCTATGTGTTTTACGGAACCCAGCTCCCCGGTTGCGCGTTCGAGCATCGGGTCTTCGCAGAAGACCTCCTCGGGCCGTATTCCATCGAAGTCACTTACTACGACAAAGACTACAACCGCGTCACAACGGCGGAGAAGCCGGGACGGTATGGCGCGATCGTAGAGATCAAGCCCAAGAACGGCGGCAAGGTGATTCGGCGTTTCCGCACTTTGTACCGGTGCCCCGGATCGTGGGCCTGGCGGAACGGACCCTATGGGATCAAGTTGGCGCCGCCGACGGAGTTCGGTGTCGATCCTGCCGTCGCCGATGCGGAAAGTGGCGATCTGGGCGACATCATGAGATGGAACTTCTACAACGAAGTCTTTGAGGGCAATAGGGAAATGGCGGTAGCGGTGGCCGGCTGGTCGGAGATGAAACCGACTGGCGGCAAGGCGCCGAGATGGGCCGACGCCTCCGCGCTGGATCGCCAGTGGTGGCTTACCCTCAAGCGAAAGCTCTCCGGCGCGGATAAGCAGTATTCCCAGCCGTTCGTCGCGCCCAGGCCAATGGAAGGAGAACCGGCAACGGCGCTGCACGCAGGGACGCCTTCCGAGGCGGGCATGAAACCGGACGCGGTGGAGAGGATGGACAAGCTGCTGGAGACCTGGGCGGCGGACACCGACGAAGCCTTTGCGGTCTTGGTGGCGCGCCATGGCGTGATCGTTCTCCACAAGGCCTACGGGGTGCGCGACGGCAAGCCGATGACCACGGAAACCAAGAGCTGGATGGCCTCCATCACCAAGGCTCTGTCGGCCAACATGATGTGGATGGTGATTGACCAGGGGTTCGCCGATCTCGATGATGATGTAGGCAAGTACTTCTCGTGTCTGAGGGACGCCAAAGTGGAGAAGCCGCTCACCATCCGGCATCTGTACACTCACACCTCCGGCTTCCCGACCATGGCTCACTGGGGGGATGAGATGAACGATCTGGAGGAAGTCATCTCGGGTTACTATCCCTATCTGCCGGTCGGCGAAGTGCAGGCCTACAACGGAGTCGGGATCAGTCTGGGCGGCAAGATCACCGAACTGGTGACCGGCGAGGCGATTCCCATCTGCTTCCATAATCACCTGCTGGGCCCGCTGGGGATGAACGGCACCGATGTCTCCGGCACCTACGGCAATGCGCGCAGCGTGCCGATGGATATTGCCAAGGCAGGTCAGCTGATGCTCAACCGCGGCGCGTATGGCAACCTGCGCTTCTACAGCGAAGCGACCTTTGCGAAGATGCTCCCTCGGCCGCTGACGAAGGCGCTGGGACGTGATACCGGCGTGATGACCGGCATCGGCCTTTGGCCTTCCCGCCAGCCGGGCCTGGGCAGGCACGCTTTCGGTCATGGCGCGGCCTCGAGCGCGACCTTCATCGTTGACCCTGACAATGACTTGGTCATCGTCATGACTCGCAACGCAGCGGGCACGAACTTCAGCAAGTATCATCCGCAGTTCATCCGAGCAATAGCGGAGGGGATAGACAAGTAAGACTAAGCGCCCCTGACATCGGCCTCCATCGTGCCGCCAGCCGACAGGCTGCAGTCCGTCGGGTCCGACCCCCGCCGGGAGAAGCCGTGGTCCGGGGTCTCGAGGGCGCCCGATACCACGTGTAGCGGTCAACCGACGCTGAAACCGCCCTGAGCCGTCCCGTTGGGAGCAGCTGGCGCTGGGGAGATGAGGCATCTTGTAGGGGTCAGGCGTGTGTGAGACAGGCCTGGAAGGATTCCTGGGCGCTCCGCGGCAGTCTTCGGGAGGCCTCGTAGCAGTAGTACCTTGGCGCTCGTCCCACCGCTGGGCGAAGGAGGGCGAGAACCAGGCTTATGAGCCGGCAATGAAGCACGGCGCTCTTGTGGGCTACCCAGCACACCGCCAGATCAGAGGGGAAGGCACGCGTCTGTCGAAGAGCAACCAAGGAGATGAACAGGCTGGGCGCCAGCCAGGGATGAGGCCCCCATGTCCAGCCTGGACATCTCTGACTGCCAGAAAGGAGATCGACATGCCTGTCATCACATTCGACGGCGGGAAGCTGAACAAGGAGCAGAAGGCCACGCTCGTGCAACAATTCACGGAGACGGCGCACAAGGTGACAGGTATCCACAAGGAGGCCTTCGTCATTATCATCCGCGAAAACGAGCGGGAGAATATTGGTGTCGGCGGAGGTCTTCTGTCTGACAGATCGTAGTCTGCTAGGAGACAGATCCGGACACTGGTGGCCAGGCGGGAGCGCTATCGGAAGACGGTGCTGGGGCATTGGAACACGGAGGCATGGAGAACCTGAGGGATATCTCGGCTGGCCCGCCGACTTGATGTCCCGCGAACGCTGAGGCCGGACACAAAGGAACGGAGCTACGCTGCTATGGGCTCGTTACATGGTAAAGGAGACAGGTCTGAAAGCCCGGCGAGGAACTTCATCCGCGAGGCCATCATCGAAGACCTGCATTCGGGGCGATTCGACCACGTCCACACGCGCTTCCCTCCGGAGCCCAACGCCTACCTCCACATTGGACACGCAAAGGCCATCTGGATCAACTACAGCATTGCGCAGGATTTCGGCGGGCTCTTCAACCTGAGGTTCGATGACACAAACCCTAGCAAGGAGGAGCAAGAGTTCGTTGACGCGATAATCGCCGATGTCCGCTGGCTGGGGGTGGACTGGGAGGACCGGCTGTTCTTCGGCTCCGACTATTTCGAACAGCAGTACGAGTGGGCTATCGAACTCATCAAGCAGGGCAAGGCCTACGTCTGTGACCTCTCGCCCGAGGAGCTCATCCGGACGCGCGGCACGCTGACCGAGCCGGGGGTCGAAAGCCCTTATCGCAGCCGCAGCGTGCAGGAGAATCTGGACCTGTTCCAGCGGATGCGCGCTGGCGAGTTCCCG
>Ga0315296_10002919_pt1 | contig 14443 bp, 8 predicted proteins | sample YL17G14_18_MG_FD_203921 | JGI IMG/M metagenome (GOLD analysis project Ga0315296, IMG submission 203921) | Sediment microbial communities from Yellowstone Lake, YNP, Wyoming, USA - YL17G14_18 | ecosystem: Environmental > Aquatic > Freshwater > Lake > Sediment | place: USA: Wyoming | collected... | reverse complement strand
CCGTCATGAGCGTCGAGATCTACACGCCCGAACTCTACATGGGCGACATCATGGGCAACCTCAACGGCCGCCGCGGCAAGGTCCAGGGCATGGAGCAGAAGGGGACGATGCGCGTCCTCAAGGCCCAAGTGCCGATGTCGGAAATGCTCGACTTCGAGCCGACCCTGACCTCGATCACCGGCGGCCGCGGCTCCTTCCTGATGGAGTTCTCGCACTACGAGGAAGCGCCCTCGCACATTCAGCAGAAGATCATCGCCGAGGCGGTCAAGGAAGGCCGGGTCAGGCCGGAAGAGGAAGACTGAGCCGAGACTACTCGCGCGGGCGCCTCGTCTCCTTGACGAAAAGGAGAAGCAGGGCAGCGACGGCGGTCAATCCCAACGAGAGATAGAAGGGCACCTGTCTGCCCATTTTGTCCCAGAGGAACCCCGCGAGGAGGGAGGCCGGCAAGGCGCACAATCCGATGACCATCTGGAAACCGCCGAGGACGCTCGCCCGGAAGGGCTGAGGGGCGAGCTCGGCGACGATGGTCTTCTGGACAGGCTCGAGGGCGGCTTTGTGGACACCGTAGAGGACGAAGAGAAAGGCGACGGCGGTCAGGCCGCGGGCGAGGACGACTCCGGCGCATACGGCCGCCCAAGCGCCGAAGGCCATGAACAGGACGGGCTTACGGCCGATCCTGTCCGAGAGGCGTCCGAACGGATAGGAGAGGAAGGCGGCGGAGGCCGAAAAGACGAGGTAGAGGACGGGGATGAACCCGGCCTTGAAGCCCGACGACTTGGCGTAGAGCAGAAGGAACGAATAGGTGAACGCGCCCAGGGCGAAGACCGCGTTGAGGGCGATGTAGAGAGCGAGATTCCGGTCGATGTCCTTGAGGGACAATCCCTTGAAAACGCGGATCCCGTCGGTTTTGGGTTCCTTGATGACCCGAAGGATGAGCAAGGCCCCGATGACCGAAGGAATGGCTGCCAGGGCGAAAAGGAGCCTGTAGCCGAGGACATTGAACAGGGCGATGGCGATGAGGATGCCGGCCGTGGCGCCGAAATTGTCCATGGCCCGGAGCAGGCCGAAGTGCCGGCCCCTGTTTTCGTCGGTCGAGATATCGGCGACCAGGGCGTCGCGAGGGGCGCTGCGGATCTTGCCGGCCCGGTCGAGGATGCGGAAGGGGATAAGGTGCTGCCAGACGGACGAGGCGGCGTATCCGAGACGCGAAGACGCGCCGCAGAGGTAGCCGGCCCAGATGAAGACCTTGTGCTTCCGGATCCGGTCGGAGACGTAGCCCGAGGCCGCTTGCGAGAGCGAAACGAGGGCCTCTCCCAGGCCGTCGAGGAAGCCCAGGGCGGCCATGTTGGCCTTGAGGACCTGGGTGACGAAGAGCGGCCAGACGGGGGCGATAATGTCCGAGCCCATGTCGTTGAGGAACGAGGCGAGGGCGAACGTCCGGATAGTTTTTTTTGTCTCGCGTTGAGCTACGGACACGGCTTTCTCGCTAAATTGTCGGCCCATGATTTTAGCGTTTTTCGGCACAGATTGAAAGCGTAAGGCGGTGGCCGCGTTGACTTCTCCGAATTGCCGCGGTTATGATACGGGGGAATTCCCCGAACGGAGGACCTTATGAACCTGGTCAAACGCGGCGTTCCATCGATCGCCCTCATCGCCCTGGTCATTTCCGCGGCCCACGGGCCGGCCCAGGCCGAGCCTCAAGACCAAACGCCGGCCCAGGCGCAGGCTCAACCCGCCGCCGACAAGCCCGACCCGACCCTGACGCTCAAGATCGGGAATCCCAAGCTCAAGGACAAAGTCATGGAGGTCGGCGTCGGCGCCATCCTGTCCGGGGAGACGGGCGCGGCCGTCGACTTCGAACGCATGATCCGGGACATGATGACAAGCCGAATCGTCCACGTCGGCGAGACCCACGACTCGATGCCCATGCACGAGCTCCAGTTCCAGGTCATCCGGGCCCTCTACGCCCGGGACAAACACCTGGCCGTCGGGCTGGAGATGCTGCCGGTGACCGTCCAGGAGGCGCTCAACAAGTGGACGGCGGGCGTCCTGACCAAGGACGAGTTCATCCGCGAGATCCGCTGGTACGTCAACTGGAACTTCAACTTCGGCTATTACGAAAAAATATTCGAATTCGCCCGGGAGCATCGCCTCCCGATTTACGCCTTGAACATCCCGCGCGAGATAATCACCAAGATCCGGATGCGGGGCTGGGACGCTTTGAGCGAAGAGGAAAAGGCTCTCCTCCCCGGGACTCCGGACGTCACCAACCAGGACCACCGGACGCTCATCCGGACGGTCTTCGAGTCTTCCGACATCCCCCACGCGATGAAGGGGCCGGGCCTCGACACGGTCTTCGAAGGGCTCTACAGGTCCCAATCGGCCTGGGACGAGGTCATGGGCGCCAACTCCGTCCGAGCCGCGCAGAGCGAGGGGCGGCGCGTCGTCGTCTGCGTCGGCTCCGGCCATCTCCTCTACAACCTCGGGCTCAACCGCCGGGCTTTCGAGAGGTCGAGGCTGCCGTTCAAGACGGTCATCGCCGTGGCCATCCCGGCCGGGAAGAAGAGCCTGACGGTCTCGCGGGCGATCGGGGACTACGTCTTCGGACTGCCGGAGCAAGCCAAACCGGCTTTCCCGACGATCGGCCTGGCCTATAAGAAAGTCGATAATCTGGAGAACCTCGTCGTCGACCCGAAGCCCACCGACGGTGTCGCCGGCCGCTCCGACTTCGAGAAGGGGGACATCATCCTCTCGGTCGACGGCAAGGGTTATTCGGACGTCAACGAGATCCGCATGACCTTGGCCAAGCTCAAGTGCGGCGACGAGGTCAAGTTCAAGGTCCTGCGCGCCGGCCAGGTCAAGGACGTCGCGCTCAAGTGCGAGCGGGCTGCGGCAGCCGAGCCGGCAGAGAAGAAGTCGCCGGATTCGATCATGGGACTGCCCCCCGAAGAGGGACAGTCCCTCTTAAGGACGTAAACCAAGGTAAACAAGGGGAGGAGCGATGAGGTCAAAGAACATCAGCTTGCCGATTTCGATCATCTTGGCCTTGATTTGGGGACTGTCCCCCGCAGGGGGACTGTCCCTCTTTGCAGGAGATTTCCCCGCGGGCCCGGAGGGACAGTCCCGCTCCGCAGGACAGTCCCTCTCACCGACCGCCCTGCCGACGCCGGCTGAAGAGACGGGATACCGGGAATACACCCAGAACGAAGCCATCGCCGTTTTCTTGAGCGCCCTGGACGCCCGGGCGCCCGAGATCACCGTCCAGGTCGTCGGCCGGTCGCTTCCCACGGACGAGTACGGCGCCCGGGACATCTTCCTGGCCATCCTCAGCGAGAAGGCCGCCGCGACGCCCGAAGCCCTCGACCGGACAAAACCCACCGTCCTCTTCACGGCCGCCCAGCACGGTAACGAGCAGTCGGCCAAAGAGGCGGCCTTGTGGCTCTTGCGGGACCTGGCCATGGGCGACCTCCGGCCGCTCCTCAAACAGGTCAACGTCCTGGTCGTGCCCCAGACGAATCCCTACGGCAACTTCATGAACATCCGGCCGAACGAGCTCGACCTGGACATGAACCGCGACCACGTCAAGCTCGAGGCCGAGGGTGTCCGGGCCATCCACCGGGTCTTCCGGGCCTGGATGCCGGAGGTAACGATCGATGTCCACGAGAAAGGCGACGATTACTACCGGGTGTCGATCGGCTGTGTTTCCAACGTCAACATCGGCCGGGACCTCCAGGACTTTTCCCGGCGGGTCATTTTGGCCGAGGTCGAAAAGAGCCTGAAGAAAAAGAACTTCACTTTCCACGAATACCTCGTCACAGAGGACCTGGGCGTCGACACGTCGTCGGGCGCCGCCTACGGGCGCGGCCAAGCCGAACCGCGCGAGGAGATGAAGCGCTTCTCGACGACCGACCTCAACGACGGCCGGAACAGCCTGGGCATCTTCGAAACACTGTCGTTCATCCAGGAGGGCGCGTCCCGCCACGACCTGGGGACTCTCCGCGACAGGACGCGCTGGCAGTATAACGGCCTGCGGGCCTTCCTCGAGTCGGTGGCCGGCCACGCCCCTGAAGTCCTGAATATGGTCAGGGAGGACAGAGCGCGACTCCTCGAACGGGCCGCGGCGCCGGCGGAAAACGACTTCGTCCATCTCCGCATGGAGTTCGCCCGCGACCCCGCCGAGCCGCAGCTCCTCTTGAAGAGATTCGAAAGGGCGCCGTCGCCCATCCGGGGCGTCCTCAAGGTGGACAAGAAAGCGGGGGAGACCCTCGCGACCGGGGACATCGCGCCCTATCCCGAGTCCCCGAACGTCAAGGTCGTCGACGAAGTGGTCAAGCACTGGTTCCCCAACGTTGAACCGACGCTGTCCGTGACGCGGCCGCGCGGCTATGTCGTCCGCGGCGACCGGCTGGACATCGTCGAAACCCTGCTCGCTCTGGGCGTCGAGGTCGGGACGTTCGACAAGAGCGGGCTCGTCGATGCTGAGGTTTACGAGGTCAAGGACATCGTCCCGGCCAAACTTGATTACCTCGCGCCCGAGAAGATCGATGTCGCCAGGAAGGCCGCGCCGACGGCGGTCCAAAAGGGCGATTTCTACATAGCCTGCGCCCAACCGGCGGCGAACCTCGTGCCGTGCCTCCTCGAGCCCCAGTCGGAGTTTGGCCTTATCCGCTACTGGAAATTCAAGCTCGTGCCCGAGGCCGGCGGGATCTTCCCGATCATCCGCGTCGCCGGGAGCCCGGCGCTCCCAGTCACGCCCTACAAACACTGGCGCTCCTGAACGCCGGCTTGACTACGCCCCGTTCGCAGCCGATATTATACGTGTGGGGTGGTCGCCATGAAGGCCTCGAAGGCTTGCTGTCTGTTTCTGTCGGCGGCTTTTATCCTCCTTGCCGCCTGCGCGCAGAAGAACGTCTCCGCCAGAGAAGGCCGGTTCTTCTTTGCCGTCAGCGAAGCCTACCCGGGAGGGAAGGAAGGAATCGAGCCCTCCCTCTTTTTGTCCATGGAGACGGAAAAAATATACCCTTGCTGTAATTATTCCATCGAGACTTTTTTCCAGCGTTTGGGCTCTCTTTTGAGCGTGGATATTCAGGGGATCTACCAGCCTGATATCTGCCTGACGGCCTTGGGCCCGGCCTTTTGGGGGGATTGCCTCGAACTCGAAAAAGGTGTCTATTCCTTGGAGTTCTTAGACGGCTTCCATAAAAACGTCTTTGAGCTGATGGTCGCCCAGGATTCTCTAACGGTCGCCGACGTCTCGGGTGCCGGGGGCGGCTTTGCCCTGCCCAAGTACACCGTTTTTTGGCGTTACCCCCGGAACTCTTTCGCGGTCCTATGCGGGACGACTGACGAAACGGCCTGGATATATGAAGATTTCCTCTCCAAGCTCCGGGCCGCCGTCGAGCTCCAGGAGATCGAGTTCCCCGCCTACGGCGAGCTCGGCTATCCGCGCGCTCCCGACGGGCATCATGTCAATCACCCGGCGAAGTATTTCATCTACAGAAATGAGAGCGATTTCCAGGCCGCCGGAGACGTCCTGAGGGCGTACGTCCGTGACGTCATGGGCCAGCCAATGGGGGTCTCGATCTGGCTCCGTAATTGGAAAAACGAGTCCTTCCGGTCCTGGCAGATGGCCGGGACGCCAGACTGAATCCAGTCTCGCGCTATTCCAACTTCCGGATCATCTCCAGGATCTCGGCGGAGGGCCGGGCGGCCCGGCTGAGGAGCTCGCGCGCTTTGAGCTGGTCCTCGCGCTTGCCCAGCTTTTCGAGGACGAGCCCGCCGAAGTAGCCGTGGGGCTGAGGCTCGTCCCAGTAGGTCAGGGTGTAATCCCGGATGACTTGGCGTAAGGCCGCGGCCTTGTCTTTCTCGCCCATCCGGTCGAGGCAAAGCGCGATGAGGTAGTCCTGCATGCGGCTGTCGGGATGGAAGGGCGCCCCGGTGCCGAGCTTTTCCGGATAGAGCTTCGATCTCCCCAAGGCTTCGACGGCCTCCGGCAAGGCGTTTTTCTTCATGGCCGCGAGGCCGATCTCGACGTGGGCTCGGACATAAAGGCCGTAGATATTGCTGGCGCCCTCATAGGGCAAGGCGGCCACGGCGTCGAGAAGGGTCGTGGCTTCGTCCGGCCGGCCGACCGCGAGCAGGGTTTCGGCCAGGTCTACCTGGAGCGGCACTTCGTTCGGGAAGTCGTCGGCGGCATGTTTTGAAACGGCGAGAGCGGCCTCTTTCTGTCCTTGACGGAAATGGTAAGCGATGAGGGTGTGGCGGGCCCGCCAGCTCTTGGGGTCGAGCTCAACGGCCTTTTGATAGTCCGCATGGGCCCTGGCCGGGTCATCCTTTTCGAAGAACGAGCCCCGGGCGACGTAGAAGGGCGCGTAATCCGAACCCTCGCACATTTCGAAGAGGTCGCGCGCCTCTTCGAGCCGACCCTTGCCCCAGAGGATGAGGGCGAGATAGTACTTGGGCTTCCAGTCGGCGGGCCGAGCCGCCAGGGCCCAGGAGAAGACGGCGATCTCCTCCTCGCGGAAGGGGAAGACGAGGTGGGGCGACATAACCGACGCCTTGACGAGCCAGGCGGCGCTTTCGCCCGGGGACGCGTCTTGGAGGAGATAGGCGAGCCAGTAGAGGACCGTCTGCTGGGCCGGCGCGGCTTTGACGGCCGCCACGGCATCGTCGAGGAGGCCCAGTCGGAGGTAGAAAATGGCCATCTCGAGCCAGGTCTCGTGCGGCAATTCATTGCGGATGAGCGCCCGGCAGGCCTCGAGGTCTTTGGGGTTACGGCTGAGGAGGTAGCGCTCGAACCGGGCCAGATGGTCGAGGGGGTCGAGCTCGAGGAGACGCGTCAGGACTCGGCCCGCCTCGGCCTTGTGGCCGGCCAGGCGATGGGCCGTCGCCAGGACCTCGAGGGCGTTGACGCTCGCGGCGTCGGCTTCGAGGGCTTTGAGCGCGCATTCGACGGCCCGACCGAAGTCCTTTTCGACGACAGCAATCTCGGCCGACTGGATGAGGGCTACGAACTTGAACTGGGGCGCGCGGGCCGCCCAGCCGAAGGTCTCTTTCGCGTCGAGGAGGCGGCCGAGCCGGCGAGCGGCGACGCCGTAGACGTAATTCGCCTCGGCGTCGTACATCGAAACAGTGAGCGCCCGGCCGGCAAGATCCAGGGCCCGGGCCGGCTCGCCGCGGCGGGTAAAGAGCTCGGCGGCGCGGGAGAGCGCCCGGACGTGGAGCGGCTCTTTCTCGATCGCGGCGAGGTAATTGTCCAAGGCCTCGGCGAGACGCCTTTCGCGCTCGAGGCTGCGCGCCTGGAGGTAAAGACCTTCGGCCGAGCTCTCCGAGACCGAGCGGAAGCGGAGCGGCCGCTCGAGATTCTTCGCTTTGGGCGCGCTCTTGTAGACGAGCTTGTCGCCGAGGCGGATCTCGAGCTCGGCGTCCTTCTCGGCCGCGGCCAGCGGCATTTCCGTCTTCCAGACCTGTTCCGGCTTCAGGACGAGGCGTTCGCGGAAGACTTCGTTAGCTCCCGCCCGGACGATCAGGTCCTCGGCCACGGGGCGGAGTGGGAAGAGACCTAACGCGAGCCGACCTTCCGAACGGGCCGCGCTCAGGACGGCATGGGGCGAGGCCTTGGCCATCGGCCCGATGCCGCGGTAGGGGAACCAGAGCTCTTGCCAGCAGTCGGACGAGCCCGGCGGGAAGTCGCCGTGGTCGGACTGGTTGAGGAGCCGGCCGGCCTGGGGCTCGGTGTATTGCCCGTCCTTGTCGGTCAGCAGGTCGACCCAGATCTCGCCCGAGCGGGAGAGGTCCCAGATCCAGACCTTGCGGCCGGGCATGTCTTCGTAGCGTGCCCAGTGGCCGAAGCCGGCGTCGGCCTTCTCGTACCAGCCGCCGTAGAAGTCCTCGTATTCGCCGACCGTGAAATAACTCTTGGAGCCGGGGAAGGCGTTGTTCCTGTACCAGGAGAGATCCCGGCCCTTGCGGTCGACGGGCCAGGGCTCGAGCGGGACGGAGTAGTCGTGACCGATGGACCACTGCCCCGGGAAGATGTACCTCAGGTCGTCGGCCGTCTTCACGGCGGCGCAGGACCAGGCGTAATAGGACTGGCTGAAGGGCGTCGGATTGACCCACCGGGCGTTCGTCTCGAAGACGGCGCCATCCTTGGGCAGGGTGATGGTGACGCTCCAGCGGGTCCGCGAGGGCAGGTCCATCGTCCCGACGACACAGCTGGCGCTGCCGTCGGAGTTCTGACGGACGACGTAATCGACCGGCGTCGCCGTCGACGGGGCGTGGCCGACGACGCCGAAGTTGAACTCGATGCCGCCCGAGGTCCACGGCCCGCGGAGGGCGATCTGGCGGAACTTGAGGACGTGGTTCCAGTAGAGGAACTCCCGGCCCGTCGCCCTTTCGGCCGCGCCCCAGACCTTTCCTCCCGCCTCGGGCAGGACGGCCACTTCGATATAGGGGTTCTTCAGCCGGACGACCGTCCAGGCCTTCTCGACGGGCTCGGCCGTGAACCGGTCGAAGATGAAATAGGGGTAGAGCCTGGCGCCCTGGCCTCCCATCGAAGAGCGGGCGAAGATCGGGACCGGGTCCGGGTCGGAAAAGGGATAGGTCCGGATGGCCTCTGTGTTCTCCTCGACGACGGCGTCACCGGAGGGCTTTGGAGCGCAGGCCGTTCCGGCGACGAAGGCCGCCGTCAAGACCGCGGCGGCGATGAGCGTGGAATACGGGGTTCGCTTGCATCCGGATCGGGGCATGGGAGGCCTCCTTCGTATCGCTATTTACGCCTCCCCTTAATATCCGGACGCCGGCGATTTGTCAACGCCGATCAAGTATGGTTCATCTCCCGCTCTAAGGGAAGTCCTTCGTAAAGCCGAGCAGAGGACTTCCCCCGAATCGGGAGGTGAGACCTATATATTGATGCGGATGGGCAGGATGACGGTGGTGATGCCCTTCCAGCGCAGTTCCTGCTGGATGGCGAAGGCCGTCTCGTTGTGGAGGATGCGGTTGATGATGCCGGGCCGGCGGAATACGGTCTGCCCGGCGAAGACGGTCGATTTCGGGAATTCGCGGGCGACGGACTGGCACAGGGCCGAGGCCGTCTCCACGACGTCGATGCCCATGTCCTGGCGCGACTCGGCCGGGAAGCCCAGCCGGCGGGCCAGGTCGACGTATTTCTTGAGAGACTCTTTGACCGCCACGGTCAGATAGCCGACGGCTTCCGACCCCTTGAAGGCCCCGACGTCGACCTCGGCCACGGAGATGAAGACGAAATTTTTGTAGAGCCCGGGAAAGCCGCGGATGATGGACAGAAACGTGTGGACCCCGAAGCCGGAGTAGCCGCTGACGAGCTGGATGGCCGTCATTTCCTTGGGATCAGCCGGCTCCGCGTTATAGGTGCCCTTGTGGGGGATGGCGACGAGCATGTCGTCGAGCTCACGGACGCCCTTGCGGACCCGGCTGTAATGGCCTTTGATGAGGTAGCAGAGCGCGATGACGACCGAGGTGATGAGCAGGGTCAGCCAGCCGCCGTGGGTGAACTTCTCGAGGATGGTGACGATGAGGATCGTCAGACAGACCGCCAGGCCGACGAGATGGACCCGCAGGTGCTTTTTCCAGTGAGGCTCCTTGTGCCGGTTCCTGATGAAGAACCGGGACATGCCGAGCTGGGACAGGGAGAAGGTCAGGAAGACGTTGATCGAATACATGACGATGAGCGTCGAGATCCGGCCGCGGGAATAGAGGAGGATGATGATGGCCGAGCCGCCCATGAGTAGGACGCCGTTCTGCATGGTCAGGCGGGAGGACAGGGAGGCGAAGCGGTGGGGGAACCAGTAGTCGGAGGCCATGTTGCCCACGACCCGGGGTCCGTCCACGAAGCCCGTTTGGGCGGCGACGAGGAGCAGGGCGCCCTCGGAGAAGATGGTGACGAAGGCCAGGATGCCGCCGAAGCTCCAGCCGCCGAAGACCTGGCCGGCGAGCACGGCGTTGAGGGTTTTGCCGGCGACCGGGCTGACGCCGAGGAGAACGTAACAGACGAGGATGCCGCCGGCTGTCAGGGCCAGGGACACCGACATGTAGAGCATGGTCTTCTTGCCGTTGTGGACACGCGGCTCACGCAGGATCTGGAGGCCGTTCGAGACGGCCTCGATGCCGGTGTAAGTCCCGCCGCCGAGCGAGAAGGCGCGGAGGAGGAGAAGGGCCATACCGCCGAGGCCGAGCGTGGCCAGGCCGCCTTGAAACCCGGAGCGGACATTGCCGGCCACGGCCCCGATCTCGGGGACGTGTTTCAGGATGCCGTAGCCGATGAGGAGCACATGAGTCAGAATGAAGATGATGAAAATCGGGGCGAGCATGGTCACCGATTCCTTGACGCCGCGCAGGTTGATGACGACGAGGAAGAGGATGGCCATGACCTCGAATGGGGTTTTGAACGGCTGGTAGGAGGCCGGGAAAAAGCTGAAGATGGCATCGCCGCAGGCGACGATGGAGACGGTGATGGTCAGCATGTAGTCGACGAGCAGGGCGCTGCCGGAGAGGACGCCGGCCTTTTCCCCCAGGGTGTGGGTGGCGACAACGTAGCCGCCGCCCCCTGTCGGGAAGTACTCGATCATGCGCGAGTAGGCGTAGGAGATGATGAAGACGGTCAAGGCCGTGGCCGCGGCCAGGGCCAGGGCCAGGTACGTATGTTTTCCCAGGACCTTGAAGGCTTCCTCGGGGCCGTAGGAGGCCGAGGACAGGCCGTCGGCGCCGAGCCCGATCCAGGCCAGGATCGGGATGAGCGCGAGCTTGTGGAAGAGCGACGGGTCCTTGAGATCGCGCGGCTTGCCGATCAGGGTCCGCTTGATCTTGTCGCCGAACGAATTCTCGTTGTCTGTCATGGACTAGACCCGTATTTCAAACACTGAGGGATTCAAGTGGTTTCCTGCCGATGAGGCCCGTCCGATGCGGGCTATTATACGCTTTCGGGCTGAGGAAAGGAAGAGGGAATTCGCTCTCTGCCGCAGGGGGTGCTGGGAAAAAAAGGGGGCGAGGGCTCGACGCCCCGCCCCCCTGTGAAAACGGGTCTTTTTAGAGCTTGGTTTCCTCGACGGTCTTCTGGACGACGCCGACCGTCTTCTGGAGCATGGCCTTCTCTTCGTCGTTGAGCTTGATCTCGAAGATCTTCTCCATGCCCTTGGCGCTGACCATGCAGGGCACGCCGATGAAGAGGCCCTTGACGCCGTACTCGCCTTCGCACAGGGCGGCGCAGGGGAGGATGCGGCGCTTGTCCTTGAGGTAGGACTCGGCGATGACGATGGCGCTCCAGGCGGGGCTGAAGAACGCGGAGCCCTTGCCGAAGAGCTTGACGATCTCGGTCCCGGCCTCGCGGGTCCGGGTGGCCAGCTTGTCGATCTGTTCCTTGGTGGCGATCTCCGTGAGGGGGACGCCGCCGACCGTGGTCAGCCGGGGCAAGGGAACCATGTCCGGGCCGTGGCCGCCGAGGACCGTCCCGGCGACGTCGCTGACCGACACGCCGAGCTCCATGGCGACGAAGGCGCGCCAGCGGGCCGTGTCCAGGGTCCCGGCCATGCCGATGACCTGGTGCCGCGGGAAGCCGGTGAGCTTGGAGAAGGCATAGACCATGGCGTCGAGCGGGTTGGTGACGATGATACAGAACGCCTTGGGCGCGTGCTCCTTGACCCCCGCCGCGACCTGCTTGATGATCTCCAGGTTGACGGCCAGGAGGTCTTCCCGGGTCATGCCGGCCTGGCGGGGCTTGCCCGCCGTGACGATGACGACGTCGGCGCCGGCGATGTCCTTGTAGTTGGACGTGGCGGTGATGTTGGCGTCGTAGTTGCCGTGGGGGGCCATCTCCATGAGGTCGAGGGCCTTGCCCTTGGCCGGGTTCTCAAGTTCGGGGATGTCGAGGATGACGATGTCTCCGAGTTCCTTCTGGGCCGCGAGCATGGCCAGGATCTGGCCGATCTGCCCGCCGCCGACGAGTGCGATTTTCTTGCGCATGTCACTCTCCTTTTTGGATTTCAGGGGCTCAGCCCTTGACGTAGCCTTCCCAGGTTTCCTTGAGCTTGGGGTTCTTGACCCAGTCCATGACGTAATCGGTGAACGCGGCGCCCGTGACGCCCGTCGCTCGGCCGGTGATGAGCATTTTCTTCTCGTACTGGCCGGTGACGTCGAGGGCCATCTCCAGGTTCTTGCCCTTCTCGGTGTAGCCGATGTGGCTGAGGAGCATGGCCGCGGCCCGGATCATGCTGCAGGGGTCGGCGTACTGGGCCCGCCCCTCCTTGACCATGCGGGGCGCCGACCCGTGGATGGCCTCGAACATGGCGTACTGTTTGCCGATGTTGGCGCTGCCGGCCGTGCCGACGCCGCCCTGGAACTCGGCGGCCTCGTCGGTCAGGATGTCGCCGTAGAGGTTGGGCAGGACCATGACCTGGAAGTCGCGGCGGCGCTTCTCGTCGACGAGCTTGGCCGTCATGATGTCGATGTACCAGTCGTCGGCCTCGATGCCGGGGTAGTCCTTGGCGATGCGGTAGAAGTTCTCCAGGAAGCGGCCGTCGGTCGTCTTGACGACGTTGGCCTTGGTGACGCAGGTCACCCGCGTCCGTCCGTTCCTCTTGGCGTCCTCGAAGGCCAGGCGACAGATGCGGTCGGAGCCCGGGCCGGTGATGAGCTTGAAGTCGATGGATATGTCGGCGTCGACGTCGATGCCGAAGGGACCGAGGGCGTAGAGGTCTTCCGTGTTCTCGCGGAAGAACTTCCAGTCGATGCCCTGCTTGGGGACGCGGACGGGCCGGACGTTGGCGAAGAGGTCGAGCTCCTTCCGAATGGCCACGTTGCAGCTCTCGATGTTCGGCCAGGGGTCGCCCTTGCGCGGCGTCGTCGTCGGGCCCTTGAGGGTGACGGGGTACTTCTTGATCTCGGCCAGGACGTCGGCCGGGATGGGGCAGCCGTGGGCGGCGCGGTTCTCGATGGTCAGGCCTTCGATGTCGTCGATGACGACCTTGCCGGCCTTGACCTCGTCCTGGAGCAGGAACTCGAGGACGCGCTTGGATTGGGCGGCGATGTAGACGCCGATGCCGTCCCCGGCGATGATGCCGATCTTGAGCGGAGAGAGCTTGGAGTAGTCGATCCAGTCCGGAGAGGCCTTGACCTTCTCCATCCGCTTCATCTGTGTTTCGAGGAGCTTGCCGAAATGCTCCTTGGCTCTTTCGATGGCGGCCATGTCCATGCTGCTATTCCTCCGTATCGGATTTAATCCTGGGATTGGATTGAACCAAGATTCTAACGGTTTTTCCTGCCGAAATCAATAAGTAGCTTTTGACAAAATAAGCTAAAAACTCTATATCTAGGGGGCGCCGGACCGGCGCGAATATATCAAGCCAGGAGATCCTCCATGTTGGATTCCTATTTCGAACAGGAAAAAGAACGGGCTAAGATCGGCCTACCGCCTCTCGCGCTGACCCCGGCGGAAGTCGAAGAAGTCTGCAGGGGCCTGGAGAAGCCGGAGCCGTCCCAGGCGGCCGTTCTCCGCGGCCTTCTCGAGAATAGGGTGGCCCCGGGCGTCGATCCCTCGGCCAAGGTCAAGGCGGCGTGGCTGGCCTCGGTCGTCAAGGAGAAGGTCGTTTCCCCGGCCGTCTCGAAGGAGGATGCTGTCCGGATGCTGGGGACGATGCTCGGCGGCTACAACGTCGAGCCCCTGGTCGAGGCCCTGGCCGACAAGGACATCGCGCCGGCCGCCGCGGAGGCCCTGAAGAAGATCGTCCTCGTCTACAGCCACTTCGATACCGTCGTCAAGCTGGCCGGGACGAATGCCCAGGCCAAGTCCGTCCTCGAATCGTGGGCGAAAGGGGAGTGGTTCCTGTCCCGCCCCACTTTCCCCGACAAGCTCGTCCTGACCGTCTTCAAGGTCGACGGCGAGATCAACACGGACGATTTCTCCCCGGCCGGCCACGCCCCGACCCGGCCCGACATCCCGCTCCATGCCCAGTCCATGGGCCAGACGCGCTTCCCCGGCGGCAACGACGTCATGAGGAAGTTCCGCGAGGAGGGCCGCCGGGTGGCCTTCGTCGGCGATGTCGTCGGCACGGGCTCGAGCCGCAAGTCGGCCTGCAACTCGCTCTTGTGGCACATCGGCGAGGACATTCCCTTCGTCCCCAACAAGAGGCGCGCCGGGGTCGTCATCGGCGGCCTCATCGCCCCCATCTTCTTCAACACGACCGAGGACTCCGGCGGACTGCCGCTCACGGCCGACGTGACTAAGATGAAGACGGGCGACGTCATCACGCTCGACTTCAAGGCCGGCGTCATCCTCGGCCCGGACGGACGGGAGGTCTCCAAGCTAGAAATAAAGCCGCCCACCCTCAAGGACGAGTTCCGGGCCGGCGGCCGCTTGACCCTCATCATCGGCCGCCAGCTGACGGCCAGGGCCCGCAAGGCGCTCGGCCTCGGC